>Ga0182024_10003317_pt1 | contig 38550 bp, 29 predicted proteins | sample P32metaG_FD_120480 | JGI IMG/M metagenome (GOLD analysis project Ga0182024, IMG submission 120480) | Permafrost microbial communities from Stordalen Mire, Sweden - P3-2 metaG (Illumina Assembly) | ecosystem: Environmental > Terrestrial > Soil > Wetlands > Permafrost | place: Sweden: Stordalen...
AACACGGCAGAGTAAAAGACTGCGGCGTCCTCGATACTCGAGTCGGGGAGGATCACGCGGAACAAGCCGACGGATGCCATATTTCTAAAGTGTAGGTTCGTTCGAGCAGCCAATGCAAGAAAAGATTGCGAGCGGAGGCAAACGAGGATATATTGGGTCGCAGCAAAATTCAAAACAAAAATTCCCGACTAAAGAAAGTGACAAATGACACTCAAGCAAATTGTGAAGACCACGCTGGCCGTGTCGGCAGCTGGAATTATCGTTTTCGCCGGCATGCGACTAGGTTCCCTGAAAGTGCACGCCGACGAACAAGACTCAAACCAAGAACTGGCGGATATCGGTCTGAAAATCGCGCCGGTTCCTCTCAAACTTGAGGGCAAAGATCCAATTTTGGTCGGACTGGGAAGTTACATCGTCAACGCGCAGGCGGATTGCAACGGCTGCCACACCTCGAACCCCGCAGATGCGGAATACGGTTCCAGCCACAATCCCTTCCTGCGATCTCCACTCAACAAGAAGCCGTGGAAGGTGGAGGCGAAGTACTACCTGGGCGGCGGCCAGAACTTTGGACCGGCGGGGCCTGGAGTCAGCAGTGGCGTTTACTTCGCAGGGCCGGGCAATGGCCCTCTCCTCATCACGCGCAACCTGACTCCGGACCACACCGGTCTGCCGGAAGGCGGCCACACGCTCGAGCAGTTCCTGAATATTATCCGGACAGGCCATGATTACGACCACCTGCACCCCAACTGCGGAGGAAGCGTCACCACCAACTGCGTCGACGCGCCGGTCAACGGCGACGTGCTGCAGGTGATGCCGTGGGCGGACTTCAGCAGCATGACCGACTATCAGCTCACGGCCATCTGGACCTATTTGAGCGCCATCCCATGCATCGCCAACACCGATTCGCAGTACCCAAACCTGGTTAACAAATGCGACTAGAGACGAACCGTTCGCTCTGACTGGCGCCCGCCAGGGTGGGCCGACACATGATGTGCTGCCGCAGGCCGGAATCCGACATCTCGTCCGCCGCGGCGGATGAGATGTCGGATTCCTTCGCTCCCCAACGGCGATCATCTGCAAATGCTGGGAAGAATCCCGGACGAGCATAAAGGGCAACATTCTTGCTATCCCAGGTCTTCCGCCGCGGCGGACCGCGGCGGACGAGACCTGGGGCACCCTCGTGTTTGGGCTGGTTGAGATCGCCGGGATGTGGGCCGCCCGCCGCCCGGCACTACCATCGGAGCGTAGTTTAGGATTCCGCCATGCGAGAAATTCATTTAAGAGTCTTTGCGGTGGCAATCACGACGACGTTATTGCTTGTTCCGGCGCACGCACAGCAGAGTCACTGGGCTTCGGCGGATGATAAGGCTGCGAATTACATCATCGAGATGGAACGCAAGTGGGCTGAGGGTGTATGTGTCGATAACGGTGTCGTCGCCGGTCTGCTTGCCGACGACTTCCAAGGCACGTCAACGAAAGGTGCGCGCTTTACGAAGGCCGATGAGCTGAAGGATGAGAAAAGCGAACGCACAGCTCGTGATTGCGGACTGGATGAGGCTAAGGTTCGTTTCTTCGGGGACAATGTTGCCCTTGTCTATGGCAGCGAACATGCAGTCGGCAAAGACAAGTCCCAGCCGAGCGCAAAGGTGTGCCAGGTTTGGACCGACACGTGGCTGAAGCGCGGCGGCGCGTGGCAGATCATCGCCTCGCATGATAATCGCGCGGAATGCAGGTAGCTGGAGAACGACCGGCACGGCCGGGTGGGGGTTGGGTGAGGTCAGTGCTTTCCCACCCTTCCGCGATGAGGCTGCGGAAGGATGGGGCACCCGATCCTGGTAGTTGGCTCAGATGTGGGCCAGCCGGCCAATCAATGTTCGCGGTTTTTGTACGACCGATCAACCAGATCAAAGGCCTCCTGGTGCAGAGACACGGATGCGTGGATGGGCTCTCCGAAATCGAGATATGAACCCGTGGCTGCGTCGTACCCAGGCCAGTTGGGTTGGTCCGGTACATTCGGATCTCCAGTCTTTGCGAACTGGGTCCAATACTGGCGCATCGCTTGAGCCAAGTCATTCCCCGATTTATTCCTGAGGACGCCCGGTGTATCAAACAGCAGGGTCAGGTCGCTGCCGTGGAACGGTCCCCACTTGGCGCCGCCGGGGCTGTCGAAGCTATAGGTAGAGTGGTAGAGATAGGCCTTGCTCTTCTTGATGCGCATGGATTGCGCGAGCCACCGAGCCGGAGCGGTAAAGTACAGGTCGCTCTGGGCGCGGATGAATTCGGCCGAGGCGTCGCCGGCGCTGGGCGCGGGGTAAGCGCGCAGGCCTTTATCAGCCAGGGGTCCGAGAAAGTCTTTGATCCAGCCGCGGTACGCGTCGGCGGAGAGGTCTGGGCTGAAGCTTACCAGGTTTGCCATTTCCCGTTCGGTGCTGCCCACGATGACCGGAACGTCCGCCTCCTGGCCGCGCGCAAACAGCGCAAGAGGTTGATCGGTAACCACCCAGCCGTCGACGATTAGGTCCGACGGCAGGTTTGTATCGATCAGCTTTTCAGCCGGGATGGAGCGCAGTTTCGCGAGCGAGTCAACACCGTCGGCCCCGAGAGAGCGGGCAACCTTTACGCCGGACTCCTCAGCGGACGGCAGTTTGCCCAGCGAATCATGAAGCCGCGGCTGCGGGCCAAGGGGCACGCCGCTCTGCATGATTGCCCGATGAAACAGTCCGCGCGCCAACGGCGAGATCATCAGCATGCCCACGTATTCGCCGCCCGAGGAATGTCCCCAGATTGCGACGTTACCGGGATCGCCTCCGAATTGTGCGATGTTGTGCTTAACCCACTGCAACGCCGCTATCTGGTCAAGCAGGCCGTAGTTGCCGGAGGAGTGGTGCTCCGATTCAGCCGTGAGCGCAGGGTGGGATAGCCATCCCAACACGCCTAAGCGGTAGTTGATGGTGACGACCACGACTTTGCCGGTCGCGGCCAGTGCGGCACCGTCGTCGTCGCCGCGGCCAATGGTCCCGCCACCGCCATGGATGTAGAACATCACAGGAAGGTGTTGGCTTGAGCCAGGATGAGGCGTCATCACGTTCAGGTACAGACAGTCTTCACTTGTCTTATCCCTGGGACGGGCTTTGGATCGATCGCCTTCCAGTTGGGTGAGCAGTCGTTGGCGAATCCAGAACCATGTGTCAGATTGTGGACAGGCAGGACTGAGTTCCTCTTCGCTGCGAACGCCCGCCCATCGCGACGGCGGCTGCGGCGGCTTCCATCTGAGATCTCCGACCGGCGGAGCCGCATACGGGATACCGCGGAAAAAGATCAAATTGGGATACCCGGGAGATTGAGCCCCACGAACAACTCCGCTTTCGATCTTGACAACGAGATCGCGTGATTGAGTGTGAGTTGACGCCAGCGCGCACGCAGAAGCCCAAGCGACGACCATGATTCTGACCCGGCGTCTCATTTCCGCTCCACTCGTTCAAGTAGCCTGTCCCAATTGCGAGCTTAAGTATACGTGTGACGTCCTGCGCCGGGACAACCCGATAACGGCCGGGTGCCCCACAACTAGTTCGGCGCGGCGGATGAGACATGGGCCAAGCACCCATCTCTGGTCAGAAACTTCGGGATGGTTGCGCTCCGGGGAGATGCAGCCTTGCGGCGGTGTTCCGGACGGAACATTGCTGAGACCTGAGCCCGTGAGATGATGTTCATACCGTTCCATGCTTCCGTGTACAGGCGAGCGGCCGGCCCGCGCAGCCAAGGACAAGAGATAACCTAATGCTGATCCGCCTGGCGTACGATATTCAATTCGATCTTCCTGCCGACGTGGCAATGGTTGCGCTGCTGAACGTTCATCCTTCACGCGTACACGACCTGCTGGAGCCGGATGAGTTGCAGACGGAGCCGAAGCTGGATGTGACGAACTACTTCGACAGTTTTGGCAATCGGTGCGTGCGATTCGTTGCGCCGCAAGGGCATCTGCGGCTGAGCTGTTCGACGCTCATTCGCGACTCCGGCGATCCCGATCCGTTCAACTGGTCTGCTTGCGCGGCGGCGGTGGGCGATTTGCCGGATGAGGTGCTGCGCTATCTGCTGAGCAGCCGTTACTGTGAGGTGGACCTGTTCAGCAGCATCGCGTTTCAACTGTTTGGACAGACTGCACCCGGATGGGGACGGGTGCAGGCCATCTGCGACTGGGTTCACAACTGGGTGGCCTTCGACTATCAGCATGCGCGGCCGACTAAAACGGCGATGGATGTTTACACGGAGCGCGTGGGGGTATGCCGCGATTATCAGCACCTGGCCATCACCTTCTGTCGCGCGCTGAACATTCCGGCGCGCTATGCAACGGGCTACCTGGGCGATATTGGCGTGCCGGTGGTGTTGCCGATGGACTTCAGTGCATGGTTTGAGGTGTGGCTCGACAACCGCTGGTGGACCTTTGACGCCCGCAACAACCAGCCGCGTATTGGCCGCGTGCTGATGGCCACAGGTTTGGATGCGGCGGATGTGGCCATGACCACTTCGTTTGGGCATGCGGAACTGCGGCATTTTTTCGTGGTGACGGAGGAAGAGATTGCGGCGGGAAGCTGACGATGGGTGGTGCAGCGAGTTCAGCGAGTTAGCAAGTCAGCGAATTAGCGAGTGGCGTTGGGTTGGCATTTCCTACTTTGAATCGCCGCCGGGCGCGTAGTAGCCTTCGCGGGTGACGACGGTGAGGTCGTCTTTGCTGGCCTTCAGCGCGATCTTGTGGAAGCCGCCATCCGTATCCACCTTGTCGGGGGTGTAGGTGAGCAGATACTGGTCGCGCAACTCCTCGGCGATCTGGCCGTAGATTTCGTCGAGATTATCTTTCTTCTTGGCTTCGAAATAGCGTCCACCGGTACGCTCGGCAATCTTTTCCATGATTTTTTTGCCGTCTACTCCGGTCGCGCTGGTGTCCCCGCCGCGCCTGCCTCCACCACCCGGGTAGCCGCCACCGCCGCCGGGATAACCGCCTCCACCGCCGGGATAGCCACCACCGCCCATGCCGCCGCGGCGTCCGCCCTGGCCGGGAAAGTTGTTGCCGTTGTTCTCCTGTTCGCCCTTGAAGTAGATGGTGTAGACCGTCACATTGGCGTGGTCGGCTGCATCCACGGCGTCATTCAGCGTTTCCTTACTGCCCCGGTCCGCGCCGTCGGAATAAACAATGAGCGCCTTGCGGCCGTCTTTGGACTCCATCAGCTCGTGGGAAGCAAGGTAGATGGAGTCGTAGAGCTGGGTACCGCCATGGCCGCCGCGGGGCCTCTCGTCGCCGGTGGTCTCAGGGCCCTGGCTGGAGTTCTGCTCGGCGCGCGTGGGGCCCATATCGTCGAGCTCGCGGTGCAGCTTGTCTCTTGAATTTGTGAAGTCCTGAAGCAATTCAACCTCGTGGTCGAAGTGGATCAGGAAGGCTTCGTCCTTCTGGGTGGCACTGGGATCGGCGGGCAGCATCTGGTCGACAAACTTGCCGGCAGCCTTGCGCTCGTTGTCCAAAGCGCCGGAGACGCTTCGGCTTGTGTCGACAAGCAGTCCCAGGCGGAAGGGGAGATTGCTCTCGCGCGTAAAGCTCTTGATGGTCTGGGGGCGGCTGTCTTCAGTGAGCGTGAAGTCGCCTATCTTGAGGCTGGTGACGAGCGCACCGTGCTTGTCGCGGACGGTGACGGGCAGGACAACCTCGCGGGCCTGAATCTTCAGCGTGGCGGCGGGCTGGGCTGTGTCCGACTGTCGGGGGCTAGGTTGCTGGGCCGCAGGCTGCTGGGTGGCAGGCTGCTGGGACTGACCCAGCGCGGACAGAAAGGACAAGGCCAGAATGGAAAACACGGGGGAAAAGGCGGATCGATTTCGCATAGCTTTCAGAATGTGCACACCTTCAATCCATTAGACGCGCGGATGAGTGGACCGTTGACTGGGGCCAGCCGGCTTACCAGGCTTGAATTCCGGCGCGACTCCTCATTCCCGTGCACTTGCACTAAGACTACACCTGAGCGGTTGCAAGCGAATCCTATGCCAAAACGATTTGGCCGGCGAGGGGGTCCGCCAGCCGAAGGTCGCTTCGGTTATGGATGTTCCAGACCCCGTGGACCTTTCAGGTGCTACGGCACGACGACCAGGCCATTCGAGCCCGATATGTGATACGGGGAGCCGCGGGCCTCGGTGATCTCCTGGAACAACACATCCGCGCGGGAACCTCTTTCACGTCCCGATGGATTACGTTGTCCACTCAACTCGCGCCAACCAGCTTCAAGTAATCCGGCTCATCGGCAATCGTCCGATGGCGAAAGGCGCGCAGAATCTTCCGGTCCTTAAGAAAAAACACGCCCGGCATCTGATCGGCATCTTCCTTGATCATGCCAATTCCATATTTGAACATCGCGCCCTTGAGCCAGCCCTTCCAGACCGTCGGATTCAAAAAGTGCAAGTAAGGGTTGGTGCGGGACAAGGCAAAGGCGGGAAGCTGATAGAGCGTCGCCTCCGGATTGCTGATCCTTTCCACATTTGAAAGGTTGTAGTAGTCGAAGTAAGGCTTTGCCCGTTCCGGAGAGCCGAGATGCACAAAGACAGGCCGCACACCCCTGGCCTCAATCAGCTGCCGCACCTGCGCAACGCGGTCTATAGTCTGTGCGCAGAAAGCGCATGCAAAGTGGCGAAGAAAGATGAGCAAGACCGGCGATTCATCCACCAGATCGAGCAGCGACCGGCCCGTCTCCGTATGAAACTCGCGCAAGGAGTCAGCGAGATTCGATCGCTCAGTTGACTGGAGCATCCCCGTAGTCATTCAATCCACTCCACACTGGTGGGAAACTAGGTTTGCAGAGATTTGATGGACCCTGTTGGACTCTACTGGACTCGAATGGAGTCATCCGTGGCGGAAGAGGAGGGATTCGAACCCCCGATACCCTTTCAGGTACGTCGGTTTTCAAGACCGATGCCATCAACCACTCGGCCACTCTTCCGCTACTACCAAAATATCACCAGAGGAGATCCCCGGGGGCATCGACCGGCTTCTCTTGTGTCTGGAGGGTCGCATGGGAGAAGCGCGGACCGGATTACAGGGTTGCAATGATTTCGCTACAACATGTTTCATAAATGGCCGCTAAAGCCCTGCGAAATTCCTCAGGGGTTAAAACCCCACGTCTTTCCTGCCCTGTTCGGCACGACTGAAGTCGTGCCCTGATACAGAGCGGATTTTTGAAACAAGGCGATATCGGGCCCACAATTTACTTGCCATTGATGGGGCTTAGGTCGCCGTGGAGATCAACTTCAAATCCAATTCCATCCAAGCCGCGGCGATCGCTGCTGTATAGTTTTCCTATTCAAACTGCCGGAGACGAGAACATCATGTTGCGACCGCCGCTTTCGCGCCGCAGGTTCATCACCGATGCCGGCCTTGCAGCATTGGCTTTGCGTTGCAGTCCGCTCTACTCCCTGGCAGACTCCTCTACCATCACAGTGCGCACTCCCTCCGGCACTCTGCGTGGCGAGCAATCCGGCGGTGCGCTTCAGTTTCGCGGCATTCCGTTTGCCGAGCCGCCCGTTGGTCCCTTGCGTTTTCGCGCCCCTGTCAAGATCAAGCCATGGACCGGTGAGCGCGACGCCACGCGCTTCGGTGCTTCCCCCATGCAGTCCGGCGAGCTTGGCATGGAACACAGCGAAGACTGCCTCTACCTGAACATCTGGGCGCCGGCCGGCAAGGGCCCGTTCCCCGTTTATGTGTGGATCCACGGCGGAGGATTTACCGGAGGCCACGCCTTCGAGTCCATGTACGACGGGTCGGAGATTACGAAGGAAGGCGTCATTTGCATCTCAGTCGCATACCGGCTAGGCATATTCGGCTTTCTCGATCTTGAACCGCTGCTGGGCGCGGAGTATGCCGGCAGCGCCAATAACGGTCTGCGCGATCTCATCGCAGCGCTTGAATGGATACAGCAGAACATCTCTGCTTTCGGTGGCGACCCCGCGCGCGTAACCATCGGAGGTGAATCCGCCGGCGCCAAGCTTGCCGATATCCTCATGGGCGTCCCGTCGGGCCGTCCGCTGTTTCATCAGATGATTTCTGAGAGCGGCGGCGCCGAGCGTGTGTGGCCACGCACCCAGAGCCAAACCGTCGCGCACGCGTTCGGCGACGAGTGGCATACTCTCACCGGAAGCGAACCTGCAACCGTGCTCAATGCGCCCGCCGATAAGCTCATTCAGGCACAAAGACGATTCATCGACGCGTGGCCGCAGCACTTTCCGTTGCGCTGCCAGATCGACGGCACCCTTGTGCCGTTGCGACCGGTCGAGTCCATCGCGGCCGGTTTAAGTCGCGGCAAACGGCTCCTGATCGGGACCAACCGCGACGAGAGCGCTCTGTTCATCGGACCGCATCCGCAAAAGGATCCAGTCGCCGCCGACCTCGGCAACCTCCAGGCAAGCGATTTCTCTCCGGTCTACAAGAAATACCACGAGGCCTACCCGCAGATGACGGACGAGCAACTGCGCATTCGTGCGGTTACGGCAGAGGAGTATTGGATTCCCTCGATTCACGTAGCGGATGCCCACGTCAAAGGCGGGGGCAGCGCATGGATGTATCGCCTGGATTTCTCCGAAACCAGTGGCGCTCTGCGCGGATTAGCTTTCCACTCCCTCGATGTGCGCCTGGTCTGGAATCGTCCGTCAGTCCTGGCTGAAAATGGTGTTGCCGAAGCTGATCTTGCACACCAGATGCATCAGGCCTGGACCGCATTCCTGCGCGGAGAAACGCCCGCGGCTCCAGGCGTCCCTGCGTGGCCGCAGTACGACTCCATCAACCGCCCCACAATGGTCTTCGATACGCAGAATCACGTCGAACAAAAGCCCCAGGAAGCTGAACTACACCTCTGGGATGGCGTGCTGTAAAAGCCCGTATATTACGGTTGTACGATCGCGTTGTAGCCGTCGTTCAGCAACTTCTGCCGCCAGATATCAGCCTCGTCGCGCGTCTTGAATGGCCCAATTCGCACATGGATCAAGCCATCCAACGGCTCGCGGCGGGCCACAACTGCATACCCGCGCTTGCGCAGAGCGCTCACCAGCACTTCGGCGTCTTCCGGTTGAGAAACAGCGGCAATCTGAACCATTAACGAAGATGCAGCGGGTAATGCCGGGCGCACTGTCGAGGCCGGGACTGCGGCCTGCCCCGGGGTTGCCGCATTCCCGAGGGCGGGTTTTGCCGAAACAGATTGGGGCGGCTCAACCGAATTACTCGACCCGTTCGATGAGCCGCCCGCGCTGGCAGCAGCCGAATTCTGCGAGCTCGCACCCGACGAACCGGACCCCTGCTGATTGGCCGGTGGGTTCGAGCGCGTCGCAGCGCTTGCTCCTGCATTTGCGGAGGGCTTGGTGCGCCCGGAGTCCGTGTGCGGTGCCGCATTCGCTGCGGAAGGCAACGCCGCCGCATTCTCTTGCGTGCCGTGACGGCCCATGGAGTATCCCATTCCGAAGCACAGCCCGCAGAGCGCCAGGAGCCCGAAAAAAATCAATAGCAGCGCAGTGGTACCCAACGTGAGTTCCGTGTCGTGCCGAGGCGCGACCTGTTCTATTTCTTCGTCGTCGAAAACTCCCCCCATGCACCGTCCCCGAACTCAATAGGTTTTCGCTATGCGCACTCCTCGATTTTTACACAGCACCTGCACCCGGTTCGCGCGCGTCGCAACCGTTTCAAAATTGCCGGCTAGGCCTTTGGTGGCCCCTGGATCGGCTTTTGTTCCGACCTGGCCGTGGCCGATGCGCCCATCTTGTTCAGCAGAGACAGCAACTCCATGGGCAGCGGAAACACGATCGTTGTATTCTTTTCTACGCCAATTTCGGTGAGCGTCTGCAAGTAGCGCAACTGCAGCGTAATGGGCTCAGTGGCCAGCAGCGCAGCCGCGTCAACCAGCTTCTGCGCGGCGTTGAATTCGCCCTCCGCGTGGATGATCTTCGACCGCTTTTCGCGCTCCGCCTCGGCCTGCTTGGCCATGGCGCGCAGCATCTGCTCGGGCAAGTCTACCTGCTTCACTTCCACTGAGATCACCTTCACCCCAAACGGCTCAGTCCGCTGGTCGATGATGGTCTGAATCTTCAGATTCAGCTTGTCGCGATGGCTCAGCAATTCATCCAGTTCCACTTCGCCGAGGACCGAACGCAGCGTGGTCTGCGCGAATTGAGAGGTTTGGTAGACATAATTGGCCACCTTGATGGCGGCGGCATTGGGGTCGATCACGTAGAGCGTCACCACCGCATTTACTTTAAGCGTGACGTTGTCGCGCGTAATCACGTCCTGCGCCGGAACCTCAAGTACATCCTGCCTGAGCGAGATGCGAACAATCTGATCGAACGGACGGAACACCAGAATGATCCCCGGCCCCTTCGGCACAGGCAGAGCCCGGCCCAGCCTGAAGATCACTCCGCGCTCGTACTCGCGCAGAATCTTGATGGAGTTGAGCAAATATAAGACAAGAATGGCGATTACAACCAGAATTGGAGTCGTTAACATTTCAGTACCCTCACCCAGCACGGATTGTACTCCTGTCAGGGCCGCCAACATCCCTGTGATTACCCGTGGGATTCGGCCGGTTGAAGCCGCTCCGCCGGTTCCACGCGAAGTAAATACTGCTCATGGCTCACCACGCGCAGTGCGGCCCCTTTGGCAATCGGCTCAGTTGCCACAGCGCGCCAAATCTCCCCTTCCACCAGCACATGGCCCTCGGGCTCAAGCGGCTCCATGGCCTTGGCTAATCTGCCAATCAGCGCGTCAACGCCGAGGCGCGACTTCATGCGGCGCGCGCGCACTGCCAGGCGCAGCAGAAACACGGTAATCACCCCAAACCCCGCGCTCACACTAATGGCAACCAGCGGGCTGATCGCCATCTCCGGCACCGGCGCCGCCACCAGCGTGAGCATTCCGAATGTCAGGCACACAATCCCGGCGATTGCCAGTGCCCCGTGCCCACCCACCTTGGCCTCAAGCACCATCAGACCGAGCGCCGCCACCAAAAGCAGGACGGCTGTATATCTGATAGGCAGCAGATTCAGCCCGAAGATAGCCAGCAACACCATCAGCGTGCCCAGAGCGCCGGGAACAATGGTGCCTGGCGTGTTGAACTCGAGATAAATCAGCAGCGCGCCACACACCAGAAGCAACAGCGCAACGTTGGGATTCACCAGCCAGCCAAGCAGGTCTTCGCGCAGCGAAGACTTGACCATGTCAATCCGCGCTCCGGCCAGGTGCAGCACCAGCTTGCTTCCGTCGAGGCGCGTAATCGTTCGCCCATCCAACTCTGCCAAAAGCGCCGAGTCGCTGGTTGCGGTCACATCGATCAGGTGCTGAGCCAGCGCTTCTTCGGGCGTGTATGAGTGCGACGTATGCACTGCCGCATCCGCGGCCTCAGCATTGCGGCCCCGCTTGGTTACGAACGAGCGCAGAAATGCCTCGGTGTCATTTTCGATCTTCTGATTCATGGTCGCGTCAGGCTGGCCGCCAAACTCGAGCACCGGATGCGCCGCACCGGCGTTGGTCCCCGGAGCCATCGCAGCCACGTCCGCCGCTTCCAGCAGAAAGAATCCCGCCGACCCGGCCCGCGCTCCTGCAGGAGACACGTACACAATCACTGGAACCCGCGAGCTGAGAATCGCTCCCACCATTCCGCGAGTCGAATCCAGCAGCCCGCCTGGCGTATCCAACTGCACCAGCAGCGCCTGTGCGCCATCGGAATTGGCCTGCGCAATGGCTCGGTCCATTTGCCCTGCCGTTACCGGCTGGATAGTGTCCGTAAGAACCAGCTTGTCAACAAAGGGCTGCTGCGCCAAAGCAGCGGCGCCCGTTCCAAAAGCCCCAAAAAACACCACGACCCAACCAACCAGAACCGCCAAACCGCGCGCGCGAATCATCATGGCTTGCTCCTTCAAGACCCGCTATAAATCCCGCGTGAGGTCTCCAGATTTCAGCGTGGCCTGATCTTGCGGGGTGCGCCACCCATGTTGGTGGCCAGAAGTGGCGTCTGCCCCACCGCGGGTGGTTATTTCTTCTGCCCTTCCCGGGCCGCAAGCTGTTGCCGCAACTCCTGCGCTGCTTTGCTGCCAGGTTGAATCTTCAGCGCCTCGCTCACATCGTAGCGCGCCTCGTCCATGTGCCCGGCCGCAAGGTCCAGCCTCCCAATCACAAGATATGCCTGGACAGATGGCATCAGCTCCAGGCTGGTGCGCGCTTCCTTGCGGGCATTCTGCAGGTCGCCCGTCCGCTCCCGCACCTCCGCCAGCCCCGCATGTACCGCGGCAACCCTGTCGTCGATGGCAACGGCCGCCAAATACAGCCGCTCAGCCTCCAGAAGCAGCCCGCGGTCAAGGTAGTCGTTGGCCTGCCCAGCCAGCTTCTGGGCCTGCTGCTCTGGCCCCAGCGCCGCCAACCGGGCCTCATCCATCTGGTCCATCATCTGCGCCGCCTGGCGGAATGCAACCGCATCGAAGTTGCGCGCAATCCGCTCCAGCGGATCTGCCTTGACATCTTCTTCCGATCCGGAATCCGCCCCAGCCTCCGGCTTTCGCGCCGGCGATTTCCATTCCGCGATCAGCGCCTCGGCCTCGGTGTCGTTGGGCTTCAACCGCAGGCATGTGGCAAGCTCCGTCAACGCCTCTGCCGCATCTCCACGGCGCTTCAGGCTCACGGCAAGGTTGAAATGGTAGTCCGCCGTGTTGGGGTCAGCGGTCACCGCCTGCCGGAATAGCGCCGTTCCGTTGTGCCCCTGGCGGCTCGCTGCTACTCCCTCGTTGTTCACGACCTCGGCCAGGGGCAGAACCCGCGCCACTCCTCCAAATGCCTGTTCGGCTCTGGAGTAGTCTCCGGAAAACAGCAACGAAAGCCCTCGATAGAAACCCGCCTCCAGCGCGTCCGGATCATTCTGTCCAACTTTGGCAAACGCCGCCGCGGCCTGCACATATTGTTGGCTATTGTAGTCCTCGCGCCCCAACGCCATCCAGGCCGGGGCAAAGTCCGGGCTCAACTCCACCGCCTTGTTCAGATGCCTCAGCCGCTCCTCGTGATCCGGCTCCGAGATGCCGCGGACGTATTGCTCGAAAGCATCCACCCGCATTCCTCTGCCAGCGGCCACAAACGTCTCCTCGGCCACACTGAACCCTGGATCCTGTTGCCGCGTCAACTGCCACGCCAACGAGTCGAAGACCGCGATCAGATCGCGCATGTCGCCTCGCGCCGTCACCGTCTGGCCCATGCGCAGGTGCGGCACGTCCACCACCTGGGCCTCGGCTTCAATCCCGCTCGCATCGGTCGTAAAGCTGCCCACCACGATCGAATCGGCGTCCAACGTCTGCGCCAGCTTCAGTGCGGTCGCCCGCGAGGGATGAAACCCCTGTGGCAGCCCCAGGTGGTCCAGCGCGTATAGCCGATCTGCCCGGCTCATGGGCGCGAAGCCCGCCGATAGGAAGCGGCTGCTCAGAATCTCCGGCGCCGCCTCGCGAATCCACTCCAGGCTCGGCTGACCGCTGCGGTTATCGAACGGCAGCACCAGCAGAATTCGTCCCCGACCCGAACCAAGTCCCGAGCCAGCCGCCCCGCCGTTGTCCGCGGACGCCTGCCCGCGCGCATTCACCGCCATGGTTAGAGCCAGCGCGGCCGCAAGCCCCAGGACCGCGATTGCCTGCGTTCCCCATCGAAATCGAGATAAGAACGAAGTAGTCACTACAGCCAGATTATAGGCGTTTTTGAGGATGCGACCGGAGCGGTAGCGCTTCACCCGTTTGCGGGCAAACTGAGCCGACGATCAGAAAAAATCAGCAGGCGGCAATCAAACTGGTTCGAAATGAGAAAACATATTCTGAAACTCGGCCACGTTGGACGGGATCTCGTAGGTGCAAACCGCCTCGAATCGTTTCCAAAGAGCAAGAACGACGGGGTTGGAATGCGCACCGGCGATTGCCTCCACCGAGACCCATTCGAATATTTCGATGATGGTTCCATCTGCGGCGCGCATGATGATCGAGGCGCGGTCAGTGACCAAACCTTCAACCCGCAAGGGTGGAAGATGATCGCGAACTAACTCGAGCAACGCCAGGTCGCACCCTGGCTTCGGCCGGTAACACGCGACGGAAATCGATCCCATTCTGTGACTCCCTCTCAATTGCCCGTCGGAATGATCCCCGCATTCTCCACCATCAAAATCACGGTTCGTTGCGGAGCGCGGGTGCGGTGGACAACTCCCTTGGGAACGACGAAACCCTGCCGCGGAGCAAGCTCTACGATGCATTCTTCCAGATCGATGAGCAGCGTGCCCTCAACCACATAAAAGAACTCGTCGTCCTCGTCGTGCTTGTGCCAGTGGTATTCGCCTTCGATGATGGCCACGCGCACCACCGATTCGTTGACTTTGCAAAGGGTCTGATTGAACCACTTGAATTCGCACGCATCGGCCAACGCCTTCTCGTCGATAACTTCCAACGGTGGATGCAAAACGTTCAATCGAGTTTCATAGGGGTAATTGACGACAGAATCAGACATGCAGACCTCCTTAGAGTGTGTTTCAAAAATGGGCGTTGTACCTGGGTTCGAATCCCGCAGAGGTTAAAACCCCTCGTTACTCCGGCCTCTTTTCGGCACGACTGAAGTCGTGCCCTGTTACAAAGCAGGTTTATGGAACAGCCTCTAGCGACTCAACCATTCTGCCAGAATACTCATGGGCGCAGGAACCGCGCATCCAGCACGCGCTCAAACCGGATCAGTGCCACCCACTGCCCCTGGTCTTTCTTCTCCCACACCAGTTCCCCGCCCAGTTGCTTCGCGATCGCCTCCGGCGGCAGGTCGTGATGCAATCCAAAATACTTCTCATCAAGCTCGGCGCTCTTCGATCCCAGACTCAACAGCGGCCGCGGCGGATCGTACTTGGTCGAGAACACCAGCGCCGCGGAAAACTTGCCCGGCTCCTCCGCCGCGCGCTGAATCTGCGGCTCGGAAAAATCCTCCACCCGGTAAACGTCGAACGGAATCTTCAGATAGCCGAGCTCCGGCCGGGTCAGCTCGTCGGTCATGGGCCACGCAGACAACACCGTCGCTCCCGGATAGCGCTTGTTCAACTGGGCAACACCGGCCAGATGCAGCCTGATCACATGCGCATAGGCCAGGTTGTCCTCCGGCGCAAAACCATACGGCGGATTGATGAACAGGCCCACCGCAAACGCCGCCGCGGAAAACAATGCCATCGCCTGCCAGAACGGGACCCGCCGGTAAAACGTTGTCACCGCCAGCAGCAGCACCAGCGGATACATGGGCAGCAGATAGCGCGTCAACAGCGCCCCGCCCAGCACGCTGAACAGCAGCGCATTCACCAGCAGAAGCACAAAAATTCGCCGCAACACTGGATCGCCGATTGACGCGCGCTCGCCTCCATTCGCATCCCTGCGCACGTTCAACAGCAGTGCCGCAAACGTCATCAGCACCGGCACAAACATGTTCATATGCGCCGTCAGATGCAGGATGCGATGGCCAAATGCCGCCAGAATCCGCAATGGCTCAAGAGTAGCCTGTGCGTTGTAGCGCAGAAACTCAGGATTGCCGAAGAGAAACCCGGTCTTCGCATAGTGATAGCCATACCAGCCGGCCAGTGGCAGCACGCAGCCGGCAAGCCATGCCGCTTCCCGCCACAATCGGAACCGTGCCGGCCCACTCGCCCTGATCCCCTCTGCCAGGCAAAGCGCGGCCAGCGTCAGCGGGACGAAAATTGCTGTCTCCTTCGACAGCGCCGCAGTCGCAAACCACAGCGCCGCGGCCCACGGCTTCCGCTCCCGATCTGGAAGCGCATAGACCAGGCCCCAAAGCGTACACGCCGCCGCAAAAATATCCGCGTGCGCCAGCGTGCTCTGCGCAAACCAGATGGGGTAAATCCCGGTAAGCACTACCGTCCAGAACGCCACGCTCGCCACTCCCACCACCCGCATGGCCAGCCGCCACACCGCCAGCAGCCCCAGCGCGGCCACCATCAAGACTGCCTCCCGCGTCACCTCGGGATAGAAGCCTGAAACCTTCCACCAGATCGCCAGGTAGATGCTGGGCAGAGGCGGATGACCATTGGTAAGCGTGGTGATCGGAATCAGCGAACCGGTGCGGAAGAAGTCCCAGGCCGCTGGAATGTAGTACCCCGCCTCATCCCAGTAGTAAGGCAGCCGAAGCAGGGTAAAGTGGCTGGCATACAAAGCGGCAAACACCACCGGAAAGATCATCCAGAGAGGCAACGGTTCATCCAGCCGCGGCGTCATCAGTCTGTTCAAGCGCAAGCAATCACTCCCAGATGGGGTCTTGAAGGGTGGGCGCCACATTCCCCGAGCGCCCTCCTTATTCCCTATTCCCTACTCCCTATTCCCTGCTCTTAATTCACCGGCCCTTGCGGAAAGACCTGGCCGTGCGGCTCGAGGTTCAGCGTCCCGAAGGCCTGTTCGTATTGGGAGAGATTTTGTCCCAGCACGTTCCACAGCGCCTTGGCCTGTTGCGGGCTCAGAAAGATCGCCTGGTGATTGCGGATGGTTACCTGCTCCGGGCTCTCGCTCAAAGCCAGGCCAAACACCAGTTGGAAGTCCCAAACGCTCACGCGCACCTGCACGCTGTTGGCATAAGACTCGCGATAGTCGGGTGTCTGGGCAAGATTCAATTGAGGTTGTTGTGCGGATGGACTCATGGTTTCACCAGATTACTCCGCCCGCTCCGTTCGGACCAGTCAAGCCATACGTTTGACCTTTTTAGTCCGCTTACCACCATGGCGGCCTGGCCGCGCGGTCCTCCGGTCAATGCACCAATCGGGAACCGATCTGACCATAAAGTGCCATTAGTGCAAACTTGAGTAATGGCTATACTCGGTGATACAGACAAAAGTAACCGGTTAATTTGATTACTATTGAACGCTGTTTTTGCGCCCTGAGAAACGGTGGCTTACATGCAGAAATTAACGGTTTTGGAAGGTCCCATGCAGACGGAAGTGATAGACATCCTGCCGCAATTGGCAAGTGGCGTGAATCCTTGCAGCACAATCTCCGGAACAGCCAAAACCGAAACTTCCCATAAATGGAGCATCCTCTTCCAGAGGAATTGCGCCCCGGCAACAAAGAAGTTTGCCCGCCCGGCCGTGCCCCGATTTGTGCGCAATGGGGCGGTAGCCCTGATCTCGATGCTGCTGATGGCTGTGGGCGCGCAGGCGCAATCGGTCTTTTCCGCATGGCAGAACGTCGGCACGACGAGCCCAGCCCAGAGCGTCACGGTCACCGCCAGCGTTGCTGGAAGCGCGAGCAAAGTGGAGGTGTTCTCGGTTGGCGTCAGCGGACAGGATTTTGCCAAGGGCGGCGGATCTTCGACATGCGAATCGGCAATTCTTTCTGCCGGGAGCACCTGCACGGAATCCGTAACCTTCGCTCCTGCCTACCCCGGCCGGCGCATCGGCGCGGTGGTGCTTGTGGGCAGCAACGGAAATGTGCTGGGCACAGGATATGTTTCAGGTACCGGGCAGGGCGGCCTGGCCGTTCTTACTCCTGGCAACACGATTTCCGTGGCTGGCGTCTATCGCACCTGGACCTCGACCAAAGATGGCATCCCGGCAACCTCGGCAAACCTGGATCAGCCCTCCGGCGTGGTGCTGGACGGGGCCGGCAATATGTACATTGCCGATAGCGCGCACAACAAGATTCGAATGGTCTGCTTCAGTTCCTCGAGTGCCACAATCAGCGGAACAAGCTGCTCCGGCGCGGGAATCATCACCACAGTTGCCGGCGCCGGGGACGCGGGCTATACCGGCGATGGCTCGAAGGCATCGGCTTCGAATGTAACCCTGAACGGACCCTCGGGCATCGGCCTGGATGGCGCGGGGAACCTGTACATTGCCGACACCGGCAACAATGTGGTGCGCGAGATTTCGGCCACCACCGGCATTATCACCACCGTCGCCGGCGATGGCACCGAAGGTTATGGCGGCGACGGCTCCGTAGCCACGGCAGCCGGGGTTGAACTCAATTCGCCGGCGGGCGTAACCGCCGACTCGGCAGGAAACATCTACATCGCCGACACTTCCAACCAGCGCATCCGCAGGGTGGACGCAGTTACCGGGATCATCTCCACTGCTGTTGGCAACGGAGACCCGAGCGGACTCGGGGACGGCAAGGGAACCTATTCGGGCGATCTGGGGCCGGCCATCAGCGCGGGCCTTAGTCTGCCCTACGCGGTCGCCTTCGACATCTACGGCAACATGCTGATCCCCGACTCGGCCAACAACCGCATCCGCGCCGTCAAGGCTGTGAACGGCGTGCTGACTCCCAACAGCATCATCAGCACCCTTGCCGGAACCGGAAGCCCGGGTTCCGGATGCCCTAACGGCGTAACCGATGAACAGGCCCTGAACACGCCCTCCGGCATTGCGCTGGACGCGGCCAGCAACCTCTATATCTCGGATACGCAGGACTCCTGCATTCGCAAGGTCAACTCGACCACCAACACGATGACCACGATCGCCATCAATGGCGCCACCGCGATTACCCTCAACGGCATTCCAGACAACGTGCAGGTCTACGCGCCCACCGGGATCGTCGTGGACGGCAGTGGGAATGTCTACTATGCCGACCGTTTCTACATGCTGGTGGATGAGATTCAGAGCACCACGGCAGTCTTGAATTACAGCCAGACGCCGGTCCGGCAGGGAGATCAATCCGCTCCACAGACCCAGACGGTGGAGAACGACGGAAACGCCACACTCAGTATCGAGCTGACATCCATTACGCCCGACCTTAACTCGGCGGTGGATGCGGAAACCACAACCTGCAGTCCAATCCCATACGCGCTCACAGAGGATGGCGACTGCGTCGTGGGCGGCGTCTTCGCCCCTTCCACCACCCTCAATCCTGCCACGCTGCCCAATCCGCTACTGGCGAACATAAGCGTCACCGACAACACGTCGAACTCGCCGCTGGGTATCGTGCTGGTGGGCACTCCACAGGCCGTCAACTCGACCACCATCAGCCTCGCGTCGAACCCCAACCCCTCTGACTTCGGAGCACTCGTCACCCTGACCGCAACCGTGAGCACCGGCGCGAACACCGGTAATCTGACCGGGAGCGTCACTTTTACCGACACCTTCAACGGCAACACGACGAACCTGGGCCCGGCTGTCGCGGTCAACGGTTCGGGCGTTGCAACATGGCAAGTTAACACGCTTGCAGTCGGTGTCCATTTGCTCAGCGCGTCGTACAGCGGCGACAACACACACCTTGCCTCTCAGACGCCGGCCACTGTGACGCAGACGGTCTATGAACAGTCGCAGACCTCAGTGGTCACATCCGGAAGCCCATCCATTCTTGGCCAACCGGTCACCTTCACGGCTACTGTCGCAGCATCGGGTGGCGGCAATGTCCCGGTATCCGGCACGGTCACCTTCACCGACAGCGCGGCAGTGCTGGCCAACAACACCATCAACCTCAACAACGGTTCGGCGCAGTATACGACCAACGCGCTGGTGCAGGGCGCGAATACCATCACCGCCACGTTTACGCCGGCTGCAAACGCCCAGATTCAAGGCAGCTCGGGGCAGGTGGTGCAGACAGTGCAGGCGGTTGCCTCTCTCGCCTTGGCGTCGGGGCCCAGTCCATCCATATTTGGCACGCCGGTGACACTTACGGTCTCGGTTCCGACAGTGGGACTCGTTGCGGCCACAGGAAAAGTCACGATCAGCATTGTCCCAACCGCGCCAGGTGGGCAGACAATCACCCAAACTGTAACGCTCGCAGGCAATCCGGCCGGGGGCAACGCCGTCATCTCGACGCTGCCAGTCGGCACGTATACCATCGCTGCCACCTATCCGGGAGACAACAACTACTCCCAGGCCACATCTGCAAGCGTCTCCCAAACCGTCATCGCGGTGCAGACAGCGACGGCCATTGTGGCGAATCCGAACCCTGGAATCGCCGGCAAGCCAGTTGCTCTGACCGCAACGGTGACGGCGGCGCAAGGCACGGTCACACCCACAGGAACGGTTACATTCCTGGATACTTTCAATGGCACAACCACGACTTTGGGAACTGCGATCCTTGCGGCCAATGGGACAGCCTCCGTCAATCCGTCGCTTGCAAAAGGATCTCACTCCATTGTTGCAACCTATTCAGGGAACGCAGACGACAACACCAGCAACGCCACGCTGGTCTTGATAGTGAACGCTGCCACCAACACAGTCACGGTGGGCGCCAACCCAAATCCGGCCACCGTGAAAAGCAACATAACCTTTACGGCAAAGGTTACAAGTGACGGTGGAGCGCCTACAGGGAATGTCAACTTCCTTGCCAACGGAACCATTGCACTGGGGACGGCCAGCCTGAACGGCGCTGGAACTGCGCAAGTCGTCAACGCCACTCTTGGCGCGGGCACTTATCAAATCACTGCCGTCTACGCCGGGGACACAGACAACGCGGGAGCTGCATCGGCAGCGATCAGCGTGATTGTGGGAACCATACCAACTGCCACCGATCTGACCGGTGCATCGACCGCCGGTCCCAACTCGCAGACGGTTCTGGTCTCCTCTGTGCAGGACAAGGGTGGCGCCAGCGTGACCCCAACCGGCACGGTCACCTTCACCAATGGGAACACAACCATCGGATCGGCCACTGTGAATGCGGACGGAGTTGCCAGCCTGACTCCCGACCTTGGATCAGGCTCTTACAACATCGTTGCGACCTACAGCGGAGACGCTCTGCATAGCCCATCCTCGTCGGTCGCCGTTCCCATCTCCGGCGCGGGCCAATGGTTCTCCATCGGAGTTACTCCCGCCGCGGTGACGGTGGTCGAATCCCAGAGCGCTACGGTCACCGTCAACCTCAATTCGATTAGCGGCTTTACGGATAAGATCTCGCTGGGATGCGTGGGACTTCCCGCAGGTGTAAATTGCCATTTCTCCAACATCATTGTTCCCCTTGCCGCCAATGGGTCAGGGACCGCTCAATTGACCATTGACACCAACAACCCGCTGGGCGGGGGAACATCCGCCATGAACAAGCAGGCCGGCAAACCGGACGCCAATTTGGCCGGCTTGTTCCTGCCCCTCAGCCTGTTCCTGGGGGTGATTGTATGGAAATTCCGCAAGCGCAACGCCCACTTGCTAAGCATGGTGCTGGTACTTGTTCTCACTGGCGCAGCCATGTTGGCCACCGGTTGCGGCGCATCATTCACGCAATCGACCGCCGCGCCCGGCACCTACATCCTCCAGGTTACCGGCGTGGGTACACAAAGCAACGTGACTCAATATCAACCGGTCACATTGATCATCACCAAGTAGCTACAACCCTGAGGCTAGCGCGGAACAGAGATGACAAGCACCTTTCATTCCGGTAGTGTGTGGGTCGGCAAGTTGAGACCTCTTTGGGGCCGTATGGCCGTCTCAACCGTTCTTGTAGCGGCTTGCCTGGCCCTGGTGCGCCCGGCGGCCGCACAGGTAGTGCCGGATGGCGATAAGGGCGGAATCTCGCTGACGGCCGGTGGAACTGCGTCGGGCTATGAAGTCGGTTATGGCCAGCAGAAGCTGCTCGGCGTAGCCGCGATTGTCGATGGGGAGTCCAGGCGCCCCCTGGGGTTTGAAGCAGAGGCACGCTGGCTGATGTATCACGAGACCAACGGCGTTCACGCCACCACCTGGTCGGCCGGCCCCCGCTACCGCTTCGACAGAGGCAAACTTCAGTTCTATGGCAAGGGGCTCATTGGCGTCGGAGACTTCACATTCCCCTACAACTACGCCCACGGATCGTATCTGGTCATCTCGCCCGGCGGCGGAGTCGATTACAGATACACGCGCAAAATCTCCTTCCGGCTCGCCGATTTCGAGTATCAATATTGGCCCCAGTTCACCTTTGGCGCAATGAACTCTTACGGCCTAAGCGCGGGTATTCGCTATCACATCTTCTGATTTCGATCGGATTCAGCTCTCGCTGCGCTTCCTCGTTTAGCTGGGGTCAGATTCCAGACGTCTCGGGCCTGGAATCTGCCGTTCGATTTCAATTGCAGTCTCAATGGTTCTTCAATTCTTCCCTTGCTTCGCCGCGTTCGCCAGCAGTTTGTCCAGGTTGTTCCTTATCACCTTCGTTTCGGAATTATTCAAGCCCAGCGCCTTCTCGTCGATCGCCAAAGCTCTGCGCAAAAGCGGTTCCGCTCCGCCGTAATTCCCCTCCGCCTCCTGATTGCCAGCCAGATTGCTCAGGTCGAATGCGACTCTGGGATTATCCGGCCCATTCGCCTTCTCGTCGATTGCCAAAGCCCGGCTCAAAAGAGGCTCCGCTCCCGCGTAGTTCCCCTGTTCGCTCAGAATTCCCGCCAAATTGCTGAGGTCGTGCGCGACCCTGGGATCATCTGGCCCAAACTCCTTTTCGTCGGTGGTTAGAACCCGGCGCAAGAACGGCTCCGCACCGGCATAGTCGCCCCTGGCAATCAGAAGTCCTGCAAGACTTGTCAGCTTTTCCGCGACCCTGGGATGATCCGGCCCAAATACCTTTTCATCGATCGCCAGCGCCCGGCGATAGAGCGGCTCCGCGCCCGTATAGTCTCCTCTGTTCTCGAGTAACCCCGCCAGCTTGCTGAGGACCGCTGCGACTGTTGGATCGTCCGGACCGTACGTCCGTTCATCGATAGCCAGGGCCCGCCGGCAAAGCTGCTCCGCTCCCGCAGACTCGCCATTGCCTTGTAGCACGTCCGAGAGTTCATTCAGGATTGTTGCGACTTCGGGATGATCCGGTCCAAGCGCCTTCTCATTGATAGCCAGGGCCCGCCTGAAAGCCTGCTCCGCGCCAGCGTAATCTCCCTTGGCCAATAGAATCCCAGCCAGGTTGTTGAGGTCGACAGCAACATTGGGATCATCCTGGCCAAGAGCATTCTCGTGGATAGCCAAAGCGCGCCGGGAGAGTTTCTCCGCCGCTGCATAGTCTCGATTAGCCTTCTCGAGTGCTGACCAGTTATTGAGCGTCGCTCCGACGCTGGGACTATCTGTCCCAAACGCCTTTTCGTCGATGCCGAGCGCGCGCTGGTAAAGCGGCTCCGCGTCGGCTTTGTTCCCCTTAATGCTCAAGAGCCCTGCCAGATTGTTGAGGTCCGTTGCCACTGCGGGATCCTCCGGGCCCAGTGCCTTTTCATCGATGGCCAAAGCCTGGCGGTAAAGCGCCTCCGCACCGCCATAGTCCCCCTTTGCCTTCAGAAGTCCCGCCAGATCGTTCAAGTCCGCGGCGACTTGGGGATGGCTTGGGCCCAGGGTCTTTTCATCAATCGCCAAGGCCTGGCGGTAGAGCGGCACTGCCGTTGCATAGTCCGACGCACGAGTAAGACTCAACCCAAGGTTGTTCAATACCCTTGGATCGTCAGGCGTCAGTTTCAGACGCCTGCGGTATGCTTCAACCGATTCCCTGAACTTCCCTTCTCCAAACAGCGATGAACCCAGGAAGAACGACGCGTCGGCAACCGCCCTCTGGTCAGCTTCGACCGGTTTCCGATCCCCGGCGAGCCTGCTCTCAAGCCACTTGAATGAAGTCTGAAAGTGCCAGGAAGCCTCTGGATAATTGCGCTCATAAAGAGCTGCCAGCCCTGCCTCGTAGGGGTCGTCCGTCCTGGCGCCCCAGGCGCGAATGTGCTCGTCTAATTCTGTTGGGCCAAAGCCGTATTGTTTGGCAGTTGCGTTCAGCGCTTCCTGCGGATTTCCGTAAGTCCCCGACCCGTCAGACGACCTGGGAGCGTTCTCACGGTTGATTTTCGCAGTCAGTGCGGCCAGCACTCTGGCGGTCCCCAATGCATCTTTGTCCCCGCGCTCTATCACCACGATTTTGACAAAGTTCTCAGCTTCGTCGGCAAAGGGCGGAACCGCAACCCGGCCGTCCCACGGAGTGGCCATCACAAGATCCTGGCCCTGCGGCGAGTGGAGCAAAGAAAGAGAGACCGAGTCTCCTTCCTTCGCGCTGTTGCCCAACGCGAGCACAGCTTTGCCATCGCTTCCCGTTACCCCGGAGTCGACAACTCCGTCAATGGCAACTTCAACTCCCTCGATTGGCCGCTGCTGCAGGTCCTGAACATGCACAACAAGCTTGCCTGTCTCTGCGGCGCAAAGCCGCGCAAACGCGCAAACACCCACAAGCAGCAACAGCAAGAGCCGTTGGAATCGCTGCCTTCTCATGGCCTTCGACCTCGATTCAGGACGACCTAGTCACTATAAGCCAGGAAAGGAACTGGATGTGAGACATTCGCGTGAAACGGATCGCCCTGGGTTGAGTCTTACTCTTTCTTGGGTTGAGTCTTACCCATGCAGGATGCGGCGATCCTCTGTTCCCACGGCGCCTCGCCAGCGCTACGCCGGATCTCAGCCGGGTTCTAGTTGGATCCTGGCCGATGGATGCAACCGAAACGCGTGACTCTTTCTTCTTCAGTGAAGCCACCCGGGAACTCCTTACTTTACTTCGCATTACGTAGGTTATCGATGCTTTGAAAGAGGTGACATGCGTCACTGCGGGCGGCGCTTGCGCAGTCTAGCATAATTCGGGGTTTCGAGGAGGAATTGCCTGTACCGGGCAGGGACGTTGTCTGAGGGTTTACGAAGATCGGAGACCTCGAATTGCAGTAAAGGGCGAATGAAAAAGGATGGTTGCCAGGGTGAAATACAAGATCTATTTGAGAGGCGCCAGGATATGAATTGGGGCGAAGATTACACGAATAAACGTAAGAATGCCAGCCAAGCGCTGGCTGCGGTGCGCTCTGGCTCCAGGGTATGGATTCAGTCGGGCTGCGGCACGCCTTCGGTGCTGGTGGAGGCGCTCGTGGCAAGAGCTTCAGAGCTGAGTGATGTGGAGATCGTTCACTTGATGACTCTGGGGAGCGCCGACTACACAAGGCCGGAGTACGAAGGCCACTTTCGCCATCGCGGGCTTTTTCTGGGACCCAATGTGCGCGATGCGGTAGCCGCGGGCCGCGCGGACTACACGCCGATCTTCCTGAGCGAGATTGAGGAATTGTTTGAGAGCGGCGCGCTTCCGCTGGATGTGGTGTTGATGCAAGTTTCGCCGCCGGATGAGCACGGATTCGTAAGCCTGGGAACGACGGTGGACTGCACCCTCACAGCGGCTCGCCACGCCAGCGTGGTGATCGCCGAAGTGAACGATCGGATGCCGCGCACGCACGGAGACACGTCCATCCATGTGAGCCACATCTCGGCGATTGTTGAGACGTCGCGGCCGCTGCTGGAAATGTATACCGAGCCTTTCACGGATGTTCATCTGCGCGTAGCGCGCAATGTGGTCTCCCTGATTCCGGACGGAGCAACACTGCAGACGGGGATTGGTGGAATCCCCGATGCGGTGCTTGCATGCCTGGGCGACAAGCGCGACCTGGGGATTCATACCGAAATGTGCTCGGACGGCGTGATCGACCTGATCGAATCGGGCGTCGTGAACGGAGAGCGGAAGTCGCTGCACAGAGGCAAGGTAGTGGCCGCCTTTGTACTTGGATCCAAGCGGCTATTCGATTTCATCGATGAGAACCCAAGCTTCGAGTTCCGTTCGATCAGTTACACGACCGATCCATTTGTGGTGGCGCAGAATGACAGAATGGTGGCCATCAACTCCGCGCTGCAGATTGACCTGACGGGCCAGGTGTGCGCGGATTCGCTGGGAACGAAGCCATACAGCGGGTTTGGCGGGCAGTTGGATTTCATACGCGGTGCAGCGCGTTCCAAGGGCGGTGTGCCAATTATTGCGCTGCAATCGACGGCGCTGCACGAGAGCGTATCGCGGATTGTGCCGGTGCTCGAACCGGGTGCCGGCGTTGTCACGTCCCGCGCGGATGTGCATTACGTGGTGACTGAGCACGGAATCGCGTACCTGCATGGAAAGACATTGCGCGAGCGGGCCGCGGCATTGATCGCGATTGCCGATCCGCGGTTTCAAAGTGAACTGGAAGATTTCGCGGTGCGCGCGCATTACCTGGAGCGCAAAGCGGTTTATGCCTGAAGGGTTGTAACTCGCGGAGAGGGGCGCGAAATGATGAGTGCGGAGAAGCGGGACCGGGGCTTGCTGCAAGTGGATGAGAACGAGTGCAAGGGTTGCGGGCTGTGCGTGGAAGCATGTCCGCCACATGTGATCCGGATGAACGAATTGCTCAATCACGACGGCTACCGCACTGCTTCGTATGCGGGCGCAGGTTGCACGGGTTGCGGAATCTGCTTCCTGGCGTGCCCGGAGCCCGGGGCGATTACCGTTCTCCAGGCTGTGAAATTGGCAGCGGCGGTTCCCCGCATGGATACGGGCATAGTGGGAGCGAGCGCATGAAGAAGCAATTGATGAAGGGCAACGAAGCCATTGTCAGGAGCGCCATTCTCTCCGGGTGCCGCGCGTTTTATGGATATCCCATCACCCCGGCGAGTGAGATTACAGAGGCAGCAGCGCTCTACATGCCGCAGACCGGCGGAGTCTTTCTGCAGGCGGAGAGCGAGGTTGCGGCAATCAATATGCTCTATGGCGCGGCGGCGGCGGGCGTGCGGGTGATGACCGCGTCAAGCGGGCCGGGAATAAGCCTGATGCAGGAAGGCATCAGCTACATGGCAGGCGCGGAACTGCCTTGTGTCATCGCCGACATTACGCGCGGCGGGCCGGGCCTGGGGAATATTGCAGCCGAGCAGAGCGACTATCACCAGGTGGTCAAGGGCGGCGGGCATGGGAATTATCGGACCATCGTCCTTGCGCCGCATTCGGTGCAGGAGATGGCGGATCTGACGGAGCTGGCATTCGAACTGGCAGACCGGTATCGGAACCCGGTGGTGTTGCTGGCCGATGGATTCATTGGACAAATGATGGAGCCGGTGGAGTTTCGGCAAAGGGCGATCGAGCCGCGCCAGCCGAATTGGGCGGTCATGGGCACGGCTGCCACGCGCGGCAATCTGATTACATCGCTGCATATGGATAGCAACGATCTGGAGGCGCACAATCGCGCGTTGGAGGCAAAGTATCGCCACGCGGAGCGGAACGAAGCACGCGCCGAGGAATGGTATGCGGAGGACGCGGAGATTGTATTGGTCGGCTATGGAATCGTCGGCAGGTTATTGAAGGCCGTGACAGCTGAAGCCCGCGCCTGCGGCATCAACGTGGGTGTGCTGCGGCCCGTCACACTGTTTCCCTTCCCAACTTTCAACTTCCAGCGGCTGGCCAGGCGGGCGCGCGTTTTTGTGGTGGTGGAAATGAGCAACGGCCAGTTGGTTGAGGATGTGAGGCTGGCGCTGAATGGCGCGCGGCCAGTCGAGTTCTTGAACCGCATGGGAGGCAATGTACCATCGCATGGCGAAGTCCTCGCCTTTGTGCGCGACTTGGCGCGGCGAAGCTTGCCGGGCGCCAGACTGGCAATGGTTCCGGAAAAGGAGAGTATGGCTCATGTCTAACGAATTGATTTCCGATTACGCCGTATCGCACGCCAAACCTAAGGCTTTTTGCGACGTCTATGCGCGCAAGGAAGACCTGCGCCACCAAACCCACTATTGCCCCGGATGCGGGCATGGCAACGTGCATAAGATGCTGGCCATGGCCATTGATGAACTGGGCATCAAGGATCGTACGATACTGATCAGCCCGGTGGGCTGTTCAGTATTTGCCTACTACTACTTCGACGTGGGCAATGTGCAGGCTGCGCATGGCCGCGCGCCGGCCGTGGCCACGGCCATCAAGCGCAGCAGGCCGGAGAGCATCGTCATCGGCTATCAGGGTGATGGCGATCTGTCCGCAATCGGGTTGGGGGAGATTCTGCATGCGGCCAATCGCGGCGAACACATCACCGTGATCTTCGTGAACAACGCCATCTATAGCATGACCGGCGGGCAGGCAGCGCCAACAACCCTGATCGGCCAGACAAGTACGACTACTCCGGCGGGACGCAACGCGGCGACTGAAGGCTACCCGCTGCACATCAGTGAATTGCTTGCCACGCTCGAGGCGCCGGTTTACATCGAGCGCGTGGGCCTGGGAGACAACAAGCAGATTGCCCACGCCGCGCAAGCCATCAGGCGGGGCGTCGAAAACCAGGTGCGCGGACTTGGCTTCTCGCTGATTGAAGTGCTGTCGCCCTGTCCAACCATCTGGAAGATGTCTCCAGTGGAGGCGCAGCACTGGGTGCGCGATGTGATGGAGAAGACTTTTCCGCTGGGCGTGTTTCGTGATCGCACGAAGGAAGCGCAACCACGACCGCTCCCTGAGGCTGCGCCGGCGCTGGATCAGATTCCGAAGATTCTTGGCGTTGATGTGGAGAGCTTGCCTGAAGGCAATGCGCACGCGGGGGAACATGCAAAAGAAGACCTGGACCTCGGGGTGCGGATAGCAGGCTTCGGCGGCCAGGGGGTCTTGCTGCTTGGAGAAGTGCTGGCAGAGGCCGGACTGGACTCCGGCCTTGAGGTGTCGTGGCTGCCGTCCTATGGGCCGGAGATGCGCTCGGGCACTTCGAACTGCCATGTGCGGCTGTCGAGTCAGGTTATCGACTCGCCGCTGGTCACGGTGCCCAACGTGTTGGTTGCGATGAACGAGCCATCGCTCAGAAAGTTCGATGCCAGCGTCCAAGCCGGCGGATGGGTCATCTACAACGGTGACACGTTCCCTGAAGATTGCGTCCGGCAGGATGTACATGTTCTGGCGCTTCCATTCACGCGTGTGGCCGACGAGCTGGGCGACTCGCGGGCATGCAACATGGTGATGCTTGGCGCACTGTTGGAGATCACGAACGCGTTGCCACAGGCAAGCATCGACGCCGCTCTACGCCGCCTCGTGAAACATCAGAAATGGGTAGAACTGGACGAGCGCGCCCTGGCGCGAGGGCGAGAGCTCTACCGGAATTCGCTGCAGAAGCCGGTACAGGAGTTTGCCTATGAGAGCTGATGCGGATCCGAACCTGATTGTGTACTTCGGCGGAGAGTATATGCCGCTTGGCGAAGCGCGCGTGGGAATCCTGACCCATGCCTTGCATTATGGAACGGGCGTGTTTGAAGGGATTCGAGCGCATTGGGATGAGGCGCGCCAGGAGTTGTTTGTGATGCGCCCGGTGGAACACTACCAGAGATGGAAACAGAACTGCGGAATCCTGCGCATCGCGGTTCCGCATTCGTCGGGAGAGCTTTGCGAGATCACTCTCGAGCTGATGCGCAGAAACGCATTTCACACCAATGTCTATGTTCGGCCGCTAGCTTACAAGAGTGCCGAACGAATTGGCGTGAGCCCCGACGATCAGGATGCCTTTGCGGTAATTGCGCTGCCCTTCGCCGATTATCTGCACGCCGAAAAAGGACTGCACGCGGGCGTCAGTTCATGGTGCCGGATCGAGGACAATGCGATTCCGGCGCGAGGCAAAATATGCGGAGCGTACGTGAACAGTGCATTGGCCAGCGACGAAGCGCGCCAGTGCGGATTTGACGAGGCCATTTTTTTGAATCAAAGCGGTCACGTTGCCGAGGGTGCGACCTGCAACATTTTCATGGTGCGCAAAGAGACGCTGATTACCCCGCCAGTCACGGAAAACGTGCTGGAGGGGATTACGCGCGACTCGGTGATTGAATTAGCGCGTCGAGAGCTCGGCCTGCCTGTTGTGGAACGGCCGATCGATCGCAGCGAGCTGTATGTATGCGACGAACTGTTCTTTACCGGCACTGCTGTGGGCGTCGCGCCCATCGTGCGCGTCGATCACCGGCCGGTAGGAGACGGAACTATAGGAGCGGTCACACGCGGAATACAGCAATTGTATTTCGATGCGACTCGCGGACACTTGAGGACTTACTGTAACTGGCTGGCGCCGGTTTACCAATCGCGAATCAGACCCGAGCAAGACCAGTTTTCGCTGGTAGGAATGAATGCTGGTTGAGCGAACGATCTTGTCGATAGCGTGCGGTGGCCCGGTCCGGCCATAGCGGAACCATAGTCGATGTATCGCGAAGGCAAGCCCGCCGTAGACGGCGCTGAGGCCAAGGGCTGAATCTTTTCAGCCGTAATGGCTGGCCTGGGCAGCATCTTCGGTGCCTAGGCCATTTTCATTCTCACCCGAGCTTCGCCCTGGGTACTCTCCGCTCCGGCTTTGGCGCAGCCGGGCTGAAGCAATCGAGGCGCACATCGAGTGCCTCCGCCTCCAGTTGCCGCAACTGGGCTTCGACGATTTCCCGCACCTGGGCCGGATCGCCTTTTGCTCGAAGATTCACGAGCAACTCATGCCGGCTTGCTGCAGACGCATCTAGATTCCCCTCCACCGTTGGCTCTTCGCCATTAGCGCAAAGTGCGGCCTTCAACCAGCCGGTGGCTGAGCTGTCAAAGACTTTCAAATGCACAATCGAAATCGCTGCTCGCGTCAGCGCCTCATCCAGCCGATCCAGAAACGGTCCGACCACAAGCGCGGGAGACAAAGGAAAGGCCAGCTCAAGATTGAAGTTTAGATTGAGCCACGCAAGAGCGGCTTCCGCGCGCGCGTAGCGTGCGTAGTCGATCTCCAGGGTCGTCGCTTCCGCTTCAAGCGATCCAAAGAGAATCTCATCCAGCCATTCCTGAACGCCCTGGCCCGTCTTCGCGCTCAAGTGCCGCGCTGCTGGGCCGGAACCGCCTGCGTTCAGTCTCGGAATGGTTGCCGGGTCAGGGTAAAGATCGGCCTTGCTGATGCAAACCAGGTCGGCCTCCTGCAACTGCTTTCGAAACAGGAAAGCCAGGTCGGAATCCGCCTCATCGTTTAATAATTCGGCGCTTCTGGCCGGATCCACCAACACGGAAAATGGCGCCAGGCGAAAGCGATCGAACTCCTCCCGCAGCGGACCGAGCACCGTAGCCGAGATGTCCGTGCAGCTTCCCACTGGCTCTGCAAAAATCACATCCGGATCGCTTGTTCGCAATTCATCCATGATCGCCATCAGTACGGAAAACCTGCAACAAAAACATCCCCCCGTCACTGCGCGCGCAATCATGCCTTGCGCATCGGCGTGGCGCATGTCCACCAGCTCATCGCCCTGGTCATTGAGGATCACGGCGCAGCGCAGGCCACGCTGCTCCAGCATCCGAGCCGCCGCCAGAATCAAGCTGGTCTTTCCTGATCCCAGAAAGCCTCCGACGATGACAACCCATGGTCTCTTCGCAGGCGAATTCGAGCTCATGCATGCACCGCAATTCGAATCTCGTCGTTCGCGGCCAGACGTAAAGTCTCATCGAGTGTCACCACCATTCGTTCTCCCTGGCGGTTCACGTGATTCTTCATCGCCTTCCCGCCAATCTCGACGGAAGCTGCGTTGCCCATTGCCACAATCTCGCAGGAGCGGCAGGCAAGTGTTCCCACGAGTACTTTCATCGCGAACAGCGTGCTCCCGCTCTGCCGGCGCAGCGAGAACGCGCCCCATCCCGTTCCCGTGGACCAGAAGCACTGGAAGTTTTCTCGTGGAACTCTTGGCACAGCCACCACCGCCGCTGCAGGCCCATCATAAAGAAAGCCGCTCAGCGCGACAATCGTAGACCATGACGACATTGCACGGGCATAGTGGTGGCCGCACTCCGGCTCATCCCACGGATTCCGCTTCTCGCCGTCGTATCGCGCGCGAATATTCTGCACGCACTCGACGCCCTCTTTCACCATGCCCCAATTCATCATCAGTGCGGCCACCAGATATTCCTGCCCGGTCCATGCCTCGGCATAATACGGAAAGGGAATGTGAGGCCGCTCCGCCTTGCCATAGTCGCAGACCACGACCGCAGCCTCCTCATTCAGCGCATAGGTTCGCTCAACGTTGTCGTGGCTGGCAAGCGTTGGCTTGTAGTTGTACTTGTAAATCGAGCGCAGCGTCTTGCGAATATTCTCCGGGGAGACAAGAGGTCCCATCCCTCCAACCTCCGCCAGGTATTGGCCGATCAGTTGATCGGCCAGGCACCCGCCGCCAACCTGGTACTCCGGGCTCTCCGAGTTCTCGGAACCCATGTCGCTGCGCAGATTACTCGCAATCTCGTCTTTGCGAAAGCCCCGCACTTTCTGGACATAGAACTCACCATTGAAGAGGTTCTCGTCGATCCATTTGCTTCCCTGCTCGAAGAGCTTTCTGTATGTCTTGGCGGACGCCGCGTCTCCGGCTGCGCGCGCCATCTCTTCGCCAGCCCGCAACGCTCCCAGATAATAAATTCCGCACATCGGATTGGGGCCGTAGAACTCCACATCGTACGTGTTGTGCTGCACACCTTCCATCACGCCATCGCGGTTTCCGTCCCATCCACCCGGAACCCACGCAAATTCGAGGGCCTTTTTCGCTCGCGGCCACGTGCTCTTGAGCAGCGCTTCATCGCCGGAAATCTTCCAGTCCAGCCACGCATGGAGAATCTGCCCCATCTGCCCATCCGCCGCGGCATATCCTGAGCGCGCCTTACCCTCCGGCAGCAATTGCCTGAAATGAATCGCGCCCGCATCGTCCATCGAATAGCCAAACGCGCTGCGCCGCAGCGACCTGGCAAACGATGGAAACAGAAACGCTGTTGCTGTTTCGTAATTCCACACATGAGTGCAGTTGCCAAAGCAGCATCCCCGCGTGTCGTCGCTGCCCTCAAATGCGTGAAACTCACCGTCCGCGGTGCGGAAGCACGTTGTCGTCGCCAGCGTGGAGAGATTCGCGCTGGCAGCCTCTTTCACCGCCGCAGGCAGCGTGCTGTCGCGCAATGCATTGGTGAACAGGCGCGTGCGCGCTTCCAGCTCTTGCAAATGTTTCGCCGTGTAGCTCACCGCTTCCCACGCGCTTTTGAAGCGCGCCGAATAAGCATTGCCGATGACCGTCTTGCCCTCGCCCGGCGGCGCTTCCCACCCGATCCAATCCGGCGTGCGATTGGCAAACCGCCATCCGAGCAGGAACTCAAAGTCCGCTGTTTGCCCAGCTTGAATCGTTCTCTTAACACACAGCACGCCCACCATATTGTGCGGTGCCGGTTGCGCGCCCAGGTCACCGGTCTTTGAAAACCGATCCCAGAAATGGAGCGGAGCGTTCCACCAGCGCCCCGCGGGCCAGCCCTCCCAATGGGAAGCTTGCGCGCCGCCGTCCACCCGCGCAGCCAATACAAACTCGCCGGCCATGGGATCGTCTGCCGCGAGCGCGGGATTGCTCATTGCCAGGCCTGCTATTCCGCTCTCGGTGCGGTATTCGTTGCGGCGTCCCGCGTCCGACCTCTGTCGCGCATCGTCGTCCTTCTCTTCTTTCGTGTTCACGGGGTTCTCGATGGAGAACGCAATGCCAACGCTGGCCGCTTCATGTCCGGGGTTGGTCACGCGATAGCGCAGGATTGCAACCGGCAGTCCCGAGTCGTCCGGATCGTGCGGAATGAAAGGCGAGAACGCATCCAGTTGAACCTTCACCGGCAGCGAGCGGTCCTCAAAATCGATATGCGCCAGCGGATACTCGCCTGTAAAAGTTGCCGACTCCAGGCGGCTAAGCCCTGGAACATTGCTCGAACCTAACCCGTCCTGCCCTTCGTATGGAGGCAAAATGCGCGACTCAAGCACGCGCGCCACCGGCTTCCCGATTCCCGACTCCGCCCAGATGGCCGGAAACGCATACAGCGGGCGAAACCCCTTGTTTGGGCGGTTAAACATCTCCCAGTTCACAAGTTGCCCACGCCCACCCAGCCCAAGGCTTCCCGCCGCTACACCGCCAAGCGGAAACGAAATCATCTTCAGCTGGCGCCTGCGAAACCGGCTTGGATAACTCAGGTCTTCGCCGCCATGGGGCTGGACATTGCCAGGGTGCGGGCCAATATGAGGTTGCTGTCCCGGAGCCAGCGCAGGCCCATGCTCGGCCAGTGCTGCCGCGCCCACGGCTCCAGCGGCCTGCTTGAGAAAATTCCTGCGATCCAGCCTGAGCCTGTTTGTCATTTCGAGTTTTCCCGTTCAACAATGATTCGCTAGAATTGTATCGCTCGTGGCCCTGCTCTCTGCTACAGATTCATCTTCTTGAGCAGCGCCGGGCAGCGCGATTGAGAGCGGAAATCATTGTAGATGTCCCATACCTTCAGAGCCGTAGAAATGATCTGCCGCTGTTCAATGGCTTGCTCAAGAAAGATAGCGGCGGTGTCCATCCTGCCCAATTCGATCCATCTCCGCTTCCGAATTGATCTGCCGTTAGGCAGGCCCACGCCTGCGCCTTTCCGCCAGGCAGCTCAGTAAGGTACGATTTTCGCCATGAGTTCTCCTGACCAACTGGCCACACTGAAATACTCCGGTCCAGACGGGGTCTATTTCCTTGAGTTGAAGAGCGAGTCAACCTACATCGGCCGCTCAGCCGAGCAGGACCTGGTCATGCGGGAGTCATTTGTCTCGCGCCGTCATGCCGTCATCACCAGGCTCGACAATGGCTTCGAAGTTGTCGATCAGAAAAGCTCCCACGGCACCTTTCTGAACGGCGTCCGCATCGAGCGGGCGATGCTTGCCCCCGGCGACACGTTGCAATTCGGATCTCTAAGCGCTCCCCGCCTGCGCTTCAATCTTGGTTCAGCAGGTGACCACCCATCGCATTCCTCGCTGGCCGACGATCTCCTCTCCGCGCTCTCTGTCTTGGCGCAGCCCTCTGAGTCAATCCGTCCCGCTGCCCGCGAAATGGAGCAGTTGAGCTGCCTGCTCAACGCTGCCCGTCAGCTCAATGCCGGCGGCACCATCACTGATATTTTTCGCGTGCTTATCCTCTTGTCCATTGAATGGACGGGGGTCGAGCGCGGCTTTGTCTTCCTGCGCGAAGGCGACAAGATGCGCCTCGCCCTCGGCATGCGCGCCGACGGCAGCATCGTCGACGAAGACTCCACCGTCTCTCGCAGGGCAATGAAAAAAGCAATCGAGAGCGAGTCAAAGTTCTCAGTGAGCGACACCCTGGCCGATCAGGATGCCGCGGAGTGGGCCAGCGTCATGGCAAACTCCATTCGCAGCATCTATTGTCTTCCTCTCCGCAAGCACATCTCGGCCTCTGAGCCCAACCGCCTGCTCGGCCTGCTTTATCTCGACAGCCAGATCGGAGCCGGCAACCTCAGCGAGATCGACCACCAGGTCCTGGACACAGTTGCCACTGAAGCCGCCACTCTGCTCGACAACGCCCTTCTGGCCGAGGCGGAGAAGAATGCCCGCCTAGCCGCCGAGCAGCTGGCGATCGCAGCCACCATTCACTCGAGCCTTATGTCCCTCGCCATGCCCACCCTTTCCTACGCGAGCCTGCAGGCCAAGAGCGTGCCGTGCCTTGCCATCGGTGGAGATTTCTACGATGTTGTCGTACTGGACGATTGCGTCTGCGCCGCTATTGCAGATATCTCCGGCAAGGGCGTGCCCGCCGCCATTGTTGCGGCCACGCTGCAAGGCATCATTCATGGCCAGATGCTCACCGGGCAAGGCCTCGCCGACATTGCCGCACTCGTCAACCGCTTCCTGTGCACCCGCAAAGTCAATAAGTACGCAACCATGATTTTGCTTAAGCTCTTCCACGATGGCTCGGTCGAGTTCGTCAACTGCGGCCACGTTCCGCCCGTGCATGTCAGCGCAGCCGGAATCAAGAGGCTTGAGGAGGGGAACCTGATCGTCGGTCTGCTCCCCGGCGCCACCTACGAGTCAGCCCACTGCAAATTAGCTCCAGGGGATCGCATCCTGCTGGTCACGGATGGAATTACGGAAGCCGAAAACACGCATGGAGAACAATTCGGCGACATTGGCCTTGATGCCATCGTGCGCCATTCAAGCATCAATGAAATCCTCGAGCACATTACCCGGTTCCAGGGACCAAACCAGCCCGAAGACGACTTGACGCTCCTCGACGTCAGCTACCGGATGTAGACTTGCCGGCGGCACGCCGGTTATACCTCTTCCGATTACGGGGCCGGATATGCGGTTAAGAGGCATAATAGAGCGAAGAATTCCCTCACAAAGCATCAGCCTTGCGAGCGTCGCGTTCTGCCTGAGAGACGAGTCAAATCAAACGTCTGTGACCCTGCTTTACGCTGCCCATTTCCGGCGGTATAGTCTTTGCCGTTGCGCCGGACGGGGGCTAGTTGGCCATGCGCGAGAGTGCCGTGTTTACGAACAGCCTGGTGAGATCATCGGAATCGCGGAAATAGCGCAGATCCATGACGATTCCGACATCTCCCTTCCGAGCGGTCACGACATTTATGAGATCGACCCACGCCTCGTCACCCGCACCTGTGAAGGGAGAAATCGGAAACATATGCGCGGCGATTTCTGCTTGGGTGTACTTCTGGTTGACCATGCTCTGGTGCAGGGCCGCGTATGTGTCGGTCTTTAATTTTACGAGTTCCCGGCCACCCGTCCAGTATGCTTCCGTTCTCACGAACTGGCGCGGTAAGTCCCCTTTGTAAGTACAACCGGTTGCGTCAGGAGTCGAATGAGTGAAATTGATACCGAGCACTTGAGTGAGTTCTTCCTTACTGAAGAGCGCGCATTGACCATCGGCCTGCGCAACGTGCTTCTGTCCGAAAATTGCGGCGGGGTTGGGCGCGGGCGCCGCGGGGGCGGCCGTGTTGGTGCTCGTGGGCGTTGCGGGGATCTCAGCCGTCGCGTTTGGCAGCGATTTTGCAATCTGGCCGAGGAGAGCCGCGGCATCGCCGGCGGGAACTGTGACTGCCTGCTGGGTTGCGCTGCTCGGGTGGTGAGCGAAATAGGCGATCGTGGCCAAGCTTCCCGCCACCAAGCCGATCAGCAGAAAAACGGATGCCCATAGGATCTTCCCTGTGAGGCCGCTTTCGGATTTTACCGCGGGGACTGCGGCAGGCGCTGCCGGAGCTGTTGCGGCTGTACCGATCGCGGACCCGCACGAGCTGCAGAATTTGGCGGCATCCGAAAGTTCTTTGCCACAGTTTTCACAGAACGCCATGGGAAAACTCCTCTCCAGTACAGGTGGTCGCCGCTAACCCGTTTACAAGCTAAGGCGGGACAACCCAAGAAAGCAATCGTTGATGCGGTTGCCGGTCGGTGCGAAGTGAGGAATCGTCTCTGCCGCTTCCCTTCATCGAGCCTCGGCCCAGTCTCCCACGGCTGCCGCAATCATCGGGGCATAGGTAAACTTACGCCGTAGAAGAAACCCAGATTATTGGTGACGCTGATCGAAGCGGCCGGACCCCCCGCGGCATTGTGAATCATCAGCCCGCCAGTTTCGTCAGGCTTTGACTCCAAGGTGACCACCTCGCGGTTAGACCCATTCCAGATCCGCAGCCCCATTTGGCCTTTATCGCCATTAGCTAGTTCCGCGGTCTTCTTCCCCAATTCGGCATACGTGAGCCTCCCCGAGCCATCAGATTCTACCGTTAACGTAGCGATCGAGGTGCTCGATGCATTCCGTACTGACAATCCTCCATTGTGAGTCCTATCGCTACTTCCAGCCTCCAGCACAAATGCGCCGTCGCTATTGTACATGTTTAGATAACCGCCCCCTTTGGGGGATTCCACGATCTCAAAAATTACACGACCAGCGGCATTGACCACTTGAAATGGGGCCTGAACTTTGTTTGGGGTCGCGCCGCCGTTGCCGGTCGCGCCGCCGTTGCCAGGGGATCCATGAAAAGCCGAGAGCCGCAGGGAGCCTTGTAGTGCAGGAGTGCCATGGGGGCCCGGCGGTCCTTGCTCGCCGTCTTTGCCTTTGAGGCCTTGCTCACCTTGAATACCTTGAGAGCCACGAGGGCCTTGCAAATTCCATTGCATGAATTGCTCACCTACCGAGCAACTCGCCGAACTCGGAGCGGCGGCTCCGAGCAGCATACGCATGACGCCGGTGCTCTGGTTGACGCAGACCGAAACGGGGCCATTGACCGGCGCAACCTGCGCTTCCGCGTGAACGCCAATAAGCAAAAGTAACGCGGTCACGGTTCCAATGATCGCTCCGACTGGCAATATATTTGCAAAACGTTGTACTTTCATTGCGATGGCGCCTCCGACGCATTTGTTAGTTCTGTTTCGGTCTGCTTACACTTGTCTCGCCACCTATGTGGCGAGATCCTTCAGTCGTTCTTCTTTTCGGGGATTACGTCCCGATAGGGATTGGACGGCGTAGTTAGAGTCACGATAGACAGTGTCCCCTACATCCGCCATTGGCGTATTAGCTCCAAAGAATTTGCTCAATTTGTTGAATACGATCGGAACCCCACCCAGTCTGGATGTTAGACCGCCAACCACGGGGGAACTCCTTCTGCGCGGATTTCGAATCTGCTCTTTTCGAGTCCTTGCAGCGCCAGTGATATCCGATTCGGACGATACGCCCGGCCCTCCTCCCGCGTCAATGCCGAAAAAAACCGCGCCAGAAAAATTCTCCGGACTCCAGTAGCTCACCTGGGCTATCATCTAGCGTCATGGCCTTTGTCCCACCAATCATCCCGTCCGCCAATCATCACAGAAGATTCGGCTGGGGCCCGCTGATTGAATTTTTTGGCCGCTATCGCCGTCGTGGTTGCAATACTCAACACCGCTGGCACCAGATTTACATGGCGGGGGACACCCGATGGCACAATCCTCGGGACGTGGGACAGGACGAGTTCAGCCTGGTC
>Ga0182024_10003318_pt1 | contig 38547 bp, 42 predicted proteins | sample P32metaG_FD_120480 | JGI IMG/M metagenome (GOLD analysis project Ga0182024, IMG submission 120480) | Permafrost microbial communities from Stordalen Mire, Sweden - P3-2 metaG (Illumina Assembly) | ecosystem: Environmental > Terrestrial > Soil > Wetlands > Permafrost | place: Sweden: Stordalen...
CGTCATCGACGCGTATCTGAAGAACGAGCCCTATCAGGTCGACTTCGCGGAGAATGGAAAAGAGGCGGTCGAGAAGTTCACCGCCGGCCGCTACGACCTGGTTTTCATGGACGTGCAAATGCCGGTGATGGACGGGCTGAGCGCAACCCGCATCATCCGGCAATGGGAAAAGGACCACGCCCGGGGGCGCACTCCGATCGTCGCGCTGAGCGCTGCCGCGCTCGAGGATGACGTCAAGCACGCCATCGATGCGGGATGCGATCTGCACGTGAGCAAGCCCGTGAAGAAGCGCATGATGCTGGAGACCATCAGTCGCGTCGTGGATGCCGCCGAATTCTGACGCTCGTGGTGATTCGTTTGATCAATCGATGACTGTTGAGTAGATAGAGATAAAATCCTGACCGAGCAGCTCGAACTTTTGTTTCTGGTGCCGCGGAGATGGAAGATCGGCCCGATTTACGGGGATTTTTGCCAAACCGGAGAATCTCTGAAGTCGCAGACTGAGTGGCGGATGAGCCAGTCAGGAGCGAACCAGTCTCTCGGCACCAAATTCCCTGCTCAGCAGGGAATTTGCAGGGAACTTTTCGATTCTCGGGGTTGTTGGGCCATGCTTTGCCGGCAAAAGCCTTTTGGTTCTGGGGGTTTTGTTTCAAATTCCCTGGAGAATGTAGCAGGGAATTTTTTCGACATAGCAGGGAATTTGGTTTCCCTGCTCACCCACTGAGCAGGGAATTTAATTCTTATATTCGAGGCGGTCAGGAAAACTGGCAAAAGCCTTAAGTGGGCCGGGAACAGGGGATGCAGAGTTGGCCAAATCCATCGCTAACCGAGCGCTTTTGTAAGAGGCTTGCTCCGCACTTTCTGCAATAGCCCGTCTCGATCTGTATGCGAGCGTTCTCATACGCGTCGATCAGATCCTGACCTTGATCGAAAGCATCAACGGCACCAGTGGAGGCCGCGATAGCTAGATTTCGGTAGTAGTCGATTATCCCGGGTTCCGGAGGTTGGCGAAGAAAGGTGAGTGCCTGCACGATTGCGTCAACGAAGTCATCGTGGGCGGCGCCGGGAAAGGCGGTCATTTCGGAGAGATAATCGGCTGCCCAGTGCGCACCTTGCAGCAACCAAAAGTGTCCGCCTTCCATGGCCGGAGTGACGGAGGCAGCGCGCGCGAACTTATCGCCATCCGGTTTGACCCCGCTGATCGGGAGCAAGGTTGTGAGCAACTCCTGCACCAAGCTCTGGCCACTAGCAGCGTCCTCGATCAGGACGTGGGTCGGATGCCACTGCTCGTAAAGCGCGAGCGCATGGCGCTTGAGTTCGGCGAATTCGACTCGACCGCGCCACGCGTGCATCAGGTAAAACCCAGGGGCGGACGCCGAGCCTCCCCCGGACCAATCGACGCGGCCAATCGTGACACAGGCTGAGTAATCGTTGGTTTGACCAGTCTTGAAGGCGCAATCCCACGACTGAACGAGTAAGTCAAACTTTGGAATCTCTTGAAAGGTTCCGAACCACTTTTCCTTGAACAGGTTGCCGCCGCGAGCGATCGGCTTCTGCAGGTACTGACTGGCGTACCCAAACGATCCAAGGCGATTTTTGGCCGCCGTCAACTCCGCGCGCCCCTCGCGCGCGGGCCACAACAGCTCGCCTTCCTGCTTGACGATCGAACGACCGGTCCGGGGCAGCGAAATAATGGTCCGGCGCTCGAACTCAGCGGGCAGGCAGAGATTCGTCCACCCTCCCTGCTCCAGAAGGTGGCCGGTCAAGTCGGCCTGATGAGTTCGCTGCTGAATCACCACGATCCGACCGCGACGTTTGTCGTCGAGGCGGGTCGATAAGGTCTCGTCGAAGAAACGGATCACATTGCGCCGCTCGGTTTCGCTTTCCGCCATCTCAGGGTTTTGTAGGTCATCGGCGACGATGATTTCACCGCCCTTCCCGGTCGCGGTACCACTCGGTGAGGTGGCGATCATGTGTCCGCGCACATCGTTCATGAACTCCTGCTTCTGGTTTTGATCGCCAGCAAGAAGGATAGGCCAGCGTTCCTGATACCACGGCGAGGTTATGACCGTGCGCCGGTCGATCGAAAACTTGATCGCCAGGCTCGCGCTGTAGGAAGCGCACAGCCAGCGCGTCGAAGGCCGCCTGGTCCACACCCACGCCGGCCACAGAACTGAGGCGACGAGGCTTTTGCCCGAACGCGGTGGCAGGTTGACGATGAGTCGCGTGAGATCTCCGCTGGCGACCGCTTCGAGATATTCGCAAATGGCGTCGAGATGCCAGTTCCACAGCAGCGGCGTGGTCGGTTCGATGATGCGCCAGGCCTGACGGACAAACTCGGCCAATGAATCCTGTGCCAACGATTGGTCGAGCAGCGCAAGATCAAGTTTGAGGGCGTTGGTATGCGGCAAAACCGTTCCGTTCTTAACGCGTGGTTTCGGTTTTGTCTGAGTCATCGCTCACCGTCCTGCACCAGCGAGGACGCGTCCTGGTCGCCCTGGGCTTTGGCGATGAGCCGGCGCAACTCAAGGCGCTCTTCAATCGTGAGGCGCTCGAGCATAAGCAATTGGCCCTTTGCCTCATGGGAAGGTTCATCGTGTGAGAGTTCGGATTCGAGCCGGCTGCGCATCTCCGCCAGCAGCAGCTGGATTGAACGCGCGTCACCCGCCGCTCCTCTGTTCACCAATTGTTTGATCATCGCCTCGCCTTTGGTGATTCGCTTGCGCTCGCCGTTCTCGCTAACCGTTACTGGTTCACTGAGCGCCTGCAGCAAGAGCTTGGAGATATTTTTCGACCCCTTCACGCGTCCCACCGGGTTGCCGGACTTGCCCTTTTCAAAACGCGTCTTCTGCGGCGGCTTGGCGTATCCCACCTGGTAGTTGTTCTTCCTATTGAGCGGCATCGGCCACCTGCCTTTCAGACTCGATCTGTTTGAAGGTCAGATTGGTTCCGAGGTGACGTGCCGATTCGCCGCTGTACGCTTGCCAGCGTCGGATGATCGTGTCGAGGTAGAGCGGGTCGAGCTCTAAGCCGTAGCAGCGGCGCCCGGTACGCTCCGCTCCGATCACTGTGGTACCGCTGCCGAGGAAGGCATCGAGAACGAGATCGCCGCGAGCCGAGACGTCCATGATTGCATCCGCCACCAGCGCGACCGGCTTCACGGTGGGATGCAGCGCGAGCAGATTGCCTTCTTCTCCCGACTTCGAGAACGAACTCGCGCAGGGGTAGCGCCAGACGTTGGTTCGATTGCGCCCGAACTGTCCAAGCTGGATGTTGTTGCGGTGATGCCCGCCGCCCGACTTGAACACGAAAATCAGCTCGTGCTGGCTGCGATAGAAGGACCCCATGCCGGCGTTGTCCTTGGCCCAAACACATAGATTCTTCAGCTCAGCGTAGGCCTGGCGACCCGCGGCGAGCATCTCGCCGAGGTGTCGCCAATCGGAACAGACGAAATGAATTGAACCATCTACGGTATGGCTCGAAAGCAGGGTGAAGACTCTTGCGAGGAAGGAAGTGAACTGGGACTCGCTCATCTCGCCGGACGCCATCGCGAACTCGCGATGTCTAATCGCCCCTAACCCGCTTACGTTGCTATCAATCCGAACGTTGTAAGGCGGATCGACAAAGACCATTGCCGCCTTCTTCCTGCCAAGCAGGGTTCGTAAGGCAGACTCCTGCATCGCATCGCCGCACAAAACATGATGGTTTCCCAGTTCCCAAAGGTCTCCGAGACGACTCACCGCAGGTGCACTGGACACCGCGATCGTATCGGCCGGGTCTTCTCCTGCGGCAACCTCCGACGAAAGGCTTTCGATCTTCAGATCAATCTCGCCCATGTGAAAGCCGGTCACCTCAAGGCTGAAGTCAAGGTCCAGCAGCGACAGTTCTTTAAGTTGCTCCGCCAGCAACCGCTCGTCCCATTCGGAGTTTTCGGTCAACCGATTGTCGGCAATCGCAAAGGCTTTGGCTTGTGCGGCGCTTAGATGTTCGAGCGCAATGGTGGGAACTTCCCGCCACCCCAGGTGCTGACAGGCCAGCAGGCGTCCATGTCCAGCGATCACATTCAATGTCGCGTCGACCAAAACTGGTACGTTGAAGCCGAAACTCTGGATGCTTCGCGCGATTTGGCGGATCTGCCTCGGAGTGTGTGTACGCGGGTTTTTCGGATCAGTTTTGAGCGCCGCTATCGGTCGATACTCTACCGCGACCCGGTGGTAATCGGTTGCTGACGGTTGCACGGTCCCTTTGTCTTCTGCCTCGGAAGGCTGTTATAGTAAGTGTAGTACTTATTATAACGTGAAGACGCGGTCCGCGAAAGCCATCGCCCGCTTCGTCCCCTCGGTGAACTTCACTTGGAGGCGGGCAGTCCGTGGATACCATTGGATTGATGCCGAAGGCGTGCGGCGGCTTGTTCCAATCGATGCGATCCAACCAGATTGGAACTCCTCCCCCGAACGCTATGTGAGTGAGTATCGTCCCCTTGCGGAACGTTCGGGACTCTTCTGGGAGTTCGCGGCACTCGACCCAACTGAGGATGCGATTAGGCAATTTGCAGACAAGTTCGGCTTGCTCGGCGCCAACCCCCAATTCAATCTCATTCCCAAGCAAGCCAGACTTCAGCCGGAATCGTTTGAGCTTTGGAAGCGCGAAATCGAAGATCTCCGGCAGGCGGTGGTCGCGTGGCGCCTGGTCGTCTCCGGCGAGCGGAAAGCGTTGGAGAAATTAAAACGCAAATTGGCCCGGCCCGACGCGCCACTCGCCATCCAGCGCCATCTTCATGTGAACGAGAAAGACCCAGCAATGTTTTTCCTGGGCGCTATACAGCGAGCTACTGATCCGCGTCTACAGCAGGAGGTTCTGAGCAGGCTGGTGTTTGCAGGTAGTAAACCTCGGCTGAATGTAATCATGGAGCCGCAGTCTCTTCTCGGTACTTTATGGCTGCAGTTTGCGGCGGCGGTAGACGCAGGCAAGAGCTTCGCCAAATGTCCGCGGTGCGGCGTACCATTTGAAGTCTCCCGGGATCCATCGGGCAAGCGGCGCAGCGCGCGTTTCTGCTCCGACCGGTGCCGGGTGGCCCATTACCGCGGCCGCATCGACCGTGCACGCCAACTGAAACGCGAGGGTGCGCCGCTGCGCGAAATCGCGCGAGAGTTGAACACGCGGATTGCTACTCTGCGCAATTGGCTGGCGGACGAACACCCCGCGTGAAATCAGCCTAAGGATCATAGAGCGCTTTCCATCAACACTGCTCGGAAGTTCGATCCAGAGAGTCGCTTGCATGACTCGCCTGGTGGAGGGAGTCGAGCAATGGTGTTGCCATTGGAGAAGGGGACACTATGCAACGACTACCATCCAGGGACGTCGAGCCGCTCGAGCAACAACTCGCCAGCCTGACCGCTCTCAAACGCGAGCGGCTGGCGGAACTCTGGCGCGAGCTCTACTCATCGGATCCACCGGCAAAGATTAGCGACCTGTTGATGAGACAGGCGATTGGCTACCGGCTTCAGGTCAAGCATCTGGGCGCCCTCGACTTCTCGACCCGGCGAGCTTTGGAGCGCTCGCTCGATGCAAGGAGTCCGATCAGGGCGACGCCGACATCAAACCGCAAGTCCATCCGGCCCGGCGCCGTGCTAATTCGCCAATGGCGCGGTGCAAATCATCAGGTGACGGTGCTCGACCACGGCGTACTCTATCGCGAGAAACGCTACCGTTCACTGTCGGAAGTGGCACGCGAGATCACCGGCACGCGCTGGTCGGGTCCGCGGTTCTTCGGCCTGAACTCCATTCCAAAGGTGGCTTTCGATGGAGCAAAGTAACCACCGGATGCGACGCTGTGCGATCTACACCCGCAAAAGCTCGGAAGAAGGCCTGGCGCAGGACTTCAACTCGTTGCACGCGCAACGAGAGGCCTGCGAAGCGTTCATCAAAAGTCAGAGCGGTGAGGGCTGGCGACTGATTGAAACCGCTTATGATGACGGCGGTCTTTCCGGCGGGACGATAGAGCGTCCGGGGCTTCAGCGCCTGTTGGCCGACATCAATTGGGGCCACGTGGAGGTGGTCGTGGTGTACAAGGTCGATCGGCTCACGCGTTCGCTGACGGACTTCGCCAAGATGGTAGAAGTCTTCGACGCGCATGGAGTGTCGTTCGTCGCGGTGACCCAGCAGTTCAACACCACCACCTCGATGGGCCGCCTCACCCTCAACGTGCTGTTGTCGTTCGCCCAGTTCGAACGTGAGGTCACCGGCGAGCGCATTCGCGACAAGATTGCCGCCTCCAAGAGGAAGGGAATGTGGATGGGAGGGTTCGTTCCGGTTGGCTACGAAAAGCGCGGCCGCCAACTCGTGGTCAATGAGGTGGAGGCGGCCACGGTGCGATTGATTTTCGAACGCTACCTGGAACTACGGTCGGTCCGGCTGCTCAAAGAAGACCTCGACCGGCGTGGTCTGCTTTCCAAAATGCGATTGGGGAACAACGGCCTGCAGCTGGGAGGAAAAGCGTTCTCGCGTGGCAAGCTCTACAAGATGCTCTCCAACCCGATCTACCTCGGCCAGATCCGGCACCGCAACGCGCGCCACCCTGGGTTACATCAACCGATCATCGAACCAGGGCCGTGGGATCGTGTGCAGCAGTTGCTGGCGGAGAATGCCGCACGCCAGCTGAATCGAGCAAGCAAAGCAGATCGAAGCCCGCTCGCCGGCAAGCTGTTCGACGAGAGTGGTCGGTCTTTGACTCCTACCCATGCGGTCAAGAATCGCCGCCGCTATCGCTACTATGTATCGCGCGAGCTGCACAAAGGTGACTCATCTTCCCGGTCTGGATGGCGCGTGCCGGCACTGGAGATCGAGCGCAGCATCGCGACCGCGATAGAGAGCGTTCTAAGCGACCGGACCGCGGTGGCGAAAGCGACGGAAGTGCTGGGTGTCGGCGCTCATCGGATCATGCCGATTATTGAAGAAGCCCAGGCCTGGAGCCGGCGGCTGGAACCGGGCGCAGAGTTTGACCAGGCGCTGAGTACCCTGGTTGAGCGCGCGGAGCTGAAGGACAATGGGATAGCAATTTCGATCTGCTTGCCGACTGGAGCGAGCGGCGGTTTCCCTGCGCAATCAGAGGTTCTGGTTTTTCAGCACTTCGTTCCGATCAAGGTCCAACGGCGCGGAGTGGAGATGCGATTGGTCATCGAAAACGATGACCCGCGGTCCAAGGTTGACCAGGTTCTGCTCAAGACGGTTGCTCGTGCCCATCGGTGGTTCGATGACCTGGTTAGTGGAAAAGCATCCTCGATCGCCGCGCTTGCCCAACAGGAAAAGGTGAGCGTTCGCTTTGTCGGTCGAGGCATCCGGCTGGCATTCTTGTCACCTGAGATCGTGAAAGTCATCGCCGAAGGTCGCCAGCCGCTCGGGCTGACCGCGGAGAGGCTGCTCAAACATACTCGACTGCCCTCAGATTGGAGCGAGCAAGGCAACATCCTGAAGGTCGGATAGGACCGCTGGACTCCGATTCAGATCATCGGCGAGAAAAGGACTTTTCTGGCCCCGTAGCGCTGTTCGGCGGCTGGAAGACGGGTCTATCTGAAAGCCGGACTTGGCGATTGCGAGTCGATTAGCAGGTGGCGCTTGAGTGCATCTGCCGTCGCGCTCGAGATCTCCAATGGCACGCTGAGCGGTGATCAACCGGGACCGTCTCTCAAACTCAACCATGAATCCAGGCCGAACCAAAAGCGATGATTTTTCTCTCCTCCGGTGAATTCAATCCGGCCCAGCAAATACGGCCACTTCCGCGCCCTTTCTAGCGAAGTAATGGTGAACCGGTACCGATGGTTCGAATCCCCCTCTCTCCGCCAAGGAGTCTGCGATCGCAGAGACATGTCGAGATCGGTCGCGTGCCCCCGGTTCGAGTTTGATAACAGCAGCGCCGCGATTTGCCATCCGCATTGCTGACGGTCTCTAATACCCGAACGTGAATCTAGTGCTGCACCGCATTTGTTAGTCGCGGCGGTCCGCTCGGGAGGACAGTTTGATTTTAATAGCTTTCATCACGGGCGACCCTTGCGGCTGAAAACCTGGCTCTGCGGCAGCTGTGCCTGTCCTGAAAATGCAGGTAGTAATGTGTGCTTTGGGGCACGACGAGATGTCTCTGGACGACAAGATCAACACGCGGCTAGGCGGCAAGGGCTTCTACTTCACGGAACCCGACGGCCATTCGTGGGAGATCCTGACCGTCAGCTACGCTAGGCCGGCAAAGTAGCCTGGCGTATCTAAGAGACACAAATGCTGCGGATCTTTGGCCGGCTGTGCCGAGCATCAACAACTGGTTCACCGAGGGCTTCGACACCGCCGATTTGAAGGAGGCGAAGGCGCCGCTCGGACGAATTGACCCTTTGAATTTCAGAGCAATCACTTGAGTAGCGACGTCACCTACCGGCTTGCGCGCGAAGACGACCTTTCGGCGATGCGCCTGATACAGAGCACGGCGCTGTACGATCTGGTTGTGACTCGCAGCGGCCGGAAGCCCTCTGCCATGCCAATTACGGACGAGCCAAGCACCGAGATGCGCCACCTGCTGCAAACCGATCCGAAGCTCGCGTGGATCGCCATCGAAGATAGCCGCCCGATTGGCCTTAGCGTGGGGTTCGTGCGCAACAAATTGTGGTTCCTCGCGGACCTGTTCGTGCTTCCCGAGGCGCATAGCAAAGGCGTCGGCGGTGAGCTGCTTAAACGATGCCTCGCGGGCGGCCTGGAGCGCGGCGCGCGCATTCTCGCTGTGGCATCAAGCCATGATCAGAGCGCCCAAGCGCTTTACATCCGGGCCGGGATGGTCCCCCGCTTCCCGCTGCTCGGAATCGAGGGCGCCGCCGGGAGACTCAGGGATCTACCATCGCCAACGGCGCCCGCGAAGGAGACCATCAAGCAGGCGGTGCCATCAAAGGCATGGATTCGCAGGTTAGGCGATCTCGACGAAATTACTTGGGGCCGACGGCGCGACGGCGAGCATCGCTTCTGGCTCGGCGAGTACAAGTTCTCATGTCTCGCGATCACAGATGCATCAGGCGGGCTCCTCGCCTACGCCTACTATTCGAGTCCCGCCAGCCGCCCCCCTTGGAACCGCGAGTCGTACCGCATCGGGCCCGTTGCGGCGCGCAGCGCGCGTCAGCAGCTTTCGCTCCTGCGCGCTATCGGCGGAGCGATAAGCGCACAGGAAGGTGCGACTATCGAGTTCCAAGTACCGGGAATCAATATGAGCGCACTGCGCGCACTCCTTGGAGCAGGATTCAGGATCGATCGCGTCGGACAGTTTATGGCGTCGCGAACCTTCGGGCGCTTCGACCGATACTTGCCTTCCGGTGGGACGCTTTTGTAACGATTTCAAAATGCTTAGCTTCAGCCAACATCTACAACTGGTTCAGCGAAGGCTTCGACACCGCCGATTTGAAGGACGACAAGGCGCTGCTTGAGGAATTGACCAACTGAAGCGCCTCTGTTGCAGTCCCGATGTGAAGCCGGAGCAGTTTTTCGCACCGCCAGATGTCGTGCATCGCATCTCTGGACCGAAGCCCCCCCGCCGATTGTTAATCCGGCGCTCTCTAAGACTTGGCGTAAAGGCGCGACGAGCAATTCCGGCTGGGTCTCCATTCACCACCTAATCGTCGGGTTTTAGACCCCTAGGTGAACTCCTTGGTGATTCCTGCTAGTTAGATGATAGGTGAGACTTAGAATCACATAGGAGACGAAGATTGGACCTCAATAAAATCGTTACAGAGTTGAAAAGCGAACAAGACCGAATCGGGAAAGCCATCCACGCTCTGCTAGAGGGAACTGGCTTGATGGGACTGACCAAGCATGCTGCTCGCAAAGCTGTCGCGCCTAAGCGCTGGGGAGGCATGACTCCCGCAGGTAGAAGGCGACAGGCCGCGGCGATGAGACTGTACTGGGCTGCGCGCAGGGCAAAGCCAGCGCCCGTCTCGAATAAGTCGACCCCAGCGGCTAAAGCGGCCGCTCCTAAAAGGCGAGGGAGTGGTATGACTTCTGCCGGTAGGAAGCGGCTGTCTGAGTTGATGAAGAAGCGCTGGGCAGAACGAAGAAAGAAGACTTCCTAAGATCGTTCCGGCAGGAGTGGGATCTCCGCTGGACGGCTCCCGCCGAGTTATCTTTTCTCGTCGAGGTGTCGGTTGTAATCTCCGCGGTTCTGAACCGTTTTGAGCAACCGTTTTCGGAAGGAACGGTCACGCTTCAAATACCATTCACGGCTCATCGCCTCTTGCCGGGAGGCATACCGTTCCGCGTACAGCAAAAACCAAATCCGTCCGCGAGTCGAGCGCGCACCCGCCCCCGCATTGTGCCGCGCGAGACGTCGATTCAAATCATTCGTCCAGCCGACATAGGTCCGGAAGTCGCCGTTTGTGGAACTAGCCAGAATGTAGACGAAACATTCCATTGTCACTTCTTTGGGCAGTTTTAGTATAACCGGCGAAACGATGAAGAAAAGATAACGCAAGCCCAACTTGCACGAGGTGCGGTTGCCCATGGATTCCGACTGTCCCTGTTTATCTTGCGAGTCGCTTAGGATCCAGCGAGAGATACTCGATTCAAAACTATTGGAGTTCTGCGGTATATCGTATGGTGAAACCTTTCGTCGCTAATTCTGCGCCATCTGTGACTAGCTAAGTGAGCCAAACCCAGTCTGGAGGATCAGATTATGAGCGCCACGATCGAGCAGCTCGAAGGCGGCTGCCTTTGCGGAGCGGTGCGCTTTATCGCCACTGGCGAACCGAAGGGGAAATATTGGTGTCATTGCCAAAGCTGTCGAAAGCACACCGGTGCTCCGGTTTCTGTGTTCGTTGCATTCGACTGCCAGGCGTATCAGGTTACCAAAGGCGAAATAGTCAAGTTCGATTCGACGCCGGGGAAAACGCGGCGCGGATTTTGCCCCAGGTGCGGTTCGACCCTGACTTGCGAAATCCTGCCCGGGCCGACAGAAACGCACTTCCACGTCGGCGCCTTCGATCAAGCGGCACGGCTTCAGCCGACGAGACATTATTTTTCCGAGGAACGTCTGCCCTGGTTACACATCGCGGACACTTGACAGGAGAAGCCATGAGAGTGCTGCGAATGAACAGAGAGGAGGGCGGCGATGGTTGATTTCGGTTTCGCGATGACGCCAGCAGACTAGACGACGTGCAGCAGCGATACCAGGACGCGCGGAATTCGGGCGATCACCGACGAACTGCTCAGAGGCGGCGGGCAAGCGGGGCATTCGAAGCGATCGCCGAGCTCGGTGAGCTGACTGAAGGATTGATTTTTGTCGTATTCTTCGAAGCCGATATCTGCTAAATCCGTTCAACAACTTCTGGGGCTTGTAGCGTTATGGAAGCCGATTCAGCTCGCTACAGACAACCCGCTGATCTTGGAGGCTGTGACAATGCGTAAACTGGGTTCGGTACTCTCGGTCACTGCCATGGCTATCGCGTTGTGCCTAAGCGCGAGCGTCACCCGCGCGGCCGACCATCGCGACGCGCCCACTATCGATGGAATCCCCGAAGGCGACATCACCGATATCTTCGCCTTCCTCGATCCAACCGACACCACCGGCGGCGCGGTTGTCTTCCTGATGGACGTCAATCCTTTCTCGCTGGGCGCCGAAATGTCGTCCTATCACTTCGGTCCCGACCTGCTTTACCAATTTCACATTGACAACGATAACGACGCGGTCGACGAACTAGTCCTCCAGGTTGAGTTCGGACCCTTCGCTAACGGCGCGCAGACGGTCTCGGTTTGGGGCCCCCGTAAGCCCGAAAGCGTGAAGGCGATCGTGCCACAGCCCAAGAGCAAGCCCGACTTTACAGGCACGGTGGGCGCTTGCTTCCCTACGGCCAATTGCAGCGCCGCGCCTGCCTCGGGAATCCGGATCCAGGCCGCGCAATTTGACGATCCGTTCGTGTTCGACGTCGGCCAGTTCTTCAGGATCAACTCCAAAGCCGATCAGGACGTTTTCCGCGCATTCACCAGCCCCGCCCTCGGTGCTTTGCGGGGACGCGCGGTTTCCGGCGGTACCAGCGGGGTTGATGCGTTCGCCGGCTTCAATGTTTCAACCATCGCGATTTCGGTGCCGACCAAGATGCTGCTCGGCAGCGCGGCGCCGCTGCTGAATATCTGGGGAAGTGTGAGCCGCACCATCACCAGCTCCCTTAACGCCAAGGGTGACGAGCATTTCACGAAGAGGTTCTTCCAGGTCGATCGGATGGGCCAGCAGCTCTTCAATACCGTCTTCGGACCGGCGTCGATGAAGGATATGATCAACGAGACAGTTCCCGCCGATGACGTGAAGAACTACAGCAGCCTAGTGCCTAACGCGCTTACTACCACGGACAACGATGGCACCGGTAACACGATCGCGAACCGCGCAAGCCTGCTCACGACGATCGGTGTGACCTCGCTTCCCGACGGTGCGCCGCTGCTCCCAAGCGGCACCGGCGGAAGTCCAATCTACGCAAACACCAGCGCGGATTTGGCCCGCGAGGTGGTGCTGCCGGATTACCTGCGGCTCGACACCAGCATCCTGCCGCCCAATGACATTCCGACTCCTGCCACCATCGGAGCCTTTGCCAATCCGAAGGGGAAGGTGACCTTGGGTTTCCAGGATGGACGCCGACCTGCCGACCCGGTTGGCGATATCCTGCTCCTGGTCGCGCGTCAGGTATTGGATGTGCAGTTTCCAGCAGGATCCGGTCTTCCGGGAAGTGGAACCGCGACTCGAGACGCACTCAACTGCACCACGCTTCCGCAATGTCCCGATCGACGCGTGCTGACCGTGCTGCAGGGAACCGACTATATCGAGCCTGACAGCGACACCAATAACTTCACTACCAGCGGGAATGACGTGCCGCTAAGCGCGAGCTTCCCATTCCTCGGCGCGGCGCATCCACTCCCGGGAGAACCCGGAACGACCAACTATCCGCCGCAATAGTCTCATGGGTTACGGCGAGCATCGCGATCGCTGACGATGCTCGCCGGGCATAACGCCGGGCACAACACTTTGAAATCTCCAAGCGGATGGCTTTGGTACGGCGCGTTCCCCGCGATTGCGTCTATCGCGATGCTCGCCACCATCGCGAATTGCGCCGATACTCCCGCGCCGCAGCAGAGCTTCGCTTTCGCATCTTCGCTTCGTTACAACCAGACCGACGGGAAAATCCGGTTCTGGCAATGGAAGGTCTCACGCGACCCTGACGACTACTTCAATTACGATCGTCTCGGCGCCGCCTATAGCCAGAAGGCACGCGAAACCGGCGACATCACCTATTACAGCCTTGCCGAACAGGCGCTCGGTCGATCGCTCGCGCTCGAATCCAAAGATCGCGAGGCGGTAAGCGCGCTCGCGCATATGGCGACCGTGTACTTCGGGGAGCATCGATTCCTCGAGGCGATTGACTATGCGCAGCGCGCGGCGGCGCTCCAGACGGGCGATGTGTCGGAATATGCGATCATCGGCGACGCGCAACTCGAGATGGGCGAATACGACAAGGCCGCGCAGTCATTCGCCAAACTACGCGCGGCGGCCGAAACGCCCGAGCACGCGGACTTGCGAATCGCGTATCTGGCCGAGAGTCGCTGGGCGGCGCTCGATTTTGTCGAGGGGCGGGCCGCGCGCTCCGAGGCCGAGCTCCGCAACGCGATCGACAAAGCCATCGCCGCGCAAGCATCCCCCGAAAATATCGCATGGACCCAATTCATGCTCGGCGAGGAACTGTTTCTGACCGGAAACCTCGCCGGCGCGGAGAGCTTCTATCGGGCCGCGCTTGAGTCCTATCCGGGATTTCATCGCGCGCTCCACGGCCTCGCCAAGATCTCGGCGGCTGAACACAAATTCGAGCAAGCCGTGCAGTTCTATGAGCAGGCGATCGGCGTGATACCGCTGCCGATTTATGCGGCGGAGCTGGGCGACGTCTATCGGAGGATGGAGCGCGCGGACGACGCCCGCAAGCAATACGAACTGGTCGAGTACATCGCGCGCCTCAACGCGATGAACAAGATCGTTTACAAGCGAGAGCTGGCCTTGTTCTATGCCGACCACGACCTGCACTTACCGGAAAGCGTCGAACTGGCGCGCAAGGAATTGCAGGTAAGGAAAGATGTCTACACCTGGGATGTGTTCGCATTCGCACTCTACAAAACCGGACGTGCGCGCGAAGCGGCCGCGGCCGATGCACACGCGCTGAGGCTCGGTACGCCGGACCCGCTCCTTTACTTCCATGCTGCCATGATCGCGGGGGCGCTAGGCGAGCATGCGAAGGAGCGCGAGTATTTCCGCCACGCGTTGATGCTCAATCCGGATTTTCACGTTTTGTATGCCGACGCGGCGCGGCGCAAACTTCGTGAAATCGATGACCAGTCACACGCGATTGCTCAGGGCGAACCGAACAGGGGGATTCGCGATGCGCGCTAGTTGGATGGTTGCTATCGCGCTGGTCGGCGGGATGCTTGGCGCGATTCTGTTCGCTGCGCCGCGTGCTGCAGATGCGCATCCGATGGGCAACTTCAGCATCAACCATTATGCGCGGATCACGGGGGATAAAGACGCGCTCGAAATCCGCTACGTGCTCGACATGGCGGAAATACCGACTTTCCAGGAGATTCAACGCACCGGAATTGTTCCGAAAGTCGGCGACCCGTCGATCGAAAATTACCTGAGGGTCAGTGGGGAGGCTCTCAAGCAGCATCTGGTGTTAAAGGCAAACGGGCGGCCGCTGCAACTGGAACAAATCTCGCACGATGCGATCTTTCCGCCTGGCGCGGGCGGCCTTCCAACCATGAAACAAGGATTCGTTTATCGCGCGGCACTCGCACCTGCGGTTCAATCGGGTCCCTTGGAAGTCGAATATCTGGACGACAATTTCCCGGGTCGCGCCGGATGGAAGGAAGTTATCGCGGTCGCGAATGGATCCCGCCCAATCGCTGCCAGTTCGGTGCCCGCGCAGGATCGCAGCCACGAACTATCCAATTATCCAACTGACCTGTTGAACAGCCCGCCGCAAACCCTCGAAGCGCGCGTCACTTTCTCGCTCGGCGTGCCTGGGGCTACCGATGTCGCGGCGGGCTCGCCCTTGTCGTTGCGCGCGAATGTCGTCGGCACCCCACGCAATGCGTTCACCGAGCTCATCGCGACCCGAAAAATGAGCTTCTGGTTCGTGATCACGGCGGTGCTCATCTCCGCCGCTCTGGGGGCGTTTCATGCGCTGGAACCCGGCCACGGAAAAACGGTGGTCGCAGCGTATCTGGTCGGCTCGCGCGGAAAGGCGCGGCACGCGGTAATGCTTGGTTTGATCGTGACAGCATCGCACACCGGAGGAGTGTACGTTCTTGGAGCAATCACCCTTTATGCTTCCCGCTACATTGTTCCGGAGCGATTGTACCCGTGGCTAGGCGCAGTTTCTGGTTTGATTATTGCTGGTCTAGGAATGGTACTCTTCGTGCGCCGGCTCGAAGGCGCAGACACAGACGATCATGGGCATAGTCATGGACATGATTATGAAGAGCATCCGCATAGTCACGGAATATTGGGTCATTCGCATTCTCACGGCGGTGATCAGATAGAATCGCAGGTTGACCGGCCGGGTCGTTCTCATAGTGATGTTGGCTCTTCTCGTCCCGCCGTGGCGCGACCAATTTCACGTCGCGAGCTACTTGCGCTCGGTATCACCGGCGGGATTATTCCTTGCCCGGCGGCTTTGGTAGTCCTATTAGGTGCGATGGCGGTCGGACGAGTTGGCTTCGGTCTGATGTTGATCGTCGCCTTCAGCATAGGTCTGGCAGCCGCGTTGATAACCACCGGACTTATAGTCGTTTTCGCGCGACGTTTTATGGATCGGTACAGGGCGGATGGGCCGATTATTACACGATGGCTTCCGCTGGCGTCATCGGGCGTCATAACTGCCGTGGGAATTGTTATCGCGCTCCGATCGCTCATCACAACAGGAATGTTTTAGGTGACACCCATGTCGATCCCTGACCACGCCGGGCCTTTAGCGGTTGCATTTCTAGGACTAATTCTCGGCATGCGCCATGCGACCGACACCGACCACGTGATCGCCGTCACAACGATCGTGAGTACCGAAGGGCGAATGAGTGCGGCGACTCGTATCGGAATCGCGTGGGGACTGGGCCATTCACTGACCGTATTCCTAGTCGGCGGCGCGATAATTCTCTTCAAACTTACGATTCCTGCTCGACTTGGCATGACGATGGAATTTGCGGTGGCAGTGGTCCTCGTCCTACTTGGGTTTTCGACCTTGGCTCGATCCTCTTCAGCCTTCAGGCGTTTGCTGGGTCTTAGAAAAAAGGATGACGATCTGCTCGCGCACATGCATTCCCATGAGCACGACGGCGCCAAACATTTGCATCCACATGCACACGTGCGCGGCAGCGAGCACCTACACGCAAACCATCTCGACCCGGTGGAAAAGCGCACCCAGCGGTTCGCGAGCGGATCGCATGAAAGAGCATTCGGAGTTGGCCTCATCCACGGACTCGCGGGCAGTGCGGCGATCGCGCTACTGGTTCTGAGCGCGATTCCAAGTCCGGTTCTCGGTCTTGCGTACCTCGCAATCTTTGGCGTAGGAACCATTATAGGAATGGCAATCATCACCAGTGCCATCGGATTGCCGATGACTCTGACGGCGGCTCGCCTTGGGGGTTTAAATCGCGCCCTTCTCATAGGTGCGGGTCTTCTGAGTCTCGGCTTTGGATTGTTCCTGGCATATCAGATCGGGATCGTTGACGGCTTATTCAGGTCGGGTTCAATAGCGAATTGGACCCCGACCTGACCGGTAACAGCGTTCCGCAGCACGATGAAAGTAATCCGCAAAGCAAAAGGGCAATGGACAAGAGTATTCCGTGCTCCCGGACCGTCCGATTTATTGCTCGTTTATGCGCGTGGACTGCCAGGCGGCGATGCAGCAATTTGGCATACCCATCCCGGCAACGATCATCCGCACGTCCATATTGAGGCGGACGAATCCGCTCAGCCTCGTCACGACGGATAGGCACACGCGCGCATTTCGTGCGATTCTCCAGGATGTCCGGAATCTGCGAGACTGAGTGGTGGAGAGGGAGGGATTCGAACTCTCGGTACTGGTTAATGAACGACCAGACGTCAGCAGGACGGCGGATTAAAAAACTATCGGACGAATTCGACCGATCCAAATCTATCTGAAGCCTGATCGCGCTGAAAACCCAATTGGGAAGCCATTTCCGTCGCGCAGTTCCAAAACGCTACATGCAGACGCCGTCAAGAAGTTCACTAACCAGTACCGAGAGTTCGAATCCCTTGTATCTTGGAAAGCGCAGCGCAAGATAGGTCCGAAGAAGGGCTGTGCATACCAAAAACTCCGAAGGCGCCGAAAAGTCTAGAGTTTTGCGATTCGTCGCCGTAGTGTCGCGGGCATGCATGAACGCGCGCGTTGGATCGTCTCAGTGGTTGCCCGCCGGCTGCGCAGCCGGGCGGCAGTGGAATTAGAGAACCTCGCCCTCCGTCATCAACTGCATGTTCTTCGCCGCCAGCGCCCGGGTCGACCCCGCCTGTTCGCTATCGACCGCTTGCTCTGGGTCTGGCTCTATCGAATCTGGCCGCGCTGTCTGGACGCGATAGTGTTGGTCAAGCCCGCCACCGTCGTTCAATGGCACCGTGAAGGCTTTCGCCTATTCTGGCGTTGGCGTTCGAAATCAGGGCGGCCCTCAGCGGATCGCGAGATTCCCGCTCTGATTCGACAGGTGAGCAGGGCCAACCCGTTGTGGGGTGCGCCTCGGATCCACGGCGAGCTGCTCAAGCTCGGCATCGAGATCAGCCAAGCTACGGTCGCCAAGTACATGTTGCGAACCCGCGGGACGCCTTCGCCGACTTGGCGCAGCTTCCTGTGCAATCATGCTCAAGGTATCGCGGCGATCGACATGTTCGTGGTGGCGTCCATATCGTTTCGGCTGCTCTGCGTGATGATCATCCTTGGCCACGATCGCAGGAAGATCATTCTCGCGGCGGTCACCGAGCATCCCACCGCCGCCTGGCTCTCGCGTCAGGTAACCGAAGCGTTCCCATGGGATACGTGTCCGCGCTATCTGCTGCGTGATCGTGACGGGTCGTACGGTTCGGAGTTCTGCGACCGAGTCGAGGCAATGGGCATCACCCAGGTCGTCACAGCACCGCGATCACCCTGGCAGAACCTCTATGTCGAGCGGGTCATAGGCTCGATTCGCCGCGAGTTCCTGGATCACGTTGTGATTTTCAACGAGCGCCATCTGCGCCGCATCTTGCCTTCCTACGTCGAGTACTACCATCGAACCCGCACCCATCTTTCGCTCGACAAGGATTGCCCCGACTCACGCCCCATCATACCGCGCAGGATCGGAAAGGTGGTCGAAATCCCGCAAGTCGGCGGCCTGCATCATCGTTACGAATGCCTCGCCGCCTGACTCGCAACCGCTCTTTGCGAATGGTTTGATGCGCGCCGGCCCGGCACGCGTCGTCTCATGATTTCTGTATTGATGGGTTCTTTGATCTCGATCAGGGCCTACCATTTGAAATTCAGAATAACACCCCGTGTCACTTCTCGCGCAAATTCGCTCTCAGCGCTCGCTGCTGCTCAAATTGTGCTTCATGGAATTTTCGGTAGGGACAGGCAGTTCTCGTCCCCTCATACACCGCGACGCATACCCCGAGCGGAACAGATCCGCGAGGCTATTTGCACAATGGCCGACAGGATTCCGCTTCCTCGATTTCAACGATCAACCCTACGCATGCCTCTTGTCTAACTAACCGGCGTCCAATCTTCGGCAAAGCAGCGCTTGCACAGAATTCGGCGATATTTTCTGGGTGTTGCCTCCCCAGCGGCAGCTACTTCAGCCAATTGCTGATAACAAGTATCACCGGGACGAAGATCGACTCCGCATCCCTTGCAGATAAAGCGTGCGTTGTCGGCAACAACCACCTCGGTAATTGTAGTAGACAATGCTCACCACCTCCGGGTAGCGATTAGATTCGGGAGTGAGTGGGCGGCTCTGAGATTAAGAAGTGGAACAATTTCAGAAATGTCACTCAAATTCGTTTCGGCAGGTACAGCTTTGTCCTTGCACCTTACACTCTTGGGCGTTAGCCCCACACGTCGCACCCGGCAGCGCGTTCTCGCAGTCACCATCGGCTGACGAGACACGCGTACCGTCGAGCTTCTGGCAGCCAATTTTTGAGACTGGCGTACTCGGCGTATTCCTGGGGGGTAACGAACAGCCACTCAATACCAGCAAACCTACAGCTATCGCGATCAGGTAGCGATGATGCATACTTGGCCTCTCTAACGGATAATTGAGCTATACGTAGGCACCCATCAGCCCACAGGAGCGCGGCGCCGGGACGGGGCCTTATGGCTCCATCCGACAACGATACTTATTCAAGCCATTGTGTTCACGAGATCGCGGCTCTTGCACTTTCTTCTCGATCACTGTTGCTCTTTGGTCAGTTAGATACAGATTTATGAATTTTACCATTGTGCTCGTCGGCCATGTCCATGGCCAACATCTCCGCAGTAGGCTTTTCTTCTTTCTCCATGAGTGGAGTCGGTGCGAAGTGAGGCTGGTCAATCGCTTTGACATGTGGGTCGCGTAGTTCCACATGCCTCATCCGTGCCATAGTCGTGCCGATCTCGCTGGGCGCTTCTGACCTGCCCCTGCGAGAGTTCTGAAATTCGAACTCAATCTTCAGCAGTGGCAAACGGCCTTGAAAGGCGATCGATTCGACTCGCCCCGGCCACCACCTGCCTTTGCCCAGTCTCACGACCCATACCCAAACCGGCGATCCGCGCTTCACTTTAGAGACCTGCTCTGGTTCCATGGCTACGTTCCGTTCGATGGGCACTACCTGGGGAATAGTGACCAACCTCGAAAATGCTTAACTTCGCACTTCTCGTCCTTCTTCCCTTTCTGGAGTCGATCGCTACAGCGCATCTGACGCCGACCGGGACTCTCAGTACCAAGAGAAGAAAAGCTTTCGTAAGCGTCCCATCTACACGACATAGTGATATCGCGGCGTCACTATTGAGAGTCGGCGTGCTTGGCCGCGCGAAGTAAAGTCTGCGGATGCTGCCTTTTGGTGGGCGGGAGATCCTCTCCCTCTGATGTCGCCAGAGTCGAGACGGGAACGAAATTGGGCCGATCAGCGGCCTTCAGATTGGGATCGCGAAATTCCAGGTAGCACATCAGAGTAGTACTGATAGCAACAAACGACTGCTTGTTCGCTCTACTGCCAATTCTAGCCGAGCGACAATCGAAACGTGTCACAACAGTGGGAACGTGTTCCATGACGGCGATCCGCTGGACCGCACCTGGCAACCATTCCCCCTCAGCCATGCGGACGATCCAGATCCAGACGGGAGTACCGGGGGCAAGTTCTGCGAGATGATCGACTTCCATACTAGCAAACACTCCTTGTCCGAAAACCCAAGACGCAGACACGGCGCGAACGCGCTCTAGCCTGCGGTCCGCCCTCCAACGTTATTGGCAACTTCGTTCGCTTCGATGGCGGCGCGCAAAGCTTGGCGTTGCGCCTCGAGCTCTGGCGGCAGAGTTTCGCCAATGCCTTCAAAGAAGCTTTCCTGGAGATCCAACTCAGGCAGCCATTCCTCTCGCTTTACTGCCATCAACTCACTGATCTGGTCATTCGAAATATCCAAGCCTCTGAGAACCAGGTCTGTGCGGTGAGGAAGGAATCCAACCGGCGTCTCATCGGCGCCAACGCGCCCGTGTACGCGGTCGACGATCCATTTGAGGACACGCATATTCTCGCTGTATCCGGGCCAGAGGAAGGAACCATCGGAGGCTCGTCTAAACCAATTCGCCATGAAGATCTTGGGGGCGCGGCGGAGCTTGCCCTTCATTGCCAGCCAATGGGCGAAATAGTCGCCGATGTTGTAGCCACAGAAGGGCAACATCGCCATCGGATCGCGGCGAATGACGCCCACTCTTCCAGTCGCAGCGGCGGTGGTCTCAGAACCCATAGTCGCACCGAGATAGACCCCATGTGGCCAATCAAATGATTCAAGCACGAGCGGCACCGTCGAAGCTCGGCGTCCGCCGAAAATGATTGCCGAGATGGGCACGCCTCGCGCATCTGCCGCATGCGGCGACAGCGCCGGATTGTTCATCATCGGAACGGTGAACCGACTGTTCGGGTGGGCCGCGGTTGAAGTGGATCCAATTGTCCAACGATTGCCCTGCCAGTCGAGCATTCCTTCAACCGGCTCCTGCTCCATACCCTCCCACCAAACATCACCGTCAGGTGTCAAAGCGACATTGGTAAAGATGGTGTCGCTCTGCACCATTTCCATTGCGCTCGGGTTGGATCGGACGCTGGTGCCCGGAGCAACGCCGAAATAGCCAGCCTCGGGATTGACCGCCCACAGTGATCCATCCGGTGCGACGCGCAGCCACGCGATGTCGTCGCCTACGGTGAATACTCGCCACCCTGCAAGCGCCTGCGGCGGCCGGAGCATCGCCAGGTTTGTCTTGCCGCACGCACTAGGAAAAGCAGCAGCGACGTAGGTGACTTCACCTTGTGGGCTCTCGATACCGAGAATCAGCATGTGTTCCGCAAGCCAACCCTCTTTCTTGCCTAGATAGCTCGCGATTCTGAGAGCGAAACACTTCTTACTCAGAAGCGCATTGCCCCCATACCCACTTCCCACCGACCACACGGTATTGTCCTGAGGAAAGTGACAAATCCGTCGTTGGCGGGGATCGAGGTCGAGCGTGCAGTGCAACCCACGATTGAAATCGTTTGATTCGCCCAGCAAGTCGAGGGCTGCCCGACCCATGCGTGTCATGATTCTCATGTTAAGGACGACATAGAGACTGTCGGTCAACTCGACGCCCACCTTCGCGAAAGGGGAGCCAGTAGGTCCAAGGACGTAGGGGACCACATACATGGTCCGCCCGTGCATTGAGCCCTTAAGCCAGGCTCCCAGTTTTCGGTAGGCTTCAGCGGGAGGCATCCAGTTGTTGGTCGGACCAGCCTCGTCTTTGCTCGGAGTGCAAATGAAGGTGAGATCTTCAGCGCGCGCGACGTCGTTAGGATTCGAGCGATGCAGGTAACAGCCTGGCCGCTTGATTCGGTCTAGAGGAATGAGCGCGCCTGTGGCAACCGCTTGTTCGGCGAGGCCACGCCTCTCAAGCTCGCTGCCATCGCACCAGACAACATGATCAGCATTGGTGAATCGAGCTGTCTCCGCGACCCACTCGGAAAGTTCACGACTTCTCCTCGGGGATCCTTCAAATTGAGTCCGCTTGGTCATGGCGGTTATTTCGGAGCCTCATTTGTCGGCGCGAGCTTCAGGTCACGCTCGGCATCCGCGAGGGCTGCGAAGATAGCGTCAGCGCTTTGGGCTCTCTTTAGCGTTCGCAGGGTTTCCGGAAACGCACACATCTGGGGAAGCTTTGCGAGCCAGGGAAGGTGCAGTTCGTGAAACTTGAGACCCAGCACAAAGAACAGATGGGTTGGCTCACCGTCCAGAGCGTCGAAGTCGACCCCGCTGAGCGATCGGCCCAAAACCATGAAGGGCTTAACTACTTGTTCGGGATGGCGATTGAGCGTGTGCAAGAAAGCAACGCCGTTACCGGTCGCGCTCGGCATAATGTTCTCGCGCTCGATAAGAGCGCCGACGAACCAGGTCTTGTCCCGCACCAAATTGAGCCGGCTGGCCAGATTCGCGAGCTCCTCGACGACTCCGGTCTTGCTGTTAGCTTCTAGGTCGGGAATTATGTGGCCTGGCTGAAAGCAACTCGCGAGATTGAGCATTCTGCGAGCCGCGGGCGCGGATCTTGAAACCTCCAAGCTTTGTGGTCTGACGCCCAACATCTGATCGTCGAGCCAAGCCTCCAGCATCGGTTTGCGAAAGCGCCATTGATTTCCGATTTTGACCCCGGGTAACTCTCCGTCCGCTACCAGCTTCAGGAGCGTGCGCTCGTTGACATTCAGGTAATAGGCGGTCTGACGAACGGTCATCAGCCGGTCAGAAGGTTCTATGGTTTTTTCCGTTGTTTTGCGGAGGCTGGTTGACACAATCATTTAATTACGTCAGACTCCGCGAAAATGCAAGAGATTACGCGAAAGGCCGATTTTACGATCACGATTACATACGTTCTCGTGAAAATCTCGAAACTGAGCAGGTGCCGATTCTCCGGTGGCCTGAAGAGAAACCTCGGGGATCGGGCTGTTCCTTCTGATGCCCCAACGTACTAGCCCGATCAACCATTGAACGAGAACCAACGCTGAAAACTGACATTTGAGTTCGCTGGGTAGGGGAGAGGGCGCGGATCGATCGCGCGTCGCTCTTGGGAAGACTGTCTTATGCAGCTGAGCGTGCGAGAAGTCGCCGGCCTTTTGAAGGTTTCGGAAAAAAGAGTCTACCAATGGATCAAACGCGGAATCCTGCGAGCAGATCGGGTCAATGATCAGTACCGGCTGCACCGCAGCGATCTGCTTGAACGAACATCGTCACGCGAAATCGACGTTCCCGCAGAAATCTTTTCGAATCATGCATCCGCGGGATCTTCTTTGATTGATGCGCTCCGTCGCGGAAGCGTCTCTTATGCAATCAAGGGCAACGACAAAGGAGAGATCTTTCGTAACGTCGTGAATACTCTTTCTCTTCCACAAAGCGATCGCGATTCATTGTTTCAACTCCTGCTGGCGCGCGAGGCCTTGGGCTCAACTGCGATCGGTGGCGGTATAGCAATCCCACACGTGCGAAGACCAATTCTTCTGAACCACTCGAGCCCGACGATTTCACTGTGCTTTCTCGATACGCCTCTCGACTTCGGCGCCTCCGACAACGAACCGGTGTTCGCTATTTTCTTGCTCATCGCCCCAACTGCTCAGATCCATCTGCAACTGCTGTCGCGTCTCTCGTTCGCTTTGCACGATTCGGAATTGAAGGCGACGCTTCGGCGGCGAGCTTCGCGCGACGAAATTCTTTACGAGTTTGAGCGCGTCGAGAATGCGATCGAGCAGAGGCCACAGCTCAAGCTCGAGGGTGACCTTTGAAGCGTGGCTGCCCTGTTAGCATCGTTGCTCTTCTTTGCCGCGGGCGCCTGCGGCGCAATCGTCCTGACGAGCCGTGGCCGGTTTTCAACCTTTGTGGGTGCGGGATGCACCGTCTTTGGATGTCTTTGTGGAATCGTGCCTGCGGTGCGCGTCGTTCTGGGAGAACCGTCGCAGTCGCTGCGCATGGCATGGGACGTCCCGTACGGCAGCATCTTCCTCGAACTTGATCCGCTGTCGGGCTTCTTTCTTATTCCCGTTTTTTTGCTTTGCGCCTTGGCCGCGATTTACGGCGCCCAGTACCTTGAAGAGTACCGCGGCCGCAAGGCACTCGCTCCGCCGTGGTTCTTCTTCAACCTGCTCGTCGCCAGCATGGTGATCGTGATCCTCGCGCGCAACGGCGTCCTTTTCCTAGTGGCCTGGGAAGTAATGGCGTTGTCCTCATTCTTTCTAGTTACCTTCGAAGATGAGAAGGAAAGCACAGGGCAAGCAGGATGGATTTATCTTGTCGCAAGTCATATCGGCACATCGTTTCTTCTTGCGATGTTCATCCTGCTCGGCCGAGCAAACGGATCACTGGATTTTGATCGCTTCTCGGCATCCTCAGGCGCAGGACTTCTCTTCGTAATGGCGCTGCTTGGATTTGGAACCAAGGCTGGGTTTATACCGCTTCACATATGGCTTCCAGAAGCGCACCCGGCGGCGCCAAGTCATGTGTCCGCGGTGATGTCAGCAGTCATGATCAAGACCGGCATCTATGGTTTGCTCCGGGTTATGATGTCTTTGGGCACGCCGCAGGCCTGGTGGGGATGGGTGCTATGCGGCATCGGACTTACTTCCGGTATTATCGGCGTCCTCCTCGCACTCGCACAACATGACCTCAAGCGCCTGCTCGCGTACCACAGTGTTGAGAACATCGGCATCATCGCGCTCGGCCTCGGAGTAGGAGTGCTGGGGCTGCGCGTGGGCTCGCCGGCCGTCGCGGTCATCGGATTCGCGGGGGCCTTGCTACATGTCTTGAATCACGCGCTCTTCAAGGGACTGCTTTTTCTGGCGGCCGGCAACATTTTGCATAGCACGCATACGCGCGAGATCGACCACCTCGGCGGCCTGCTGAAGCGAATGCCCCGCACCGGCTTGATCTTCCTGGTTGGTGCGGCGGCGATTTCAGGCCTCCCACCGCTAAACGGTTTCGTTAGCGAATTTCTAATCTATCTTGCGAGCTTCAGAGGAGCGACTTCGCTTGGCGTAGCAGGTAGCGCGCCCATGTTGGCTGCCATCGCTGGCCTCGCATTGATTGGTGGTCTGGCCGCAGCATGCTTCACCAAGGCTTTCGGTATGGTTTTTCTCGGTCAACCACGAACGGCGCATGCCGAGCACGCCCGCGAGGTCGGGGTGGCAATGGTGCTGCCAGGATTCGTGTTGGCAGCTGGATGCATATTGATCGGCCTACTCGGCGCGACCGTTGTGGCTTCGATGGCTCCGGTGGTTTCGGAAGTGACCGGACTTTCCGCGGCGATTGTCCGGACATCCCTTTTGGAAGCCGCGCATTCGGTCGCGTTCGTTAGCCTGACCGGCGGGGCGCTGGTGGGCATAGCGGCGCTGCTCGCGCTCGGGCGAGCAATCGTACTCTCGGGCAGACCGGTCTCCAGCAATGTAACGTGGGATTGTGGCTATGCAGAGCCTTCGCGGCGAATGCAGTATACGGCATCTTCCTTCGCTCAGCCTTTGACAGACACTTTCGGCTTGCTCTTGCAGACCCGTCGCGATCTGGTTGCGCCGCGGGGCTTGTTTCCGACCGAGGCTAGTCTTGCAACGGAGACTCCTGACCCCTACCAGGAGTACATTTTCCAGCCCTTCCTGCGCGCGATCGGCCGCGGCTTTTCTACATTTCGGCTAGTACAACAAGGTCAGGTTCAGGTTTACATACTGTACATCGCCGTCACTCTAATCCTGCTTCTTCTCTGGCAGCTCGCTTAACGTATGGATTCGAGGTCACTCTTTCCATTGCTGATGGCGATGGCACTCGCTCCCTTCATTCAGGGAGTGATCAACCGAACCAAGGCGGTCGCCGCCGGCCGCGTGGGCCAGCCGCTTTTGCAACCATACCACGACCTCCTAAAGCTGCTTCGAAAAGGCGCGGTCTATAGCGAGACGACGACGTGGATCTTCCGGGCCGGACCGGTGGTGAGTCTCGCGTCCATGATCTCTGCTGCTACGCTGCTTCCTTTCGGATCTCTTCCGGCATTGGCACCGTTCGCGGGCGATCTCGTGATGCTCGCCTACCTACTGGCGCTGGCTCGCTTCTTCACAGTCCTGGCCGCACTCGACACCGGTTCCAGCTTTGAAGCAATGGGCGCTAGCCGTGAGGTCACGTTCTCAGCGTTCGCCGAACCGGCGCTCTTCCTCGGATTAGCTGCACTGGCACGCCAGACGGGAAGTATTTCACTTACTCCGCTGTTTGCAGCGATTTCCAGCAGTACCTGGATGCGAGCTGCGCCGGCACTAGGTCTCATTATTGGGGCTCTGAGTATCGTCTTCCTCGCTGAGAATGCTCGCATCCCCGTCGACGATCCCACAACGCATCTCGAGTTGACGATGATTCATGAAGTGATGGTGCTCGACCACGGCGGCCCTGATTTGGCAATGATCCAGTACGCAGCAGCGCTCAAAATATGGCTGCTGGGCGTGGTCATTGTCGCGATCGCTATCCCCTGGCATTCTGGCAATTCATTAGTCGACGGCGGTGCTGCCATTGCAGGGATGCTAGCTCTCGCGGTCATAACCGGGCTAGTTGAGTCATCGATGGCGCGCTTGCGGCTACTTCGAGTGACGCAACTGTTGATCGGTGCGATCGTGCTCTCAGGTCTAGCACTGGCGGTGGCCCAGAGATGACCCCATGAACCAGTTAGCGAATGCTATCCTGGTCTCCCTGCTGTTGACAGGATTTTTGCTTCTGGCATCGAGCCGGTTAGCCTCTTGTATTCGGACTGTCGCAGTACAGGGAATACTACTTGGGCTTCTGGCTATCGCCGCGCAGGATGGAAAGCCTTCGGTTGTTGGCGTCCTGCTTCCGTTTACCAGTGCTACGGTTAAAGGATTCCTTTTGCCATGGTTACTTAATCGAGCCATGCGCGACGCCGACACCGTCCGGGAAGTCGAGCCGATCATCAGTTATAACCTGTCAGTAATTGCGGGAGCAGTAGCTCTAGCAGTCTCTCTGTGGCTTGGTCAGCGGCTGCCGCTACCCAACCAGCCTGCTTCGTTGCTGCTGGTGCCGACAGCATTTTTCACTTGTCTGGTGGGATTTATCCTCCTGGTCACACGGCGGAAGGCGATCACCCAGGTGCTGGGCTACTTGACTCTGGAGAATGGCGTATATGCATTCGGGGCGGCAGTGGCGTTGGACATGCCCGTCCTGGTGGAGCTGGGCATCTTACTTGATGTGTTCGTAGGAGTGTTCGTGATGGGCATCGCGATATTTCACATCAGTCGCCAATTTGACCACATCGATACCGATCGGCTCGTAAGTCTTTCTGATCGGGTCCGATGATCAAACTGCTCGTACTGATTCCCGCGTTGGCAGGTGCGTCGGCATTTTTTATCGCGCGAGATCCGCTCCGGCGCCTGCTCCTGGTGTCCGCCGCGATCGTTCATGCCGCGCTGAGCGTCTCAACCTGGATCGTGTCGCCTGCACCTGCGTTGAGCGGTTGGCTGGCTGAAGATGCGCTGGGCCGGCTGTTCTTGACCCTCACCAGTCTGCTCTTCCTGGCTTCAAGTTTCTACGCAGTTGCCTACCTGCGTGGGGAACGCGGTCAGCAGCACGCGGATTTCGAGGAGGGATTTCTCTTTTCGAACGCGCGCGAGGCGAGTTTTACCGGTTGCCTGCTTCTGTTTCTGGCTGCGATGACCTTGGTAACCCTGAGCCAACATCTCGGGCTTCTTTGGGTGGCAGTTGAGGCGACGACGCTGGCTAGCGCCCCGCTGATCTATTTCCATCGCCATCATCGCTCGCTTGAAGCGACGTGGAAATATTTGCTGATCTGTTCGGTCGGAATCGCGCTCGCGTTGCTGGGAGTTTTCTTCCTCGCGGTCGCCGCTAGTAGTCCTGGTACTGTGACCCCCTCGCTCGTCCTGAGAGACGTGCTTTTCGCTGCGCCGCACTTGAATCCTCTCTGGCTGAAGGCCGCGTTTCTACTCATGCTCGTTGGCTACGGCACCAAGATGGGGCTCGCGCCATTTCATACGTGGCTACCCGACGCGCACAGCGAAGCGCCCTCAGTGGCGTCGGCGTTACTTTCGGGAGCCCTGCTCAATTGTGCTTTTCTGGGGATTCTCAGAATGCACCAAGTCTGCCTCGCCTCCGGTTTGGCCGATTTCAGCGAACGACTGCTGCTGGTTCTCGGACTTCTCTCGATGGCGGTGGCTGCCATCTTCATCACCGGGCAAGTTGATTATAAACGCATGCTTGCCTACTCGAGTGTCGAGCATATGGGCATCCTGGCTGTCGGGGTCGGATTGGGTGGCGCAGGTCTTTTTGGTGCGATGCTCCACGTAGTTAATCATTCGCTGACCAAGGCGATGTTGTTCATGGTGGCCGGAAACCTTTTAGCCGTTTACCGTACCAAAATCTCGAAAGACGTCTCCGGCGCTCTGCGCGTTTTGCCAGTCTCAGGTTTGCTGTGGATATTGGGATTGCTTGCCATCACAGGATCGCCCCCGTTCGGGCCGTTCTTGAGTGAATTGGCGATCTTGAAAGCAGCGCTGGATCAGGGGCGGGCTTTTGTTGCAATTGCCTATCTAGTTTTCCTCGCGATCATCCTAGCGGGCATGGCTACTCCGGCGCTGGCAATGGCCCAGGGAAATCCCCGCGATGGTATCGTTATCCCCGCCGGCCGAGGTTTCGCGTTTAGCGCGGTGCCAGCAATTCTCGGTGGGGCAATACTGCTCATGGGCATCTACGTTCCTCCGGTCCTTAGTCGAACGCTTCTCGAGGCCGCAGCCCTGCTCGGTCATAGTTGAGATGGCGACCGGCATTCCATCGTTCCACTGCGGAGAACCAGTTCCGCTTCGCGACATTCCCGACTTGTCGATCGCGGAGTTCAGGACCGCGACATTCTCTGCCGTGAACGGCGGAAGCACCTTGGCGGCGCTCTTCGCGATGCCCGTTATGGATCAAGAGATTCGATTGATTGCGGTGTTGGCTGACTCGGCGACGAGCAGCATTTCGATCCTCAGCACGAGGGTCGAGGAGTCGTACCCGTGCCTGACCTTGGAATGTCCGCAAGCGCATTGGTTCGAGCGCGAAATCGCTGAACAGTGGCAGATTCATCCCGAAGGGCATCCCTGGTTAAAGCCGATCCGATTTCATGCGTCGTACCGGTCGAACAAGAGTTCGTCTCAGGCGCCAGTGCCGGGTGTGACCGACTTCTTCGAGATGGCCGGAGATGAGATTCACGAGGTCGCGGTTGGCCCTGTGCACGCAGGAATCATCGAGCCTGGGCATTTCCGTTTCCAGTGCCACGGTGAGCATGTGTTTCATCTGGAGATATCGCTGGGCTACCAGCATCGGGGAGTCGAGCGGGCGCTAGTGGGTGGGCCGGGTAAGCGCACGATTCATCTGATGGAAACACTCTCCGGTGATACTTCGATCGGACATTCGACCGCATATTGTGAAGCGATCGAAGCCTTGGCTGGTGCTGCGGTCTCTGCGCGAGCGCAAGTGTTGCGTGGGGTAGCACTCGAAGCTGAACGTCTTGCAAACCATATTGGCGACCTCGGCGCTCTCGCTGGAGATGTCGGCTACCTCCCGACAGCGGCATATTGCGGACGGATTCGTGGAGACTTCCTAAACTTGACGGCCGCGCTGTGCGGGAGCCGGTTTGGCCGGGGAATGATCAGGCCGGGTGGGGTTGGATTCGATCTCGAAAAGCGTTTCGTCCCCGAGCTGAGGCAACGGTTGGAGGCGGCTTTAAAGGACCTCGAAGGCGCGGTCGCGCTGCTCTGGGATGCACCGTCGGTTCAGGCGCGTTTCGAAGACACCGGGAAAATATCTAGCCAAATTTGTCAGGCGCTTGGGCTGGTCGGTCCCGCAGCGCGCGCGTGCGGGATCGAGCGTGATGTCCGACAGGATTTCCCCAGCGGCATCTTCAGATTCGCGCAGATCCCGATGTCGAAATGGCATAGCGGTGACGTTTTTGCGCGCGCGTGGGTGCGATGGCTTGAAATTCAGCGCTCCGCGGTATTCCTTCGAGAACAGCTTAGTTCAATGCCCGAAGGACCAATACGATCGCCGGCAGGGCCACTCGTCCCGGATAGCCTTGTCGTGTCTCTGATCGAAGGATGGCGCGGAGAAATCTGTCACGTCGCAATCACGGACTCTGAGGGGTGCTTCGCCCACTACAAGGTCGTCGACCCTTCGTTCCACAATTGGATGGGACTGGCGATGGCGATGCGCGATCAGCAAATCTCCGATTTCCCGTTATGTAATAAGAGCTTCAACCTCTCGTATTGCGGTCACGACCTTTGAGGACGATTAGTTGGCTAGCCTAATACTTACTCGACTGCGGCAAGGAAAGCGTACCCTGCCATTTCCTGAGAAGGAGCCAGTTCTGCCTGAGCGATTTCGCGGCCTTCCAACAATCGACCAATCCCAGTGTCCATCGGGGTGTGCAAGTTGTGTAAATGCTTGCCCCACCGACGCGATCAGCAAGGAGCAGGGTTTGCGGCTCGATCTTGGTCGCTGTCTGTTCTGTCCGGAGTGTTCCAACGCATGTCCCGAAGGCGCGATACAGTTTTCCCCGCAATACAAACTTGCCACAGATAAGCGAGGCGATCTGATCTTGGCCGAAGGGCATGCCCTGCACCTCGCCGGGCGCTTTGCTGCAGAGACCTACCGCATACTTGGTCGCTCTCTGAAACTCAGACAGGTCAGCGCGGGCGGATGCAATGGATGCGAGGCGGACGTCAATGTTCTGAATACCGTCGTGTTTGACCTCGGCCGGTTCGGCATTCAGTTTGTGGCGTCGCCGCGACATGCGGACGGACTCTTGATTACCGGTGCCATCTCTCAAAACATGCGCTTGGCTCTCGAAAAGACTTACCAAGCAGTTCCAAAGCCCAAGATTGTGATAGCCGTAGGTGCTTGTGCAATTTCTGGCGGTCCATTCGTCGATCATCCTGAAGTTCTAAACGGCGCAGACAAGATCCTTCCCATCGACCTCTTTGTTCCTGGATGTCCTCCCCATCCGGTCACCATACTCGATGGACTGTTGCGTCTTCTTGGAAAAATCGAAGAGGCAAAATAGAAGATCCCCAACTGCCGAGTTATCAGAGTGAGAAGTATGACGTCGAGTCAACGGAACTCGACCCTACTTGCTTCTTGGTTTTGCTCATTACTTCAACCGCGATTGTCTTCGTTGCGACCTCACTTCGGTTGTGGCTACCAAAAAATCCGAAAGGGTTTGAAAAGTCTAGAGTTTTGAGATTCGCCGCCGTAGGGTCGCCCGCATGCAGGAACTCGGGAGTCGGATCGTCACAGTGGTTGCCCGCCGACTGCGCAGCCGGGCGGCAGTGGAATTAGAGAACCTCGCTCTTCGTCATCAGCTGCATGTTCTTCGCCGCCGGCGACCGGGTCGACTCCGGCTGTTCACGATCGATCGCTTGCTGTGGGTCTGGCTCTACCGACGGCCAACCGCGAACGATCGATCCCGCTCAGCTACGAGCCGCTTGAGCAGTTTACGCTATGCGGTGGTTTATACGAGCATTTTCGGTGGTAGGGCTCCTCCTTCCTTCGCACCGGGCAACAGAACCGGCGAGGTCCAAAAACCCTAGTAAAGTCGCGCCTTATTCGGCCTCACTGCCCACTGAGTGCCCACAACCGTAGAGAACCCGAAAATGCTCTTATAAACCACCGCATAGCGTAAACCGAAGTCCGTTCTTTGGTCCTTACTCCTCGAAGAGGGCGGTGAATCAGATTTGACCTCTCCAATGGGGTTTGTCGGTTCGGCGGCGCGCCGGGTTGCGGTGTTCGAGGTTATTAGCAGTCTTATTTGATCTACTACCTGGTGGTGGGTCCTGTATCCATACATCGACAACCACGGATTGCAGTTCCAGTAACCCCATATATTGTCTTCGACCACCGGCTACCTTCGATGAGGAAAATCAAGAATTTATCCGCATTGGCCTACGTCGCGCTATTCTCAACGGTAATCAGCAGTCCCGGCATGACTCGCAGAATTCCGAATAGCGACGGCAATGCTCGATTGATTAGATGAACACCGTGCCCTGCCGCGAAGCCATTTTCCTGAGAGCTTCGCTCAATCAGCGCAAAAGGTACAAAGAATGACGCTGGAGGCGTTTCAGGCTTCACCGCCCGGTGGCCTTCCGCCTGAGCCGGCAAGTTGCCTAGTCGGATGCGCTTCATCTCATTCTCCAGTTCCTGGCCGATTGTCTCCGCTTCGATCTTTTTGGAATCGGCGCTTGCCCTCTCGGCATCCGCTCTTCCCCTCTCGGCAGCGGCTTTCGCCCTCTCGGAGTCGTTTCTTCTCTTCTCGGAACTGCGCTTCTGCCAATTCAGCGTCAACTCGATAGCACCCGTGACAGCGCTGCCTGCCGTGACAGGAGCAGAAATCACCCCGGCCCCGCAGGTAGCGAGTAAACCCAACCCACCGCCGATCAAACCGGGACCGGTTGTGAAAAAATCCACCGAGCCTGCGGCAACCCGTACCGTCGGCATCACCGCATCCGCCCCAAAGGAGCGATTTGCCGCCCAAAGCGACGTAATGAGTTCGGTCAGGGCTAGTGAGGTGGCTGCAACTTCGGAAAGTGGCAGCCCACCATCGAGAGCGCCGCGCATCGCCGGGTGGCTAAATCGAACCACGAATTCGCGCGGCTCTAGCAGAGTCCTGTCAAAAGGCAACATTCCGCTTTGAACCAGCTGGACCATCTCATCGTCTGAAGGATCGATTCTTCGTAAGAGGTGTGGAAGCAGCTTGGCGCCATTTTGAGTTACCCAGGAATCCGCCTCTTCCACGGCTCCTTGCTCCGCCTCTCCGCGTAGCAGCGACGGCCTATCGTCACGTATCCCTGCCTCGCGGACGATATCAAGCCGATCGGGTTCGCTAAGTTCCAGAATAAGCTCTCGCAATACTTCACTTGGCATGGTGGATCCTCCGGGGCATCATGCCCCTGACTCGCTTCGTGTCGAGCGTACGTTCGTTGAATTCTCGTCCTATCTTGCGCAAACCGAACCTGCGAAGTTCCCGCCCGGTTCGGGCTCGCGATTTTATCCTCGGCCCCCCGTTGCGGCGGCGTGGCTGCACGGCCTCCAGAAGACGAGGACCTTTGGGGAAGGCTACGGCGCGAGGGAATCTTCGAACTCGCCGAGATCTGAGGATGAAGGTCTCTCCTCAAGAAAGCCCTTGAGCCGGTCGCTTCTAACAATCAACTGCCGTCCGTCGCGAACAATCATATGCTTGCGCTCGAAGCCGGCGAGATACTCGGTTACTCGTGGACGTGAGGCGCCCACCAATTCAGCAAGATCCTGGTGCCGCGTTGGCACCTTTAGTCGTACCCCTCGTCGATCGCGGATGCCGAAATTTTCGCTTAGCTCCACCAGTAACAACGCGATTCGTTCCTCGAGCGTGAAGCCCATGAAATTCGAGCAGCGTAACTGCAACAGATTCCATGCTCCCGAATAGCTAGCCGCCATGTGCTTGAAGTCTGCAGAGGTGATTCCCAGCGCGATTTCGATAAATGTCGCCAGAGTGACGGTTCCAATCTGGCAGTCGGTGACCGCTTCGCAGCGGAAGCTATATCTGATTCCAGTAACCGCCGGGGGAAGGTTCGGAATCATACCTGGCGCGACCATAATCACCAGCGTGCGATTTCCCTTGCGATTGCGGGAGGTGATACGCGCGACCCCCGAGAGCAAAATGTAGGCGGATTCGAGAGACTGCTTGTCATCGAAAATGATTGCGCGCTTTCTAACCCGGCTTATCATCAGCGCATCGAGAAGTCTGTTCAGCTGGAGCGACGTCAGCCAGGACATGTTCCTAAGTTCCCGTAAGCTTCGGAGTCCTGACACTCGCGCGGCGCGCATCGCATCAACCTAACAGACTTGCGCGGATTATCTGTCGTACATTTGATGCGGGTTGGTTCCTTGCGTAACAACAATGGAAGAAGAGCGTCGAGTAGCCGACGAGAGCGACCGGCGGGCAGCGATGCGGTCGAACGGCGCGGACAAGGTTCTTCCAGTCGACCTCTTTATTCCTGAATGCCCCCCTCATCCGGTAACCATCCTTGATGGGCTGCTTCGCCTTCTTGGAAAAATAAAACAATCCGATGCAAGATCTTCGATCGGCGAAGCGTCAAAGTGAGAGAGGAGTACGATGTCAAATCAGCGCGCGCACCACCTGTCGATACCCATCTTTGAAAGCGGTCTCCTCTTTCAGCGCGCGCGCTAGTCGGAGTTCTGCTTCATCACGATCCTCGACGTGTCCGTTCAGTGAAAAAGGAAGGTCGGCTGGAGTATGTACAACGATCCGTTGAGTATGGTTCACGCCTATTAGTTCGACCAGCGGCCCGGTGGAGATCGAGCCCACGCGAGCATCGTCGGTGCTAACTGTTTTCACCACTTGCGTGCATCTCTCGCCGTTCCCCAACAAGATCCGCGGACAATGTCCAATCGGTCTACGCAGTAAACCGTTGCCACCCTTGCTACCTTGCCACCCGAGGAGCCGGACGCGAAGAGCAGGACGCGGGCGAAGGATGCGTGAAGATTGGGTCGTCGGAGGAGGGCGAAACTTAACTCCTCTCTGATAGGGTCTTGGACGAATATGCGAAGGAGGAAGAGTAAAGAATCGGGGCATCAAAGCCCAATGCAAACCACGGTAGGACTTCAGCCGGGCCTTTTTGCCCATCGCATTCAGCCATGGATGCAGCGGCTGATCGCGTTAGCTCTGGCGGTGGCCACTCTATTGGGATTTGTCGTTTTGCCGCCCAAGGTCTCTGTTGAGAGCCCGTACGAGGGCGTCGATGAATATCGCCCATTTGAGTTACCGTTCACACTCTCGAACGACGGTTACTTTCCGGTATACCGCGTTAATGTAGGTTGCAACCCGAAAGATTTGTATTGGACGTTTCCGCCGGGAACACCGAAAGGCAAAGAAGCGAGCGCGAACATTGACCTGACAAGTCAGACCTTCGAGCAGATTCCAGAGTTGAAAGCTGGCGAGCGTAGGTCTTTCGTCTGCGAAGTGTTTCATTTCGTAGGCGACATAAACACTTCGACCACGGCGATTGTCGGCTGTAACGTCGCAGTTAAAGTGACCTTTAGGCCCATCGCCTTCATACATTGGCGGTTGTTAAGGCCATTCGAGTTTGCGGCTTCTATCAGCTCAACTGGCGTACTTCATTGGCATTACCCATTTTTAAAACAAAAAAACACTACGTATTCCCCGATGGGAGTTGCCATAAAACCAAAGTGAGCCAAAGAACCCTCGGCGGCGCTATCGAGTAGACTAGTAATGGCGGCGCGCGATTTTATTTTCGCGAAAACTCTTATGGCATATGGAGCAAGCGGCCCGCAGTGGATTTTTAAACCCCTGCGTGCGTTTTCTAGATAGGGAGACAGGGACTTCATTGGCCGTTGTCCGAGAGTTGTCCGATCACTTGGCCGCATTCAAGCTTGATAATCAGCTTGGCCGCATCTCGTGATCGATTCTCGGTCCGATAGCGCCCCGAGAGCCGCGATGAACCTCGCAAGCCACGAACACACACACGAACCCATCCCGCGTCCTGTCCGAATGGATCGCGCCGGACCTCAGCGCACAAGGCCGCGACCTCGATCGTTTTTTTGCGATTAGGGCCGATATGCGCCCTCGGGTTTCGCCCCGTAACGTTCGCCCCGACCTCGCCGCTGCGCGCGGCTGATTTGACCGTGGCCGCCGTGGCCGCGAATCGAGCGGCCTGGACACGCTGGGCGGACGCAGGCCGTTCAAGCCATACGTGATCGCGGACGGCAGAGCAGCACCGAGACAGTCGCGCCGTTAAGGCGACCCGCGCAATCTAGTTGTCCGATTTGGTGCCCACAAACAAACTGCAAAAGCCCGATGGTATTCCGAGATCGGTTGGTGCAGCGGCGAAGGTGTGACGAATATGCGCATCGTCTAAAGCATCCGAAAGCAATTTGCTTTCGTCGGCTGAACAATTGGCTGGATCGACACCAATAACTACCCCAGATAGGCGTGGATTGAGGTCAAAGTTTGTGCGGCCCTGCACTTTCCAGCCTGCCAAACCCAGCCACGCACTTAAGATATCGTCCGCGAATTCCCAGCATTCATTACAACTCGGGATTACCTCGACGATTAGATTGAAAGTCTTCCCAGACGGTACTGTATTAAGTTTTGCACTCAGCGCCTTGCGCTGGTCGCCTGTAAAAATGCGCGGTTGCATTACTTTTTGAAGCTGAGCAAGCTGCGCCTCAAGTGATTTTACCTCTGCGGCTGAAGCAGTCAGCGCGTTTACGTCGGGCGCTTTCGGTATACGGACTGCTATATAGCCGGCGATCAGAACCGACCAAAACGCCAGAAACGCGACTAGGAAAACTCCCCATCCGAGAATCGGCCATATGGGATGCGGTCGAACTATTCTTTCCGGTTCAGGAACGAGTAGTAGGTACGCAAGACCGCTGACCAAAAGGCCCGTGCTAAAAAATGGCGAGGAAACGATCCACGCCATGCTGGAAACGTGGCCGCCCATTAGTTTTGCGGCATTGAGCCAAAAGTGGATTCGGCTCTGCCAATCGGGGACGTTGATGACGATCCACAGTATGATTGCGAGTAAACCAGGCCATCTTGACCGATTAAAGAGGCGTCGCCATCGCGCTTTTTTTTCAGACATAGTGGATTGCGCCGCTCCCGTTCTGACAGCGCTATCGATATCCCAAAAGGCTTCGCTATGCCGAGCGGGCCTATTTCGGTCGAAGTGTCACTTTTCCTTGAGGCGCGGATCTGATGCGTCTTGTTTTAGTCCACAGAATTACTCGTCTTCGGGTCCGACCGTGGCTACTCGCGCCGACGAAGTGGCGGCTGACGCCTTGCCAGCGCATGAATGCGCGAGGCGACATTCACTCCGTCGCCGTGGACATCGTTGTTCGAGAAGAGCACGTCGCCGACGTGGATTCCGATGCGGACCCGGAATTCGTCCTTGCCTTCAAGTGAGGCCTGGACCTCTCTGGCGCAGTTCACCGCGTCAAGCGCGCTATGAAAGCTCGAGAGCGTGCCGTCGCCGATTTCGCCGATCATCCGGCCATTGAATTTCGGCAACAGCGTTCGCAACAGCGCGCGATGTTCCGCGAGCGCACGCATCGCGCGTTCCTCATCGCGCCCCATGATGGCGGTGTAGCTGGCGATATCGCTGAACATGATCGCGGCTAGCTCGCGCGTAGGATTACTGGCAGGCGTATCGGGAGACGTTGCCAACGGACCTCCGTTTGCTTAGTCAACCAAGACCGAACGGCGCAGATACTACTCCGGCTGATCGGCGGCGGCGACCGGACAACCAGTGTGCCTCAGCCGTTCAATTCATCGAGCAGCGCCTTGGCATCTTTCAGGTCGGCGGTGTCGAAGCCTCGGTGAACCAGTTGTAGATGTCGGCCAGCATCGCGCGCGCTTCATCGCGACGATTGGTATCGCGCAACAATCGCGCGAGGCCCATCGCGGCAAGCAGCTCTATGGACTTCGCGCTCAGACGCCGTGCTCTCTCAATTGCAAGCCGGAAGCAGGCCTCTGCTTCCACCTCGTCGGCCGGCTGCCGCCTGCGCAGCAGCTCGCCTTTCACGCGGCGGAGATCAGCGTCCCGGCGAAGGTCCAACCTCTCCGCCCGCTCCACAGTGGCCAGACCCTCGGCGATGTTTCCTGAGGTCAGCAAGCATTCCGCCAGATAGTTAAAGAAGTAGAGCCGCAGCAACCCCGATTTATCCGCCTCTTCAATTGCGTGCCGAGCGTCCGCCAGTCCCTCTTCGGCACGGCCTAGCCCGACCAGCGCACGACTGCGGAAAACGGTCGCCTCGGCCAGCCCGCCCGAAAGCTCGTGCTGTGAGGTGACCGCGACGTATTCCTCTGCACCTTCCTGCGTAGTCACGGCGCTGGGATCGCGTCGATAGACCTTGACGATCTGCAAGGCGAGCGAAGTGGTCGAGCTGGTCAAGCGCCATGAGAAGGACAACATCAGACGTTGCGCGTGACGCCAGCGATGGAAGAGGGAGTTTCGGATCACGCTTGGAGCATCGAAGAGATAGCGGCGCTCGTACCTTGAAGTCAAAACCGCCCTCTACCAATCGGTCGGTCGGTACTGGCCTTGTATGACCTTCACTCATCAAGTGGCGAAGGTGTAAAGGTTCAACGACGACGAGTTCCGGGAGAGGGGCGCGTTAGTGGCCAAGAGGCGAAGTCCTCGGAAATTAGATTAGC
>Ga0182024_10003319_pt1 | contig 38546 bp, 33 predicted proteins | sample P32metaG_FD_120480 | JGI IMG/M metagenome (GOLD analysis project Ga0182024, IMG submission 120480) | Permafrost microbial communities from Stordalen Mire, Sweden - P3-2 metaG (Illumina Assembly) | ecosystem: Environmental > Terrestrial > Soil > Wetlands > Permafrost | place: Sweden: Stordalen...
CAAAGTGACGGCGGCCAATGGAGCCAGCGGCGGCGCGGTATTCACGATGCAGGTCTGATTATTCTGGGCGGTAGGCTTCGTCCGAAAGCTCTACTACGTGGACGATGCGCTGCTGACGTCCGAATCTCCGGACGCCCGCTCGAAGCTGCAGCATGCAGCCCGGATTCGCGGTGGCGATCACTTGCGCGCCGGTCGCGTTGACGGAATCCATCTTTTTCTTAAGCAGAGCCATGGCCATGTCGGTATGTACGACGTTATAAATTCCGGCGCTGCCGCAACAGAGATCGGAAAGCGCCATTTCCTTGAGCTGCAAACCGGGGATGGATTGAAGCAGCTTGCGCGGAGCGGAGCGAACCTTTTGGCCATGCGCCAGATGGCAGGAGTCCTGATAGGTTACCGTCACCGGCAGTGCGCGCAGATTGGGATTGAGCGTGATTCCCGCCAAAAACTCGTTGACATCCTTGACGAGCGTCGAGAAACGCCGCGCTTTATCGGCGTAGGCGGCATCGTGCTCCAGGAGTTCGCCATACTCCTTTAACGTTGACCCGCAACCGGCGGCATTCGTGATGATGGCGTCGTAGCCAGAGTCCAACAGGGCATCGATGTTGCGGCGAGCCAGCTTGCGCGCCTCATCGGAAATTCCCGCGTGCACGTGCAACGCGCCACAACACGTTTGCGCCTCAGGAATCGAAACCTCGCAGCCGTTTTTCTGGAGCACGCGAAGCGTCGCTTCATTGAGCCGCGCAAAGCTGATATTGGCGATGCAGCCGCCCAGGAACGCGACTCGATGGCGCCGCTCGCCCTCAGGTGGCAGGACCTTGCCGTAATAGGAAAAGAAGAACGGCGTTTCGACTTCGGGCGCGAGACTTTCGATTTCGCGCATCCGATGGGGCAAGAATCCTAACATGCGAACCAGCCGCTGGAAACCGCTGGCCTGGTACAGATAGACGATTGCGCCGACGATTCCCAGGCTCCAGCGGGACGGCAGGAGTCCTCGGAAAACCAGCGATCGGAGCAAGCGAACGGTCCACGGCCGGCGCGTGCGGGTCTCGATTTCAGCGCGAGCGGCCTCGACCAGGCGGCCATACTTTACGCCCGAAGGGCAGGCGGTTTCGCATCCGCGGCAGGCCAGACAAAGCTCGATGTGCTCGACGTAGGACGCGCTGATGGGCGCGCCGTTGGCGACCTGCGCCATTTGATAGATCCGGCCGCGCGGAGAATCCATTTCAACGCGCAGTTCGCGATAGGTGGGACAGGCGTTCAGACACAAGCCGCAGTGGACGCAGCGGTCGAGGTCGACCAATTGCGGTTTGTCCGGAACTTCAGATACGGCCATAAAGCCTGCCGCGATTCAGCAGGGCGTGGGGATCGAACATCTGCTTGATCAATTTCATCATCTCAAAATCGGTTCCCGGCTGCGGCCACAGATCCTGGGTACAGCGAAATCCTGGGGGGGCGAATTCGATCACGCTAGTGCCGACGGGAGGATAACGCAGACTGCTCGCTTCGGCGAAATAACCGTAGCAAACACCAGAGCCGGCGCGAGCTAAAGCGGACGCTGGGAAAGATTCCAAGACCGTGCCGATATCCGAGAGCGTGCAAGAGACTCGCACTACAGCTCCGTTTTCGTGCTTCGCCAGAAACTCCGGCGTGTATTCGCGAATAGTTCGCCACAAGGCTTCTTCTTGGGCGCCTTCCACTATCTGCGCGCCCGGGAGTTCGCGCGAATAGCGATCCAGGACGCTCAAGCTGCCGGCGGCCTGAACCAAAAGCTGGTAGCCGTTAAGGGATTTCAGAATGTCGATCGCGGCCGGCTGGAGCCTGCTTTGCAGCACCTGGTTTCTGGCGGCCATGGCGCTTTCGATGCGGTCGAACTGCTGGACGAAGGTGCGAGTTGCGGCGGGCATCGGATGGAGCCTGAAATTCACCACCGCAATAGCCGCCAGCGTGCCGAAGGAACCGATCATCAGCTTGGCTATATCCAAACCGGCGACATTCTTGACTACTAAGCCGCCGGTGCGAATCAGTTTGCCTTCGAGCGTCGCCAGGGTCATGCCAATCACAAGGTCGCGCGCGGCGCCATACAAACGCCGTCTTGGCCCGCTTACGTTCGCGGCGACAATTCCGCCCACGGTCGCCTGACCGGCAAACGGGGGATCGAGCGGGATCATTTGCCGATGCTCCGCCAAAATGCGGCTTAACTCGGCAAAGGGCATTCCGGCCTCGACGCTGATGGTCAGATCGCGCGGGTCGTATTGCAACACGCGATTCAGGCAGCGGGTCGTGATCGTCACGTCACTGTCATGAAGAGGGCCTGCCATGCGGTGTTTCGTGGATTGGCCGCCGAGAGTAATGGACTGCTGCTTGCCATTCGCATCCGCTAAATGCCCCGCGAGTTCTTCGGCCGCAGTGGGAGCAACGAGCATGAATTAGCCATCGTAGCAGCAGTGGCTTCGGACGTAAGTGGCGAGTTGACTTCAGGCCGCTGGCCGCGGAGAAGGCCGCCGGCTCCAACGGACAATTTGGACGGCGCTCGCGATCAGACAGAGAGCAATGAACACCAGCATGAACCACTCGAATTCCGAAGACCGAATGATCCTGAGAATCCTAGGGCCGAACCACAGCGCGAGCAGGCTCACCACGGTGAAACGGATCATGCGCGCGCCCAATATAACGGACAAGAGGCGGACCCGGGGATATTGAAAGGCGCTCATAGTTGCCACCACAAGAGTAAACGGAAAAGGCGGCGGAGCAATGGAGGCTATCGAAAGGGCGAGCGCGGCGCGTTTGCCGACCTTTTTCTTGAAGTATTCCAAGCGCGAGCGGCTCATCAGTCTTTTGAGGCCTTCCTCGCCACCCTTGCGGCTGACCAAATCCAGCAAAAAGACGCCACCGGCCGACCCGAGCGACGCGGTCAGGACATACAACGGCAGGTGATCGTGATTCCGCGCGGTCAGGACCACCACCAGCAAATCGTTTCCAAAAGGAAACACCAGAAAAGAAGAATCCAGTATGCCCAACAGAAGCGGCCCAAACGCGCCTAGATGGATCAACCATTCCGCCACATGACGGACGAACAGGTGCACATTTATTAGATGCGGAAACACTCTGAATTCACAAGAAGGAAATAATGCCGGAAAAAATACGTGCAGGGCAGGCCGGAAGCGCGGGGACTACGAAGTAGTGGGCGACCGCGAAGACGACTTTATTGCGGCGCTTGAAAACTCCAAATGGTAATGGAGTACGTCCGGCTGGACGAAGCTCCTTCGTCAGCCGCCTGACGGTCGACTATTTTTGAAACAGACGACGAGCCTGCAGCGTCCCCTTGCATTATGACCGTTGCCGTCCCACAGCTTTTCCCATCTTCGGCAGTTCGCGTTGTGGAAACAGATTGCAGAACGTGCCAAGAGCTGGAGCTGACTCGTTCCGGCTGGATTGAGCGCTACAGGGGCTTAATTCAACAGCGGAAGATCTTGCTCGTGGACGGACGGGTACCTTCTCGAAGTTTGACGGAATCCCTCTCTCGAGCAGAGACCGAACTCAAGCAAGCCGGGAAGCGCCTGACAGAGCACCGTGCCGTTCATGCGCACGCGAAATAACCGGCGTCGCCGGTTCCTTGTTCATCTTTATTTTTCGTAGGAGGGGGCGCCGAGGCGCGTTACCCACGGCTCCCCCCCTTTCTTGACGCTCTAGTTGTAGTTCACTGTGATCAGCGTGGTTGCCGAAGCACCCTTTGCATCCGTGACAGTGAGGTTAAAGGTATAGGCGCCCTTCGAAGGAAGTTCGATCGACACACTGCTCGTGTTCGCCGTGTTCGCCGAGATGCTGCCGCCTTGGAAGGCGTTGGCCGGCGTCCAAGAATACGTCAGAGTCCCTGGATTGGTGGAACTCGCGGTCGCGGTCAAAGTAATTTGACCGTTAGCTGTATTGAACGAGTTGGCGGTCGATCCCGCGGAGCCGGTCGGCCCATTCACCACGATCGTTACAGGACTGGGTCCGCCCGTAGAGCCGCCCGCCGAGGGCTGATATATCAACGTAATGACCGGGCTGGTGGACGACGTCCCGTTGGCATCGGTCACGGTCAATTGCAGCATGTAAGTGCCCGCCGTGATGAACTGCACGGTGGCCTTTGGGCTGTTGGGCGACTGCAGAATTGCGGGAACTGGGCTGCCCGGAACGACGCTGAACAGATAACTGATGGTGCCGGGAGTCGCCGTGGTGGACGCGCTACCATCGAGAGTCACAGAGGAGTTGCTTGTGGTCAGCGTCAACGGAGTCACGCTGGCTTGCGTTGCCGCTGGCGCGATCACCGCGATACAGCCAACGGCCGAAGCTGCCCCACAAAGACCGCCGACAGCGTTCGCTGCAGACGGCCCGAAAATCCGCAATGAGACCGGATCGGCCGCGACGGAGCGGTTGAAGCCAGGAACCGACTGGATAAACTGCAGGGTTTGGCTGTTGACGATTCCCAGAGCACCCGCACTCTGCCCACACAGGAAGAGGTTGTCGGTCGGGTTGGTGTTCACCTCATCGCAACCTGACGCCTTCGGGAAGGACGCCAGCACAGAGCCGTCCCGGATGTCGATGACCTCTCCGCAGCCCAGGAACAATTCGTGGTTCGGCCCCAGGGTCGCGCCAGTGGGACTGCAACCTGGCAGTTCGTACTTCTGTACAATCGGGTTGTCACCGCGGCGGGCGAGGTATGCACTCACCACGGCAACCGCACCGACCGTCGCGTTCGGGCCATCCTGCGGCACAGAGACATAGAAATATCCGGTCTCCGGAGAGTACACCGACTGCTCGATCCCGCCGAGAGCGTTGGGGGTGCCGTTGGTTCCATCGAAGGTGATCTTCGTGATGATGGGATGGTGCGCGCCCTGAGCAACCGGGTTGGCGTCGATCAGCGTAATAAATGGGACGCTGGGCCCTTTGCCGATATTTTCCTCCGCGTCATTCGCAATGAGCACCGCCTGGTGATCTATGTCGAAAGATAATTCGTCGGCTCGGAAACAGCCGCCAGTGCTGATTACGTCGGTTACATTCAGGCTAATCAGACTGACGACCTTGACTGAGCTGTCGCAATTGTCGGTGGCATAAGCAACGGACAGGTTCGCGTTGGCGACGATAGGACCGGAGAACGTCGGGGCATCACCCGCCCAGATCTCGGCATGGTTGACGATGGTGACACCATTCGGCCCGCTGATGTCGTTAAAGTTCGGATTACTATTCGGGTCGGTCCCCTTGCCAACAAACGCACCCGTGCCGGTGGGGGTGATCATCGTCAGGGTGGTGCTGTTTAATTCGACCATATCCACTGACGCGTTTGCGTCATTGGCAAGCACGTAAACGCGAGCGTATTTATCGATCCAGCTAATGTCGAAGTGACCGATGTTCTTGATGTTGCTTGGAAAAGTTATCGGTGTCTGGGGCACAAAGGTTTGGCCGGGCGCTTTCTGAACCGCAAGCAGCGCCAGCATGAAAGTGAGCAGGAAGCAAACCAGCGGCCGGCTACTTTTGCCCGATACCGCGTTGTAAATATATTTTTCTTGCATCGATTTCTCCTCTAAGAATGCCTTTAATTTTGAATTTCCTCGGCTCCGCATCAGTGTCCGAATACCGCGATGCAGCCCTTGTTCGGAGTAGGACCGCAAAGTGCACCAAAGGCCGGTACCGGCATGTAGAGCAGACCGGTCACGCTATCGGCTGCCTGGGAATGGGTAATCCCGTGCGCGCCGGATGCCGACGGAATGGTCTGTCCTAACTTGTAGCTGGTTCCGTCAATGGTATATAATTGGCCGGCAAAGGACGAGGCGGCAAAGAGGTTGAGCCCGGCGTCATAGGTGACTTCGTCAACACCGGACACTTGCGGGACGGTAGCCACTATGTTGCCGCTTCTGATGTCCATAAACTGGGCACCTGCGCCGCAACCGATGAATGCTATGTACTCCTTGAGCGCCAAGCCGGTTGATCCGCCGCAGCCGTTCAGCGTGTACGTCCCAACAATCCCGATATCATCTGCTGCGCCTTGCGGATTGATCACAACAACAACGTCGTTGGGGCCGTTGCTGGCGTTGATATAAAACATCCCAGTGTCCGGAGAGTAGACCGACTGCTCGATGCTGCCGCCGATGGAATTGGGAGCGCCGTTTGTGCCGTCGAAATTGATCTTCTTGAGAATTTGATGATGTTGTCCAGGGAGCACCGGCTGGGTCGAGATGAGGGTGATGAACGGCACGCTGGAAGATTTGCCAATGTTCATCTCTCCGGGATTCGCTATCAAGAAGACTTGATCCGCCGGATCGAAAGCGTTTTCGTCCGCACGGAAGCAGCCGCCAGTGCTGATCGTATCGGTGATTTGCTTGGTAACCAGGTCGATCACCCTGACCGCACTGTCGCAATTGCTGGTGGCATACGCGACCGCGGGATTCGAGTTCAAGACGATCGGACCTGAGAACGATGGCCCATCGCCCGCCCACGCTTCTATATGGTTGACCGACACCACGCCATTTGGTCCACATACCATGCAATATTGAGTGAAATTCGGGTCGGTGGTCTTATTGAACCCGCCGACGGTATAGACGTTGTTGTTGTTGTTCAAATCCACGATGTCGACTTCGGAGTTCCCGCCGTCGGCTAGCAGGTAAACGCGAGAGTATGGATCCACCCAACTAATGTCGAATCCAGTGATTTGTCCCCCGTTGGGCAGCGTGATTGTGGCTTTCTGCGATATCGTAGTTTGCGCCAGCGTCGCGGTTTGAAAAACGAACATTGTTAGCGCGGTTGCGGCTACGAAATGAATTAGCGGCCTTCGTTTGTTGCCATATGCCGCTTTGGTAATGTGTCCTTCCTGCATCTTTCCTCCTTAGAAATTGATCCCAGCCGGACATGGAAATGATCCCAGCCAGAATTCCCCGTCTTGTTCCTAGGGGCGGGTGCTATTATATAACAAGCGAACTGAAGAACGGGTGAAAAACAAAGGCTTGGGAGTGAATGAGTTAGACTGGCTCCAAGATGGAAACGGGACTAAGAGTCGACTAACGATCCAACTAATTCAACTGCTGAAGGTCGGTTCCCTCGGGCTGGTTAAGAACGAATTTTTCAGGCGTGACTTGCGGGCTATTCATATCCATACTTACTACCGTTAGCTGGACTTCGTAATTATCCTGAGGGCGCTGAATATCGATTTCACACGGGAACGGGATGCCTTGATAGGGCTTCCACTCGGAATATTTGGTTTCGCTGATAATATTTCCCGCGGGATCGAATGTCCGCTGACGAGTTACTTGCAAGGTGTAACGATCGAAGTAGATGTTACGAACAAGTCTAAATTGGTTCTGGTTGCGCTGAGCGATCAAGAGGATATAAACCGCGTCCTTTCCCTCGGTCGAAGCCTCCAGCAGTGTGATGCCCGTGGCGGGATCGGGAGGCTGAATCAGCAACGCCGCTAAGAAGGCGGTGGGCCGCAGATTCTCCAGCTTGTTGCTGGAGGTGCCGGGCACATCGCCCTTTCCAACGATGAATCGATTCTTGGGAGGTATGTTGACGCGAAATTCATTTCCCATCGAGACCATGTCGAAAATCGTGGTGTGGAGCACGGGGTCTTGGCCGATTACGCGGATCTCATCCGGCTTCCGGAAGAGCACGAAAGCGGAGATGGTGGCGTAGTCGGTGACGGCACGCTGAGAGGGATTAGTCACGGATGGCGACAGATCCGCGCGCATGAGGAAGGATTGAATCGGATCATAAATCTCATGAAGGCGCTGGACCAATTCATCCTTGGTCGCGGTAAGCAAAGGGCGGTTCGGCACGGCAGCCGTGGGCGTGGCGACGTGACGTCTGCGAACGAAGCAGCCGGGCAATAAACTGAACGCCGCCCAAACAATGATCAAGAGCTGTTTTCGGGACATAGGAGTCCGCCAGGCTCAAGTGGTGGCGCGAGCTCGAACCCAAAGCGCTGCCTGCAATCATTCTAACGTGCCGGTGAATGCCAAGCGGCTGTTGTAGCGGACTGTGATGACTTAGCTAACGCGAGCTTGCCGCTCCGCCCGCGGATTCCATAGCCACGGCGCGGTTCCTGGCGGCATTGGTGTAATTGGGATTCAGCCGCAGAGCCTCGTTAAAATCGGCGATCGCCTCGCGATATTGATGAAGGCGGAGATAGGCGTACCCGCGCGCGTTACGCGCCAGCGAGTTGTTCGGATCGCGGCGCAGCGCTTCGTTGAATGCGGCGATGGCTTCTTCAAACTTTTGTTGATCGACGTAGCTGCGGCCGGCATGGTAGAAATCGGCCTTATCGTTACTGGCGTGAGGCTCGGTACTGGCGTGAGGCTCGGTACTGGCGTGAGGCTCGGTACTGGCGTGAGGCTCGGTTTGCGGGGCAACCGGGCGCGACCGTTGAACTATCGGCTGGATCTTGGCGTTTTCGACAACCGCAGGCGAGGCCTGTGGCGGGTCTTGTGCCGACTGCTCCCGCGCCGCCGCGTGTGCCGCCGCTAGCGACGACGACGCCAGCAACCCATTCTTCGAAGCCTGCTTGCTCACACCCTCACCGGACTGCAGCATGTTTTGCGCCGAGCCGAGCATGGCCATGGCTTCATTCGTATTGTGACCCACCAATATCGCGTGACTAATGTCCTCCAAGGCCGGCTGTGCGGCGCCGGTGGACAAATAAAACTGAGCCCGGCATAAGTAAGCAGCCGCATCGGCGGAATTGAGCTGGATGGCTTGGTAGCAGTCCTCCAGAGATTTCTGGGACTGCCCCTGGCTTCTATAAAAGGCGGCCCGCGCCAAATAGGCTGCATCCGAATTGGGCGCCCGCTCGATCGCCTTGTTATAGTCGCCGAGCGCTTCGTCCGCTTTTCCAAGTTGCTGATTCAGACTGGCACGCAACAGATAATTGGCTGGATTCCGGCCATCGCGTTGGATGGCTTCATTGGCGTCGAGAATTGCCGCCGCCGTCCGACCGGCGCCTGACAGCGCGGCTGCCCGTTTTGCGTAGGCGCGCGAGTTATTCGGCTGAAGAGCCAGCGACTGGTTTAGATCCGAGATAGCACTCGCATAGTCGCCGAGATCGTAATGGCAATAACCGCGATGCAGAAGGGCTGAGTCGTTCTTCGGATCGAGTTCGATTACGCGCGTGAACGCCTCGACGGCCGTGTCATACTCCTTCAACTCCTCGGCGCGCCGGCCGCGTTCGTAAACGTCGTGCGCAAGCTGCCAGCCAGAAGCGGCGTTCGGCTCTTCGGGGGCGTTGGGCGAGTCCTCGGGCCGTTTGCTTTGTTTTTTCTTGCCGGACCGGGACAGCTCCTTGACCGATCCATGCAGGTCGTTGATCTCCTTTTGGAGTTGATGGAGAGTTGCCTCGATACTCTTGATGGCACCCACCAGGTCCGAAGGCTCGATCTCCTCGCTGAACAACCAACTCGCGAAAAGGAACAGCGAAATTCCCCAAACAATGATACGAACTCGAAGCATGGTCTAGAACTCGCATCAAGTATAGTCACAGCCGGTGGCCAAACCCACTCCACCAAAACTCCTGATGCTTCTAAACAAATCCCCTACGCCATACCTAGACGTGCCTCTACTCGCCGGCTCGACGGGAGTCCACGGGACCTGCCTCAAATTGCCGAATGCGTCCTCGGATATAATGATGTTCTGCCATCTAATCTCCAGGAGTGTGTGACATGCGATCCTGCCACCGGCCGGTAATTTTGCTCGGAACCATCGTGATGCTGGCGGCCATCCCGGCGCCGGCGCAAGGGCCCGGCGGATACAATCCACCCGGGCAAGGCGTGGATCTATCCGGCAATTGGGGCCCGGTATTTCACGAGGATGCCCATGAGCGGGGTCCGGGGCCGGAGCTGGTGAACTATCTGGGACTCCCCATCACGGATGGCGCGCGCGCATATGCGTTAGCCTGGGACGCGTCGCGCTTTACCGTACCTGAACATCAATGCGAGGTACACATTGTCGGCTATATTTATCGCGGTCCCCTGAATCTGCGGATTTGGGAAGAGCGCGATCCGGTGTCTCAAAAACTCATCGCGATCGGGAATTACATCGACAATTACGAGCAGACTCGTACCATTTGGATGGATGACCGTCCGCAGCCGCCTGAAGCGGCGCTGCATACCTGGATGGGATTTTCCAAAGGGAAATGGGACGGCGACATTCTGACGGTGTACACCACACACATGAAGCAAGGCTGGATCCGGCGGAACGGTTTGCGCCACAGCGATCAGGCTACGTTAACCGAGCACTTCATCCGGCACGACAATCATCTGATGCACGTCAGCATTTTAAGCGACCCGCTGACGTTGACTGAGCCCTTGCTGAAGAGCCAAGACTTCAACCTGAGGGTTCAAAACGGCCAGACCTGGCTTTATCCCTGTGAGCCCGTGGTCGAGATTCCGCGTCCGCGCGGAGCGGTACCGAACTACTTGCCGGGAGGGAATCCTTATGTCAGCGAGTTTGCCGATAAATATAAGATTCCCGTCGAGGCGGCGTTAGGTGGCGCGGAGACCATGTATCCGGATTATCAATCCAAATTGAAAAAGACGACGCCAGCCCCGGCGACTCGGAGCAGCAAATGATGAGCAGCATGCTGAAAAGGCTGGTTCCCGCAGTTTTGAGCTTAGGGTGTCTCGCGGTCATGGCGCGGGCACAGCAGGGCGAAATCCAATCGATTAAGGTGCAGGGCAACGTGTATCTGCTTACCGGCGGCGGAGGCAATGTCATCGTGCAGATTGGCGATCAGGGAGTGCTGGTGGTGGACACCGGCTTGGCGCAGACCGCCGATAAGGTTCTGGCGGCTATCCGAAAGCTGTCGGACAAGCCGATTCAGTACATCCTCAACACGCATTTTCATCCCGATCACACGGGCGGAAACGATACCATCCGCAAAGCGGGCCAGACTTTTACGGGCGCAAATGTGACCGGCAATATCGCCGATGCCGCCCTAGGAGCGCAGGTCTTCGCGCAAGATAATGTCTTGATGCGCATGAGCGCGCCCACTGGCCAGCAGGCTGCGATGCCCTTTGGCGATTGGCCGACAGAAACCTACATTTCCGGCCAGAAACAAATGTTCTTTAACGGCGAACCGGTGATTATGATTCATCAGCCGGCGGCCCACACCGATGGCGATAGCTTGGTGATGTTCCGGACGTCGGATGTCATCGTAGCGGGCGATATCTTCGTGACCACTACGTATCCGTTTATCGATGTCAACTCGGGTGGGAGTATTCAGGGCGAGGTCGATGCGCTCAACAACCTCCTGGACATGATGGTGGTTGGCCATCAGGATGAAGGCGGCACGCTCATCGTTCCGGGGCATGGGCGGATTTGCGATAAGCCGGAGCTGCTCGAGTTCCGCGACATGATGACTATTATTCGCGACCGCGTCCAAGCGTCGATCAAAAAAGGTATGACGCTGGAGCAAGTGCAAGCCGCCGGCCTGACCAAGGATTATGATGCCCGATACAACGCGAAGAGCGGATTTGGCACGAGAGAGATGCTTATAGAGGCGGTGTACAAAAGCCTCAGTCAAAAGAAGTAAACACGAATGAGAATTTCTATTTTTTCTTCGATTGTTGTGACGCTCGCGACGATGCCGCTTGTGGTTTTTGCTCAGCAGGCGCAACAGGTGCCCACGACAGCCAAGGCTGCCGCCTCGAATGATTTCACGGGCTATTGGGTGTCGCTGGTGACCGAAGATTGGCTCTACCGGATGGTGACGCCGGCCAAGGGCGACTATTCGGCAGTCCCACTGAATCCAGCCGGCAGAAAGTTCGCCGATACCTGGGATCCGGCTAAGGATGAAGCCGCCGGCGAGCAGTGCAAGGCGTATGGCGCACCTGCGATCATGCGTATCCCCGGACGGCTCAACATCACTTGGCAGGATGACAACACTCTAAAAATCGAGAAGGACAGCGGAACCCAAACCCGGCTGCTGCATTTTGGTGGTACCGGCGCGGGTGCACCGGGAGGCGACTGGCAGGGTGTTTCGGTGGCTTCTTGGGATGTGGAGGCGGGTGCTCGCGGGCCGGTAAAAGGCGGCGGGTTGAAGGTCGTTACGACGAGATTCAAAGCAGGCTATTTGCGCAAGAACGGTGTTCCCTACAGCGCCAATGCGGTCGTGACGGAATACATCGATCGCGTGAACGAAGCCAACGGCGAAGCCTACTTATTTGTGGAGACGATCGTCGAAGATCCAACGTATTTGAACGTGCCGTTTATTACGAGCACGCACTTCAAGCATCAAGCCGATGCCACGGGCTGGAATCCTACCCCCTGCACGGCGCGATAACGGCGCTCCGCCGAGCTTAGTCTCGATTTACTTCGCCATGCACGGCGTCGGGTTCCACCCATGATGTCTTCCCACTCGGCGGCCGAATAGCCCTGCCAGCTTGGCGGACGCTTGGCCGAATTGGGCCGGCCGAGCAAAATGGAGCAGCCGCGTTTGCGTTCCGTAGCCGGCGTCCATCTTCAACACATGCGGGCGGCGTCATTGACCGGCAAACCCCAGTATTCGCCGGGATCGGGACCAGGCAGCCGCTCGTGGACATCCTCGAAGCCGACTTTGCGCCATGTGCCGGTTAAATCGATCGGCGACCCCTCGCCTTTGCCTTGCGCAAACAGGGGGTGGGTGGTCCACATGGCCGCCAGCAACCAGCCTCCGGCGATGCTCCATTGGGTGATGCTATTCGTTGAGACACTCCTAGGATCAGCGACTAAGGAAACCGACCAATCGCGGCTAACATTTTGACTTCTCCAGAAAGTCGATGTCAACCGCATGCCCACAGCGTTATACTCTTCCCAAGAGGACAAGATGAAGAAAGGCCTGCTCGTTTTATCGGTAGCCATCGCGGTGATCGCCGCGCTGACTGTACAAGACGCAATTCGCTCACACGATGCCGGCGCCCAGCCGACGACGCACTCTGCGTTTCCGGCGCTCAGCATGGCGAAGATGGCGCTCGATTCGACGCAGCACCATCGCGAATGGGTGAACGTACCGTATGGCGCGACTGGGGTGCGTGCGTTTATCGTTCATCCGATGCGCTCCGATCTGGCGCCGGTGGTAGTGGTTACCGAGAATGGCGATAGCGCGAGTTATTGGATTCGCGAAGTGGCCGATCAGCTTGCGGGCGAAGGCTTCATCGCAGTGGTGCCGGATGTTTTGACGGGCGCAGCACCGACTGGCGGCGACGCGGATTCATTTCCCAATGCGGCTGCGATCGCGGCGGCCATGGATCGCTTGGGTAGCGCTGAAATTGCGCGGCGCGTGGCGGCAGTGCGCGACTACGCTATAGACCTTCCGGCGGCGAACCGAGCCAGCATCGGACTTGAATTTGACAGCGGTGGGTCGCGGTTCGTCGTGACTGCGGGCGAAAAGCGAAACGCATTTGCAGCGAGCGCGGAAGAGTGGCCGGCGATGGTCGCTGTGCTGAACAGCCGGACCGGCAATCATCCGGTGTTCGGCGTGAATCCCAACGTGCCGGAAGACCACTCGGCCCATATCGCCATGGCGATGGCCCAAACCAAAGATGGCGGCAAGAAGGGAGCAGGCGGCGGCCGTGGCTATCCTACAGGCAAGCTGCCCGATCTGCCGGCCGGCGTTTTCAACGCGCATTCCACGTTGGAAAATTCGAAACTGCGCAAGGAATTTGTCGACATCCCGGTAGGAGAGGTCAAGCTGCACACCTGGATCGTCTACCCGGAAGGCGACGCCAAGGCGCCCGTCGTGCTGGCGATGCATCACGGTCCGGGTTTGGACGAGTGGCAGCGAGCGCTCGGAGTTCAATTGGCCGAGCAGGGCTTCATCTCCATCACTCCCGATCTGCTTTCCGGCTTTGGACCGAACGGTGGAAATTATGATTCGTTTGACGGGACCGACGCCGTCATGCGGGGTCTGGCCAGGCTGACGCAGGATGAAGGGATTCGCCGCCTGAAAGCGGCCTACGAGTATGGAATGAAGCTCCCGCGGGCGAGCGGCAGGAGTGCCACCATCGGCTTCTGCATGGGCGGCGGATACAGTTTCCGGTTCGCCGGCGAGGTGCCGGAAATCAACGGTGCGGTGGTGTTTTACGGCGGCGCTCCGTCTGAGCAAATCATGGCGCGCATCAAGTCGCCGGTGCTCGGTTTCTTCGGAGAAGACGACGCACGTGTGACAGCAGGGGTCGCGCCGGCTACGGCAGCGATGGAGAAACTTGGAAAAACTTTCGAATCGCACATCTATCCACACGCCACTCACGGCTTTTTGGAGTACCAGGACTTGGCCGGTAATCCACAAGCAACTTCGGATTCCTGGTCCAGAACGATCGCATTTCTGAAGCAACATACTAGTTAACAATCGAGGGATCACAATGAACATCACGCGCTTCACTCTTTGCACAATCATCTTTACGCTCGGCATCGGATCAGCCGTTGCCCAAGAGAAGGGCAAGGGCAATCCTCCCGGGCCTGGACTGACACTTACCTCACCGGACTTCGAGGACGGCGGAGTAATTCCCAACAAATATACTCAGGCGGTGCCGGACGCGGTTTCACCGAAACTGGAATGGACCCACGTTCCGCCAGGCACCGTCAGCTTCGCGCTGATCTTGCATGATCCCGACGCGGCGCTGCAACGCAAGACCGACGATGTTCTGCATTGGATGATTTTCAATATTCCCGGCACCGCAACTGAGCTTCCCCAAGGCGTACCGGCCGGCCAGGCCGAGTTGCCGGATGGCGCTATCCAATCTAAGAACCTCCGCGGAATGCCCGGTTTTATGGGGCCAGGGGCGCCGGCCGCGGGACCGCATCATCACTACACGTTCGAGCTGTTTGCTCTTGATACCAAGCTCAGCCTGGGTCCGGACGCGACCCGTGCGGATGTTCTCAATGCGATGAACGGGCATATTCTGGGGAAGGCCGTTTTAGTTGGCCGTTTCCATCGTTAACGTTTGCGAGACAATTGATTTTATGACCCGCTCAATTTTGAATCGGATTCTCGCGGGCGTGGCGATGTGCTTATTGTTCGCCGCGTTCGCCAACGCGCAGCAGGGCAAGAAAAGTTACGTGTTCAAAGGCACCGTCGAATCGGTAGACGCGAACGCGAAAAAGTTGACCGTCAAGAACGAGAAGATCGAAGGCTGGATGGACGCAATGAGTATGAAGTATGAGCTAGACAACCCGGATGTGTTGAAAGAGATCAAGCCCGGCGACCACATCGAAGCGACCGTTTACGATGGCGATTACGTGCTGCACAAGGTGCATAAGGCGAAGTAGCAGAGGGAATACGGCAGCTGGAGCGTTCTAACCCTTGGCTCGTCCGGCGGTCAGTTTGTTGAACTCGTCGGAAGCGATGCGCATCCCTTCTGTATCGGCGTCGGGCACCAACGTGCCATTGAATTCGTGATACAGCCTCACGGTGTTCATCACCAGGCGGTCTCGAGCGCCGATCCAGTTGTCGTATTTGCCCAATGAGATTTCGGCGGCGGCTTGCCCCGGCCGCAGACCGGCATCATAGCGCTTGCGAGCCTCGCGCTTGAAGATCGCAAGATACTCGCCCATCTCGGCGATCTCCTTCTTGCCGCCAATCGGGCCGTGACCCGGAACGATGGTGTTCACGTCCATGGTCTGCACCTTGCCAACCTGCTCGATCCATTTCGTAGCGTGGCCGTTGTGGCAAAACGGCGCGACGTAGTGAAACGCGACATCGCCCGCGAACAGAATTTTCTGCTCGGGCAAATAGACCATCACGTCGCCCCAGGTGTGAGCCGGACCACTGAACATGAGCTGCACCGGCATATTGCGGTAGTAGTAAGTGATCGTATCGGCGAAGGTGGTGGTCGGCGCCACGATCTTGCGCGGCTCTCCGCCCGCGGCCCAGCCTTCGCGCTTCTCCCAGGTGGGGCTGGCGATCGGCGTCTCTAACATCGTGCCGCGGCAATAGGGATGACAAAGGATTTCAGTCTGCGGGAAAAAAGGCAGACCCCAGATGTGGTCGCCGTGATGATGCGTGATAAGGATCCGCCGGATGGGTTTGTTGGGCGCGGTTTTCTGAATCGCCGCCAGAAACGCTTTCGCATGCAGCGGCGCTCCCAACGAGTCGATCACCATCACGTGATCGTCGGCGACGATCAGGCCGGCGTTGGAAACCCCCTGGTTCAGAGAAGCGGGGCCGCCGCCTTGGATGTAAGCATAGACGTTCGGCGCGAGCTGTTTCATTTGAGTGTTCCAGCTCGGCACCGGCGGGAATCCGTTCGAAGCGGCCTTCGGCGCCGATTGCGCGTGTCCGGCTTGTCCTTTTAAGGCCGCAGCCATCCCAAGCCCCGCGCCCGCACGCCCGATCATTTCACGCCGGCTTAATCGCTTATTCATTATTTTCAGCTCCGTTTCCAGGGAGTTTATATCGCGGTGAAGCGCCGCGTCAACATTGAAATGCTACGGCCGATACTCCAACACAAGCGTCGTGATGTCGTCGCCGATTTCCACTCCATCGCTAAAATCTTCTACGGCTTCCACTAATTTGGCATTTAACTCAACGCAATCGTTCGACGCTAAACCGCGCAGAGTTTCCTTCAGTCCATTGGAGTCGAAAAATTTACCTTCGACGCTCTCGGCCTCCGAGACACCATCGCTGAACAGAACGACCTTGTCGCCAGGTTGAAGGTGTATGGATTTGATCTCATAGGCCGCGATGTCGAGCATTCCGAGCGGCAGACCGGTGCTTTCGAGCGGCAGCAATTCAGAATCGGCGCGCACGACATAAGGCTTGGGATGCCCCGCATTCGACCAACGCAACTCGCCGTCGCGGTGGAGGGTGCAGTAAAACACGGTGGCGTATTTCTCTCCCTTGGCCCGCTCATTCAGGAACCGGTTGACACGCGCCATGAGTTTATCGATCTCCACGGGTCCTTCGGAGGCGACGAAGAAAGCGCCCTGCAAGAGGGCCGCCAGGAGCGCGGCGCTTACCCCTTTGCCCGAAACATCAGCGATCACGCAGGCGAACATGTCGGGGCCGAGCTCCCGCACGTCGAAGTAGTCGCCGCCCACGGCGCGCGAGGGAATGCTCGATCCAGCGGCTCGAAACCACCCGATCGACGGCAGCTGGCTGGGCAACAGGTCTCGCTGGATGGTACGCGCGATATTCAATTCCTCTTCCAGGCGCTGCTTCTCGCGCTCTTCGAGCAGCAGTCGCGCGTTCTCCAGGATCGTGGATGCCTCCAGCGCCAAGGTCTGCAAGATTTCCCGATTGCCCAGCGAAAGATCCGCCGCATTCCGGCGCGAGTCCATGTAGAGCACGCCGGCGGTGTCGTTCAGCGAGGTGGCCATGGTTTCCTGCAACGAACCCGTTCCCACGCGAACCAGCGGCACACACACCACGCTGCGAAGCTCCAGGTCGGCCACGGACATATCGGGCCGGACGCCGTCGGCGCCCAGTGGGTCGAAGGTCATGGATAGCAGCTCACGCCGGGTCTGCAGCGCATGCTGAATAATCGATCGCGGCACGCCCAGATCATCCGGCCTTAATGGCGCACCGGCTCGATCGCGAGCCACGCGGACCTCCAAGCCGTGATCTTGGCGTAGCAGCAAGAATCCGCGTTCCGCGCCCGTCACCGCAAGCGCCGCATCCACTACCGCGGCCAGCACGTCTCCGCTCGAAAGAGAAGTTTGCAGCGCGCGAGCCACCTCCATGAGCGACCGCAATTTAGAAAGATTGCCGGCGCCCGAGCCGGCCTGGGTCCCGATTTGTTCGAGAAAACGATGAATTTCGTCTTCTTCCAGTGTGAAGATGAGCCGGTAGGAGTCCTGAAAACCGAAATCAATCCGGTCCGAGTTGCACAGTTTTTGACTGGTAATTCGTTGGCCGTTGACGTAGACGCCGTGCCGGCTCTTCAGATCCTCGATAAAGTATTCGCCATCCTTGGCAAAGATCCGGGCGTGATTGCGGGACGCGCGATTGTCCCGAAGGATCAAGTGATTGTCTCCCTGCCGTCCGATCAAGAACGGAAGCGGATCAATCAAAACCCGGCTGCGGTTTCCTGAGGGCGTGATAATCGCCAACGCTGGCGTGCGGCCGGCTGCGATGGGCTGCGCGCCCGGCGAGGTCATCCATGGCTCCGATGGCTTCCCTTGACGGCATTCGCGCGGGACCGCGAACTACCGGCGGCCGCCTCCAGTTCTTTGGCGCGCAGTACCTGGCAGTGAGCGCAGTAGCCGCCTACCTCGGTCCGCGTCAAAACAATTTCAAAACCGAAATGACGCTGGATCTGATCGCGCATCTTCTGGAGCAGCTCGCCGAAAAACTCCTCGATTCTGCCGCAACGCAGGCAGATCACGTGGGCGTGCTCTTGCTTTAGGCGAGTCTCGTAGTAGTGCTGGTCACCCTCATGGTGCATGAGGTCCAACTCGTCCACCAGTCCGCCGGCCTTGAGCAGCTTGAGCGTCCGGTACACCGTCACGCGATTTAACTTGGGGTCTTTTTCGCGGCCCAATTGAAACAGACGCTCGGCATCCAGATGCTGGCCGGACTGATCGATTAGATCGAGCAAAATCTGGCGTTGCCGCGTGAGCCGCACCCCGCGCTGCTTGAGCGAATCTTTGATGCCGGATGCGATCATATTGCGGTAGCCCTATTGCAGGTTAGCAGACCATTGACCGCTTGGACATGTTCTCCCGGGCGTCTTTCGTTTTTCCGGGAGTACCGCTCATTTCAAAAATAATCGAAACTAAGGTCCGCGATAAATTGGATACCTCGAACCGCTTTTCGTACTAGTCTTCGGTCGTTGGTTAGGAAAAGATCCACACCCGCCTGCGCCGCGCACGCGAGCTGAATTGCATCGGCTGGCGAAATGGACCGGTCCACACGAATCCGCGCGAAGTGCTCCGCAGTTTCATCCGTGAACGGAATGGTTTCCACCTGTGGTTGGGATAGCGCATTTCGATAGACAGTAGCCAGCCTCAGATCATTTTGTGAATAAGGAGCGGCGAGAAGTTCTCCCAACGTAAACGCGCTGGTGCAAAGCCGGTCCTTGCGCGTCAGCATCCGTTCGCGGATCTCAATCACTCTTCCGCAAAACTCTTTTTGCTCCTCGATGAGGTAGATGAACAGCATGCTGTCCCAAAAGATAAGGCTCATAGGGCGCGCTTTCTCTTTAGGGAACTTGCCGCTCCAGACTTGTGTCCAGGCGTTTCCGTCCCATACCAGTTTGCACGGAGCGCACGGATGAACCTCTCGCCGCCCCCTAACTCCCGCCAAAGCTCTTTGCCTATCCCTTGTAATGCCAGAATCGGATCCGTCTCAGAAGTAGGCGCGTGGCCCGCGTCGCCACTCTGGTACCACTCCAGAAGATCGTGATATTTTGCAGGAATCCGGTTGGCATCTGGCACTGTCTTTCCTTCCTTCCGCCCCGGATCGCAGGGATCGCCGGAGCGATACAGTCTGTAGGTTCCATCCGGGTTCATGTACAACTTTCGATGTTTCCCGGGATCGGGCCTCTTATTGGCAACGCAGTGGGTGGTGATATGCGTTCGAATTGTTGCGTCCGGGAAACCATGGTCAGGCTCCAGAGAATATACTCGCTGCCGGATCTCATCATGTGAGAATCCTTTTCGCGCAGGGTTTTCCCTCTCCAAGGAGGCGGTCGCTATCCAGATCAGGTCCGCGGCTGTGATCATTTTCATGATAATCATTATTGTAAAAAGTCATGCTCGAATGCAAGTCCTGCTACAATCACCCTGCATGTTCGGCAAGGTCCTGATCGCCAATCGCGGCGAAATCGCCGTCAGGATCGTTCGTGCCTTGCGCGACGCCAATATCAGGAGCGTCGCCGTGTTTTCCGATGCGGATCGCAATGCGCTCCACGTGCGCATGGCGGACGAGGCCGAGTGGATCGGTCCGGCGCCATCATCGGAGAGCTATCTGTCCATCGACCGCATTCTGGATGCGGCGAAGAAGCACGGCGCCGACGCCATACATCCCGGCTATGGTTTCTTGAGCGAGAACGCCACCTTCGCAGCCGCATGCAAAGCAGCCGGCATTGTTTTCGTGGGGCCCTCGGCGGACTCGATTCGCCGGCTCGGCTCGAAAACTGCGGCCCGCATTTTAGCCAAGCAACTGAATGTCCCGGTGGTGCCGGGCAGCGAGGAGGCTGCCGCCGATCTCGCTCAGGCGCGCCGGTTGGCTCGCGAGCTCGGTTATCCAGTGCTGATCAAAGCGGCGGCCGGCGGCGGAGGTAAGGGGATGCGCCAGGTCAACTCGGAAGGCGAACTGGAGTCCGCCCTTCGCGAAGCCGCCAGCGAAGCCGAACGCGCCTTTCACAACCCTGAAATCTATATTGAAAAAGTGATCGAGAAGCCTCGCCACATTGAAATCCAAATCGCCGGCGATCGCTACGGCACTCTGATTCACTTGGGCGAGCGCGAATGTTCCTTGCAGCGCCGTCATCAGAAAATCATCGAAGAATGCCCGTCGCCGTTCTTTGCCGACCATCCTGAATTGCGCGCCAGAATGGGTGACGCCGCGCTGCGCCTTGCCCGTCAAGCGGGGTATTTTAACCTGGGCACGCTCGAGTTTCTGGTCGACTCGGACGGAAACTTTTATTTCTTGGAAGTGAACACGCGCTTACAAGTGGAGCATCCCGTCACCGAGCTAGTGACCGGCTGCGATTTGGTTCAGCTTCAATTGAAGATCGCCGCTGGTGATGGACTCCCGTTCACTCAGGAAGATGTCGCCTGGCACGGGTGGGCCATGGAGTGTCGCGTCTGCGCCGAGGATCCCGAAAATCAGTTTTTTCCGTCGCCCGGCAAGATTGTTCACCTGCGCGAGCCTGCCGGTCCCCATATCCGGGTTGATTCCGGCGTATACCCGGACTGGACGGTACCAGTAGAATACGACTCGCTGTTGGCGAAGCTGGTGGCTTGGGGGCCCGATCGCAATGCGGCGATCGAGCGCTTGACGCGCGCGCTGCACGAGTATTCCATTACAGGCGTCGAAACCAATCTGTTGTTTTTCGACGAACTGCTTCGGGACGATCAGTTCCGCGCCGGAAATCTCCACACCGGGTTCGTCGCCGATTTCTTCAGCCGAAGAAGGCCGCAACACGAGCCATCGGAAAAGATGCGGTTAGCCATGGCCCTTGCAGCCGCGGCCCACGCCCAGAGCGAGACCCGAGAATTTCGAAATGAAAAAAATGGCGCTAGCCCGTGGCTCGCCCAAGGCCGGGACCAACTGCTGCAATGAAGTGGCAGGTCCTGGTGCATGGCCACCCCATTGAGCTAGATCCCGCCGAGGTGGACACGGTGAGGGAGGTCGAGCCCAACGTTTACGCGGTCCTAGTGGGAGGCGAGAGCTTCGAAGTTCGTATCATTCCGGGTTCCGAAGGCTGGGTTGCGGAACTTGACGGCCGGCGTTTTCCGGTTGAAGCGCGGGATCCGAGAAATGCCACCCGGCGCTCCAAAACTGGGATCGGCGTTGGCCGCCAAAATGTCACCGCGCCGATGCCGGGCAAAGTAATTCGAGTGCTGGTAAAGGAGGGCGATCATGTGGAGACCGGCCAAGGGCTCATCGTGGTGGAGGCCATGAAGATGCAAAATGAGATGAAAGCCTCTCGACCCGGCCGCGTGATCAGCGTGCTCGCTCAGGCCGGAAATACGATCGCGGCGGGCGATGCCCTCGTGGTCCTTGAATAGTTTTGAGACAATAGGGCATTGCCATTCGATCCCACGGCTTATGGAAGCCAAGTCTCGGAAATAGCTCTAGACCAGGACCGGAATCGCGTTGCACCGCTGACGTCGGTTAACTGTACCTCAGTGGAGGCGCAGGCTCGTCTAAGAGGCCAGAAAGCTTCCAGATTGTTTGTCGACGCCTACGCACCGGAAGAAGCCCTGGCGGGCCAATGGCTGGATTTTTCGTGTTGGAACGAATACCGCGCAGCGAGGTCTAGCACATGAGCCGCACGCGCAGTTGGCTCGCAATCCTGTTGGCAGGCGCGGCGATCGCGGCGGTGTGGATCGTTTCCAGGAAAACCATGCCGCTCGAAGTGGACTTCGTGAAGATAACTCGCGAAACGATCGTCAGTACGCTGGCCACTAACGGACGGGTCGAGCCGCTAGAGTGGATGCCCGCGCGCGCCGAACGTTCCGGCGTAGTCACGCGCGTATTAGTGAGCCGTGGACAGTACGTAAAGAAAGCTGAGCCGTTGGTGGAGTTGGATACGCGTGTCGCCGCCGCCGAACTTTCTAAGGCGCAAGCAGCCATTCAAGAGGCGCAGGCACAGCAGCAGCTATTGAATCAGGGCGGCCGGATCGCGGAACGGCAACAAATCGACGCTGACTTAGCGCGCGCACGGCTCGATCTGAAAGCCGCGCAAACCAACGCTCAGACGCTGGAGCGTCTAGTTGCTAAGCAGGCCGCAACCCGTCAGGAATTAGATTCTGCCCGCCAGACCGAGGATCAACTCAAGTTGAGAATCCAGGCGCTGGAGGAGCATAAAACGGCGCTGGTAACGGGTACCGACAAGGAGATTGCGAAGGCCAGAGTGCAGGAGGCGCAGTCAGCCGCGGCAGTGGCGCGCACGAATCTCGACCTTAGTGTCGTGCACGCCCCGATGGACGGAACGGTTTATGATTTCGATTTGAAGCAAGGTGCGTTCGTAAATCCCGGCGATTCGATTGCCAAGGTCGGAAAGCTGGATCGCGTTCGCGTGACGGTGTACGTGGACGAGCCGGATCTGGGCAAGGTTCGCAAAGGTGAGGTGGTAAACATCACGTGGGATGCGCTGCCCGGCCATCAATGGAAGGGCCAAGTGGACAAACTGCCGACGCAGATTGTGCCGCTGGGTACCAGGCAGGTTGGTGAGGTCGGGTGCGTCATCGAAAATCCCAACCGCGATCTATTGCCCAACGCCAATATCAACGCGGATATCGAGGCCACCGCGGCTGCGAATGTGCTGGTCCTTCCCAAAGAGGCTATCCGCCGTCAGGGATCGGAGACCGGCGTCCTGTTGCTGCAGGGTGACCGGGTGATCTGGCGGAAGATCGAGTTGGGCCTCTCCAGTTACACCAAGGCGCAGGTGCTCTCCGGCCTGATGGACGGCGCCGCAGTGGCGTTACCGACCGAAAAGCCCATTAAGAGCGGCTCGAGAGTGGAGCCGGTATACCAGTAGACTATAATTCCCTTGAAATACTTCTTCCTTCTGCTGATGCTGGCCAGTTGGGCTTCCGGGCAATGGTATGACGTCATCATCCGGAACGGGCACATCATCGACGGCACCGGCTCTCCTTGGTATGCGGGAGACATTGCGATCCAAGGCGGGCGAATCGCCGCGATAGGGCAGCTCGCCGACGCCGCGGCTGAGCGAGTTATCGATGCGCACGGTCTGGTTGTTGCGCCGGGTTTCATCGACATGCTCGGGCAATCGGAGCTTTCTATCCTGGTGAATCCGCACCTTCCCTCCAAAATATTCCAAGGCATCACGACCGAGATCACGGGCGAAGGCAATTCAATTGCGCCGCTCAACGAGGCGATGATAAAGGCGGATCACTCGGGATATGAACATTACCACGTCACTCCAGACTGGAGAACCTTGCGCGAATATTTCGCGCGCCTTGAGAAGCAAGGCATGGGCATCAACCTGGCGAGCTTCGTCGGAGCCACGTCGGTTCGGCGGATGGTACTGGCGGATGACAATCGCGCACCCAGCTCGAGCGAGCTCGATCGAATGAAGGAACTGGTGCGGCAGGCCATGCGCGATGGCGCCGTCGGACTATCCACCGCTCTTCAATATGCGCCCGCACCTTATGCCAGCACCGAGGAACTGATCGCGCTGGCGGCGGAAGCCAGCCAGATGGGGGGCATCTACGCCACGCATTTGCGCAGTGAGGGCGATGCCATCATGCCGGCCATCGACGAGGCCATTCGCATCGCGCGTGAAGCGAACATTCCGGCGGAGATCTGGCATCTAAAGGCCGCCGGCAAGAACAACTGGGGACGCATGCGAGACATCGTGGCGCGGATTGAGAGCGCTCGCGAGGCTGGAATCGACATCAGCGCCGACACCTACGCCTACACAGCTTGGTTCAACAGCTTTTCAGCGTTCATTCCGCCCTGGGCGCATGATGGTGGCGATGCCAAAATGATCGAGCGCCTAAAAGATCCGGCTCAGCGCGCGCGCATTCGCAAAGACATGGAGACCCCCAGCAGCCAATGGGACAACGAGTGGCTGGAAGTTTCAGGCCCGGAGGGAATCCTGGTCGGCGCCGTTCAGAATCCACAATTGGTGGAACTGCAAGGAAAGACCATCGCCGAAATTGCGAAGCTGTGGGGCAAGGATCCTCTGGATACAATTTTCGAACTGCTCATTGCCGACAATGCCTTCACTTCGGTCGCGGTCTTTGGCATGTCGGAGGCGGATGTGTCGCTGGCGCTGGAGCAGCCTTGGGTTTCCATCGACAATGATGCGCACGGCGCGGCCCCGGACGGCTTGCTGGGCGGCGAGCACCCGCATCCCCGCGCTTACGGAACATTTCCTCGCATCTTGCGAAAATACGTGCGCGAAGAGAGCCGGCTCCGGCTGGAAGACGCCATTCGCAAATTCAGCGCGCTGCCGGCCCAGCGCATGCGCCTCACGGATCGTGGCGTCTTGAAAAAGGGCATGTGGGCCGACATCGTGATCTTCGATCCGGCCACGATTCGCGACCGGGCAACCTTTGAGAATCCGAATCAGCTATCGGAAGGCATGCAGTTTGTCCTGGTCAATGGCGTGCCAGTCATCGACGGTGGCCGGCAAACCGAAGCGCTTCCTGGCAGAGTGCTGCGCGGCCCCGGCTACGCCGTTTCCAATTAATTACTGATACAGCCGCCGTTCGCGGCGCATGAACGCTGGTATCTCGATGTCGTCGACGCCCACCGGCGCGGGCTCCTCTAGGGGAGGTTCCAGAGCAACGGGAGCGGGCGCCGTCTCGTGAAATATCGCCGCGCTACTCAATACCGGCTCCAGCACCGGAGCGGGAGGAGGCGGCGCAGGCTCGGGAATGGCCGACTCGGCAAAGGATGGCCGGCGTGTCAACTGCGGCAAACTATCGCGCTGGAATCCGGTCGCGATCACAGTGATTTTCACCGCGTCCTTGAGCGCTTCATTGAGCACGACACCGAAATTGATCTGCGCCTCTTCGTTCGCGGTCGCGGTGCGGATCAAAGAACAGGCCTCGTTTACATCGTGCAAGCTCAACTTGCTGGACCCGGTAATGTTGATCAACACGCCACGCGCCCCCTTTACGCCGCCTTCCTCCATGAGCGGAGAGCTGATGGCTTGACGCGCGGCTTCGATGGATGCATTTTCGCCCGCCGCCGTAGCGGTGCCCATCATCGCGTAGCCCATGCCCAGCATGATGGACCGAATGTCTGAGAAATCGCGGTTGATCAGGCCCGGCGTCGTAATGATGTCGCTGATTCCCTGCACCGCTTGGCGCAGGATATCGTCGGCGATGCGGAATGCTTCAAAGAAACTGGTTCCGCGCGGGACCAGTTCCAGCAAGCGATCGTTCGGAACGGTGATCACGGTGTCTACGGTGCCGCCGATTTCCGAGAGTCCTCGATCGGCTTGCTTCATGCGGCGTGGGCCCTCGAAGGCGAACGGCTTGGTCACCACGGCAACCGTGAGTGCGTTGAGCTCTTTGGCCAACGATGCAACCACGGGCGCGGCGCCGGTTCCCGTGCCGCCGCCAAGTCCAGCCGTCACAAACACCATGTCGGCGCCTTCGAGCACATCGATGATCCGCTCGGTGTCCTCCAGCGCCGCCTGACGTCCCACAGCCGGGTCCGATCCCGCGCCCAGACCGTTGGTCACCTTGGCGCCGATCGCCAATTTATTTGGGACCGGCGAAGCGTTCAGCGCCTGCACGTCGGTATTCAAGATGTGGAATTCCACACCCATGAGCCCTTCATTCATCATGCGGGCGACGGCGTTAGAACCCCCGCCGCCGACCCCGATCACCTTGATTTTGGTGCCCAGCAGCGTGTCATCTTGTATGGCAAATTTCAGTGCTTCCATTCAAAGCCTCCCGTGTGGCATCTTTTTCTTTATCGAAACAACAGCCCCATCAATCCGGGAGCCCGGCTGCGGCTCTCCCGATTCGTCTTCAATCTCGCCGAATATTTCGCCAGACCCGCCGCCGTCGCCCACGTTGGACTAGACAGCTCTTCCGGCAAGTTCTCGATTCCTTCCGGCAGAGCGTTGCGCGCCGGGCAATTTAAGATCCGCTCGGCCATGTCGCACATGCCGTTGAGCAGCGCCCCGCCGCCGGCCAGAACAATGCCCTCCAGCAGCTTTTGATCCATGCCGATGGTCACCAGCTCCGATCCCACGTAAATGAAAAGCTCTTCGGCGCGCGCCTCTAGAATTTCGTTCAACTGCTTCCGCGTCGCCTCGCGCATTGGCCGGCCATCCATGGACGGCACCTCGATGTAGCTGTTGTCCGCGGTGAGGCCCAGCATGGCGCAGCCGTATTCCAGCTTGAGCCGTTCGGCATCGTCGTACTGAACCGTCAGGCCGACCGCTACATCCCGCGTGAAATGATCCGCCGAGATAGGCACGCTGCGCGCAAGCAGCACAGCTTCGCCGTCATACACCACCAGGTCGCTGGACTGCATGCCAATGTCGAGCACGGCGACGCCCCGGTTTCGATCCTCGCGCGTGACTGAGGCGTAGGCAGCCGCCACTGGCTCGAACATGGTCTCCTCGATCGCATAGGAGGCTTCATGCACCGCCGCCAGGATCGAATCGTGCTCCTGTTCGGAGATGGTCACAATATAAACGTTCGCCTCCAGGCGCGCACACGTGGTTCCGCGAGGATACCGTTTTCCCGAGCGGCCATCCAGCGTAAAATCCTGCGGGAACAGATGCAGGATCATGCGGTCCTCTTCCAAGCGCACCTGCTCGCTGCGCTGAACGGCATACGCCATGTCGTCGAGCGTGACCGCGCGCGGACGCCCGAACTCGTATAATCCACGGTTGTTCGATCCGTCTACGCCGCTGCCGCCGATTCCCACCACCATCGCCTCAACCGACACGCCAGCCGCCGCTTCCGCGTCTCGCACCACGTTTCGAACACAAGCCGTTACGGCCTGCTGATCGGCGAGCCGGCCCTTGCTCCAGCCGTTCGATTCCACCTGGCTGTGGATGAAATATCGCAATCGCCCCTGCTCGATCGCTACGATCAGACAGCGGGTCCACTGGCTTCCCAAGTCCAGACCAATTGCAAGCTGCCGCTTATCGGACATCGCCTGATCCTTGTAACTCCGTGATCCGATCGTCCAGCCGGAGATCGAAGGTCACGGCCTGCGGAAGCTTCCGGTGAATCTCCGGGTAATGCTCGCGGAAGTTTCGTACTCGTGAAGCAAAATTCTGATCACCGACCAGCAGCGCGACCGTGCGGCCTCCGTCCACTTGTTCGATGATTTTCAAATTCTCCAGATCGCTCGCGTCCACTTCGGAAATCCTGTCGGCGAGCGGGCCCAACTCCTCGATCAGCCGCCGCATTCTTCGAACCCGCCTGGCGCGGATATCCGGGCTTTCGCCCGTCGTAATCCCGGAAAGCACCGGCAGCCGAAAGACATGTTTCTTGGGCGGGTCGAGAATCACTCCTTCTTGGTCGATTAGAGCCCAACGCGACATCCCGTCGGCAGGTAACTTGACGAAGGCGACCGGCGTTCGCTCAGTGACGTCGACCTGGATACGATTCGGCCAGACCCGCGTGATAGTGGCGTCATGCACCCACGCCACCGCGAGTAGCGCTCTTCTGCGCACGGCCAAAGGGAAGAAGTACAAACTGCGGCCGTAATCAGGCGCGAAGACCCGGACAATCTGCGCTCGCGAAGCGTACTGAATACCGGACAATTCCAGATTCGGACTCTCTAAGCCGTAATCCTGCGGGCCGGGCAGCGAGAAATGTGGATCGCGGATCAAAAACTGCTCGATGCGCTGCGATGCATAGAGAGCGCTGGTGAGCAGGATGCACGCCAGAATCACCGCGAGTCCGTACCGCAAAATGGCGCGCGCCGGCAGCGTTCGTCGTTTTTTAGCGTTCGATTCCTGCGGCACTAACTCGCCTCCCGCAGTTTTTCGAGAACGCGCTCGCCCACCTGCCAGACGCTTCCAGCACCCAGAGTTAGAACCAAATCCCCGTCTCGGACTTTCTCGGCCACGATCGCGGCGGTTTGCTCTATTCCACCCGTGTACTCCACGCAGCGATGGCCGAAATCGCGAAGACGCTCGGCTAGGGTCTGACCGGTGACGCCGGGGATCGGCTCTTCCGACGCCGCATAAATATCTAAAACGTAAACCATGTCGGCCTGATTGAAGCTTTTGGCAAACTCATCCATCAGGTGTTGCGTGCGGGTGTAGCGGTGGGGTTGGAAGACGGCGTGAATCCGACGGAACTTGCACAATTGAGCTGCCGCAAGCGTGGCGCGAATCTCGGTGGGATGGTGACCGTAGTCGTCGATAACGGTGACGCCACGAACGCGGCCCCGCGTCTGAAATCTTCGATCGACGCCGATAAAGCTCGAAATCCCTTCCCGAATCGCCTCCAGCTTTACCTCAAGCTCCAAGCCCACGGCGATCGCGGCTGTCGCGTTCAGCACATTGTGAACGCCGGGGACGCGCAAATGGAATTCTCCCAGGCTGTGCCCGCGCACTCGCACGGTAAAGCGGCTCTCAAACGGTCCGCAGTTGATATCAGTGATTTGCAGTCCTGCCTGATGGCTGCTTCCGTAGGTGATGGTGCGTCGGTTGACGGCCGGAAGCAGTTGCTGGACATTGTCATCGTCGAGGCATAGAATCGCCGCGCCGTAGAACGGCACCTTCTGGACGAACTCAAGAAAAGCGGCGCGGATCTCGTCGAGCGATGCATAGTGATCCAGATGTTCCCGATCGATGTTTGTGACCACCGCCAAGATGGGGCTCAGCTTGAGGAAGGAGCCGTCGCTCTCGTCGGACTCGACCACCAGAAAGTCGCTCTGCCCCACGCGAGCGTTAGAACCGCCCATCGAAGCGGCCTTGCCGCCCACCACCACCGTGGGATCGAGGCCCGCGCCGCTGAGCACCCCGGCGGTCATGGACGTAGTGGTGGTTTTCCCGTGACTGCCGGCGATCGCGATCCCATACTTGAGCCGCATCAGTTCGGCCAGCAGCTCACCTCGCGGAATGACCGGAATTTGCAGGCGCCTCGCCTCTTGAACCTCGAGATTGTCCGCGTGGACCGCCGAGCTTACAACCACCGCCTTGGCCGAAACAACGTTAGCCGCGGCGTGTCCCTCGAAAATACGCGCCCCGAGCTTGGCCAGCCGGTCCGTGGTAGCGCTCAACTTCAAGTCGGAGCCAGTGATCTCGAAGCCCAAATTGAGCAGCACCTCGGCGATTCCGCTCATGCCGATTCCCCCGATACCGATGAAGTGCAGGTGTTGGGGCTTAAAAAACATTTTTAATTCGTATTGTTTCGGCTTTCGCGCTGAATGTCAATGCCTGATCGCCGATTCCACTACATCGGCGGCCCGCCGGGCAGCATCCGGATGCGCCAGCGTGCGCGCTTTTTCGCCCATCCGCCTCAATACTTCCTGATTGGCTTGCAGCTTCGCGACCTCCTCAAAAAAACGGCCGCCATCCATGTCCTTATCCAACACCAGCACCGCGGCCCCGGCTTTCTCGAATGCCTCCGCGTTTCGGAGTTGATGCTCGTCGGCTGCGGTCGGCAGTGGGACCAAAATCGCAGGTTTGCCCGCGGCGGCCAGCTCTGCCACGGTGCCCGCGCCCGCGCGGCAGACCACCAGATCGGCGCGGCGAAACGCTTCGGGCATGTCTTCGATGAACCGCACCATCTCGCCCTCCATCCCGGATTCGGCGAACTTGGGCGCCAGCTTCTCGTACGCCGCCGCTCCGGTTTGATGAATCAACCGCACCGGAAATTTGGCTTCCCGGAAATAACTCCAGCTTCCGCGGGCGGCCTCGTTCAGCGTTCGCGATCCCTGACTCCCACCAGTGATTAGAACGGTCAGTCTCACTTCCCTTGCCTTCGGCGCGATGCCAAAAAACTCTGAGCGCACCGGCAGCCCCGTGACCTCCCATTTGCCAGGCGGGAAAAATCGCGAGGTATCCGCGAAACCCAATAGCGCGCGATAAACGAAGCGGCCCACCTGTCGGTTGGTAAGCCCGGGCATGGCATTCGGCTCCATCACAATCAGCGGCAAACGCTTCGACAGCGCCGCCAAAACCACCGGACCAGCCGCATAGCCGCCCAGACTGAAGACCGCGGACGGACGGTATTTCGCAAGCAGTCGCAATACTCTTCGAATGCTCAACGGGAGCTGGACCAGCGTCCGCAGTGTGCGCGCCAGGCCTACACGCTTTAAGCCTCCAATTTCGATAAATTCCAGCGGAAAGCCAGCCGCCGGAACCAACTTAGCTTCGAACCCGGTGCGCGTCCCAACAAAGATAAGCTCGTGTCCGCGCGCCTTCAATTCCCGCGCCACCGCGAGTAGTGGAACGACGTGCCCGCCACTGCCGCCTCCCGCCATCACAATCGTCGCCATCCGCACCGCTCAAATCAAGAAGAATGCTCGCTCACGCTCAACAAAATTCCCAAACAAACCAACGTGCTCATCAGGGAACTTCCGCCGGCGCTGATCATGGGCAGAGGAATTCCCTTGGTCGGGCCCATGCCGAGCACCACGCTCATGTTGATCAACGCTTGGACGACGATGGAGCAGCAGACACCCAACGCCAGATATCGGCCGAAATCATCGTGAGCAACCCAGGAAAGCTGAAAGCCTCGCCAAAGAATAATTAAAAAGCCGAACAGCACGGCGGCGCAGCCGAACAGGCCCAGCTCCTCGCCGATCACCGCATAGATAAAGTCGGTGTGCGCCTCCGGCAAGTACAGGATCTTCTGCCTGCCCTGCATCAGCCCCACGCCAAATACCCCGCCGCTGCCCAAGGCGATCTTGGACTGCCGGACTTGATACCCGGCGTCGCGTGTCGTCACGGATTCGCTGACATACTTCTTAATCCGGCCTTCGTGATCGAACCGGCCAACCCATTTGTATTCGGGATCAAAGAATCCGATGACGCGCGCCATGCGATAGGGCTTGGAAACCACGAATCCCACCGAGAAAATAAGTCCGGTGGCGAGCGCCGCGGCGACGAACTTGCGCTCCAGTCCGGCCACAAAGAAGACCACTGCCGCAGGTACGATCAGCACGATCGCAGTCCCTAAATCGCCTAGGCCCACCGCCGCTGCCAGCACTGCCACGGCGAGCGATGCCGCCAGAATGGTGCGCTTGGTGTTGATCGCATCGCGTTTTTCGGAGACAAAATATGCGAAAAAAATGATCAGCGCCGGCTTGGCAAATTCGGAGGGCTGCAAGGTGCCGACCCCTTGCAGGCGAAACCAGCGGTGCGTCCGGCTGTCGAAGAAAAATACCAGCGTCTGCAGGAACAGCACTAAGCCCAGCGAGCCAAACGCCCAAGCCGGACTCTGGAGAACGCGATAGTCGCGCCGCTTGAAATACATCAATGCGATGAAGGAAAACACGGCCCAGAAGAGCTGGTGGCTGGCGTAATAGAAGCTGGAATTGATGCGCGGGTTCAGCTCCGCAATCACCGAGGACGCACTATAGATCATGATCAGGCCGAAGCCGACCATAGCCACGATCGTGGAAAAAAGAATCCAATCCGTCTTCAAGCGTTGCGCCATCAGTGCTTCCCTTCGCCCAGGGCGTTTACCAGCTCCTTGAACACCCGGCCGCGCTGCTCGAAATTTTCGAACTGATCGAAGCTGGCGCAGGCCGGCGCGAGCAAAACGGTTTCGCCGGGCTCGGCCGAGCGATGCGCCTTCTGAACGGCACCTGCCAGCGTGCCGCAGTGCAACAGGGGCACATGGTCGTCGGCCAGATGCGCCTCAATCTTGCGCGCAGCCGCACCGATCAGCAGCACCGCGCGAGCTTTGGCCCGCAGAGGCTCCCGCAGCAGGGTGTAATCGCTGTCCTTATCTTTGCCGCCCAGAATGATCCACAGGCCGCCGGGAAAAGCGTCGATCGCCTTGAGCGTGGCATCGACGCTAGTGGCTTTGGAATCGTTGTAATAGGCGACGCCGTCGATCTCGTTCACGAATTCCAACCGATGCTCGACCGGGGCGAACGTCGCGGCCGATTGCGCAATTCGCGACAACTCAGCGCCGGTTTGCTCGGCCACGAGAGCGGCTGCCATTACGTTCTCATAGTTGTGCCGCCCCCGCAAACGAAGATCGCGCACGTCGAGTAATGCTCTGCCCCGGACCTGAATGACGTTCCCCTCCAGCCATGCGCCTGCGCCGGCAACCGGATGAGTGCCGCTGAACCACACCGCCTTGGCTGGAGTGCGCTTGGCGAATTCCGCAGTCACCGCATCGTCCGCGTTCAAGACCGCCAGACCGTCCGCACGCTGCGTTTCGAACAAGCGAGCCTTGGCATTGACGTAGTTTTCGAAAGTATGATGGCGGTCCAAATGATTTTGCGTCACGTTGAGGCACACCGCGATGTGGGCGTGAAAGGTTTGTATCGTCTCCAGCTGAAAGCTTGAAAGCTCCAGCACGTTCCATTGCTCCGGCCGAGAGGTCTCGATCATCGCCACTGGTGGCGTGCCAATGTTGCCGCCCATCTGGCATGGAATCCCAGACTCCCGCAGAATGTGGGCCGTGAGCGCCGTGGTCGTGGTTTTGCCATTCGTCCCGGTAATCCCAATGTTGCGGCCCTGGAGGAAAGGCGCGGCGAGTTCCAATTCGCCAATCACGGGCACGCCGCGCGCGCGAACCGGCTGGAACAAATCGAGGTCAGCCGGAACTCCGGGCGAGATCACCACCAGCTCGGCTCCTTCGAACGATTTTTCAACTTGCGGTTCCACGGCGATGCCGAGCACGGCCGCATGCGGTTTCTCGTCCACAGCGCGCACCTTCGCGCCCCGCTCAAGTAACAGCTTCACGGCTGCGGTTCCGGATTTCCCCATGCCCACCATGACCACTTTTTTTCCTGCCAGCTCCATGTCGCTCGAATACGTCACCGCAGCTTCAGGGTGGTGAGCGCAAACAATGCCATCACCAGGCCGGCAATCCAAAACCGCGTGATGATCTTCGATTCAGGCCACCCCAGCGCCTCAAAGTGATGATGGATCGGCGCCATCTTGAAAATCCGTTTCTTGCGCAGCTTGTAACTTCCCACCTGGAGAATGACCGACAACGCCTCGATCACGTAAACGCCCCCGATAAACACCAGCAGAACTTCCTGCTTGATCAACACTGCAACCACGCCCAAAGCTCCGCCCAAAGCGAGCGACCCGACATCGCCCATGAAAATGTCGGCCGGATGCGCGTTATACCAGAGAAATCCGAGCGATGCCCCCACCATGGAACCGCAAAAGATGGTCAACTCCGAGGCTCCCGGCGAACGCGCCAGCTCCAGGTATTCCGCAAAGCGCGCATTGCCCTCGATGTAGGTCAGCACCGTCATAGCGCCGGCGGCGATAATCATCAGTCCGATCGCCAGACCATCCAACCCATCGGTTAGATTCACAGCGTCGGAAGAACCCACGATCACCAGCACCATGAACGCGTAGAACGGCAGAAATGCGAGCGGATACGTATACCAGTGATGCACCAGCGCGGTGATGAGCAGATCGGGCTGGAACGTTTTAAAAAATGGCACGTTGATATTGGTTGAATAAGCTTTGTGAGCATGCAGCGTCAGCAGAACGAAACCAACCACAAGCGCTGCCAGCACCTGCAAAAGAAATTTTTCTTTCACCGTCAGCCCTAGATTCTGTTTGCGCCGGATCTTGGCGTAATCGTCCCAAAAACCGATCAATCCGAAGCTGACCAGACCGAATAGCGCAATCCACACATAGGCGTTCGCGAGATTGGCCCACAGCAATGTGGGTACCACGATCGAAATGATGATCAGAATTCCGCCCATGGTCGGCGTGCCCGCCTTCTTCATATGCGACTTCGGCCCTTCTTCGCGGATATACTGCCCGATCTGAAACTCGCGCAACTTTGCAATCAGCCAGGGACCTAAAGCGACGCACAAGAACAGCGCGGTGATGCTGGCGAAAGCAGTTCGAAAAGTGGCGTACTGGAACACGCGGAATGGCGTGAAGACGTGAAACAATCTTTCATAAAACAGCCAATAGAGCATCAGTTTGGTTGCGCCAGCAACCTCTCCAAAGCTCGCTCGACATGCGTGCCTCGCGAACCTTTGAACAAGATCACATCGCCTGGACGAGCCACTTTCCGCAGGTGATCTCCGGCCTCGGCGGCATCGCCAAAGAACAACGCCGCGTCCAACGATTGACCTGCATTCCTCGCCTCCTCCACCAAATACCGGGCGGCGCCGCTCACGCCCATCACTAGATCAACACCGCTTACTGCCGCATAACGCCCCACCTCTCGATGCAGCGATTCTGTCTGGCGGCCGAGTTCCAGCATCTCTCCCAACACGGCGATGCGCCGTTCACCCGGTGTGTCTCGTAGCACGTCGAGCATCGCCTGAGACGCGTCGGGATTGGAGTTATAGCAATCGTTCAAAATCAGGATGCCGTTGTGCAGCATCCGTTCGCCCCGCATCGTTCCTGCGGAAAGCTGTTTCACGACCTCCGTCAGTTGCTCCGGCGCGATGCCGTAGATCGAGGCGACCGCGAGTCCGGCCAGGATATTCAGAACGGAGTGCCGTCCCTGCAGCCCGGTTTCAAACTGCACACCGTTTACGCGGAAGCGCACGCCCTCGGTGGTATGTTTCATTTCTTCGGCGCGCAGGTCAGCGCCATCGCTGAAGCCAAAGGTAAGGGTGCGCCCCCGATGCGCTTCCCCAAAACGCGCTACGCGGGCATCGTCGGCGTTCAAGACAGCCACTCCTTCGGGGGGAAGCCCTTCGATCAGCTCGCGTTTGGCGGCCGCCACTCCTTCGATGGAATCGAAGTACTCCACGTGGGCATGCCCGACATTAGTAACGACGCCGATTCGCGGGCGCGCGATCTCGCACAACCTCTTTATCTCGCCCGCATGGTTCATCCCCATCTCGAGAACTGCCACTCGCGCCTGGCGCGGAAGCCGCAAAATGGAAAGCGGGACGCCCACGTGATTATTCAGGTTTCCAATCGTCTTTCCCACTGGCATGTTCACGTTCAGCATCGCCGCAATAACATCCTTCGTGGATGTTTTGCCTGCGCTCCCCGTAACTCCGACAACGTCACCACCCCACTCTGACCGTGCCCAGGACGAAATATCTTGGAGCGCTCCGAGCGCATCCGGCACGACGAGCACCGCCCCCGGCACTGGCCCCTCGGCCGGACGATCCGCGATCGCCGCCACTGCGCCTTTTCGTAAGGCATCCGCCACGTAAGCATTGCCGTCATGATTGGGACCGCGCAGCGCAAAGAACAGGTCCCCGCCCGCTACCGTGCGCGAGTCCACGCTCCAGCCCGTGATCTGGGCATCCTTCTCCGCCCGAACTCCAATCACGGCGCTGATCTCCCTCACGGTAAACTCCACGACATCAACCAACGGCGGCACCTTAACGTTTCTGGTAGCCCAGCTCGCGCAAAATCTCTCGCGCTGACTCGCGGTCATCAAAATGTATGACGCGGTCCTTCAAGACTTGATACGGCTCGTGTCCCTTCCCGGCCAAAATGACGATATCTCCAGGCCGCGCCTCCCTGAGCACCGCCCGGATGGCCTTTCCCCGGTCCGGCTCGACGATGTGCGGCGTGTCATAGCGCCTGAGACCCACCAACGCATCATTCATGATCGCGATCGGATCTTCCGACCGCGGATTATCGGAGGTCAGCGCCACAAAATCGCTGGCTTGTCCGGCGGCCATTCCCATCAGCGGGCGCTTCGACCGGTCGCGATCACCGCCGCAGCCAAATAATGTAATCACGCGGCCGGGTTTCAATTCACGGGCCACCGCGATCACGTTTCTCAGCGCATCATCGGTATGCGCGTAATCCACCACAACCAGGAACGGCTGCCCTTCATCCACGCTTTCAAAGCGCCCCGGTATGCCGGAACATTCCGCGATCCCTTTCGCGATCGTCTTCCAATCGAGGCCATAGCTGAGCGCCGCGCCACAAGCCGCCAGGATGTTATACGCGTTGATTTTGCCAACCAGGGGCGACTCCAGCCGGATCTTCTCACCGCGGTGTTCCACCGTAAAGCGCAATCCTTCGAAAGTCATCTCCAGCGCGGATGCTTTCAAATCCGCACCCGGTTCGAATCCATACCGCAACACTTCACCGGTTGCGCTGATTTCGCGCCCATGCGGATCGTCCTGATTGATCACCGCCCAGCCGGGCGCCGGGGCGCCATCCGGCGTGAACAGCAGCCGCTTGGCGGCGAAATAATTTTCCATGGTGTGGTGAAAATCGAGGTGATCGCGCGTAAAATTCGTAAATACTGCGGTGTGAAACGTAACGCCGTAGACTCGCCCCAGCGCGAGCGCATGGGACGATACTTCCATTGTGGCATGCGTTCCGCCGACCTGCTCCAGTTCATGAAAAATCCGATACAAATCGAGCGACTCCGGCGTAGTATTCACAGCGGCGCGAACCTCGCCGGCGAGCCGGTATTCGATCGTGCCGACCATTGCCGTAACTTTGCCGGCCGCGCGCAAAACCGAATCGATCAAGAAGGTAGTCGTCGTCTTTCCGTTGGTCCCCGTCACGCCGGTCAACCCCAGCCGCTCATCGGGCTTCCCATAGAAGTTCCGCGCGGCGAGCGCCAAGGCATGACGCCCGTGCTCCACTTCGATCCAAAACCCCTGAAACGGCTGCGGTGGAGCAAGCTCACTCACCACCGCAACCGCTCCCTTTTCCATGGCGGCCATGGCGAACTGGCGTCCGTCGGCGTGCGCTCCTGGAAATGCGAAAAACAGAAACCCTTTACTCACCCGGCGCGAATCGTAATCCAACCCGCTGATCTGCCTCTCGGCCAGATCCGCTGGAAGCGCTGTCCGGAGTCGGACACCCTGGAGGACCTCTCCCAACGTCATGCGGCTCCGCTAACGGCCAAATTGCACGCGCACGAACTCACCCGGCGGAAGCTCCGCCCCGGGCTCTGGAACTTGCGCGCGGGCGATTCCGCTCCCGCTAAATTCCATGGGAACTCCCAGCGCCGCCGATTGCTCAATCACCTCCCGCACGCTGCGCCCCAGAAAATTCGGCGCGCGCGGCCCTGCATCAGCAGGATCTTGCGAATTCTTTGCCAAAAAAACCCGCTGGTTCACGCTAGTTCCTGCGGAAGCAGCCGGTCGGTCGGCGGCGGCAACGGCATCCTCAGCTTGAACCAGCGGGGGAGGAACGGAAGAACCTAAGTCGGCAATCGCCACATCGTCTTCATCGGCCTGATTGCCGCTCTCGGAGGGAAACATCTCGGGCAAATCTCTGGGCACGTCCATGATCCGCAGACCGGCGGCAGCCACTTCGCGAAATACCGGAGCCGAGGTGGGGCCTCCATAGCCGCCTTCTCCCTCGGTGCCGTTGATCGTAACCACCACCACGATCGCTGGATTGGTCACCGGAGCGAATCCCATAAAGGACGCGTTATAAAAATGCGTATAATGACGCGCGCGATAATCGTAAATCTGGGCCGTCCCCGTCTTACCGGCTGACGTGTAGCCGAGGATCCGCGCATACTTGTGACCCGTCCCATAGGGCTTGATCACCACGCCTTCCATCATGCGCCGCATCGTGATGGCCGTATCCGGCCTGAGCACACGGACCGGCTGAACTCGCGGGGCATCTAACGTCAGACGCGGTTTCACCAGGAACCCCCCGCTCGCGATCACCGAACAGGCCTGCGCCAACTGCAATGCTGTCACTCCAATCTCATGACCCATCGCCACCGAGCCGATGGAACTCTTCTGCCAGTGATTCAATGGACGGACCATCCCCGCCGATTCGCCCGGCAGCGGGACTCCGGTCCTCTTGCCAAACCCAAATCGCCGAATGTATTCGTATAAATTCTTCTCGCCGACGGTCAGCCCGATGTTGATTGCGCCGATATTACTCGAGCGCGCCAGCACGTCCTCCATCGATAAGCTTGCATACCTGCTGTGATCATGAATGGTGCGCCCGAACAGAGTGATCTGCCCGTTTCCGCAGTTGATCATGGACTCCGGCCGCAGCTGCGTCGTCTCCAGCGCCGACGAAAGCGTGATCACTTTATAAACCGAACCGGGTTCAAACGGTGCCGAGATCGCCAGATTTTCCCGGGCACTCAGGTTGTCCGGCTTCGGAAGCTCATTCGGATCGTAGGTCGGGAAGCTGGCCAGCGCCAGGATATCGCCGCTCTTCGGGTCCATAGCAACCAGCGTGCCCGAATGAGCGTGGTGCTGTTTCACCATGGTCTCTAATTGACGCTCCGCGACGAACTGTATCCGCGAATCGATCGTGAGCTTCACATCCCGGCCCGGCTGCGGCTCGGTGGCGATCTTGGATTCAAAACCGCGTTTTTGGACGTCCTCCGTCACCAGGATTTTACCC
>Ga0182024_10003321_pt1 | contig 38530 bp, 25 predicted proteins | sample P32metaG_FD_120480 | JGI IMG/M metagenome (GOLD analysis project Ga0182024, IMG submission 120480) | Permafrost microbial communities from Stordalen Mire, Sweden - P3-2 metaG (Illumina Assembly) | ecosystem: Environmental > Terrestrial > Soil > Wetlands > Permafrost | place: Sweden: Stordalen...
CTGATGTTGTTGGCTGGCGACCTGTCGCAGGTGGAAACTGTGATGCTGTGCTACGTGTTGTGCTTTATGAGCATTCGGCCGTTGGCAGTGACAAAAACGTCCGTGCGTGAAGTCGCGGCCCGCCATCGTGTGACAAATCCAATAACTGCACTGTCACCGCCGGTGGCGCTCGGATAACGGGTGACAGGAGTTTATTTTCACCGAGGATGATGTATTGCGCGTGCGAATGGAATAAAAAATGGAGCCTTAAGGAATTCTAAAGGAGGAGAACACATGTCACGCGGCTCAATCGAAGAAGCAATGGAATCAGAACGGAAATCCCCCGAATCATGGTCGTCAATGCTTGATCGAGAGACCCCAATGCGGGGCGAGACTGTTACAGAAACCGAGAGAACAATCGACGACGCGGCCGTGGCCCGGCAGCGCGAGCGATCGACCACGCGCCTCGAGGCGTTGTTCAATGCGACCGTCGTTGCCCATCCAGACGCGGTCGCGGTAATCGCCGGCGATGAACAACTCAGCTACCGTGAATTGCAGCAACGGGCGATGGTGCTCGCGCGGCAATTGCGCGCGCTCGGCGTGAAGCCCGGTGAACTGGTTGGACTCTGTACTCGCCGGTCGGCCGATATGGTCGTCGGGGCCCTTGGAATCCTGATGGCCGGCGGTGCCTATGTCCCGCTCGATCCGGAATATCCGGCCGAGCGTCTTGGATACATGCTCGACGACGCTTGCGCGAAAGTGCTGGTCAGTCAACGGCCGCTGAGCGGTCGCTTTGCGGAGCGTAGCGTGCAGATGGTCTACATCGACGAATTGTCCGCCGATTCCGTGGTCGAGTCACTGGCGGTTGACGCGCTTCCGCAGCTCGATCCCGACCAACTGGCCTACGTGATTTATACGTCGGGTTCGACCGGTCGTCCGAAAGGCGTGATGATCACGCATCGCGCGGCGGTCAACACCGTCATCGACGTCAACGCCCGGTTTCAGGTGGGGTTCGGCGATCGTGCGTTGGCCCTTTCGTCGTTGTGCTTTGATCTCTCGGTGTACGACCTGTTTGGTCTGTTGGCCGTCGGCGGGGCGGTTGTAATTCCCGATCCGGAAAGGCATTTTGAGCCGAGCCATTGGGCCGAATTGATCGATCGTCACAAAATCACGGTTTGGAATTCCGTGCCGGCATTCATGGAGATGTTCAGTACTTTCGCCGCGAACCGACGGGAGGGGGGTTACGGCTCTCTGCGGCGTGTCATGCTGAGCGGCGATTGGATCGCGGTTTCGTTGCCCGATCGTATCCGTGCGGTTGCGCCAAATGCTGAGGTCATCGGCATGGGGGGGGCGACGGAGGTTTCGATTTGGTCCATCTATTACCCGATCGACGTCGTGGATCCTACCTGGAAGAGTATTCCTTACGGACGCGCCTTGGGAAACCAGACGGTTTACGTGCTGGATGACGACTTGCGGCGCTGCGATGTTGGTGTGAGCGGCGAAATCTATATTGGTGGCGACGGAGTCGCCGTTGGATATTGGAACCGTCCCGATTTAAACGCCGAAAAATTCATTCCGGACCCCTACTCAGACCGCCCCGATGGCAGGCTGTATCGAACGGGCGACCTCGGTCGCTACTTCGAGGACGGCGACATTGAGTTTCTGGGCCGGATCGACCACCAGGTGAAGATTCGCGGGTTTCGCGTTGAGCTGGGAGAGATTGAGACAGCTTTAGTGCGCCATCCGCGGGTGGCCGAGGCCGTGGTTGTTGCCCGGCAAGTTGCCTCCGGTGCGAAGTCCCTGGTGGCTTTTCTGGTCGTCAGCTCCGAAGCCGACGTCCCAGGCAAAGAGTTGACGGAGTTTTTGCGGCAGGGTTTGCCCGACTACATGATTCCGACGAAGTTCGTTCGTATCGATCGGTTGCCGCTGAATGTCAACGGAAAAATCGATCGGACCGCGCTGCCCGAGACGAACTCTCACGCGGCAGGCGACGCGTCGGAAAACGTCCGCGTCCTGCCGCATGATTTCGCTCCCCCGCGCGACGAGATTGAGGCTCAATTGGCCGCGATCTGGGAACAGGAGCTCGATATTCGCCCGGTCGGCATACGGGATACATTCTTGGAATTGGGTGGAGATTCACTGACGGCTGTCGGCGTCTTTACTCGGATTGAGCATGAATTCCGTCGCAGTCTGCCGCCGGCCGCGTTGCTCGAGCGGCCCACGATCGAGAGTTTGGCTGAGCTGCTGCGGGATCCGCAGCTCGGTCGTCAGACGGCTTGTCTGGTGGTTGTGCAGGAGTCTGGCTCGCGCCCGCCGCTGATTTGCCTCCCCGGCATCTCCGGAAATCTCTGGGAATTCCGCCGGCTCGCCAAGAGATTGGGGCCGGACATACCGCTTTACGGTCTGCAGCCCGTGGGACTCGACGGAGAACAAAGGCCGCATGAGTCGATCGAAGAAATCGCGGAGCATTACCTTCGCGAGGTGCGCGTTGCGCAGCCGACCGGTCCGTACTATCTCGCCGGTTATTCGATTGGCGGAGTCATGGCCTATGAGATGGCGCAGCGTCTTCGCGCTGCCGGCGAGACGGTTGGCGTGTTGGCGCTGTTCGACGCTCCGGCCGGCGGATTCAGTTGGCCGATGCGATTGCTGAAGCGGGCGGTCGATTCCGTCAGCGACGTGCTTTCCAAATTGCTTGGCCGCTCGAAGGCCGCGGTTCACGACCCGCTTGAACCGGTTGCCTGGTCGCGAGTTTCCGACATCCATCGGCAAGCCTTGGACCGGTATGTGCTGAAGAACTATCCGGGACGCGTAGAGATATTTCGTGCACTCACGCGTCCGCCCTGGCCTCACCGCCTGTTTCATAACATCAATTTGCGCTGGCTCAAATTGGCGGAACAGGGAGGCACCGTGCACTTTGTGCCGGGCAATCACGACCAGATGTTCCGAGACGGAAATATCGAGGTACTCGCGAAAGAACTGCGGACCTGTCTTCTCGGTGCGCCGGGAAAGTAAACGCTCCAAGAATCCGCGTGGCAAGGAAAGAGCTGGATCGCGTCCGCTGGGAAGTGTGCAGCTTGAGTCGAGAACTAATCATGTGTGCAAATGTGAGCCCCACCATTTCCAGCGACACGCAATCGGTCCGCGGAGTGGCGACGAGCCCCGTTGCGCCCGCCGTGAATGGGCGTACCAACCTGCCGGCAGATAATGCGAGCTCTGCGCACATCTCCGTATTGGATGGCGTGCGCGGACTTGCGATCTGTCTGATCTTGATTTTTCACTTCATGCCCAACTATCCGATGCCCAATCGGCCGCTTGAACTGGTCAAGAAACTGGCCGCTACCGGTTGGTCGGGCGTCGATCTCTCGTTTGTCTTGTCTGGATTGCTCATTACGGATGTATTGCTGCGATCTCGGGGGAAGGCAAATGCGGTAAGGAGCTTCTACAGTCGACGCTTTCTCCGGGTCATGCCCCTCTATCTGGGATCGCTCGTTTTTGTCTTTGGAGTGCTGCCGCTATTCGTACGCTCCGGCGTGGACCCAAGTTTCGATGCTTTACGGGAGTATCAAGGTTGGTACTGGGCATTGAGCGCGAATGTCGTTTGCTTTCTGCATGGATTTCCGGCCATGCAAAGCTCCACGGTGGATCTCGGCCATTACTGGGTTTTGGCGGTCATACAGCAGTCTTATTTCCTGTGGCCTCTGCTGGTCTGGAATTCGAGCGAACGAAAGTTGCCTTGGATCGCGATTGCAGTGATCGGCTTGTCGCTTAGTCTTCGCATCGCGGGCATGTGCTTTTTGGATGGATCTTTCCGCGACAACGTGTTTTACCAGACGCCGACGTGCATGGATTCATTCGCGTTCGGTGTGCTGTTGGCCGTCTTCTTTCGCCGTGGCAGCGTCGGCTGGTTGCGCCGAGCCGCGATCGGAATCCTGCCGATTACGGCGGCAATCATCTTGTTTCTGTTTGTCAAAAAGGGCCTGTGGGAGAATGGCGTCGTCCACTGCGTCGGGCTGACTCTGATTTCACTTGCATACGCAAGCCTGATCGTTCTGTTGCGCACCGGCGCGCCAGGTTCTTTGGGCGTCAGACTGATCGATAATCGCGTTTTCAGATTCTTCGGCAAATACAGTTATGGGTTGTATGTCTTCCACGGTTTGATGGTTCCTTTGCTCGATCGTTGGATCCCCTCGGACAAGCTGCTCGAGCTGTTCCACTCGCCGGTCCTCGCGGCCGTGGTCTGCTTGACTGCGAAAGTGGGGGCGAGTCTTGTCGTGGCGATGATTTCCTGGCGGTTGATTGAAGCCCCCTGCTTGAGGCTACGTCCGGCGAATTAGCATTGCGTGCCTCGATGTTCCTGGCGATCGTGAATGTCGTTTTGAGTTGCGGCAAATGATTGCAACGCGCGGTTTATGTGCTTGTGCATTGATTGTGCTGGCAATGGCGCGCGATAGGAACGACGCATACTGAAGGAGCCGCTTATTGGTGTGACTCTGGTTACCGGGTTGAGGATGTCAGGTCGCGGCGGAATACCGAGGGAAGGGCAATACGTTCATGGACGCTTGGACAGTGCGGTGATAGAATTGTGTGGGTTGATGCGATTACGAATCTGGATCGGTGTTGGGTCGAATCCCAATCAATAACACCGATTGTCACAAATACAGTAGGTCGTCGGTGATGCTCAAACGACTTGTCGATTTATTCGAGACGCTACAGGCGCCGGGTGGCATTCAGGCCGTTGCCGGCCGCCGTCCCCGCTCGCTGGCTTCGTTCCATATGATGCGCGATCTGCAGCGCGAGAAGGTGGCGTTGCGGACCATTGTCGACCTCGGCGCCAACGTAGGGCAATTCGCAAGAGCGGCAAGTTCGGCCTTTCCAGAGGCGACCATCTATTCGGTCGAACCCAATCCCGACGTCGTGGCGTTGCTCCGCTCGAACCTGGCGGACGTTTCCCGAGTCAACGTGATCGCGACGGCCGTCGGTGACGTTGACGGCGAGACCGAATTCCACTGCAGTTCGCAGAGCCAAACGTCATCGATCCTTCGCCGCAATGCGCTGAACGGTGACACAAGCGGCGCGGATTCCGACACCCGTACCATAGTGGTGCCGGTGCAGAGATTGGACTCGATCTTTAAAGATGTCAAGTTGGCATCGCCGGCGCTTTTGAAACTCGATCTGCAAGGATACGAACTGGCGGCCCTCAAGGGAGCCGAGCGAGTTTTGCAGCAGTTCGATTATGTCATCGTCGAGGCCGTGTTCGAGGAGTTCTACGTCGGCGAACCGCACTTCGAAGACATTTGGGAATATCTACGTGCGGCCGGCTTCAGCATGTTGCGCCCCATGGCTTATCTTCGTGATCGACATGGAGCGATTTCTCAAACAGATATTTTGTTCCGTAAAAGGGCTGGTCGTACGGATCGCAACTGAAAACATGTGGAAGGAGACTGGCGTTGATTCAATGGACGCAATCGCGCGAAGCGATAATTTTTGTAAGCGGCGGCGCGATAACGATTCGCGCTCGCGACTAGTAAGGAATCAATCATCCGCGAATACTCCCCTTTGGCCCCTCTCTCGTCTGCCCACCCCCCGATAGGTGCCGCCGAGCAAGGCGTAATGTTGGCGCGTGCGCTCGCAGGTTGACTGTTCTGGAACCGTGTGTTAACCGGTCGCTGACGTCCTGCGATGGTCACGGCGAAATGACGGTCTCAATCGGATAGCCGCCGAAAATTACAATCCCGTTAATTTACTGCCGTTGACTGAAAAATCGCTAGACAAGCCCCATTACTCTACTCAAACTGTAGCAATAATAGATTTGTCAGGCGGACTGCGCCGTCATCCGAGAGATACGCAAAGAAAATGCGTCCAAGCATAGTGCTTGGGTGCGCACAACACTTCGGAATGCAAGGCGCTTCGGAATGCAAGGCCGGGAGCAGTCGAAACATCTATCTGTCTACACTCGGCACTCGAAAATCGAGGGCGCTCAAAACCGGCGGAAATGATCGCGAGTGGTTACTTTGAGATGTCGAAGCTCGCGAGTCAATAGCATCCGCAAAAAATAATAAAATATATGCTGGTCACTCGGTAGAAATGCAGCTTCGACAAACATCGAGTCGATCAGGGCAGAGTCGACTGACAATTAGATTCGGCAATGGCTGGGGTAAAGGAAGCAGGAAATCTTTGAGTAACGAGCTCTCGACTACCGAAGGCATCGCAGTTGCGCCTCGACGGTCGTTCACCCGCGCGGTGGTCACATCGCTGTTGGGCAATACCGCGGTGCAAGCTCTGTTTGCACTGTCAAGCATCGTCGTTTCACGCATGCTCTTGCCCGAAGGACGCGGCGAGTTGGCGACTCTGATCACCTACAGCGAGTTGCTCAGTTACGTCACCATCTTCGGGGTTCATCAGGCCACGAGCCACGCCATTGCTCGCCGGCCCGAGTCCATCGGCCAAATCACCAAAGAGGCCTGTGTAGTGACGTTTGTCCTCTCCGGCGTGGCCAGTCTATTAGGCGCCGCCTTCGGACCTTATTTCCTGCCGGCCGACAAGCAGTTTCTGGCTCCGCTGCTGCGCGTGTTCATGATCTATGTGCTGCTTTATAATATGAACTGGGTGTTGAATTCCGCCTCACAAGGCGGCTTTCGCTTTGGTTGGTATAACATCTGCCGCGTGCTCGTGCCGGTATCGTACTTGTTCGGGGTGTGTGTCGCCTGGTTCTTCCATGCGGCCGATGTGCAGACCGTTTCGTGGTGCCGGCTGCTAAGCCTGCTGTTGGTAATTGCGATACAGCTCTACGGACTCCGATTTGCGCTGCGCGACCGGAAGTCTCGTTTTCAAGACTACTCCCGACTTTTGCGGCACGGGCTGAAGCTCCATCCGCCCCACGTTGCCGACTCGATCCAGGTCTGCCTCGATCCACTGTTGGTCGTCTTGCTCTTGCCGATTGAGGACGTGGGGCTCTATGCGGCGGCCATTTCGGTCGCCCGAATTCAGCTTGGCATGGGCATGGCCTATACCGACGCTTTGTTTGTCAAAGTCTCGGAACAAAAGGATCACGCCAGCGCCGTGCGCGTCCTCTTGAGTCTGATCCGCCGGGCACAGTTCTATCTGATACTGACAACCGCCTGCGTCATGCTGGCGACTCCGTGGGTGATCGACATCTTATTTGGCCGAGCTTTCGCGCCGGCGATCCCAGCGGCGCTCGTCTTGGAGGGGGCCACCTGCATCGCGGCACTGGCAATGGTCGTCGATCAGGGCATGCGGTCGCTAGGTCACGCCTCGATATGCACGCTCGGCTACCTGGTCGGTATTTCCGTCGTCGCGACTGGGGGATGCCTGTGGGTCAAGAGCGGAGGCATCGTGATGATGGCGGAAATCAAGCTCTTGGCTGCGTTCCTTGTTCTGTTGGTACAGGTTTCCTTTCTGTCCTATTTGGAGAAAGTCCCACTTCGCCAATTTTGGGGCCTGCGGCTCGACATGGCCGTGGAAGGATTTGCGATGTTGAAAGCGCGTTTCATCCACCCGGCCGACGACGACGTGCAATCTTCTCCTTTCGGCCGCTTTAGTTCGGCGGAAAGTGGAGCTTCCGACGGAGGGGTTTAACGAGGGGGGGTGACGCTCGGGAAGCATCCAGCCAGCTCGACCGCCTCGGTTAGCTCTTGCGGCGGGCTCTTGTTAGCACCCTCCCCCGCGTCCCTCGCCGGGCTTCTCTTGCTCGCGGCAGATCGGCCAGATATCGCCGGCGTCCCTGAGGGCTGGACGCTGCATCGTGCTCTGGCCGGTTGGCGGTCATGCCGGGCAAAGGCTACGTCTGGAGAGCCCCGCCAGTTTTCGGCCGCAGCGACGCAGCCCCCTCACGCTGTTGAAGCATGGTTCGATCGCAAGCCACGCGGATTGCAGAAATCGGAGACCGGCGCCGTCTCCGCGAGATACCGGCCCTGAACGGCCGGCTTCTCGCTCTCCATCAAGTCTCTTGCGCCGGTGACTCGGAGAATCGACCAGGCTGCATGGTTTTACCAGCCCCAACAGCGGGAAACATCAGTTCGATCTGACCAAAGTTACGTTAGGGAATCGTGTATTGGATGTTGATCAGGTTGAGGCCGATGTTCGCGGCAACTTCCCAGGGCTTCCAGAAGAGATAGATCGTGTCGCCCGACTGAACCAGCACTTGCTCTCGCGGATCGTTGAGGGCCTTGCGCAAGTCGATGTAGATCTTGATCTGGCCGCCAGAGGGCGTTTTACGAATCACGAGCACTCGGCTGGGCGAGACGATGTTACCGGGACCGCTACCGCTACGAAGCTGCGCGATCAGGGGGAAGCCGGCGGGGCCGTGCGGCGCGCCTCCTGCCAATGAGATCGCGTTGATGATGTCGATGTCGTAATCCCGCGGCAGCAGGAACTGTCCGCCGGGCAGCAGTCCGCCCGTGTAAAAGCAATCGCCCATCCGGCTCTGTACAAACAACACGTCGCCGTCGTTCAGCACGATGTCGGCGGGGCCAAAAGGAAGAGCGGAACCGGGAACCACCGACAACGGGATCCGCACAATCGCGCTGGCGCCGTTGGTGACCAAGGTCGCCGGATCGATGCCGTTTTGCAGTTGTTCGATGATCGGCGCGCCACCGTTGGCTGCGCCGCGCAACACCCAGATCTCGTTGCGAGCATCTTCACCCGGCAATCCGCCGGTCTGGCTCAGTGCGTGGAGCACGTCATTCTCGAAGCTGGGCAACTCAATGGCATTGGTTGTCCCGCGTCGCGCAATTAACGTGCCGTCGCGCGGCTTGAGGATGGGAGGCACCGCCGGCGAGTCTTCGCGGATGACCATGATCCGGTGGAGCCGTTTGCGGATCAGGGTGACAGTCACCACCTCCTGCCCCGGCTGCAAGATTCGAGAGTCCATCGTGTAGGCCCGACGGATCGCCGCATCGATCTGCGGAATCGTCATCCCGGCTACCCGCATTGGCGGAATGCGCGGCAGGATAATGGTGCCGTCATCGGCGACCGTCACCGGATTGCCCACCGCCAACGGTGGGTCGGAAGAATTGGGCGTGTGCAGCAGCGCGAAGACCGGAGGCGGTTCATCATTCCGGCCCAAAACATCCTGGATGTAAATGCCCAGGATATCGCGAGCTCCCACCAGGTAGCTCGGTGGCGGCGGTTGCCGCAACAGCGTGAAATCGATTGGCGTACGAGGGCAGTGCGCCTGGGCCATGAGTTCCGGAGGGAGTTGCGATGCGGGAATCGCCCCCTTCATCATCGTGGCGCAGCCGCTGCACGCCAAACAGGCGGTCAGCAACGCGATTGCGGTCCAGCGTCCTTGCTGGTTTAAGGTCTGCTCATCCATGGCAGATCGTTACTCCGGTTTTTTTGGCTGCGGCGGGGAATCCACCCGGGTCGCCGTCATTATCTTGAGTGTGCTGGGTGTTGCTTGAAAGGTCTTTGGTTCCGGGCCGCTCTTCAGCTTTAATCGCGGCGGAGCTGCCACGGACGAAACTCTCGTGCGATCGTGTCCGTCCGCCATGGCCTCGGCTCGAATCTCCCTTTCGGTGGGAATCAGCCGAACGGCAACGCGGGGAGACACAGACGATGCCGCGTGTGGCACCGAATCTTCCACGAACGAAACTTTCACTCGATCGTGATCGCTCGAGACGAATTGCTCTTCAATCAAGCTCTCGGAGGGGACTAGCCGAACGGCAACCCGAGGAGACACGGGGCATGCTGTTTGAATCGGTTTTTCCACCGGCGAAACTTTCGTTCGATCGTGCTCGTTTGAGACAACCTGCTCCTCAATCACCTTTTCGCTGGCCACCACCCGAACGGCAACGCGAGCGGTCGTAGGCGATGCCGCTTGGGGCAACGGGGCTGCCACGGGCGAAACTTGCGCCCGCTCGTGCTCGTTCGACACATGCTTCTCGTCATTCACCTTTTCGCCAAGGACGAGCCGGACCGCGTCACCACGATCGGCCAGCGATGCCGGCTCTGGCATCGGGTTCACTGTGAACGAGACTTTCGCCTGTCCATGTCGGTGCGCGAACGACTCTTCCTCTTTCATCTTTTCGCTCGGAACGAGCCGGACGGCAAGGCGAGAAGTCGCCTGCGATTCCGGCTCTGGCGTCGGGCCCACCGTGAACGAAACCTTGGCTCGGTCCGGATCGTTTTCGTTCGAGACCGATTCCTCTTCGTTCACTTTTTCGGTGGGGACGGGCCGCACGGAAACCTGGGGAGTCTCAGGCGCAGCCGCCTGTGGCGATCGGTCTTTCGCCGACGACTCTTTCTTGCGGTTGCGCTCGTCCGAAACGGACTCATCCACGGTCACCACTTCGCAGGGCACGAGGCGAACCGGAGTGCGAGCGGTCTCAGGTGCAAGCGGCTTCGGCGGCAGGACCTTGTTCGCCTGATCGTTCGTACGATCGCGCTGATCCGACGACTGCTTGTCTGCGGTCACCTCTTGGGCGGGAACCGGCTGAGCGGCAACGCCAGGAGTGACGGGCGCGGCCGGCTGTGGCGGGACCTTTGCGGACTGATCTTTCGCACGATCGCGCTGGTCGGAGGATTGCTTCTCCGAGATCGCCTCTTGCTGAGCCGGGATCGGCTGAGCGGCAACGCGAGGGATCGCGGGGGGTGCCGGCTGCGGACGTACTGTGGTGGGCGGGGTTGGCTGTTGGGCGGGAGCCTTGTCGGCCAGCCTCGGCTCAAGCGGTCTACGCACCATCCCGTCGTCGGCAGCTCCATCGGGAAGTTGCTCTGGCGTCGTCATGGGCGCCGGCTGCTTCCACTCGCCCGGCTCCCAAATCGGCGCCATGGGGTGATACAAACCCGGGGCAACCGGGATGTGGGCGAATTGGCCCATCCCGTCTTGCTCGGCCGCCATGACGCCGCACTGATAGCCGGAGAACCAGGCATCAACCCGGCCGCGCCCCTCGGCAGTGCGGAAGCGATCCTTCCAAAATTCCTCGGGTGGCACCGGGGGGATTTCGCCGCTGCTGCCGGAAGTGATGGCCAGATAGCCTTCCTTCCAACCGGCGGTAAACTGGTGGGGATAGTCACCGGTATCACAGTCGTGGGCGTGGTGACGCCAGGCCCGGCAAGCCTGATATCGGTGGGTGATGTCGGATCGGCCGGCCGCGAACTGGGCGCAGCCGGTCAACGAGCACAGCAGGATCACAGTTCCTAAGCCGACAAGACGCATTTACGCGCTCTCCGCAAACGGCACCTACGAAACTCTGTAGCTCTTCAAAGGTCGTGGCGATCGGGCGAGTCCGTTCGGCATCACGCCGAACTCAATACCCATCCGCAGTGACGATTGCGATCAATCGCCATCTTTGGCGCGCCCCGCAAAAGCGCTCGGGAAGCGCCAACCCCTTCCAACCCTATCGTGGTATCGTCCCGCACAATGCAAGCACGTACGGTTTCTAGAAAGCGCGATACCACCGGCAAAATTGGAATACCCAATCACGGCCGGCCCCAATTCTGAAGCGGGGCCGCCGATCGATCCGCGCCGTAAGTCCGCGAGGTGAAACGTACTTAGGAAAATACGGCCGTGCCGTCCCGGCGGGCCATGCTAGCATCGTTTCGATCGTTGAATGGGGCGGAATCGGCATGGTCGCACCGCCGATACAGTTCTGCCCCCCTTCGATACGATCGTAACCGTCGGCAAAGTCCAGCATCAACTAAGTGCCATGAAGCGGCTGGTGAAACTCTTCCGTTCAACGCCGTGCAAATAAAATTCAGGCACCAAGCCGGCCGGACCTCCAATCAGGCACGGCGCGCAATGCGGCAAAAAGACGTGCGTGGGATGGAATGTGTCTTAACGGGCCGTTGAAAAATGGGACTGGCTCTGAGCCGCACCGCGCGATGCCCGGGAGAAACGGCAGTCGCGCTGGTGCCTGTCCCAATTCTTCAACACGCTGCTCAGGCTTGCCCGCGGTCGGATGCCACCGGCGCTGCGAGAGTCGAACGAAATTCGTTCTCGCACGTCCTTAGCGGCAACTTAACCGGCACAGATTAACGGGCCGGATTCGGCGCTTCGGCAGGCTGGGGGATGTTCTCCGGCGGCGTTGGTTCGGTCGACGAACGCAACTCGTCCGGCGAATCCGAGGGCATGGCCGTAGGGGTGATTGCCCGGCCAATGTAGAGATAGACCGGCGATCCGGGCGCATGGTGCGCCAGCGCCTGACTGAGTTCCTTTGGCGCTTGCAGGTTCACGCCGCTCAACGAGTAAATCCGGTCGCCCGGTCGCAAGCCGGCTCTTTCGGCCGGGCCTCCAGACTGTACCGCCTGCACGATTACCTGGTTGGGCACCGCAGAGTCGACGCGCACTCCCAAGAAAGCCTGTCCTTGTTTGCCACGACCCAATTGCGCGGCCGCGATGAAATCGATTTGACTTGGCTCTTCCCCCAGCGGAAGTTCGGCGTCCGCCGCCTCGCCCTCAGGCAACGTCAGTTCTTCGGCCTGCGGGGTCCATTTCAGCGTGTCGCTCTGTTTCTCGCGAATGATGACAATGGATACCTCTTTACCGGCGGTCAAGATTCCCAACGCCTGCTGGAACTCTGCCACCGAATGCACGGGTTGACCATTCACGGTTTCGATTTCGTCGCCGGCCTTGAAACCGGCGCGGGCCATCGCGCTATTCTCGCGCACTTGCTCCACCACCAGTTTTCCGTCACTTTCGCTCAGCGTCAGCCCTAAGGTTTCGGCCGACGGGGCCGGGCGAGTCTTTTTCGGAGGCGTTTCGGAGGCCAACCGGATGCTATTCAGCGGCAAGCCGCGATAGGGCAAGCCGCTGATCCGGGCTTGTCCCCGGTTTCTGGCGGCGCGGAGTTCGTACGAATTATAGGAGTTGTTCAGATTGTTCTGCGTGGTCAAGGCCCGGTTGTAATAAGCTCCGTTCAGGCCGAGTTGGCTGGACGAATATCCCGTCCCCTGATCGCTGAGATTGGACTGCACACGACTGTTGGAATTGAACATCCTCGAGTCGGGGGTGTCCACATCCTGGTACTGGGCCTGAGCGACCGCGACCAGTCCAGCGGCAAAGAGCCAGCCACAAAGAAAACTTGCCAATCGTCGGGGACTTGTCATTGGACACCTACCCAGTCAAAGATGGGGAGAACGACGGACGTCCCGCCTCGACATTTCCATGCCTAATCCTACTGCGCTATCTGGACTCGGGGAAGTGCATCCAGCGGGGGATGGTCGTAGCGGTTTTTACGGTAAAAACGGGAACTCGGCGAGGATCGAACGGTGTTTCTCCGCAAGTTCGGATTCTGTCTCGGCTTGCTGGTCGCACTGGCGACGCCGGTTTGGGCCGCTGGACACTTGCCGCTCATCGACGCCGGCGAGGGTCCGACCGCTGACCGTCTCTCCTTTCTATCCAGCTACTCCGATGAATTCGAGGGCGACCGGCTCAACACGGCCAAATGGTCGAGCGAGGCGGCTCCCTATGGAGGCCAGAGTTGGAGCGCCGACAATGTGGCGGTCGGCGATGGCCTGCTCCGCCTGACGGCTCGCAACGAGCCGAAACGGATCCACGGCGACTTTTATCCCTACACCGCCGGTTGCGCCTGTACCAAGGCGGCCCCTGTGCAGTACGGCTATTTCGAGTCCCGGCTCAAGGGAGCGCCTCTCTTCCCGGGCGTCTGCCCTGCATTTTGGGCCTTTCGGCGCGACAATTCCGCCAGGCTATGGACCGAGATCGATTTTGTCGAGCTCACGCAGGCCAGCTATGGTTCGATCGGCAGTCCGCGCCGGATCGACGCCACACTTCATGTCATGAGATTTCCCGGCCGGCCGGAGATCAATGTCCAGAACCAGATCGAGGACCAGCAATATCACACCGCCGATTTCGACCCCCGTCAGGACTTCCACGTCTACGGTTGCTGGTGGACGAAAAACTCGGTGAGCTGGTATCTGGACGGCAAACGGATTTTTCACCGCGACCAGAATCAATACTGGCACCAGCCGCTCGACGTGGTCTGCACGATCGAGATTCGGCCTCCGCTCGACAAGGAGCCGACGCCCAAAGGATTTCCGACGACTGCCGAGTTCGACTATGTGCGTGTCTGGAAGGTGAGCGACCCACCGACCTCGAGCCGCTGATGCGGCGCTCGGATCGTCGGAGACGACAAGACGGTCCCGCGCGAGATTTCCTAAGCCTGGTCCGCCCACCGCGGCATTTGCGACCGATCACGAACCGACCCCAACGACAGGATGCCCCAATGCCATTACATGCCAAGGATGCCGTGCGCGATCGATGGGTCGACGACGTTTATTGCTCGCGCGATAGTTCGGTCGCGGTGCCCAAGTACCGCTTTCCTCCACATGCGCTGCCGGCGGATCATGCCTACGCGGTCGTGCACGACGAGCTGATGCTCGACGGCAACGCCCGCATGAATCTGGCAACGTTTTGTCAGACTTGGGTCGAGCCCGAAGTTCATCGCCTGATGGACGAATGCATCGACAAGAATATCGTCGATAAGGACGAATATCCGCAGACGGCGGAAATCGAGGCCCGCTCGGTCCATATGCTGGCTGACTTGTGGAACTCGCCGGCGGCAGCCAACACCATCGGTTGCTCGACCACCGGGTCGAGCGAGGCGGCGATGCTGGCCGGGTTGGCCCTGAAATGGCGCTGGCGCGACCGCCGTCGGGCTGCCAATCAGTCGACCGAGCGGCCCAACCTGGTTTGCGGGTCCGTCCAGGTTTGTTGGCACAAATTCGCGCGCTATTTCGATATCGAACTGCGAGAGGTGCCAATGGAGCCGGGCCGCTACTCGCTGACGCCCGACAAAACGCTGCGCTGTGTCGACGAGAACACGATCGGGGTGGTGGCCACTTTGGGCGTAACCTTCACCTGCCAGTACGAGCCCGTGCGCGAGATTTGTCGGGCCCTGGACGACCTTGCCGCACGCACCGGTTTGGATGTTCCGGTGCATGTCGATGCGGCCAGCGGCGGTTTTGTGGCGCCGTTTTTGGAGCCTGAGCTGGAGTGGGATTTTCGATTGCCACGCGTCAAATCGATCAATGCTTCGGGGCACAAGTATGGGCTGGCCCCCCTGGGCTGCGGTTGGGTCATCTGGCGCGAAGCCGCGGACCTGCCCCAGGATCTGATCTTTCGCGTCGACTATTTAGGCGGCGATATGCCCACCTTCAACCTGAACTTTTCCCGGCCGGGGGGCCAGGTCATGTGTCAGTACTACAACTTCTTGCGACTTGGCCGCGAAGGTTATCGCGAGGTCCAGCAGGCCTGTCGCGAGACGGCGACGTTTCTGGCCGAACAGATCGGCGCGTTCGGCCCGTTCGAAATCGTGCATGACGGCCGGAGCGGCTTGCCAGCCGCTTGTTGGAAGCTCAAACCCGGTCCCCACGCCGGCAATTTCACGCTCTATGATCTGGCCGATCGCTTGCGATATCATGGCTGGCAGGTTTGCGCCTATCCCTTGCCCGGTTTGCCCGAGGTGATTGTGCAACGGGCTTTGATTCGACACGGCGTAAGCCGCGATCTGGTGCGGGCGCTCGTCGCCGACATGTGCGGGGCGCTCGTCTGGTTTCGCGACCACCCGATCAACGTGCCAGTTTCGAACAAAGACGGCAGCGGGTTTCATCACTAGGCGTGATTCGCCAGTTTCATGCCGCAGGCGAGCAATAGGGCCGTGCCGCAGGGGAGCAATAGGGTTGTGCCGTAGGCCAGCAGTCGTCTGCCTGGACGAGCGGCGAAGTGCCGACCGGTCGTCGGGCAGCGCGAAGGTTTTACCGCGTGGTCGATTTCAAGCCAGGGCGTGCTCTTGCCGAACGGGCTTGCTTGGGTCGATCAGATAGACCGAAAGAGTCACCGCGAGTGCGAGCAGAATGGGTTGCGAAATCGGGATGCCTGCCAGAAACGCGAACATAAGTTCAACTCCGGTCGAGAGACCACTGGGAAATCAACACAAAACTACGTCGAAAGCTGTCATTGTCAAATATCAGCCATGAGAAGCCCGATAAACGCGCCGTAGCGGCCAACCACCGGCCGGCAACTAGCCGTTTCTAAGTCTCACTTTCGCTTCCATCCACCGAAATTGATCTGGCTGGCGATTCGTCATGGCCGATCCCAAAGGCAATAAGCTGTTGGTGAATCTTGGTGCTTCGCAGGTCCGTTGTCGCCTCAAAGGATTCGGTCACGGGGTTCGGAAAGTGCAGTCTGCCGGTCGCCACCGGGCGGTCATCATCCACACCGCCATTGGAAGACATCTTCAAGAGCTGGAAGCCAGGTTTGCCGACGTCGGTTTTTTTACCACGGAAAGCCCACTCGACCACCTTGAGAAAGGAAGCGGCGATTCCATGCGGCTGGGCGATTTTTCGAAGCAAGCCGATTCTTACCGGCGCGCCCGGCCAACGTATCCCGACACTCTGGTCGAGCTGTTGGTCGCCGACGCGCGAGTCGGACCCGGGGATCCCGTCGTCGAGTTTGGCGCCGGAACCGGCATCTTTACGCGTCTGCTCGTCGAGCGAAAGTTCCGCGTCACAGCCATCGAGCCGAATGATCAAATGCGCATTCAGAGCGACGTGCCCGACGCGCGTTGGCTCAACGGAACGTTCGAAGTAAGCGGCCTGGAGAATGCTTCGCAGCGCTGGGCCGTCGCGGCACAGGCATTTCATTGGGCGGACCCCCAACAGAGTCTGCCCGAGATTCGTCGAGTGTTACAGCCCGATGGTCTGTTCACGGTTCTTTGGAACGACCGCGCGAACGAAAAAAGCGAAATCCTGAGCTGGACGGAGAATGCCATTCGCCGGCACGTTCCGGATTACGACGAGGCGTACCGGAATCGCGAGTGGCAGGTGGTTCTGGAGTCGACCGGTGACTTCACTCTTGTAGCTCATCGGGCCGTGTCGCACGTTGTTCGCATGTCGAAACAGCGGTATCTGGAGCTATGGAAGAGCCACAACCGACTGAACACGATTGCCGGGCCCGTTCGATTCGCAGCCCTGCTGCTCGAAATCACCGAGCATCTTGAGCAACAGCAGGTCGAGGATTTGGAAGTGCCGTATCGTTGCGAATCGTGGTCGGCTCGACGCCGCGGCTAATCTTGCCGCCGAATTCCTCTGGCCCGCGTGAAAGAGCGGGTCGTAGAGCTGAAAGCTCGTTCAACGTTGGGTTCTACGCGCCGCGCGGTTGCGAGCCTGGCTCAGCGCGTCGACCACCTGTACCTCCGGCACGGGCGGAGGTGCCGCGGCCTGCGCAGGGGCCGTGGTCTTTGGCGGCACCGACGGGCCGGCTGACGCAGTCGGAGTAACCGTTCGCCCCGTGGCCACGGTCGCGACTTTCGGCGTCTTTTTGTCCACCGCCCGCTGCGCTAAGCGGCGCTTGCGGAAGGTGAACAGGCCGGTGCGGCGCTGCAGAATCTCGATCAGCAGCAGGATCATCGCCACCAACAATAACCACGGAGCCAATGATACCATCCGCGGCAGCCTGGGCAGATCGGTCCAGATGCTGGCCAGATTGACCCGCTCGGTTCCACCGGTGGCGCGGGCCATGCGCTGGAGTGTTTGCAGCCCTTCCCCTTCCTCGCGCAAGGCAAACTCCGCCGAATACAGCAGACAGGTGGGCGGAAGTGTCGTATGCCCGACGCCTGGCAGCTCGAGGCTCGTCAACAGCGTCTCTCCGCCGTCCAGTGGCACCTCGGCCGACAAGATGTCCGCCGACGTCCAGTTGAGCGGCAGACGTTCGGCCGCCGGCTTCTGCCCTTCCTTTCCGCGCAGCAGTGTCAACTGTGGTAGCGAGTCGAAAGGTGTGTTTGCACGCTCGCTGTCCAAATGGAGTTGAATGCGGCAGGTGCCGCCGCGCGTTTCCTGGGTCAGCAACATGTCGGGACCCAAGCCTTGGTCTTGGGCGCTGACCCACCGTGCAAGCGAGCAGAAAAACTCCCCCGACTGTGGCCAGGCCGCGATCGGGCCAGTGTATTTGCCGTCGGCCTCGCCGGTGTAGCACAACACGCGGCCGACACCCGCCTGCCAGGCGGCCACCAGCGGAGCCTGATAGTCGTCAACGGTGACGGCCGCCAGGTTCGCACCGGGCCGCAAATAGCACAAATTGTAGCCGCCGACCAACGGCAGATCGCCCCACGAATGCGGCGTCAGCATGACCATGCCCGCCGTAGTCCGCACGACCGTCGGTTCTTCCACAAACGTGCTGCGAGAAACCAGAAACGTATCTTGAGCAAACAGCCGTGGCAACTCGTGCGCGTCTTCGGTGAACATGCACTGTCCGCCCCCGCGCCGGGCAACGTCCTTCAACAGCTCGGCATCCTGGTCCTGTTCCGTGCCGAGCCCGATCGCGCTCACGGTGATTCCAGACTTTGCGCATTGTTCCAACAAGTCTTTGTAGTTGCCCGGTTCTTCGCTGTCGGCGGCATCGGCAAAAAGAATGATGTGACGCGTGCCGGAGGTAGCGCGGGAAATCATCGCGGCCGCCTTTTCCAGCGCTTCATAAATGAAGATGCCGCCCCCCTGGGAGTCGATCTTGAGAATCTTGGCTGCCATTTCCGTCTTATCCGAAAGTGTGGACAAGGGAATGATCTCATGGGAAAGCGAGTCGACCGCCAGGCAACCGAATTGATCCGCCCCCGACAGTTGTTCGAGCACTTCGACCGTGGCCAGATCGGCCAATTCCATCTTCGGCCGTCCGCCGGCGACGGGCACGGCCATGCTGCCGCTACGGTCGAGCGCTACGACGATCGCCAACGATAGTTTGCGATGCTCGCGCCGCAACTCCATCGAGACTGGCAAGATCGGTTCCAGCGGGCTTTTGAAGTATCCTCCCGTGCCATAGGCGTTGCGGCCGCCGGTAAACCAAAGCCCTCCGCCGGCCTCGCTAATCCACGCCGACAGAGTCTCCATGCCGATCTTTCCAATCTGTCCAGCCGGTGTGTCCTCGACCAAAACGGCCGTGAACCCGGCGAGCTCGGTCAACGACCAATGGCATTGGTCGGGTGATCGACGATCGATCTTCAACCCACCGGCCGCCAAAAGCTGGGCCAGCGACGAGGATTCTGGTCCGACGCACAACAGCGGCTTGGCCCCGCGAACGCCGATCAAAAAACGGGCGCTGTTGTTCTCGACGACCGGGTCGTCCTTTTCGGCGGTCGTCGAACGGACGCGCAATCGATAGGCGCGAGCGCCCGCGTCGCCGGCCTTGTCGCGAAACACCATCCGGCTGCGGCCCGCCGGCACCGCGCGCTGGCCGGTCGACAACACCTGGTCTCCGCACACCAGTTCATACGAAACTTCTTGGGGTCGCGGACTATCGACCCAAGCCGAGATCATGAAAGCTTCCGCGGCGGCGACCGACGTTGGTGCATCGATCCGCTCGATCGCCAGATCTCCGGCGCCCGATCGCTGCATCGCACGGTAGTCGATGGCAATGCCCGAACTGGCCGCCCGGGCGGCCGCGGCGGCCACGTCTCCTCCTGTTGCATAACCATCCGACATCACCAGGATGCGGCCGGGACTTTCGCGGGGAATCAGCGACACGGCCCGATCGACTCCATCGGCCAGATTCGACGCCTCGTTGCCGACGTCGGTGACGAACGCGCTGAATCGAGTCCGCTGTGGCGGCTGTTCCACGGTGGTTCGTTGCCCAAAGGAGACGACCGCCAGTTCATCCCCCCCCGCCATCGAACGGTACAAAAGATCGGCGGCCTCCACCTGCTGCGCTGGACTGCCGGCAGGCATCGACAGGCTGCGGTCGGCCACGATCACCACGCAGCCGTTCCGGCTGGGAAGGTTGATGCTCAGTCCGCAAATTGCCAACACGAGCAGCAGAGCCGTGACCGCGCGCAGCACCGTCAGCGCGCGACTCGACATCGGCCGCAACCAGAAGGCCACGAACATCGGAAGGATCAGGATCAACCAGACCGGCCAATTCAAACTCATCACCCAGCAGCTCCGGCACGGGATACGATCACCATCTGAACCATCAGGCATCCCAACGCTGCAAGTACGAATACCCAGTCCAGGTTCATCCGCTGATCCTGAAAGACTTCGGACTCATTCCAATTACCCCACTGTCCGCTGGCACAGTGGCCCAGATTTGACTCGTCGGCATTCAGCGCATTGCAGGCGAAAGGAAAATGCATCGAGCCGGCCCGGACATTGTACAAGCCGATCTGATCCGGATGCACTTCCAGGCGCTTGCCGTGGATGGGTAGCGATTGCTCCATCCCGCCGGGCAGAGTCACCAGGGCATTGGCGGCCGTCGATGCGTCGTCGGCCAGAGTAATTCTCAGCGTCTGTCCCAGCCGAACGTTCGAGGCAGCCGGACCAGGCGTGGCCGCCAGGGACCAGCGCACCAGGTTGGCTAAAAGAATCGGCCAGTCGGGAGTGGCGGTGAGGTTGGAGAGCTCTGGCTCCAGTACCATCTGAAGTTTGTGCCGCCCCGAGGCATCGTCGCTGTCGGCCATGAGCACCCGGTTTCCGGCTGTGACAATCGGCGTGCCGCTGGGAACCACGTCGCGCGCGGCCGACCAGATAACGGCGTCGAGCGAAAGCCCGTCGGTGAGCGGATGGCTGCGGTCGAGGACGAAAGGTCCCTCGTAGCTCACTCCGTCGGGTCCGCGCAGAATCTGCAACTGCCAGGCATTCGTCGAGTCCGGTTGTTCTCGATCGGTGACGACCAGTTCGGCCCGACTGTCGACCAGCAACGCCTGGCCACACGCCTCGAAAGCGCGGACCAGCAGTGCTCGCAAGCTCGTCGCGGGTTTGCCCGTGTCAGCCACCAAGAGTTGCACGCGCAGCGGTCGGTGTCGCGGCGAAATTAGGACAACGTCGTTGTCGATCGCCAGTTCATCCTTGCCCAGCGTCGCATGCAACTCGCTCGAACCGGCGGCGAGATTCAGAATGAGCCGACTTGCCATGCCGGGATCGAGTTCCAGCAGCTTGCGACTGGGGTCGAGACCGGCCCCTTCCAAAACCAACTCGGTCCGCGCCGGCGCGGTTCCGAAGTTGGTTACCTCCAACAGCACGCGGTCTTCGTCCCCGTTGGTTCCGCCGACCGTCGTATCACGCGTGGCAGCCGTGATGGCAACGTTGCCCACCACTTCTCCGAAGCCCCGCCACTCGACTTTTCCGGCCGGAAGATCGCCGCTGGGCGCATGGTCGCTCACCACGAGAATTCGCGACGAACTGCCTCCAATCTCGCCGGCCAAAGCGATGGCCGGTTCCAATCCAGCGGTCGGAGCCGTGCAAGTCCACTGCTCCAACATGCCCTGCAACTGCTCGGCCGAGCGCACCGCCGTGCCGAGCAGCCGCGACTGGGCTCCCGCCAGAATCACGCGGGCGACGTAGTCGGTTTGGCGGAATTCGTCGGCCAGGTTCTTGCTTGCACGGTGTCGCGGCGACGCATCGCCGCCGGCCTGCATCGAGTACGAGTCATCCAGAACCACGATCAGCGGCCGGGTGTACCGCGATCGGCTTACGCTCGGCGCCGCGGCCGCCATCACAATGGCCGCGATGGCCAGCAGTTCCAAGAAGAACGTGAGCGGGGTTTGCAGTCGCTGAAAAATCCGCCCTCCTTGCTGCGGCCGGCGCTGATCCATCCACAGAAAGAGGCTGGAAACGGTCCGTGGCTTCGCCCGACTGCGCAGCCAGTAAATCGCCGCCAGCGCAGGCAGACCCAAAAATCCCAGCAGCATCCAGGGCAGAGCGAAAAACATGCATCGGTTCCCGGCAGACGGCTACGAAAAAGATGCTCACCGAAAACCGCGGCAGGCTGAATGCCGCAAAACGAGACCCGTCGCGCCGCCACGTCTCGGCGATCCGTCCCAGGATTCTGGTGTTTTCATTTACACGGTCAACGCCTCAGCCTGCACCAGCGGCGAAAGGTCCCAAGACCGACACAGGTCTTCGGCGATCAAAGTGATGAACGTCGCCCCCACCTTCCGCGCGGCCAGATGCCAATCTTGCTGCAGGCGGGCCAGGTTCTGGCGGTAACGATCTTGCCCCGACGCATCGACAAACACTTCCAATGCCTGGCCACTCTCGCAGTCCAACATGCGATGGTTGCCACGTCCGACCGGCTCGGCGTCTTCGGCCGCCAAAATCTGAATCACCAGTAGCGCCGACGCCCGGTCGGCCATCGAATTGAGCACTTCGAGCGGATCGCCCAGCCAAAGAAAGTCGCTCACGATCGCGCGGATGCCGCGCGGCCGCCAGGCCGGCGGCAGCGTACGGAACGATTCGGCCGGGCTGTGTCGCGCGGTAAACTCCAGCCCATCCCATGCCCCGGGACGATCCGAACTGCCGCGAATCGGATGACATCCATTTTGCGTCAGATAGGCCCTGCGGCTATAGCCCGAATTGTCGGCCGCGCAGGCCAGCGCCGCGGCCAATCCCAAAGTGGCCCGCAACTTCTGCGTCCCCTCCAGCATCATCGAACGCGAACCGTCGATGACCAGGTCGAAATGCGGACAGACTTCTTGCCGAAAGACCTTGACCACCAGCTTGTCGCTCCGGGCATAGGCCGACCAATTCATCCGGCGCAGGTCGTCGCCTGGTTGATAGTCGCGGTGTTCCATGAATTCCATGCTCTCGCCGGCCGCCCGGGCCAACTGCGACCCGGCGGTCCCCTGGGGCGCGCTGCGCGGCGCGGCAAGGCGGTAGCGCGCTCCGGCTTGCTCCCCTTCGATCAAGTGTCGGCGAATATCTTCAGACATGAATCACCGGCGGCTCCATCACCAGAGACGGGGCGAGCGGGATCGGCTTGGGCTCGTGACGTCGGAATGCGTGCCACTGGTGGAGGAACCAAGGAATGTTGACGACCAATCCGAAAATCCCCCAAACGGAGAGAAGGACGAGAACCTCGGTCCGATCGGCGGCCGGGCGTTGCAGAACCAACGGATTGAAAACCGCGAAGATGACCGGCAGCGAATCGAACCGCCAGTTCGGTCCACGAATCAGATAGCTTAGAAGCAGTGGCAGCGTACCACACACGCCCATCAACGCCAGACCAAGAGTCGTACCTGCGAGCGGTACGGATTTCGGAAAGATGAGACGCCGCACCAACAGGCCGCTCATGCTATAGCACCAGGCGAACAACAGCACTCCGGTCATCACTTCGAACACATCCTTTGCCGGGCTTCGGCCCACGACGGGCGTAAACTCGCCCACCACCTGATAGCCGCCGAGCAGTGTCGCCGCGCTTAAAGCACAGCACCAAACCACGCCGCCGGCCGATCCGGTATAGAACAGCCAGGCCAGAAAGCGCAGCGGAGTGCTGCGCGGTATATACCGCCGAACTCGGGGCGTCCAATTCTCGCGCTCGGCCAACGTGAAGCCGAGGATCAAGCTGAGCAACGCGATGCTCGCCACGGACCAGATCAGCACTGGCCATTCCGACGAGTACGCCAGAGTGCAAACTCCAGCAATGACACCGAAAATCAACCAACAGGCCGTCACGAAGACTCGGACCGGGAACATTCGATTCGACGAGCGTGCGCTGATCGCCGCCACGGCCAACAGATAAAACAATCCCCAGGCAGTGATTCCAAACGCCACGGAGATGCCGAACGCGCCCCACCCGTCGCGGCGAGAGAATATGGAAGCCAGTCCCATCTCGACGACGGACAGACCGATCATGAGGGTGTAGGCCATCATGCAGCCACCCAGCCATAACAATCCGCCAAACACCAGAATCCGCAGCAATAATCCGCCGGCAATGCTGCCGACGAAGATCGCCAACATCGTGACGATCGCGGTGCAGAGGAAGGCAACGCCCAAGGCAAAGAAAATCGACGGCAGATCGATCCCTCTCAGCAGATAGGTGATGGTCAAGTAAGGCATCGAGGCGCTGTAGATCAGGGCGGTCAGCGCCACCGCCGCCCAGAATTTGCCGCGGATGATCGCCGCCGGCGCGATCGTGGTGATGAACAGCAAGTCGATGTTCGAATCATTGCGCTCCATCGTCAGGCGAATCGCCGCATACAAAGGGACGAAGACCATGCAAGTACTTACCAGCACCACGAACAGCCCGTCGAAAAGATCCTGGCCACCCCGCTCGTTCGTGGTGGCGTCGATGGTCAACAGCAGGAACCCGCTGACGACCAACACGTTGGTCAGCAGAAACAACAGCAGGATGGCGATCACCAGCCGGCTCTGCACGGCTTGGCGCAGCTCCTTGACCACGATCGGATTCGTCCGATCGGAGACGGCCTGCATCAGCCTTTGACGGCGATTCATTGCACTTGCCCTTTGGTCACGGTCATGAATACGTCTTCCAGATCGACCCGGCGCTGGTGGAACTCGACGATGCGCAGTTGCTTGAAGATCAGGTAGCGCAACAGCTCGCCACAAACATCATCGCCGCCGGTGACGTCGGCCTCCACGGCCGCGCCGATCATCCGCGCTTCCCGGACCAGCGGCGTTTGGATCAGCTCGCGATGCAGCTCCTCGGCCGGTCCGTCGCAACGGATGACCACCGTGCGGTCCAGCGAATCGGAAGAGACGATATGGTCCATCCCTCCAGCTCTCAGCAGTCGTCCCTGCTCGATGATCACGGCGCCGTTGCAAATCTCGGATAGCTCGGTCAGGATGTGGGAGCTGACGAGGATCGCTTTTCCCTGTTCGGCCAGGACTTTCAGCAGCTCGCGCAGCTCGATGCGCGCCCGCGGATCGAGACCCGCCGCCGGCTCGTCCAGCACCAGCACCGGCGGATCGTGCACGAGCGCCCGGGCCAGGCTGACGCGCTGTTTCATCCCCTTCGACAGGTCCTTGAGGAACTTGCCGCGGATGCGGCTGAGACTGGTAAACTCCTCCACCCGCTCGACCAACGAATCGCGTTTGAGCCCTCGCAATCCGTAAGCGCGGGCAAAGAAATCCAAGTACTCATGCACGGTCATGTCGCGATGCGTCGGCAGCGTGTCGGGCATGAAGCCGACCAGATGGCGAGCTTTTTCGGGATAGTCGACGACGGAAACTCCGTCGACGGTGGCGTCGCCATCGGTCGGCTCGTCCAGCGTGGCCAGGATGCGCATCGTCGTGGTTTTGCCGGCCCCATTGGGTCCGACAAATCCGAAGATATGGCCGGAGGAGAACGTGAAGGAGATCCCGTCCACGGCCTTGGTGCCGCCGAAATGCCGCTTGAGATTGTCGACCTTAACGTCCATTTTCGGTTCTCGCGCCGATGCCGAAGATGACCCCGATGCTTCCATCCTGAGGCGCGGCGACCAGCGGATCCTCCAAGAATGGACTCTTATTCACCACGGCCACATAACAGCCGGGCCGGATGAACTTCTCGGGAGAATTCCTGAGTTCCGCAAGGGACGTATGCCAAGACTGATCGAAGAGCGTTCGGAGTGATCGAGGTTTGCCGACCGGCAATTTGGCGTCGGACTTGTGCGCTGCCAGAACCCGCTCCTGGCCGGCCGGCACTTCGGCGGCGAAGCCCACGACGCCATTCTCATCGACGTAATACAACGATTCGATCTCTACCCCCAGCCCATTGACGACCTTCAGCGTGCCATCGGCTCCCTTGTGGACCGCCAGCCGCTCGCGGCGGGTTTCGTTCTTGCGAATGCCAAAACAGGCCGGCACGCGGGCCACGACCCAGCCGGAATCCAGGTGTTGATCTTGCGTCCAGTCCATTGTTTTGGGCCGGCCGCCGGCAAGCCGCATTCCGCGAGCCTCGCTGGCGTGGAGCTGCGTCACCTCGGTGTCGTAAGAGAAGTGCAATCCGTCGGATGGCGTCAGCGGGCAATAGTACGAGGCATAGCCGAGCGTCGTGGCGCGGTGCGTGTTCTCGTCCAGCAAGGTGATCAGGGCGGTCCGTCCGTGGCCGCTTATCCCCTCGGCAAACAGTGAATAAGCGAATACGGTCAGGCAAGTCACCGCCGACACCGTCGGCACGTTCCACCAGAGCCACATCCGTTTCTGCTTTCGCGACAACAGCCAGACATTGACCGGCCCGATGCCGACGGCGAAGAAGATGACCACAACCAAAAGTCCACGGACCGGGACACTGACGTCATTCACGATCGCCACGGCCCGATCCGTGGGCGCGGTTGCGGCTTTGAATCGCGCCGTCCAGAATTCGGCTGGCCAGGGATTCGTTTTGGGCGCGGGGCCCACCAGTCCGAAGCCAACCTGAAACGCGCCCTCCGCGTCGACCGCGCCGTCCGGATCGCGCAGCCCCTCTGGCACGAGCTTCTTGGAATCCGAGGATGCTCCGTGCAACAAGACAATGCCGCCGGCCTCCGCATAACGGCGAATCGCCAGGAGAACGTCCGCCGGAAGCGTCGCGGCCTCCTGCGCGGTCATCAATAGCGCGTCGAATGCCGTATAGCCGAGCCAGTTGGAACTCCATTCGCCGACGGCGATCTCGCTACGACAGAACGCAACTTCGTCGGGGTGGGCGATGCGAACGTCGTCCTTGAATTCCTGCGGAATGCCCCGACTCGCCAACACGACCAAACAGGGACGCGCGCCCGACGAACCGCTGGACGGTCTTCCAAAGGGAGAGGGCATGTCGACAAAATCTTTCTGCCGCAGTCCATCGATCTCCACGGCCAGTCTTCCATCGAACACGGGCAGCGCAGGCTGGAAGAGCGAGACGACCAAGGTCGACCCATGCGCGACCTGAACCGTGCGCGAGTCTCGCTCCAGATAGTCGCTGTGGTAGGTAACCGTTTTGGCGGGATGAATCAGGCGGACCTGGTGGTCCGTGGTCTTGGAATAGTTGTGCACCGTCACGCGGTATTCGACATATCCTCCGGGACGCATTTCCGGAGCGCTCCCTTCCATGGCCGGCTGTGGTTCGACGACCACTTCGATGGCTTCGTACATCGTTGCCGGCGCGGGCGACGCGCCCAGCCCGAGCAGGCAAACCGCCGCGATGACCCCACGCACGCCGAGCAAACGACGGGAAAGAAATCGTCGTGAGCGGCTCATGCCCTGACCTTTTTAGGGCGCTGGATAATGACGTCGGCCGGAAGTTTCAATCCCGCCTCGTCGAGGCGATCCAGTAATTGTTGCACGATCGAGAGCGTACTGATCTGATCGAAGCGGGCCTTGTAGTTGAGAATCAACCGATGGTTCATCACCGGCGCGGCGACGGCTTTGACGTCCTCGAAGCCCGCGCTGGGTCGCCCTTCCAAAAGTGCGTGCGCGCGTGCGGCCTCGGCCATGGCGATGGCTGCTCGCGGAGAGGCACCGTACGTCACGTACGAATTCACTTCGTCCGTCGCCTCGGCAGTTCGCGGATGCGTCGCCGCCACCAGGCGAGAGATATACCGGCAGACGGGCCGCGGCAAATAAATCCGCTCCATCGTGGCCAACAGCAGATCCAGGTCGACCGCCGAAAGCGCCTTGTCGGGCGCGGGCGGCTCGCCGCGGCGGCGCGTCGCGATGATTTCCGTCAGCACGTCGACATTCACGTCCGAGACCGTCAATTTGAAGAGAAAACGGTCGAGCTGAGCTTCCGGCAACGGATAGGTTCCCTCCAGCTCGATCGGATTCTGGCTGGCCAGCACAAAGAACGGCCGCGGCAGCGCGCGCGTTTGACCCAACAAGGTCACCGAACCCTCCTGCATCGCTTCCAGCAGGGCCGATTGTGTTTTGGGCGAGGCGCGATTGATCTCGTCGGCCAATAAAATGTTCGTAAAGACCGGACCGGTCTGGAATGCCATCTCGCGGCCGCCGCCGGGAGTTTCACGCAGAATATGCGTGCCGAGGATGTCGCTGGGCATCAAGTCTGGCGTGAACTGCACTCGATTGAATTGCAGGTGGAGCGTCTGCCCCAGCGCTTTGATCAGCGCCGTCTTGCCCACGCCGGGCAAACCCTCCAGCAAAATATGTCCGCGACTTAAAATGCCCACCAACACCATGCGGTGGAGCTGCTGGCGGCCGAGCAGCGTTTGGTCCAATTGACCGAGCACCCGCTGGATCAGTTCCGTCGCCGCAGCCAATTCGTGTGGAGGCAACAGCGCGGACTGCGGCACCGCGCCGGACGTGTGATCAAGATTTTGCGTCATGGATTTGCCGGCGCCTTAATCTTGCCTGCTGCCTCGCGCGCGAAATAGCGCTGGATGACCTTCCTGTGCTCAGGCAGGATCACTTGCGTCCGAGCCGAGCCGCGTCCGGCGGCCGACGCATCGAGCGATCCACCGGTGCTGGGCTCGCTGGCCGCGGCCGCGGTGGGATCCCCCACGCTGATCCCCTGCAAGCGGCTGTCTTTCAGCGAGGCAACCACCGCGGGAGGCAGGACCTTTTCTCGAAAATCGACGTCATCCCGATTGGTGCCGTCGGTCCAAGTCATTTCCGCGTCCCCTCGCCCTCGGTCCACCCCGCCCCGCCCCGGTTTACCGCTTTTGGCAAGCAAATCCTCCAGGCCTGACGAATCTTCGAGTTCGCTAAGCATGGCCGCCAGACCCTCGGGATCGATTTCGCATTGCGCCTGCATTTGCTCCAGGAGCGCCGGATCGATCAACCTGGCCGCCGCCAGATTCTGAAGCCTCCGCAGATCGCAGCCTTTACACATTCCCAGCGCATGAGCCAACTCGGTGAGTTGTTCCGCGTTGAGCGAACCGTTTTCGCATGCCGCTTTCAATTCTTCCGAGAGCGTGTCGGCCATCAGCTCGTCTTCGTCGGCCGCCCGCTTTACGTCTTGTGCCAATACGTTCATCGCCTCGTTGAGATCATTTGGCGACATTTGTCCCTGCGCTTTATCGAGAGCCGCGGCCAATTCCTCCGCTCTGGCGGCCTTTTCGGCGTCGCGGGCCGCATCCTCGGCGGCTTCGGCGCTCGCCTGGGCGATCGACTGCTCGAGGTGGTCCATGGCTTCCCACGTTTTGGCCGGATCGCTGCCGGAAGCGTCCCGTTGCAATTGTTCGAGTGCCATCTCGAGGCTCTTCGCTCTTTCCGGTGGAAGAATTTTTTCCTCCTTCAGCAGTTGGACTTTTTCGGCCAACTTTTCGACTTCGGCGCCGACCAGCAATCGATGCGATGCCAACTCGCCCAAGAAACGGGTCGGGATGAGAAAGCTGGCCAGCAGGAAGGTTGTGCAGCACAGCAAAATTCCATATTGGCGCCCACCCTGCCAATGCACGCTCGGTGTGGCCGCGGAAGGGATGTTGATCGGCCAATCGCCTGTGTCGACATCGCCGGTCGCCATCAACAGGCCGCCGCACTGCCAATGGCCATCGAGCATCGCTCGAACGGTATCGGCCGAGGGACAGCGACGAACGGCAACGACTGCACCAAAGACGACCGCCGCAACCACACCCAGCAGTCCCCACAGCAGCGACTCGCGCGAAACCAGTAGTGTTCCCCGCAGCACGAACACGGCCGTTCCCCACACCAAAAGCCATGCGGAAAGGACCGCTACCGCCGTACGAAGCCCTAAGATGGTTCGGATTCGAGCGCGAGTATTCGCGACGACTCGCTGGTGATCGGTCATGGAATCCTTCCTTTCCCTGGAGAAGTGCCCAGCCGAGAAGAGTCAGGACGTGTGTTGGGTGTTCCGTGCAGGGTGAGCCTGCTCCCAACGCAACTACGATCCTACCCCTAGTCGGTAGGGCGTTCAACCTTCGCCAACTGGTTTCAAGCCGGCCGTGGCCGGATTTCCAGGGCGAATCGCCGCAGATGTCCAACGATCGTTGGTAACGGACGATTGTGAATAGGTCGCGTCATGAGGCGAGATTCAACACTCTCGCGCCGGGGGATTGTCTTTACGACTTTTACCCGTCTTACTGCTTGACCCACGTCTTGCCGGCTTTGTAAGCATTGGCCCGTTCCACCAGCGTCGGATCCTTGCTGATTTCGATCACTTTGTCCAACGCCGAAGTGAACTCTGCCTTATTGGCATCGCGTACGTCCCGGCGATGTGCCAGTTCGACCACCGTTTCACAGGCCGCCTGTGCATTGGCCGGCTGGTCCAGATAAGGGACCGCCAACCGCAAGGCGTCGACTGAGTAAATCGCCTTGGCCCGCCTGAGCAAAACGTTCTGATCCTCCGTGCGGGTGCACATGCCCAACACTTTTTTCAATAAGGCGAGACGCTCTTCATTTCTCCGCCCGTCCGGCAAGGGGGCGATTCGGATCAACGTCGCCAGCACCGGGGCACGATCTTCCGGCTCCTTTTCCGACTCGAAGATCTCGATCAAGCGGGGGGCAACCGAAGCATCCGGCCAAACGCAAATTGCCTGCAGGCCGACTTCGTGGAGCGACGGATCGGCAATCGCGGCTTCGATCGCTTCCAGGGCTGCCGGGCCACCGACACGCCCGAGCGTCACGAGCAGCACGGCGCGATCCGACGGATTGCGCTTGTCGATCGCGGCCAACAGTGGAACCGCTCGCTGAGCGCTGTCGGTGATTCGGTTGCACACCAGGGCGACCGCCTTTTCAGCCGCTTCGCGCTCCGAACCTTTCTCCGCCTTGAGCACTCCGTCCAACATTCCTGGAATCTCGGCCGGGCTGGCTAGTTGCCCCAGAGCCGTCATCGCCGCGGCCCGCACCGTGGCATTGGAATCGACCGCCAAGGCGAACAGGTCGGGCATCGTCTCCAGAGCGCGCCGCGTCGTCAGGATTTCGATCAGCGCCACGCGCAACGCAGCGTCGTTCGATTGTTTCAGTGTCGCGACGATTGCCGAAAGCGCGTCTTTGCCGCGCAAACGGACCAACGCGGCGCGCGCGGCAGACTTTTCGGCCTTCGAGTCGCTGGACAAAAACGACACCAGCAAAGGCAAATCCTGCGCATCGCCCAGAGCGCCGACGGCTCCGATCGCGGCCACTTTGACCGGCTCTTCGCTGGTCGCCCGCAACAACTCGACCACGGCCGGGCGGGCAGCCACATCTCCTCGGTCGGCCAAGGCGCTGCACAAGCCCGCCTGGGCATCGGCGGAAAGCTTTGGCAACTGGGCGGCAAACTGTTTGGTGGCCGCCTCCCCTTTGGCTTCGGTGCGAATCTGGTCGAGCCCCACGGCGCGCAGGTCTTTGTCGTTCTCGCCGAGAAAGCCCACGATCAGCGTGACCAACTCGTCGTTCGTCTCTTCCTTGGCCGAGGCGATTGCCGCCAGGCCCCAGACCGCCGCGAGACAAGCCAAAACGCCCACACACCACCGGTTGCATTTCATGATGCCATACTCCTGCGCCACACTCTTCCCATGGGCAACGCCCGCGCGACGTCGCGCGGGCGTGCCTGTCTCTACGGATTCAAACCCACCTGATCAGCGGCAATGCGCTTTTCTTCCTATTTGCCGGCACAGGCGACCATACCTCGTGTAACGGCCAATCGGACTTGCTTCGGCTGGCCATCCCCCACCAGCGACTTATAGACCGCCAGCGCTTCGGCCTTTTTGCCGCTGGCCAGCAGATCCTCGGCGCAAGCCAGGCTGGCGTCCGTCGCGGCTTGCTTGGCTTCGGGAGCGGTCGGCTTGCCGTCCGTCAGGGCTTTGGCAGCCTCGGCGGTGCCGATGTCTCCCAGGGCGATCGCCGCCGCCCGGGCCACCGACGCATCGGCATTATTCAAAAGTGCCGCCAGAGCCGGAACACTTGCCGTGTCGCGGCGCACGCCCAACGAACCGATCACGCCGACTTGCGTCGCGCCGCTGACCTTCGCCAGTCCATCGCGGAGCGCCTGAGCCGCTTCGGTCGCCGGAATCCGCTCGAGCGCATAGCGAGCCATGTGAGACAGGTCCTTGTCCGTCAACAAGCCGGCCAATGTCGGCACCGACTCAGCGGTGCCGATTACCATCAGCTTGCGGCAGACATAATCCTTGGCGTCGCGCGAGACGCCCGTCGTGAGGCAGGCTGCCAGTTTGGCTTCCAAATCCTGGCGGGCGCCGGCATTGCCGTACGTTGTCACGACGGCTTCGTCGATCGGCAGGAGCACTTTGGGGTCGGTTCCCCAGTCATAAGTCTTCAACGCTTCGAGAGCTAATTCCAACATATCGAGATTCCTTGATCGGGAGGGGTGATTTCACTTGTGAGGATCAGCCGCTAAGTGGCGGCCACAACCAGCCAGCGCAAACTCGCGGACAATTACAAGACCCAAGGTTCCCGCCGCGCGCGATCGCACAGGCGGTTGGCCTCTTCGTCGCCGGTGAATTCCTGCTTGGCGGCGTCCCATTTCAGTGTGCGCTGTAATTGATAGGCGATGGTCGCCAGGTGCGACACGACCACGGTGTTCACTGCCAATTCAATGTCGCGGAAGGGTTTTTCGCGCGTTTTGACCGAGTGAATGAAGTCGCCATAAATGCCCCCTTCTCCCTTATAAACCGGCACCGGTTTCGGCTCGCGCTTTTCCCCGGGGGTGCCTTCGATCTGCAGATTGGCGCGGTCGGGATAGTTGTGGTGCAACAGCAGTCCGTTGGGATAGCGCAGCGTGACGTAATTCTTCCCCTTCTCATCGTTGTAGGCGACTTCGGCCGGCTGCAGCTCACGCACGTCGACGGCGAACGTTGCGCCGCCGAAATGATGGGCTCCCCAGTCGGTCATGCCCCCTCCCGAGTAGTCGACGTACGACCGCCAGCTACCGCCGCCCGTACCAAAGTTGCCGTCGCACCGCCCCGGATTGTAAGGGGCCCACGGCGCGGGACCGAGCCACAACTCCCAGTCGATATTGGACGGGACCGATTCGGCGGGCAAATTGCAAATCTGTGACAGGGGACCGACGTTGACGTTGATACTCTTGATCGTCCCGAACTCGCCTCCCCATGACTTCGCGACCATGTCCCGGTAATCTTCGAGCACGCGCTGGCTGCCGCCCGAAACCATGCGCCCATAGCGCCTGGCAGCTTCGATCATCAAGGGCCCTTCGCGCAGCGTGCGCGTTTCGGGCTTTTGACAGTAGACGTCTTTGCCGTTGCGGCAGGCTTCGATCACCATCAGCGCGTGCCAGTGGTCGGGCGTGGCGATATGCACGGCGTCGATGTCGGGGCGAGCCAACAGTTCGCGAAAATCGACATAGGCTTTGCAGTCGGTGTTGTTGTACTGTTTGTCGATATTGCCCTTGGCGGCGTCACGTTTATCGGTCCGCACGTCGCAGACGGCCACATACTGCACGTCGTTGCGTCCCTTGAACGCGTTCTGATCGCCGCTTCCCATGTTGCCGATGCCAATGCCACCCATCACGATGCGCTCGCTGGGGGCCGCTCGCTCATCGTTTCCCAGGCTGCTCGCCGGGACAAAGTAGGGCACGGCCAGTGCCGCGCCGGCCGCACCCGCGGTCTGCAGGAATTGGCGGCGACTCGGATTCGTTTTGTGGTCCATAAGTTTCCTCTGGGGAATGACGTGGAGTGTGGGGCAAGCGGTCTCTTCGGCCCGATTCCGCTGCACGCTCGCGCCGCGGATCTGTGGGTGAGAAGCCGGGTGGGGTGTTCGGCCAGGGCGCGCCGCGAATCAATATCTTATCACTTGGCGCCCGCCGTTTGTCCAGCAGATGACAAACTTTCGCCGGCGTCTGAGCGGACGCCACGATTATCGCCCAAGCGAGTCGCGGTTTCCAGCGGCAATGGCCGTTTTTGCGCCCGCCCCTGGGTCGGCAAAAAAAGCCGTTGCAAGCAACCTGGTACCCCCCGCGAGCGGAGTCGTGGGAATCCGCTGAAAACTGGGTCCGCTGACAACCCTGTCATCTGGCACCGCCTCAACCGGTGCCGCGTCAATCGTCTTTCGCCGGCAGGTCGAAACTGCGATAGGCGATCGCCCGTCGCACGGCCGGGGGGATCGGCGCGTCGGGCCCCTTGATCGATCGCCACAGGATTTCGTTGAGTTCGAAATCGTCGATCCGGTCGTATTCGCTGAAGTCCATTTTGCTCGAACGATCCGCGCCGTAGGAGAGCAGCGTATTCCGCGCATCGAGATCGATGCGGGCTGTTTCATGGACATAGGGACTGAGGTCCGGCGTGTCGGTAAACGATTCAGACATCGGGGTCGCCCCGGCGTCGAATTGGCTAAGCGGCGGCAGGCCAAGGATCAGTTCGATGGTCCGCAGCATCGCGGCGGTGCTGTACTGCGTGCTGTCGACATGATTGCGCCGCACGAAAGGGCTGACCACAAGTCCCACGGTCCGGTGGGCGTCGACGTGGTCGACGCCGTTTTGCGCATCGTCTTCGATCATGAAAATCGCCATCTCCGGCCAGTACTTGCTGCGGCTGAGCGCGTCGACGAGCCGTCCGATCGCCAGATCGTTGCTGGCCACGCAGGATTGCGGAGTCGGGACGCCAGGGACCGTTCCTTCCGTGTGGTCTTCTCCCAGGCTCATGATGATCAGCCGCGGGAGATTTCCGTTGGCTTCGAACTGGGCGAACTCTTTCAAAAAGATCTCGACGTTGTCCGTGTCGCGAGCTTTTCGTCCGTCTTTCAGCGGCAAGCCGTACTGCGGAGACATGTGTCCGACAAGTCCCGGCACGCGTCCTTCGACTCGAAACGAGCCGTCCGGCTCGCTTACCCGCCCGCCATATTCGCCGTAATTACGATAACTGATTCCCTGCCGTTTGCAGGCGTCCCAGATATAGCCGCTGGGGGCGTTGGACAAGTCGCCGGTCTGATCGTCGTCATCGATCCCGCGACGGCCTGAGTAGGTCAACGCCCAATCGCGGGCGACGTAGTCGGTGTTATAGGCCATGGTCGACCAGGGATGGCCGTCACGCGAAACGTGTCCGTTGCAGTACAGGTTGTCCAACAGGACGTACTCACTGGCCAGCTTGTGATGGTTCGGCGTCACCTCTTCGCCAAACATCACCAGGCTCGGGTCGCCATTCCCACGCGGAACGTCGCCAAAGACTTGATCGTACGTCCGATTCTCCTTGATGATGTAGATCACGTACTTGATCGGCGATGGATCGCCGACTTTGACGGGAATCGCCGTTTTGCGCCCGTTCGGCGCCGGAGCCGCGCTCAGCAGTTCGTCGGAGTAAGGGCAATTGCGATAGACCTGGCTGGTGTAACGGGCCAGTTGGGCGTCGTCGGGGACCTTCACGATCGACAATGCCCCCGAGAGCGTGGTTCCGACGTGCGCCACCGGAATCTGACGGTAACCCCCTTCACGCGCGGGTTGGGCCAGCAAGGCGTCGAGCGTTGCTTGCTGCGGTCGGTTCGACCGCGTCTGGTTTCCCTTGCCGACTCCGACGAGCAATTCCTTGCCGTCGGGAGTCATCGCGATCGACGTCGGATACCAGCCGGTTGGAATGAAGCCCTTTACCTGGCTGCGACGCGGAGACTCGATTTCGATCACGGCCACGCAGTTGTTGTCGGCATTGGCTACATAGAGCGTCTCTCCGTCGGGTGAGACACAAAGCGCGTCGGGCGTGCTCCCTTCGGGAGATTTTGGAAAGAGCGCCGTGAAGATCGTCTCTTCGACCGTTCCTCGCGACGTGTCGATGACCCACACTCCGTTGCTCGAGGCGCAGGCCACGAACAACCGATCGTCCTTGGGATGGAGAGCCAGTTGATTCGGATGCTCGCCCACCGGAATGCGTCCGATCGTTCGGAGCGTCTCGGAATCGACGACCAACACACAGCGATCGACCCAGTCGCTCACATAAATCAGGCCGTTTCGCCCCCGCAGCACGTCGTAAGGACGCTTGCCGCAGGGCGCCGACAATTCCTCGCTGTTGCCGCCGGTGCCGGTGCGCGTGATGAATCCAGCGGATTTGATCTCGATCGTCTTATCGCCCGACCGAAACGTCTTGGTCGCGCCGCGAGGAAGAATCGCCAGCGAGTAGATCGCTCCTTGATCGACGTCGTGAAACAGTCCCGTCCGAAAGGGAGGCGGCGGTGGAGGCGGAGGGGGTGAAGCAGCCGGAGCAGCGGTTGCAGCGGGAGTGGCTGTAGCGGGAGTGGCTACAGCGGGAGTGGTTGCGGCCGGAGCCGCGGCAGCAACCGGAGCAGGACTCGTCGTGGGAGCAGCGGGCTGTTCGGGCGCTTTGCTGCTGGGCGTGTCGACGCGCTCGACCGATTGCAATTTGCCATCCGACCATTGGAACGCGTGAAGCTGTCCGCTTCCGCCCCCCGACCACCAAAGCGTGCCTTCCTTGGAGTCGGCCGCCAGGCCAAACCAGCTTTGCTGCCGTGATGTCGAGGCGATTTTATTGCCGCTCTCCAGTTCGATCACCGTCAGGTCGTGGGAGTTGTAGCCGCTCGTTGCCACGAAGGCGTAGCGGCCGTCGGGCGATGTCAGGATGTTCAAAGGCAAGTCGGTGATGACGACTTGTCGGCCGGCTGGAGTCAGTTTCCATCCGTTGGGAAGCAGAGTTGCATCATCCGCGGGCGCGCCAACTGCACTGTCTTGAGGTTTTGCAGCTTCTTCGTCAGACCAGGCCCGACCTCCCGTCGCCGTCAGACCGATCAGAACGACCAGCGAGATCCAGCGTGTGTAGCGCATGCGGCACTTTCCAGTCAAAAGTTTGGATTGATCGTCCGAGCGGAATGCCGTTGCGATCCGGCGGTTCGATCCTCGGTAAGTCAGCCCCATTATAGGCTCGCCGCGGGAGAGCGGGGGGCACGGCGGTCGTTCGCGGAAAAACGGCCGGAAACGCCTAGTCCGTCGCCGATTCACCGGGCCAGGCACCTCGTCGGTCATTTCCAGCCACGACGCTCCTTGCCAGCCAGCACACATCAAACACAAGTCACATGCCATCCACACAAACGACCAACACGCGCAATTTAACCTAGCAGTCGGCCGCGAAACGAGAGGATCCGCCACAAAGAAGTGACGCGGCCGGTTTCCGCCACGAGTTGCCGCCAGCAGGGCGAGCCGTTGGCCGATATCCGCCGTGCCGTCACGTTAAAGGGCGCAGGTGAAAGGCATGAGCGACCATCTTGCCATCTTTGGACCTCGGAAAGACGCGGAAACGTCCGGTCTCAAATCGATGGAATCGACGATGTCGGATGCCGACTATGCGGCCTATGTTGACAAGGTCAACGCTGACATCCAAGCCAGTAACGACGTGGCCAACCGTGTCTGCGGAGACTGCACGGCTTGCTGCACGGTGATGGGAGTCGTCGAATTGAACAAAGCCAACTATCAACCTTGTTCCCATAACTGCGGAAGGTGCGGGATCTACAATTCCCGGCCCAGCACGTGCCGCTCTTGGAGCTGTGGCTGGTTGCTCGGTCTCATCGAAGGAGACGAGCGCAGACGGCCCGATCAAATCGGGCTGCTGTTCAACCGTGAAACTCTGGGTGGAAAACCGATTCTGGTTGCCTATGAAGTCTGGCCGGCTGCAGGCAGGCAGCCTAGGAACGAATATCTGCTCCGGAAAATGAGCCAAAAGAATCCGGTCGTCTTGCGGCAGTACGAGACCCGCAAATGCGACGTCATCACGCCCGATCCGTCGCGGCGGCACCAACTTCGACAGTCGATTCTCACCGAGTGGTGCCAACAGCCGGGTGCTGGATGGTCGGAATGTGGCTATTCCACTTCATAGCCCTGGGATTGCTTCGCCGCCGCTTCGCCGCACTTGAGAAAGCCGATTTCTCGTTTCAGGGAAAATTCAGGGCAAGCACCGGGCTCGCGGCCTGTCATGGCTCAAACCGTGGGCTTCGCCGACAAACACCTTTGCAATGGCGGTGCTCTCTCGCGGCCGTGACGTTGCACTCACCGATCGCCCGCACCCCGACGGTCTCTCAGCATAACGGCCAGTTGCATGGTACAGCATTGCACCTAACCGGTAGGCCGTTCCCCCCCATTTTAACCAGTGCACTTCGTCGGCTCATGGCGATCAGCGGTGGAGTCAAACGTGCTCGTGCGCGGGGGGCCGTGCAGCAACATCGGGGAGGCCCGGCACCGCTTCGGCTGGCGTCCTGCGGGCGACGCCGAGAGGGACGGAGCACCGTAAAAATAATGTCTAAATAGCTTGACAAAATCCATAATCACGCGCAGATGACCTACTTAACCATTGACTCTAAATTTTGATTCTGTACAAACTGGGGAACATGGATGGGCAGGTAGGCGGAAAGATAGGTAGGTCCAGCCATCCAGGCAACCATGCTATCAAGGCTGCGTTCGTTGTTTGTCGCCCGTTGATGTCCGTCCAGGAGACGTGTCTGCCATGAAGAACTGGCTTTTCCGTGCCCTACGCAACCCGTTGCGTCGGCCCCCTGCCCCCCGGCTGCCGATCGGCCGATCTCGGATCCCCGTGTTTGAGTTGCTCGAGTTGCGATCGATGCTCTCGGGGAATACCTACACCCCGACGGACGCCAACGACGATGGCACGGCAGGCACCTTGCGCGCCGCGATCGCCTCAGCCAACGCCGACGCCGGAACGCAAGGCGACACGATCCAGCTTTCGTCGGGCACCTACATGCTGACGTTTGGTGAGCTGGCGATCACCAATACTGCGCACAGCCTGATTATCGACGGGCAGGGATCGACCGGACCTAACGCAACCATCATCGATCAACTCTCCTTGGACCGCGTCTTTCAGATCGCCGCCGGCGCTGCGGTGACGTTTGAAAACGTCGAAATCACCGGCGGCATCGCCGGCAACGACGACGCCGGATCCAGCGCAGTCGAGGCCGACGGCGGTGGTATCCTTAGCGACGGCAACCTCACCCTCGACAACGTTTCGGTCACCGGTAACAAGGCGCTAGCCACGGTACC
>Ga0182024_10003322_pt1 | contig 38527 bp, 42 predicted proteins | sample P32metaG_FD_120480 | JGI IMG/M metagenome (GOLD analysis project Ga0182024, IMG submission 120480) | Permafrost microbial communities from Stordalen Mire, Sweden - P3-2 metaG (Illumina Assembly) | ecosystem: Environmental > Terrestrial > Soil > Wetlands > Permafrost | place: Sweden: Stordalen...
CATTGCATCCAGTCCGGTCAGCCCGTCCAAGGCATCCGCTCCGGTCAGTTCCGCCATTGCATCCAGCCCGGTCAGCCCGTCCAAGGCATCCGCTCCGGTCGGTTCCGCCATTGCGTCCAGTCCGCTCAGCCCGTCCAAGGCATCCGCTCCGGTCAGTTCCGCCATTGCGTCCAGCCCGGTCAGCCCGTCCAAGGCATCCGCTCCGGTCAGTCCTCAGGTCGCCAAAGCCGTTCAGGTTTCGCCGCTGGAACACCAGGTGGTTCAACCGACGAGCGCGCAGATTTCCGACGCTCAGAATCCGGCTCCAGCAGAAACATTGGCGGCCAACACGGTGACTGTCTCCCACGAGAATTTGTCCGGGGAAGAGCTGACTGCGGAGAAGCCGCACTTTGCCCGGCGGACAATACACGCCAGGGACAATCTGCACGCCCCTCTGCTGGCGAGAATTCCCGGCCAAATGCCTCCCGGAAACGGGGCGCCAGAACTTGAACATGCCGCAGATACTTTCGCATTCACCGTCGAAGGGGACGTCACTGTAGCCAACTACGATGACGCGACAAAGACGATCGACACATACGAAGGGGAAACAATAGCTTTAGCTCCGACCACGAGCGAAAGCAGTGTGATAACCTGGCAAAACTATACGTCAAATGTCCACTACAGATGCGACCAGACCGGGAATTGTACCCTCGTCAAGGGCGGCCAGGTTTCCCTTAACTCCACTCGGACAAAGTAGATAGAAGCTAGCGGGGACGGATTTCGATGAACACCCCCTTGGCCTGAGCCAGCACTATTCCTTTTGTGTCAAGGACCTTTGCCTCGGTCCAATGTTTGCGGCCTTCGTTGCGGGTGATGCGACCCTCGAGGCGCAGCGTCGCTGCAGAGGGAACGGGCCTCAAATAGTCGACCTCCATGTGACGGGTCATGGCTGTGAAACCGCGGGCGCGAACCGCCTTGCTCATGGTTTCGTCGAGAAGGGTGGCGATGATCCCGCCGTGCAGGTAGCCGTGAGGGCCTTCGAATGTATCCGGCACCGCGGGAACGCAAACGACGGATTGGTCGGCGGCCAGGAGAAATTCCAGGTGGAGTCCATGGGGATTGGCTTGCCCACAGCCAAAACAGCGATTCTGAGCGCCGTGGGCCATCGGGGTTAGATTCTCTATCGCTTCAGTCATTCTTCCCTCGCTAAGCTGCGCCGGCGAGCACTTTTGCGTAGGCCTCGCGGTCCACGTTGCCGCCGGTCAGCACAATGCCGATGCGCTTTCCGGCGTGTAATTCCTTCTCTTTCAGTGCCCCGGCCAGAGCGGCGGCTCCGGCGCCTTCGGCCAGGTTGTGGGTGTCCTCGTAATAGGCGCGCATGGCATTGGCGATTTCGTCGTCGCTGACCTCGACGATGCGGGCGACGTTTTCCCAGATCACTTCCATCGCCTGAGCGTTGGGCGTGCGACAGGCCAGACCATCGGCAATGCGTGTAAGTGACGGCGCTTCAATGACTTTCCGCTGCTTGAAACTGAGGGCGTAGGAAGGGGACGCGGTCGCGACTACACCGACAATCTCGGTTTTCAGCTCCAGCGCATTGCGGGAGGCAGAGACTCCACTGATCGACGAGCCGAGACCGATGGGAACATAAACCGTGTGAAGTGGCGGCGCGCCCTGGAAGAACTCCAGCGCATAGGTCGACGTGCCCATGACCAGGCGTTCGTGGAAGGAGTCGATCATGGTGTAGCCGCGCTCGACGGCCAGGCTTCGGGCGAATTCGAGCGACTCCTGGAAGTCCTGCCCTTGCTCCACAAGCTCGGCGCCCTGGGCGGCCATGGCGCTGTTCTTCTCCCTGCTGTTGCCGTGGGGGACAACGATGACCGCCTTCAAACCGGAGAGACGTGCGGCCATCGCAACACCCTGGCCGTGATTCCCGCGGGTTGCGGCCACAACGCCGGCCAGGCCGGGTTGGGTCTGCTTGAGCCAGTCCATATAGACCAGCGCCCCGCGCAGCTTGAAAGCGCCTACGGGTGAGTGGTTTTCATGCTTGATCCAGCCTTCGGTTCCCAGGCGTTGATTGAGCAGCGGCCAGGTGTATTGCGGCGTTGGGGGCATGTGGCGATAGACCACCGTTTGGGCTTCGCGAATCTGGGTGAGCGAAGGAAGCTGCATGGTTCCAGCATAGCGAACGCGGCCGGAGGGCGTTTGCACCAGGCGCAACGGAACCGTGGTAGATTGAGGCTCATGTCCGTCAGGATTCGCAAAGCCGATCTGGACGATGCACCGGCAATCGGGCTGGTACACGTGGAGAGCTGGCGGAAGACGTATCCAGGGATCGTTCCCGACGCCTACCTGGAGGCGCTCGACGACGAGGAGCGTGCGGCCATGTGGAAGCAGGAAATCGAGGCCGGCCGAAGCCTCGTTTTTATCGCCGAGGACCAATGGGGTATCTTCGGATTTATCTCCGGCGGTGCGATTCGGGAGCCGATCGAAGGGTATGATGCCGAACTGTATGCGATCTACCTGATGCCGGCGCGGCAGCGGCGAGGGCTGGGCCAGGAACTGGCAATGACATTGCGGGAATGGTTGCTGATGCAGGGCTTCAGCAGTATGGTTGTGTGGGTGCTCGAAGAGAATCTTCGCGCCGTATCCTTCTACAAGCGGATGGGCGGGCTGCCGATTGCGCAGAAAACAATCGAGATTGGCGGCGCAGTACTGTCGGAAGTGGCGTTCGGCTGGCCGGTGCTTTGATTCCTGCCCGGTAACCGAACAATAGGCGCTTCATCTTGACGGCTCCCGGCTGATCCGCGCAGACTTTACATGCCCTTTGGAATCGAATGCAATGGAGGTTTTTGAATCATGATGGACCGGAGAACCGCGATCAGGAATATTGGCGGCGTAGCCAGCGCTCTGCTTTTGGCTGAAACTCTGCGGGCCGAGGGGCCCCTCACTGGGAAATCCGGCGTCGGGCAGACCGCAGCCGCAGCCCCGCCACCCCCAACCGGGCCGTTCACCTTGCCGGCGCTTCCTTACGCCTATGAAGCGCTGGAGCCGAATTTCGACGCCGTAACCATGCATTTGCACCACGACAAGCATCACCAGGCCTATGTGAATAACCTCAATGTTGCCGCCGCGGCGCATCCGGAGATTGCCGGAAAGACGGTCTGGGAGCTGGTGGCCAATCTGGATTCCGTGCCAGAAGCTGTCCGTACCGCGGTGCGCAACAACGGCGGAGGCCACGCCAACCATTCCTTCTGGTGGCCGACGCTGGGCAAAGGCGGGGCAGCTCCCACTGGCGAGCTGGCCAAAGCCATCGACGTGAAGTTCGGGTCCCTCTCGGCCTTTCAGGACAAGCTGACCGATGCGGCGATGCATGTCTTCGGCAGCGGCTGGGCCTGGCTGGTGAAGATGCCGGACGGCACGGTGGCGATTGAATCCAGCCCTAACCAGGACAGCCCGCTCACCCTGGGCCACAAGCCGGTGCTGGGCGTGGATGTGTGGGAGCACGCTTACTACCTGAAGTACCAGAACAAGCGGGCCGACTACGTGAAGGCCTTCTTCAATGTGCTGAACTGGGACTACGTGAGCGGGCAATTCGCCCAGAAGGCGTAGCCGATGGGCGGAATGAAGGCCGGCCGGCCTGGAACAGGCGCTGGCCTGGCGGTTGTGTCCATTGGACTTGCGTTCGGGCTGAGCATTGTTCTGGCAGGCTGCCGGTCAGCAGCCGAGCTGACCCCGCAGCAGGCGGAAGGGAAGCATCTCTACGAGGTGCGCTGCGCCCATTGTCATCGCGACAACGACCTGGCGCTGAAAAAAGTGCCGCCGGATCTGCACGGGCTGTTCAACCACCAGACGCTGCCCAGCGGAATTGCTGCCACAGACGCCGCAGTTGCGCACAATGTTCTGGCCGGCCGGGGATTGATGCCGGGGTTTGCCGGCCGCTTCAACGACGAGCAGCTGGCCGCGCTTCTGGCATACCTGCACACCGGGTTGCGGTGATGCAGTTGCCCGCATTGTGCAGGTTCCTCCGGGACTGAAGGCCGCTCTGATTCTCCGGGCTTTATAGCGGCTCCATAATTGCTGTACCCCAGGGCTCCGTGCCCCATCCTTGCGACTTTTTTCTGTCGCAAGGGTGGGAGACCACTATCGCAGGGTATAGCATCTCGGGTTCCGCTCCAGGCACGGATTGAACTCATGCCTCGCTCCGATCGCAGCTTTCCGGGCGCCTCGATCCCACGGTTATTCGTAGCGAATGGCGGTCATGGGGTCGGTTTTGGCGGCTCGGCGCGCGGGGATCGTGCAGGCCAGCGCGGCCACCAGAACCAGCGCCAACGAAGACGCCAACAGCAACAGGGGATCGCGGGAACTGGCCTGGCTCTCCTGCGCCCAGTGGGCCATGACGCGGCTCATGGCCAGGCTCAGAACCAGCCCGGTGACAAGGCCGCTGCCCACGCTCACAACCGTCGAACGAAAAACGATACGCAGCAGGTGGGTGCGCGGCGCGCCCAGGGCCATGCGAATGCCGAACTCGTTGGTCCGTTGGACGACGGTGTAGGAGACGACACTGTAAAGCCCCACTGCGGCAAGAACCAGAGCCAGGGCGGCAAATCCGCCGAAGAGCCACGCGACCAGCCGCCCGCGTGCCCACTCCGGTTCTTCGCTGATCCAGTGCTCCAGGTCTTTCGGGTTGTTATTGGTCTGCTGGTCGTGGTCGACGGAGTTGACCTTGGCGCCGATGGCGTGCACCAGCGTGAGCGGCGGCACGTTGGTCCGGACCAGAAGCTGGGTGTACATGCCCATGACGGCCGTGTAAGGGACGAAAGCTTCGGGACGGATAGGTTTGGCGAGCCCGTCGTCGAGCTTGTCTGCAATGACGCCGACGATGAGGTATGGCCCCTGGTCAGCGCCGGGCGCGGTCAGCAGGTAGGGCGGGCGTGCCGTCACTTCCGGGAATTTGAGCGATTGCCCAATCGGATTGACGCCGGGGAAATACTTGCGGGCCAGCGTCTGGTTGATGACCATCATGGCCGCTCCGCGATGGTTTTCGTCGGCGTTCCAGATGCGGCCTGCAAGCAGCGGGATGCGCAGTACGGAGAAGTACTCGGGGCTCACCATGTTGAACTGCATGGACTGGTCTTCGGAAGCCGGCTTGCCGAGAATTTCGAATTTGGTGTTGAATCCGTTGGAGGGAGGCGTGGCGTTGCTGGAGATGGCGACTATGGTTGCGCCCGGAACTTCAGCTGCTTTTGCCTGCAACTGCTCGAAGTAGTGCGCACGCTCGGCCCAGGTTTTGTAGGTGCCGTCGTGGATCGGTATTCCCACCGACATGACGTAGTGCGGATCGTAGCCGAGCGGCGTATGCACCAGGCGCAGGAAGCCTTCGATGGCCGCGCCGGCTCCAGCCAGCATCAGCAGCGTCAGCGCGATCTGTCCGGCAATCAGCGCGTTGTGAACTCTCCGGCCGCTCACTCCACGGGTCGTCTTGCGGGTATTGGACTGCATCACCTGGCTGACTTCGGGCCGCGAAAGCTGCAAGGCCGGCCAGAGACCAAACAGGATTCCGGTACCCACCGCGACCGTCATGCAGAAGACGAGCACTGGAACGTTGATATGGATGGCCGCTTCGTGCGGGAACGAGTACGCGGGCAGATTCTCGACGATGACGGCAACCAGCCGGTAGGCCAGCACCAGGCCCAGCGCCGCGCCGGTAAGCGAAAGCAGCAGGGACTCGGTAAGAAGCTGGTAGATAATCCGCCTGCGGCTGGCTCCAACGGCGGCGCGGATGGCGAACTCCTGGCTCCGGGCCGTAGCTCGCGCCAGTTGGAGAATCGAAACGTTGCCGCAGCCGATGGCCAGCAGCAGGGCCACCGCGCCGAAAAGCAGATAGAGCGTTCCTCCAAGCTGCTTGATGAAGTCCTCGTTCAGCCCCACCACGTGCAGTTTCGCGGCGCCGGGCGGGAAATGCTTGGGCGTCTCTTTGGCAAACTGCGTAATCAGCGGTTGCAGGGCGGCGTCGGCAGCGGCGTGGCTGAGGCCCGGCTTGAGGCGAATGCCGACGTAGTAGCCGAGGGTGGGGTCCATGGTGATCTTTTTGGGCAGGTAGACATCGCCATCTCCCCAGGCGAAGCGGGAGCCGGCCACCCCGACGATGGTGTAGTTCTTGCGCACCATCTGGATGGTCTTGCCCAGGACCCCGGGGTCGGAGTTGAAGTGCCGCTGCCAGAACTTGTAACCCAGCACCACCACCGGCTGCGGGTCCTGCCCATCGATCGCGTCGGAGGGCTGCAGCCCGCGGCCCAGGCGGGCCGGAACGCCAAAAAAGTTGAACGCGTTGGAGCTGAAATAGACGGCTTGCACGTCTTCGGGCAGATCGCTGCCGGTGACAGTGAGATTCCAGTCGTCTTCCAGGAACGCGTCCTCCACCACGGGCGATTTGCGAATGATCTGCCACTGCGCCATGGTCGTCCCTAAGCCGGTCAAGTCACCTTTCGGGGTCAAAAGGCGCATGTGGATCATCCGGTCCGGGGCCGCATAGGGGTAGGGGTCCATCAAAATGGAATAGACCACGCTGAACACCGCCGTTGTGGCGCCGATGCCGAGAGCCAGCGAGAGGACTGCGGTGAGCGTGAATCCCGGCATCTTGACCAGTTGCCGAAGGCCGTAGCGGATGTCCTGGAACAGAGTCTTCATGATGGCTCCCGTGTCTCAAAGGGTGTACGAGGTTGGAGGCCCGTCAGTTCGGCAGGCTATGCTGAGCAGGGAACTAGCAAGTCGCTGACCATTTGCGAATCCAGTAAGTGCCTGAAACCATTGGTTCATCCGAAATGCTACTGGCTGTAACTGTCCGTTCGTGGAGAGGGCTGTTCATATGCGAACAGTGCGTTGAAAAGGTCCCGGAGGAGGGATGGCTAAGCCGGAAACTCTGCATCCCGGCGCGGCCCGAATCACGCTATACTCAGGATTGTTATGGCAACCGAAAAGACCTTCTATCTCGAGACCTTTGGCTGCCAGATGAATGCCCATGACTCTGAAAAAGTGATTGGCACGCTCCAGCATGAGGGCTACAAACAGGTTGAGAATGAAGAGGATGCGGGGCTGATCCTGTACAACACCTGCTCCATCCGCGACAAGGCCGAGCAAAAGGTCTTCAACCGCCTCAACGATTACAAGAAACTGCACAAGGCCGGCAAACGCTTCGGCGTGCTGGGGTGCGTGGCGCAGCAGGAGGGCGAGAAGATATTCGAACGGGCGCCGTACGTGTCGCTGGTCTCCGGGTCGGCCTCCTATAGAAAACTTCCTGAAATGCTGGCGCGGCTGGAAGCCGGAGAGACGCGCATCACCGGCCTGGACGACCGGCAGACCGACGAGACCTTCGAAACCGAGTTCACCGCGCGGCAGAATCCCTATCGCGGGTACATCACGATCATCGAAGGGTGCGACAAGTTCTGCGCCTACTGTGTGGTGCCGTACACGCGCGGCAAGGAACGCAGCCGCAGTTCATCGTCGGTGCTGGAGGAAGCCCGCCGCATTGCCGACCTGGGATACACCGAGATTCAGCTGCTCGGCCAGAACGTGAACAGCTATCGCGATCCCGAAGGGAAGTTGACGTTCGCCGAGCTGCTGGCCGCCGTAGGCCAGGTCGGCGGAATTCGCCGTGTGCGTTTTACCACCAGTCATCCGCGGGACTTTACGCGCGACATCGTCGCGGCTATCGACGCTTATCCCACCCTGTGCGACCATGTGCACCTGCCGGTTCAGTCGGGATCGGCCAGCGTGCTGAAGAGGATGGCGCGCGAATACACGCCGGAGTGGTACCTGGAGCGCATCTCCTGGGTCAAAGCTGCACGGCGGCCCATCGCTCTATCCACGGACATCATTGTCGGGTTTCCCGGCGAAACTGCTGACGATTTCATCCAGACCATGGACCTTTTGGCCGAGGTGGAATACGATTGCGTGTTCGGATTCAAGTACTCGGGCCGGCCCAACACCCCGGCGTTGACCATGATTGATTCCATCCCCGATGGGGAAAAGTCGCAACGGCTTCAAGTCCTGCTTGACCGGCAAAGAGAGATTCAGAGAATTAATTACGCCAGGCACTTAGGGCAGATTATGGAAGTAATGGTTGAAGGATCGAATCCGGCGCGGGGGCAGATCAACGGCCGCAGCAGCCAGAACAAGCCGGTGAATTTTACCTGCGCGCAGCCCATCAATCCAGCTCCGGGAAGCTACCGGCAGGTGAAAATTACCGGGTCGCATCCGAATAGTCTGGTGGGCGAGGCCGTCTAATGCTGGAGCCGGGACGGGAACGGGCACCGGAAAGGGGAGCCATGGAAAGCGATCTGAAGAAACGGATCGAGGCGTTGCGTTCCGAAGCCGAGGAACAGGCGCGCAATGGGCAATTGGACCGCGCGGCACAGATCCGGCAGAGCGAGCTGCCCAGACTTGAGGCCGAGTTGAAAAAACTGAGCGCCGCAGAGGACCGTGCGCAACAGGACGCAGGCATTGTCGAGGTAAGAATCCGCGGCCTGATGATGGACCCCTCGACCAACATGCCCATCATCGTATTGAAGGACGTTGGTTCCGACACCGTCATGCCCATCTGGGTTGGGTTCTTCGAGGTGAAGGCGATTTCCGATGAGATTGAGAAGACCGCCGCCGTGCGTCCGACCACGCACGATCTGGCCAGAAACCTCATCCATAACTTGAATGCCGAGCTGGAACGGGTTGTAATTACTGAACTTAAAAACGATACATTTCTGGCTGTTCTATGGCTCAGGCAGGCGGGGGAAGCGATTACGATCGACGCCCGGCCCTCGGATGCCATCGCCCTGGCCCTCCGTGCCGATTGCCCGATTTATGTGTCGGAGCAGGTGCTGCAGACCGCCAAGCTGAATACCTCAGGGCCGCCGGAAGGCCCGACAGCCGAGCAGTTGCGCGGCTGGCTGGAAGGGCTGAACGACGACGATCTGGGCCGCTACAAGATGTGAGAACTCCTGCCAGGAGACGTCTTCCTTGAACCCAGGCCCTTTTTCACGGCGCTTTGTGCTGCGCCTGCTTCCGGCATTTGCTTTTGGAGCACCTTCATTCGTCTGCAGCGAGACAGGCCCTTCGCCTCAGGCAAAACTCGCCTCGATTGAAAAGAGAATTGGCGGGCGGTTGGGGGTAGCGGCATTGGACACCGCGACTGGCCGGCGGCTGGGCTATCGGGAGACCGAGCTCTTTGCCATGTGCAGCACCTTCAAACTCCTGCTTGCGGGCTGCATTTTAAAGAGAGTGGACGCTGGGAGCCTGGGCCTGAATAACCTCATCTCATACGGTGAAAAAGACTTACTGGAATATGCTCCGGTTGCGCGGGCGCATGTGGGGCAGGGTGCAATGACGGTCGGCGATCTGTGCGCCGCGGCCGTGGAACTGAGCGACAATACAGCCGCGAACTTGTTGTTGGCTCAGGTCGGCGGACCGGTAGGGCTAACGCAATTCGTCCGTTTGCTGGCCAATCCGGTTACTCGCCTGGACCGCACAGAGCCGGATCTGAACAGCGCCGTGCCGGGCGATCCGCGGGATACTACCAGCCCAGCCGCGATGGTGGGCTCGATGGAGAAGTTGCTGACGGGCAACGCATTGTCCGTAGCGAGCCGCGTGCAATTGGCCAATTGGCTTGTACAGTCCACGACAGGAAAGAATCGGCTGCGCGCTGGGATGCCCGCCGATTGGCGTGCTGGAGACAAGACCGGCTCGTGCGAGCGCGGCGCGGTCGGGGACATTGGAATTTTCTGGCCGCCGGCCAAAGCGCCAATTTTGATCGCGGCGTATGTGATGGAAGGGAGTGCCGCAGGAGACCAGCGCGAGCAGGCTATTGCGGCCGTGGGGCAGGTGATTGCGCAAGTCTTATAGGCAGATTCTGGTTTAGCAGTTTTTGTTGCTGCAAAATTGAATTGTCCTGTCAGCAGCAAAGTAGAACTGTCCAGATCCAATAGTAGTCGCCGTGCGGTGGGAATGTGGAAATCCCGCGTTCTTTGCGGGATTTCCAAGGACTGTGGGAGGAGAGGGAAACGGCTCTTTGTTTTCCTCGCTTTCCATCAGTCCGTCATTTCCACCGCCCCAAATTTCGCGCGAAAAATCGAATTTTCCCATGTCTTCGACAGAACTGGATGTATCGCGCTCATCTAAGATTGAGCTATGCCTATCGCGGCTGCGCACGCCCTCATGTTCTTTGTTGCTGCTGCTGTTGCACGGTTCGGTTGGTTCATGGCTCACAAGCCTGAGCGGGCAATCCGCATCTTTCTTTTTGGACAGGACCCGGCCTTTGGTCGCGGATTCGCAATTGCTTGGAGCAAATCGGTGGGCTGGATGTTCACTGTCGGAGGCTGCTTGGGCACCGTGCTTTATCTAGTCCTCATCGCATTCGATTTATTCCACGCCCGCTGAGAAGATCAGGCCTTCTCGGCAATGACCTGGGCCATCACTGCTGCTTTTACGGGGATTTTGGGCGCGATATAGTCAGGCCCGTAGATCTGCCGCCCACGTTTCTGGTAGGCGCCCTTTTCACTGTTGGTCTTCACCTTCGGCTCGAAGTGCATATCTTGTTGCGCCTTGATGAGAGCCAGCGTGTGCCCCAGGCGCTTGTTCTCGACGATCGCGGTATGGTTCACGCGCTGATCCTTGCTGAAGACCTTGTAGGTGAGTAGCAGGCCTTTCGAACGTACCTCCAGACGGTCATCTGGAAAGTGATACATGTCGACGTACTTGCCTCCCAGCTCTTCTGAAAGGGGAGTGCGGTCTAAGATGATCCGCTTGCGATCGTAGGTCAAGGTGAGCTGGCTCGTGAGATAGCGCTGTTCACGGTGACAAAGGATGTCCGTGAGCTTGTTGGCAGGAAGGGTGACCGGTCGGTGCAGACCTTCTGCCCGAAGAGCAGTGACGGCAAACTGGTCATTGAATCGAAGCATGAAGGCTGGCAGATAATCGTTGCCTGCATCGATATCAGAGACGTTCGCAAGCCTGAGTTCCTTAACGAGCCGGTCTTGCAGTGTGCGGTTCACTCGTTCCACGCGGCCCTTCGCCTGGCTTGAGTTGGCGCAGATGATCTCGATGTTCAGCTCGGCCAAAGCCCGACCAAACTGGGTCATGCCGGTAGCCCCAGGAGCGCTCTCCCGGTTGACCCGAAAGACGCTGTGCTTGTCCGAGTAGAAGGCCACCGGACACCCAAAGGCAAGGACGTACGTGTGGACGGCGCTGAGATAGCTGTCCGTGTTCTCACTCAGCACGAAGCTAAGCTGCACCAGCCGCCCGGTCGCGTCGTCAATGAAGACCAGTAAGGTGCAAGCCGCTGCGCGATCCTCGAACCAGCGGTGGTTGCTGCCGTCGATCTGGATCAGCTCACCGAATGCCTCACGGCGCTGGCGGGGTTGATGAAACGTACGCCGTTGTCTCCGGGATAGCCATAGGCCGTCCTGAATCATCCACTTCCGGAGCGTCTCACGGGAGATATTTAACTGATGCTTGCTGAGAAGCATCTCGGCGGCCAAGGAGGGGCCGAAATCGCAATAGTTGCGCCGAACTAGCTCGACCGCGTATTCACGAACGCCATCCAGGGTCTTGTTGTTGGATGGCTTGCCTCGGTGCTTATGAATGACGGTGGCACCGCCGTCCTCCCGGTAGGCCTTGATCAGCCGTCGAGCCTGCCGGGTGCTGATGCCGAGGACCTCGGCGGCCGAAGCCTCTGTGCGTCTCCGGGCCACAACCTCAGAGAAGAGCTCTATGCGCTGCAGTTCGTTTCCGCTCATCGTCAAAAATCCCAATCTTCGCCTCCGCCATCTGACGGAAGGGTAGTTTGGACATTTCAACTTTGCAGAAACCGGACACTTTAACTTTGCACTTACAGTTTTAGTATACAGAATATCCGTTATCGGACATGAGGACTCGGAAGGGTTCCGAGCGTGTTCGACGTTATTTTCTGCAGGCCCCCTCAGAAACGGCAGAAACCGCCTCCGCTTAGAGTCGCGAGTCTCCCCCGCGTCCATGCCCGGTGTTTCGATCGCATGTGCTCAGGCGTCGACGATCGCAGCGGGCGGCAGATCCTGGAATCTGCTCGCGACTACTGTGCCTGGCGATCGACGCGCGGCAAGCACGGCTCCCTGACGCACCTGCAGCGGTTCCACCACGACCGGCTTTGGTACCTCAACGGCGTGACTGGAATCACCGACGCCATGTACGCGCCCCAGCCGGTTGCGATCGCGATCGCGCTTCCTGTTCTCGATCTGGCCCCTTCTTTGGATCCGCGTATTGGCGCTCTTGCCGGCCTGCCGCGTGCGGACCTGGTCCAGCAGCTGCTGAACGCGGATCCCTCCCTCACTTCCAGAAAGCTTCTCCTCGGACTCCAGAAAATCAAGCTTGCCGCATTGCTTTGCGCGGCTCTCGACGCGCGGGCCGAGGATCCGCGGGCCGAAGAAAAGGCGCGTGCATGATGACCTTCGCGGAGATCGGAGCGAAGCTGCACATCAGTGCGGGCACGGTCTACGGTACCTATCGCCGGGCGCTGCGGAAACTTCGCGCGCGCGGCGGCTCGACTGCGGCGATGCGAGATGCTGCGACGGCTCTTGAGCGCGATCGCGATCTCCGCTTGAAAGGAACGGCCGACGATCCGCCAACAAATCGTCGGTGAACCAAACGGATTGGCCCGCGGGTTTTCATGATGGGCCGTAAAGCTCGGACCTGGTTAGACGCCGGCCGAGGGGCGAGAGGGACGGTCGAGATTCTTCGACACCGCGCAGGAGCGCGGCGGCCGTTCCTTTCCAAATGGAGGAAGCTATGCAGAAAGTCTTCAACCTGATCCGGCTCCGCCTGGGCATGATGCTTCAGCGCGTGGCGCTCAAGATCCTTCCCCGCTCTCCGGAGCGCACCGGCATCCTGCGCGGGCTCCGCGAGCAGTCAGAGTACGAACGCTACTCCGGCTACTGCCAGATTCTGAAAGCTCCGGCACTCCCTTTCGTGCGTTGGCGCGAACAGTGGGGCTGGCAACAGCGCAAGCAGGCCGCGGCGTGACCAAGCGCCGCCCTGTGTACCCAACCGCGCCGGCTTACGAGACCGCGGCCGGGGAGCTGCTCGCCGCGGCGAAGGTTGCCTGGGAACAATACCTGCTCTCCGGCCGGCGCAAGCACCTGCAGGCCTGGCAGGATCTCCGCGCGTTTGCCGTGCTCCTTCTTGAGCGCGAAGCGATGCGTCTGGCTTCCGGTGAGCTTGCCGATCTCCGTTCCATCCTGCGTGGCTGCCCTCAGAACAAGGCAGTCTTGTTTCTACTTTCCCAACCGTTCGACGAAAGGTGAACCAGTGCGCAAAGGAAAATCCTTGTTTCGCGTCGTTCGCGTCTGCTGTGTCTGCAACCGGGAGTCGCCGCACCGAAGTCGAGGCCGGTTAAAGAGCGACCGGCCGCTCAAACCGGGCGAGCCCAACGTCCTGGCCATCACTCCTCTGATTTACTTCAAGGCTCACGGTCATTTCTCTCAGTTGGGCAATTGCGCCCGCGTGCGCGTCTGCGAAGAGTGTCTGGTCCGTGCAATCGCGCCCGGCCGGCTGCCCTGGTCTGACGAGGGCGCGAAGCTGTGGAATGCCCTTCAGGGAACCCTGGCCGATGGTTTCGACGGGCTGAAGCGGGAAGCGGGGCTGCTTGCGCCCCTGCCGCCCATCCAGGACGGTTCCCTGCCCCTCTCGACAGACGGATCCCTTTTCGGAACCTACGAAGTGCTGACCGGCGATGGGAGGAAACAGGCAAAATGACACCTTTCGCCGTGTCTTCGCTTTCCGCGATCGCGCCGGAGTTCGTTATGCAGGAACGCGCCGCCCCCTCTCGCCCGACCCGTCTGGGGACCCGCCGCAGGAAATCGCGTCAAGCGATTTCTGTACTGCCGGAGGCGGGGGCCTCGCGCTTCGGGCGCAAGCCCGAAGCCCCTTCACTTGATACTGGCAAACAACTAGCAACAACTGTTGCGAACTGGCTGGAAAATCAAAAAACGAACTGGGATAAGGAGGCAGATCGGCGGCGCCTTTGGCGGCAGCTCGTCTCCACGGTCCACCAAATTTGGCAGGGCTGGTTTGCAAAGCCCCGCGACGATGCTGAGCAGGCCTGGTGGGATCGCTACGACGAACAGAAAGCGAAGATCGCAGACGATTCGAACCTGGAATATGACATCTGGCTGGAAAAGTACGTCATCGCGAATGGCCTGCCCACCTGCCCGGAAGCTTATCTCCGCGCTCTCTACCTCGAGCAGTGGAAGAAACAAAATCGGCCGGTTGGCAAATGCGCCCACGTGCTCCGTTGGGAGAAACAACACTTCCAACTCCTAAACTGCCAGGGCCTGTGGGTGGGCTACGCGGCGGAATGCTGCGACACCAAAGGCATCGCCGTGCCCGTGGGGTGCAATCACCGTCTGTGCCCCCTGTGCGGCTGGCACCGTTCCCAGAAGGCCCAGCGCAGGATGCGGACGATGTTCGACCATCTTAATCATCCCAACTTTCTCACTCTGACTGTGCCCAACGTGAAGCGGATTTCGAAGCGCACGTTCCACTTCTTCCGCAAGCGGGTGAGAGTCTTTATTGCTCAGCACAAGGATATGTTTTTGGGCGGCGTCTACTCGATCGAGACGACCTTCAACCGCACCGAGGGCACGTGGCACATTCACGCCCACGTGCTCTTCGATCAGGCGTTTGTTCTTCCGCGCAAGGATCAGCGCGTTCAGTTCGCGGGCCGGAACATTCCGGCCTTCACTCTGATCAAGCTGGCCCTCGAATTCGACTGGTCGCGCCTGTGGCTCAATGTGAAGGATAAGTCCGGGAAGTGGGCGAATCCATTGGGGAAGCTCCCACGCCGTAACGCAGCCGACTCGACGCTCGAAGGAGAGCGCTATCTCTTTGAACAGTGGGTTCGCGGTTGCTGGGCGAACGCGCTGAAAGAGCGGGATTGGCGTTCCAAATCCTTTGTAGATATCGACCTCTCGCCCGAGGAAAAGAAGCGCCGGACGGAATGGAACCTGGCGCACCGGCGCGTGCTTGACATCAAGCCAGTCACCGATCGCGAGAAGGCGGCGAAAGAGGTTCTGAAGTACATCACCAAATCGGTGAAGTTCTGCGATCTTCCCAACTGCGTCGAGGACTTTCACAACGCGACAAAGGGGGCGCGGCTGATCCAGACATTCGGCTCCTGGTACGGCGTCGACATCGACCTGTATTCAAGCGCGGCGCACCCGGAAGATTGGAGCGAATTGAAGTGCGGGTGTGGTGAGAATCACTGGGTTCGCGTGGGGCTGTTTCAATATCGCGACGTGGCGATGGACGTGGACGGCCGATACCGGCTGCCCAGAATCTTCAACTCGGGGGGCACAGTCCCCCGCCCAACCATTCGTGCGCTTGAAGGGCGCGCGTCTCCCGAGGAGTTTAGCTATGCGACCAGGAGCTGAGAGTAACAAACCGTTCAATATGGTTGAACGGTGTGAGCCCACTCTGATCAAATTCGCCGAGGGCGAATGGGTTCGGGGCGTGCTCGTGAGCATCGAGCGCATCGATGTCGATAAGAAGCCCGTTGCGCGCTACACGGTGCGCGATTTGGACACCGGCGAATACAGTTCTTTTCTGGGCACGCATCAGATCAACGCCAAAATACGGCGCTCAGACATTGGGCACGCCGTCGAGGTCCGCTACGAAGGAACGGATCCGAGCATCGTCAGGAATGGCAATGCCATGCGCCGGTTCAAAGTTCTGATCTCCGACCGCCCCGTCACTCCGGAAGAGAGCGCGGCGGCGATGGATGAGTTGGAGATGGAGATGCAGATCACTGACGATGACATTGGGTTCTGATTCTGCAGCGTGCCCCTCTTCGCCGGGGGGCACATTGCAAAAATTGCGCGTCATCGGCTGTAGCCTGAGTAGATGGTCCTGAGGAGGCGGAGGCATGGAGTGTCCTAACTGCAAAACGGATGTGCCCCGCACCTGGGAGAACAAACGCAGGCAGATCGTTGGCGAGTGCCCCACCTGCAAGAAGCTGGTGACCTTTGTCAAAGCAAGTGAAAAAACCGCCGCCGCCGCCGGGAAAGAAAAGCCCGCCCCGGTCGCATCACAAAAAACAGCCGTCAAAAAAGCCGCGGTCAAAGCCGCTGCCGGATCCGGTGGAAGCAAGCGCCCCAAGCCCAAAGGACGAGGGGATGCTGGGCGGCATAAAGAACCTGTTCGGCAAGCCGCAAAGCCAGCAGCCGGACGCACCTTTACCCAACGGCTCCGCGACTTCATCGACCTCTGACGGCCTCAGCTCCGAGGCGAAGAGGATCCTCGACAGCGTTCCGGATACGATCGGGGCGGAGCTGGGCGCGGAGGCGGCGCCTGGCCAGGCCGGGGTCCTGATCGCTCCTGAGACCAGCTTCGACGTTGCCGACGTGCGCGAAGGCATTGCTTCGATCTTCGGCTGGATGGGCGATCACGTGGGCGAGCATTGCCGGCTCTCCGATCGGCAGCTGAGTTTTGTCTCCGGGCCGACCACGCAGGTTCTCAATGCGAGCCTGGGCGGATTGAAAGAGTGGATGCCCGGCTTTCTGCAGCGATGGTGCGAGACGACTCCGGGCGCGACCGCGTTTCTTCTTGCGTGGGGCATCGTGCTCACGCCGATGGGCATTGCGCAGCTGGGCGTGATGCGCGAAAGGGCGCGCGTGCGTGCCGAAGCCGGCCGTCGCGTACCTGGTCCGGCTCCAGTGCAAGAGCCGAGGCCTGCGCCGCGGCAACCGGGCGTTCCCAAGATCAACTGGGAGCCGAATTAGTGAACCGCGTTTGCTTGCGTCTGGGCCAGGCGATCGGGTTGCTCGTCATTCTGGCTGCGGCGGCACTGTGCTTCTGGTGCGCTTTCTCCTGAAGGGAGATTTCGATGAGCAAGTGGCATCACGTCATCTGCGCAGCGTGCTGGAAGACGCGGCCGGTGGGCCTGGGCGATCCGCTTCGAGTTTTCCAACAGCGGGAGGAAGTCTGCTGCTTTTGCGGAGCGACCACGATGGAGTGTATTTATGTTCACTGCGCTCCGGCTCTGGCGAAGTGCGGCGGGAATCATCCGGTGACCGTTGGATGACTCGCGGATTCACCGACGGCGAGTATCAGGATGGCGAGCTGCGCGGGCTCACCTTTCTCGCCGGCGAGCGCGGCATGGGCAAAACGACGGAGGCCATCCGCCTGGCTGAGCAGTGCAGCGGCCCCGTGATTTTCTTCGACACCGTCGGCAAGCATTTCCAGCTTCTCCGCGGCTTCAGGGTTTTTTCGCAGCCTGGTCCCTACAAGGAATATCTGCTGGCCAACCGCGGCCGGCGGATCCGCGTCTGCTACGTGCCCCTGGATGAGTTCCCCGAAAAGCACATCATCGAAGTCTCGAAGATCGCGCGCGCACTAGGCGAGTGGCTGGGTGGAATGATCGTGATCATTGACGAGATGGACACTTTTTGCGGGCAAGAGTGGGGAGTGAAAGGAATGCCGATCGAACTCTACAACCTGGCTCACTTCGGCCGTCATTATCACGTTTCGATGGTGGTCACCGCGCGCGATCCCCCTTCCCTTTCCAAGCGCTTCCGGTCGCAGTGCGCATTCATGCGTCTCTTCCGGATCTCCGAAGACGACTATGCCGAGTATTTCGCCAAGCGGATCGGCAAGGCCAATGCCGCTAAGCTGCCCGGCCTGGCAAAAACTTATTTTCTGCTCTGGGAGGCCGGTAAACAGGAGGCTCCGGTGTGCGGCGGCCCGCGGCGGCTCTGATCCCGCCAAAGATTTTCCTCCCTTCGTGCGCATAATCGAAACAGCATAGTTGATCTCCAGGTATGAGGGGTCTCCCGATGTAGGGGGACTCCCTCGTACCTTTTTTTTGCTGTGCGGATCCAGGAGGAAAATCGCATGAAGCTCTGGCATTTCGCTGGTCTGGTCATCATTGTGACCGTCCTTTTGTGGGCGCAAAACCACATCGCTTTCTACGGCAAACTCACTTCGTAAGCCGCGCGCTGAAACCCGCTCAGCGCGAGCTGGGCTTAATTCGTGTCGGAAACCCCGAACGAAAGGACACCCTCCCATGGCTTACGAAAACAGGGAAAATCGACTCCAGCTTCCCTTCATTCCTTCGAACTCGGCAATCACCTTGCCGATCCCGCCGAACCTCTCCATCCTGCAGGGCAAGGTCATCATCTCCGGATCCATCACCATCGCCGGTGGAACGACCAACGGCGCGGTCCAGGGTGAGGGCGGTCCCATCAACCTGATCAAGCGGATCCGCGTGGTCGCCAATCCCGCGAACGGCAGTCCCTATCCAGGCGGCTGGCTTGTGGATTCATCGGCGCGCGCGCTGCTGCGCTTCGCTCAACTGATGCACCTGGGAACCTTCATCGGAGAGCAGAGCGGCTCCACGCTTGGCAATGGCGCGGCGGGCACTTACCCCATCTATCTCTCCATTCCGATTTACTTCGCGGACACCAATCTGCGCAACCAGGTGCAGACGGCGCTCTATGCCGATCCCTCTGCCTACTCAAGCCTGCAGGTTCAGATCGCCACCGGCGGCGCCACCGACTGTTTCGCCGGCACCGATCGCGTTTGGACCTACAATCTGCAGATCGCCTGGGCCGATGATCGCGTCGATATCGTTCCCTCGAATCCTGGCCTAGCTCTCTTCCAGGAAGACCACCTTCTCCCGATCGGCGCGGCGAATACGCGGCTCAACGATCCGGGCCTCCCGCAAGACGGCGCCTTTCTCAGCTGGAGTATTTTTGCTGAGCAGACCGCGGCCTATCTCCTCTCCGATGGCCTGTTGAACCGCATCACGGTGAACGGTCCGACTTACACCTATGACGAATTCGCGCAAGACATTCGTCAGAAGATGTACGACGACGAATGGCTTGCCGCAGCTGCCAACGCCGCCGGTCTGTATCACATCGACATGACCAACGGAGTGGTTCAGAACGCGAACCCCGCCATGGGCCTGTTGCCGATGTTCTCCGTCAACAATCCTTCCGGCGCCTACCAGGACGCGCTGCGCATTTTCACGCGGCGCATTTACACCGTTGCTCAGGGCAGCTAGTTATGAAGCTGCTGTTCTGGGCCGCGGCTGTCGTCGCGGTCTGGCTCTTCCTTACCAGGCGGGGCCAGGCGGCAACTGCTGACCAGGTCCTCTCGCCCACGTCGCCGGCGGCGCCGCCGGCTCAACCCGTGCTCGATCTCAGGAGTCCCATGAGCAGCATTTCGATTGAAAGCATCGTGCAGGCGGTGATTCAGCGTGAATCGAGCGGCCGGCAGACCGATGCCTCCGGAAAGACGTTGACCAGCCCCACCGGCGCTCTCGGACTCATGCAGCTTGAGCCGGCAACGGCCAAGATGCTGGGCGTGGACCCGAACGACGCTACTCAGAACGTGGCCGGTGGCACGGCCTACCTGCAGCAACTCTTCGCAAAGTACGGCGATTGGTTCAACGCCCTGGCTGCTTATAACTGGGGGCCGGGCAATGTCGATCGCGCCCTGGCCAACGGCACTTCGTTTCCTGACGGAGTTAATAACTACGCTTCAGGAATCATGGAGAACGCATCGTGATTCATTTCTTGCATCTGTTCGGCGCGCTCTTGGCCATCGTGGTAACTCCTCCGCCTCCCATCGGCTTCAGGGGCTGGGGAGCTGGACCAGGTCCGACCGGGCTCAGGGATTCGCCCGGTGTGGCGCATAAGCAGGGCGTCATGCACACCACCACCAACCAATCGTTTTACGTGATTCTGGCCGTGACGGGAAAGCCTCAGCAGGCTCCCCCCATGTATGTTCCGCCCGGTGCCCAGGTCAGCGTTCGCGCGCACAACGGTTTGGACGGCGGCAATCAGCACGTTGTGCGTTTGGCGCATCAGCCGGAGCTGCTCGGCGCGATCGAGGGAGATCCCATCACGCCGGACTCGGACATCAGCTGGCCGTGCAACACCACGGGCGACATCTGGGTTGTGGGAACCGCCGGCGACGGCATTCGCGTCTCGGTGCAGGCGCAGAGAGTGTAGCGATGAAGAGAGGCAACACGCTCGATTCGCAGATTGTATGGAGATATGGAAGGAGCGGAGTGATGGCAACGAAGAAGAAGAGGAAACGGAAGACACCGCCGCGCAAGGCGAACGGGCAATTCAGGAAAAAGAAGTAGCTAGAACTTGGTCGCACTGATCACGACCAGATTGGGGCCTGTTTGCTGAGGAGCACGAAGGTCCTTGATTTGGATGTCGGCAATCTCTCCGTGGCATTCAATTTTGAAGGTGAATGCTGAATAACAATCGCCGATGGAAACTGAAATGGGGCCGGACGAATGGATTTCAAAGTCTGTGAACTGGTTGTTGGTGAAGCTCAAAGAATGGCCCTGTTGAAGCTGGTACGAACGCGTCCTCGTTTTGCCGATGGCAGCCGGCGCAGCGACCGGGGGGCCGGCGTCTTCTGGAGTCTGGGTAGAGGGGGGGGCGACGGGCGCCAGCAGGGTCCCATCCGGGGCGGACTCTTCCGATTCTGTCACCACAACGCTGTTAGCACGAACGTTGGGATCGGTCGTTGGGGGGCGGAGATCCCGGACGAACAGATCGGCGGGATCGCTGAATTTGCAGTGCCATTGGGCCGTGGATTCGCTGCGGCAATTGCCGGCCACGATCTGCACCGGGTACTCACTTCGAATCTCGACCGCATGAAAAGTCCTGTTTCTGAGATCGAGGACGCGGCCTGGCAGCAGTGAGTAGGTTTTTTCGTGGGAGTCGGGCTGAGGCGGATCCTGGGCGGAGAGGGCAACGGCGGAGAGCAGGAACAGGCTGGCGGCAAGAGCTGAAACTGGCTTCATGGATGAGCGTAGCACGGGGAATGAGAGGCGAAGGCAATTGTCACGCGCACACGCAATCGAAGGTAACGTCCTCCTGGATGAGATCGCGGGCGACCTTCTTGTGCCTGTCGCGTGGATTGTCGTGATTGGTGGCCTTCTTTACCTCGCATATCTTGCTCTGAAGGATGTGAGTGTCCTGGAGGGGCTTTATCCGTTCCGGCTTTTCAGCTCCTTCGCGAACGGAGTGGATGAGATCTTCAACGGGCTGCCGGCATGGTTGCAGGTTCTTCTTCAGGGCGGGAAAAACAAGGACGATCAGGCGCTCGGGAAGGCTGGTAACTGGATCAATAACAACCTGCCGCGCACGCCTTCTGAAAATGCGGCCGTCGCCGATCCAGATGCCACGGCTGTAAGGAATGCGGCCTTGGCGGACACCGAGATTTTGTACGACCCGACTCAGCCCTACGGCAACATCACCGAGCCGGTGGATTTGACCGCTCCAATGCAAGGGGGGAATTGAAATGGCAAAAGCTGAAGCAGCACTTGGGTGGGCCGGGGAAGCGTTCAAGTGGGGATTGATCGCCGTGCTGGTCCTGGTCGCATGGCGGTACCTTTCCGGGGCAGTGAGCGGCATTCTGGGCGGTGGTGGCGGAAACTTGAACCCGGTCGGCGGGATTCCGACGCCGTCCGTCTACTATTACCCCGGCGTGTACGGTCCGCTCGCGATTCCGGGCTATGGCGGCGATCCGTTCTACAGCTCGCCGATGGGCTGGCCAGGGGGCGGGGGCGGACGTGGCCACCGGCCGCGGCCGGGAGGCTAGGTCATGGCGACGGCACAGACGGACAGCACGATTTTGACGGCCGCTTTCCTGGGCGCCATGGGTCTCGTTCTGTGGAAACTCCTCGGAGGAAAGAACAAAAACCCGGTGACCGGGTCGGCTATGGGCCAGCAGGCTAATTCGGAGCTCGGCGGCGACTCGCTGCAGACCGTAGAGACGAACGACAACAACAGCACGCTCTCGACGTCCGATTTTTCGATTCCATATGAGGACGATCAGCAGCAGCTCGACTTGCCGGGAGTCGAGATATTTGGGTGGTCAGGGCTGGGGAGCTAGGAGGCATCGTGGCGAGCGCACAGACGAACAGCACGATTTGGACGGTTGCTTTTGTTGTAGCGGGCGGCTTCCTGATTTGGAAGAAGTGGGGCAAGTCGACTTCGGCTAGAGCCTCCGGAGGCGGCGGCGTGGCCGGCGGCTATCCCAACTACTACGCTCCGCAGCAGACGCAACAGCCGCAGGGCGGCATGTCCGGCAAGCTCAGCATCGGCGGCGGCAGTGGCGGCAGCAACCCAAGTCACAGTGGCGGCGGGGGCGGGGTTGGACCTGCAGGCGATGGCGCCTGGTCGGGGACCGATGCTCTCAATGCCTTGTTGGAAGGCCTCAATCCGAACACCGGCAACCCATGGACTCTGGACCCGACAGATACGTATGGCACCAGCGTGGCAAGTGACAACTACGACGGCACTCTTTCGTCCTCGGATTTTTCCATCCCGTATGAAGACGCCGGCCAGATGCTCAACATGACCGGCACTGATTTCGTGACTGCGTACAACGATGGAAGCGCGAACGACGTGAGCAACTACGATCAGGGCCTGGCCCAGGTGCAGAGCGATCCAATGGCCGGGGTCGGGATCGACTCGAACGCTCCGATGGACGGCGGCGGCGACGGCAGTGGCGATGGCAGCGGCGACGGAAGTTCAGACAGTTAAAAAGGGGGAAACATGGAAGCGACAGTTTTCAAATTGATGAGTTATTTCGCGCTGCTCAGCATTGTGGCCTATGCGGTGTATTCGAGCCTGGGCAAGCGCAACCAGGTCATGCACCCGCGCGCCGCCGTCAACATGCCGAGGGCGGCGGGCAGCGTGTATGCGCGCAAGAGCGTGCCCGCGGCCTCCTCGCAATGGATGGCTGCCGGCGTCTTCCCCACTCCCCCGGTCGGTCTGGGCAACGCATAGAGGGAGTCAGCCATGGCGGATATGCGGGGCATCGCCCTGGTCATTGCGGCTTCAGGTTCGGCGATCGCTGCGGTCATCACCGCGATGAGGACTAAGAAGACTGTGGAGGTGGCCGAGCAAGCTCTGGAGAAGATCGACCAGGTGCGGACGGAGTTCAACGGGCACATGGAAAAGTTTCTGGCCGTGAAGGATGAGCTGACCGAGACCCGCGTGGAAGGGTCCTACAAACAAGGCCAGTTCGACCAGGCGCGGTTCGACAAAGAAAACACTTCAACCAGGTAGAGGGAGGAACACAATGTCAGTAGGCAGCTTTTTGAAAAAGGCAGGATCGGATCTCGAAAAGGTTCTCGGAGTCGTGGTCAAAGTCGGAACGGCGGAAGAGCCCATCATCGATGCGGCGTTTCCCGGTTTCGCGACAGTTATCAATGCAGGCCTGGCTGAGGCGGGCAAGGTGCTCGCGCTCTCAACAGCGGCCGCGGCAACGGGCATCACTGCAGAGCAACAGGTTCTAGCGATCGCCGAGGCCGTCGAGCCGGCCCTGGTGAGTTACGCGCAGAATCTTGGATTGCCCGCTCCCACTTCGGCGAAGATCAACTCGATCGCGCAGGCGATCTTCGACGGGGTGAACGCAAGCGGGGCAACGGTGCCGGCGACGGCCGCTGCAGCTCCTCCAACGCCCATTGTGACGGCTCCGGTTGTTCAGGCAGTGCTGACGCCGGCGGCGGCTTCGGCTGTTCTGGCTGCAGCTCCCGCGCTGGCCACGTCCAGCGGCCCTGGCCCCGTGCTTGTGCCGGCGGGTGCAGCTCCGACAGCGGACCAGGTCGCGGCGTGGAAAGCTTCAGTCATGAAGCTTCTCAACAGCTCCCCGTTCGATCTGCCTCCGGAGGCGGCGCCGGCGGCGGCCGGTTCGTCTGCGGCCGCGGTTGACGAGTCGCAAGTTGTCAAGCCAGGCCCCGGCCTGGTCGCGACTGCCTAACTCGGTAACTCGACCTAGTCGAGTTACTAACTCACCTTAAGCCAGGCCGACGTATTGGATTGCGTCGGCCTGGTCGACCAGGTCGGAGGGGTCAGAGATGAAAAGGATCCTCACTGCATTCTTGTTTCTGGCCTCTGCGGCCGCCTGCTTCGGGCAGCCCGACAATACGATCTACGTCAAGCAGTTCCCCGGCGTCACGGTGGGCCAGAAAGTTTCCGCTGGAATGAGGACCTGCAATCCGAACGTCCTCATCCCCTGCCTCATCGTGATCGATCCATCGCTCGCCGTCTTTGCGCCTGGCACCATGCCCACGCTCTGCGCGCAGTGCTATCTCATTGATCTTCGCCTCGGGGTTCAACCTGGCACGCCTGGCCCGGCGGGGCCTGCAGGCTCGAACGGCGCCAACGGCGCACCGGGAGCGGTGGGCGCGACGGGTCCATCCGGCGGACCAACCGGCCCTCAGGGTCCAGCTGGGCCAGCGGGCGGAGGCAGCACGATTGATGGCAGCCTTGAGACCCAGGGAGGCGGGGCCAACTCTTTCGGCGATTCGCCTATGTACGGCGGCGCCGATGCGACCGGCTGCACCGCGGGGACGGTTGCCGGCGATCCGCCTCAGGATGGGCTCACTTCCGATTGCAACTTTGTTGGCGATCTGCTCGCGACCGCCTACGGAGGCTTTGGCACGGCCTATCCGCGCGCCATTGCCGGTTTCACGGATGCGGCGTATGCGAACAGCACTTTGATCGACATCGGCAACCAGCAGGTTTTTCCGAACACTGACTATGGGGACACCGGTGCCGCTGACTCGTTTATCCAAGGCGGCGGCTCGGACGCCGGCACCTTTCCGCTTCACAATGCCTTAGGGTCGAGTGGAACGCTGACCAACTATGCAACGGCGATTCCGGCCGCTCTGACTTCGATGGTGGCCTGGCTCGGTACTCCTCACTTCGCAAGGATGCGGGCGACGGATCCGACGTGCGTCAAAACCTCGGGGACGTGGACGGCCGATTCCACCTTTCACTCCGGAGTGGCTCTGCAGGCGACGGGCGCCGCCGTGCTCACGTGCACAACTCCCTATCCGGTGAACAATGACGTGATTGCTACGTGGAAAGCAGTCTCGGGAGGCTCGGCTACAGCGACCTTTGCGATCGATGGAGTGACCACCGACACGTGGAACTCAGGAGCTGCAGGGACCATCAGCACGAATCCAGGGTCCACTTCGATGTGGTGGGGCAGCCGGTATGTTTTGTCGAGCACTCCGGGGACTCACGTCTACACTGTCACGGTCACATCCGGAACGTTCTCGGTTGCTTTCTTTGCCAGCCCGCAGCCCCCTTCCGGATGGCTGGGCTTGATCTTTCCCAAAGTGTTCTTCGGCCTCGACGTTGCCCAGGTGGGATCTCCAGTGAGCGGCTACATCACCGCGGCGATCGGCCCGCTCGCGGCCGATGGCTGGAATGTGCAAGTCGTCAATCTCGATAACTACATCCCGGACGAAGTGTCAGCGGGAGCGAGCAGCCTTGCCTTTGCGGGAGGCACTTATCCGAACGGCCGTGTGTGCCCGGCTTCGACTGTGGGCTGGCCGCATCCAGGCGATTGCGGTCATCTGTTCTGGAGCTGGGCCTATTTGACCGCGGCCGGCAAGACGCCCTCTAGTTTCGGCGTCGGATCGTTTGGGCCACCGGGGGCGCCGCGCGTCGGCGTCGTGAATCCCCTGGCCGGCGATTACAACGCGTCCATGGTGATGAACGCCGCTCAACTTTCCGGAGGAAATTCACTTTCTGGCCTGCAACTCATTCTGCCTGCGACCCCCGCAAGCAATGCCGTGGTTATCAAGGGGCTGGCGGCGTCGGGAGCGGCGCCCGCTTTCGTGCAGGAGCATGATACCGGCGGGGGCGGCGGCTCGACTTCTTTCTCTATCGGCACGGTTGGAGGGGGGCACACGCTCATCATTGCGTGCTTTGTAGACGACAGCATTCCCTGCTCAGGGTTGAGTGACACGCTTGGCTCGACTTTCACGCAGCTGGCTTACGACGGTGTTCGTGAGACCATTCTCTCCGTCGTCGGCACCGCGGGAGGAGCGGACACCATCACCTATACGGGCACCGGCGGCGACAATGTGCACGTGAGTGTGCTTGAGTTCACTGCCTCGGTCGTATCTGGATTTTCACTTACCGCTGCCGGCTCTTCCCCATTCACCACCGGGAGCGTGAGTCTAGCCGGGGCGGGCACGCTTGTGAGTGGTTTATTCAACGATGCCGGCGCCGCTCCAGCGACCCCAGCTGGGCTCACCATGGTCACTGGCAATTCCTTTGACTATGTGGGCTACGAGTCGGGGGAATCTGCCGGGGCGTACACAGTAACCTGGACGGGTGGAGCGGGCGCCAACGAAGGGTTCCTGGTAGGGCTAGTCGCGGGTGGATCTCCGCAGACCGCGAATCTTGTCGAAGCTGAATTCAACAATGACACTGTGCTTAGCGGCATCAATGGCCCCGGCCTCTTCTTTGACACGCCAGTGACCTTCGCCGCCTTGATCGGCTACCAGCCGTGCAATTCCGGGGCGGCGGGAGTTCGTGCCCGTGTCACTGACTCGACCGCCACTGCCGGCGCAGCAACCATCGCCGGCGGCGGCTCGAACTTCGTTCCGGCCGTCTGCAATGGAACCAACTGGACGGTGGACGGCGCGCCCGGTGGTTCAACAGGGCCGACAGGCGCAACCGGTCCCGCTGGGCCGACAGGAGCGACTGGGCCAACCGGAGCAACCGGAGCTGCTGGCAGCATCGGATCCACGGGAGCGACGGGTCCAGCTGGTCCCAGCGGCATCGCCTCAGTCACGTCGGCGAACGTCACGGGCTTGCGGCTGCTCGGCACAACCTACACCGCGGGCTCCTTGCCGCTCCTGGTGGAAGTGACGCTCTCGACGCAATCGACGGCTCCCTGCACCGGCGCCAATTCGTACATCACTGCCGACGTGGGAGCGACCACCGGAACTACAGTTCCAGTGGCGATCAGCGGCATCTGGAACCAGTGCCAGGGCTTTGCCAGCGTGACTTTCATGGTGCCGGCCGGCTGGGTCTACAATGTCGGTTTCGCCAATCAGAGCGGCGGTCCCGCGACTCCGACGCTTACGAACTGGACTGAGATCACGATGTAGTTTTCGCGTGCGGGAAGGCTCAGGATGGATCACCGGCTGGCTGCAATTTTGACGAAGCGGAACAATTTGCGCGAACGCCTGGTCTCGATTTGCCAGGAGATCGCCGATGCGAACGTGCAGCCGATGTCCTGCTTTTCGAGAGCTGAATGGTGGGCCATGATCACTTACGTTTCTGCGTTCGATGCCGGATCCAAAGCGATCTCCGGGGACATCGAGGGGGCGCGGATCGCCGCGGCTCATCGGAAGGAACGCAAGCGCCGGGGAGCTGCTCGATGAACGCGATCGGCGCACTGCTGAAGCTGTCGAAGGGCGGCATGGCCAGTGGCGGTATGGGGCCTGAGGCGATCGCCGCCCTGCTGGAGTCGCTCGGCATGGTGGCCTCATTTTCAGAGGTTCCTCCCGAGGCGGATTCGTTTCTTCCGGTCGGGCGCGCTGCGATCGAGCCGGGCGCCGTCCTCCTGCAGATCTCCATGCGCATGAAGGATGGGACGACTTTCGCCGGCGTCCTGGTGATGAACCAAAATAATTACTCTGAGGTTCCCGTTTTGGGAATATCAGCAAAAGTGCAGTGATTCCCTGCAATTTGCATCGTCTTTCTATTCCTCGCCTCCCTATTCTTCGCCTCGGCCGGCCGACGAACCGGACTTTAGATTGCAAACTGAGCGCTCTTGGCCTACTTTAGGGGTCATACAGTTTTTAGAGTTCAGGGTCTCCGTTTTCGGTTGACGAGAATATCCGTTATCGGACATAGAGCCGCTTTTCAGCCTATTGCTCTACAATCTTCAGATGACTCGGATCTCTTCGGTTTTCAGGCGTGCGGTCACTGCATCATTGATACGACTCGGGCCCAGAAACCGGCTTGTGCTTTCGCTCATCAATCGAAAGTGCCAGGAGTTCGAAGCATCCTTGACAGACCAGGGCTCCTACCTGAGTTTGCGCAAGGGAGACCGCGAAATGCGTCTTGCTTTGAGACATTTCGTCTACGCCCCTACGCTGGCGGAGCGCTTCGATCTTTACTTTGACGACCTCGTACCAGCGGTGATAGACGGACGCAAGGTGCTTGATTACTCGCACCCCGGAATACTCCACACGTACCTGCGATCGGGCCTCCAATTTCAATTGGCTTCCTTTCCCGAAGAGGAGGAAGCAATCCAAGGGTACTTTCAGTGGTATACGCCTAAACTCGGGGACACGGTCTTCGACATTGGTGCGCATTGCGGTGTCTCTAGTTATCATTTTGCTAAGTTGGTCGGCTCAACCGGACGCGTGATCGCATTCGAGCCCGATCCAGTGAATTTCTCGCTGCTTCTTTCGAATATCGAGCGTCATAAGCTGGACAACATCTTGCCGCTTCAGATCGCCATTGCCGGGTGTCGAGGAGAAGCCTCCTTCAGTAGCGAAGGAACAATCGGCTCAGTGTTGACCCGGAACAGCTCTCGCTCCTCGGTCGGGAACGTTGTTATGGTTAAGACCGTTACGCTCGAAGACGCGTTTCGGGAGTGGGGACCTCCTCAGTTCTGTAAGATCGACATCGAAGGAAGCGAGATTGAGGTCATTGATTCAGCCCGCGAATTCCTAAAATCGCATCAGCCTCGTTGCGAATTTGCCTTGGACACCGATCATCTCGTCGACGGTTCAGTCACCGATAAACGAATTGAGCTGCTGTTTCGGGAAGCGGGATACGAATCGACCTCTTCCTCTTCCGGACCAAAAACCACCTGGGCTAGGCCATTACCGACGTCCTTGGGCAAGTGTTAAGAGGCCCTGGAACATCGGACGGCAACAAGTTCGGCGCACGCGCTTCTCTTCGCTCTAAACGAGCGCGCATCAAACAACTGACCCATCAGCAAGCAAGTTGGACATTCAGTTCCGAATTCCGGCCAGCAAAATTTCGATTTCGGCCTTCTCCTCAGCGGTGACCGGAAGCAAGGGGGCACGGGCACGGCCGCCGTAGTAGCCGTTGAAGTCGCAGGCGTACTTGATGCCGGCAATACCGAGCTGGCCGGCGATGCGTTGGCCGGGACCGGCAATGCGCTGCTGTTTTTCCGCGGCTAGCTTATGGTCGTGTTCCTTCCAGGCCAGGTAAACTTCCTGGCAAGCCTGCGGGGCGCAGGCGGCGAAGCCTAAAATGGCTCCGGAAGCTCCGGCTTCCAGAGCCTCAACCACGATAGAGGCTGAGCCGGTGAGAACCTGAAAGCCGACTTCCTTGGTTCGGGTTTTGATGGGCGCAATGGGAGGCGCGGAGGCCAGCGCGACTCCGCCGGACCGGTTGCCTGCGAGGTCGCCGGCGGAGACGAAGGAGTTCCCTGCTTCGGGCCTGGCGGACAACATGCGACCGGTGACTGCTTCGAAGATGGGTGTGACGGTGACATTGCGGCGGGCGGCGTTGCGCGTGGCTTCGACCGTGGCGCCGATGCGCGGCAGGTTGCCGCTCGAGTCCTTGATGCCGATGATGTTGGGGTGGGCGGCGAGCTCGGCGATCAGCTCGACGGGAATGTCGTAGGGCGCGAAGCGCGGGATGTTGTAGAGCAGCATGGGAAGCGGCGAGCGGTCGGCCACGCTGCGGAAATAATGAAGGACGGCTGCCGGCGACATCTGGCTGGCGTAGTAGGTAGGCGTGCGCACCAGGACTGCGTCGTACTTAAACTGCGCCGCGGCTTCGGCCAGCTCGACGGTAGCCTTTACACTCTCGCGGCCGACACCGGCGATGAGAACTTTCTCAGGCCCCGCGGCTTCGGCGGCTGTGCGCAGCACGTCTCGTGATTCGGCATCGTCGAGGGCGACAGCCTCGCCGGTCGACCCGAGCAGCAGCAGGCCGGAGAGCAGGCTGCGCGAGTAGTGCGCCACGTTGGCTTCGAGCTTGCGAAAGTAGATGCGCTCGTCCGGGTAGAACGGCGTGGGAACGGCGGCGAGAATGCCCTCAATCAACATGACTTTATTGTAGTGCCATCTTCAGGCGCCCGTGTCCGCATGCAATTGTTGCAGTGCGTATACGGTGGTCTGCTGGCGTTGCATGGCGGCAATGCCTTCGACCGCGGCTTGAGCGGCGGCGATGGTGGTGATGGTGGGAATGCGCGCCAGCACCGCCGCCCGGCGAATGGCCTTCTCGTCAAAGAACGTGTCCTGGCCGCGCGGGGTGTTGATAATGAGCTGGATCCGGTCGCCCTTGATCAGGTCGACGACGTTGGGGCGGCCCTCCTTGACTTTGAAGACGCGTTCCACGCTGAGGCCGATGCCTTCGAAAGCGTTGGCTGTTCCTTCGGTGGCTACAATCTTGAAGCCGAGCTGGACGTAGCGGCGGGCGAGGTCGAGGGCCGCTTCTTTGTCGTGGTCGTTGACGCTGAAGAAGACGGTGCCGCTGGTGGGCAGCAGGTGGCCGGCGGATAGCTGCGCCTTGGCAAAAGCCTCGCCAAACGTGGCCGCCACTCCCATCACTTCGCCCGTCGAGCGCATCTCCGGGCCCAGCACGGTGTCTACCCCGGCAAACTTGTTCCAGGGAAAGACGGGCGATTTTACGTAATAGAACTTGCCGGTTTCTAGATCCTTGCCGGCGGCGAGCTGGCGTGGTAGAAGCTCGCGCAGCTTGCGGCCGGTCATGAGGCGCGCGGCAACTTTGGCCAGCGGAATGCCTGTGGCTTTCGACACGTAGGGCACGGTGCGCGAGGCGCGCGGATTGACTTCGATGACGAAGACGTGATCATTGCCATCGGCGTCGCGCTGAATGGCGAACTGCAGATTGACCAGGCCGATGACCTTGAGCGCGAGGGCCAGCTTGCGCGAATAGGTGCGGAGAACGTCGAGGGTTTCAGGACGGATGTTGACGGCGGGCAGCACGCAGGAGGAGTCGCCGGAGTGGATGCCGGCCTGTTCGATGTGCTGCATGATGCCGGCGATGATCACGTCTTCGGAGTCGCAGAGCGCGTCGACGTCGACCTCGGTTGCGTCCATGAGGAAGTGGTCGACGAGGACGGGACGCTCCTGAGAATATTCGACGGCCTGCTTCATATATTGAGCGACTGCTTCGCCGTCGTAACAGATAACCATGGCGCGTCCGCCGAGCACATAGCTGGGACGGACCAGCACCGGATAGCCAATGCGCTCGCCGATGGCCAGAGCTTCTTCCACACTCGTGGCCGTGCCGCCGCGGGGTTGCGGGATTTCGAGATCCTCAAGCAGCTTGCCGAAGCGCTTGCGGTCTTCGGCCAGGTCGATGGACTCGGGCGAAGTGCCGATGATGGGCACGCCGGCGGCCCTCAGACGCTGGGCGAGATTGAGCGGCGTCTGGCCGCCGAACTGAACAATCATGCCGATGGGCGCGCCGGACTGCGCTTCGTGGTTGTAGACGGCGAGCACGTCTTCAAGCGTGAGCGGCTCGAAGTAGAGGCGATCGCTGGTGTCGTAATCGGTGGAGACGGTCTCAGGATTGCAATTCACCATGATCGTCTCATAGCCGTCGTCCTTGAGCGCGAACGCCGCGTGGCAGCAGCAGTAATCGAACTCGATGCCCTGGCCGATTCTATTGGGACCAGAGCCAAGGATGATGATCTTCGGCGTCTGCGTGGGCGGCGCTTCGTCCTCTTCGTCGTAGGTGGAATAGAGATACGGCGTCATGGACTCAAACTCGGCGGCGCAGGTGTCCACTAGCTTGAATACCGGCTTGATGCCCTTGCTCTCGCGCAGTTCCCTCACCTGCTGCGTGCCTGCGTGCCCTTCGAGCTTCCACTCGGCGGCAATGCGCTCGTCGCTCAGGCCGAGGCGCTTCAAGCGGCGCAGGTGTTCTTCCGTGATGGCCTCGGGCGATGTTGCGGCGATCTTCATCTGCTCCAGCGTAATCTCGCGGATCTGGTACAGGAACCAGGGATCCATGCCGGTGAGCCGCGCCACTTCGCGTACACTCATGCCGCGTTCGAAAGCGAAGCGGATGTAGCCCAGGCGCTCGGGCTGCGGTGTGACCAGGCGCTGAGTGAGGCGGCGCGGTTCGAGGTTGATTTCCGCGCCGGTCTTCTTGCCGGTTTCGAGCGCGCGCCAGGCCTTCATCAGCGCTTCCTTGAAGGTGCGGCCAATGGCCATCACCTCGCCGACCGACTTCATCTGCGGGCCCAGCGTGTCGTCGGAGCCGGGAAACTTTTCAAACTGCCATTTGGGAATTTTGACCACGACGTAATCGATGGTCGGCTCGAAACAGGCGGGCGTTTTGCGCGTGATGTCGTTGGGAATTTCGTCGAGCGTGTAGCCGACTGCGAGCTTGGCGGCGATTTTGGCGATGGGAAAGCCGGTAGCCTTCGACGCCAGAGCTGAGGACCGCGAGACGCGCGGATTCATCTCGATCACCGTCATACGGCCATCGACGGGGTTGACGGCAAATTGCACATTTGACCCGCCGGTCTCAACACCGATCTCGCGCATCACGGCGATGGCCGCGTCGCGCATTTTCTGGTACTCGCGATCGGTGAGGGTTTGCGCGGGGGCCACGGTGATGGAGTCGCCGGTGTGCACGCCCATGGGGTCAAAATTCTCGATAGAACAAATAATGATGACGTTGTCGGCCAGGTCGCGCATCACCTCGAGCTCGTATTCCTTCCAGCCGAGCACGCTCTCTTCGACGAGGCACTCGTGTACCGGTGAAAGATCAAGGCCGCGGGCGAGGATTTCCATCAGCTCTTCGCGGTTGTAGGCGATGCCTCCGCCGGAACCGCCCAACGTAAAGCTGGGCCGGATGAGTACCGGAAAACCCAGCTTGCCCGCAAAATCAAGCCCGTCGCGCAGGTTGTTGACCAGCGCCGATTTTGAAACCTCCAGCCCGATGCGGATCATCGCATCTTTGAAGAGCAGCCGGTCCTCGGCCTTCTTGATGGCTTCGAGCTTTGCGCCGATCAGCTCAACGTTATAACGGTCGAGAATGCCCGCGTCGGCGAGGTCGACGGCCAGATTGAGAGCCGTCTGCCCACCCACGGTGGGCAACAAAGCAAAGATGCCTGAACCGGGTTTCGCAGTGAGCATCTCCGACTCGATGCGAATGATCTCTTCGACATATTCGCGCGTGAGCGGCTCGATATAAGTGCGGTCGGCAAGCTCGGGATCGGTCATGATGGTCGCCGGGTTCGAGTTCACCAGCACCACCTCATAGCCCTCCTGGCGAAGAGCCTTACAGGCCTGCGTGCCGGAGTAGTCGAACTCGGCGGATTGGCCGATCACAATCGGGCCGGAGCCGATCACCAGGATTTTTTGTATGTCATTTCTGCGTGGCATGTTCTTTTTCTACTTCCTGAAGGCTTTTGCTTTTCAAGCTTTGAAAGGGCACGGCTTCAGCCGCGCCGCTTGCGGCGCCTGTGGAGTCTGGCTGAAGGGTACGGGCTTCAGCCCGTACATCTGAGCTGCCAATTTTGGCGGGCTTTAGCCCCCGAGGGAATTCGATGCTTGGGAACCCCATGAATTCATAGAGGGCAATGTCCTCGGCCAGTCTTGCTTCGATGGGGTTGCTGCGAATGTAATCCAGATGCCGGTTCCAATCTTCTTCATCGCGGATGCGATGATCTGTAAAGCCAGATTGCCAGATTTCACCAGTCCATTCCAATTCTCGCTTCGCTCGGAAGGAGAATCCTCCCTTGATTAGTTGAATTGACTTCTCAATAGACTCAACCGGTGTAATGAGTAAGTGCAGATGGTCGGGCATGATGACGAAGGCGTGGAGTTGGTAGCCGGTTCCAGTGTAGTGGCTGATGGTGGCAAGCATGAGGCGCGCCCAGCGGTCGTGGCGGAAGAAGGGCTTGCGGCCGGCCGTCTGCGTTGAGACAAAGTAGGCGAATTCGTTGCTCCGAGTTGTTTCTCGCTTGGGACGCATCCCATTCCCTCGGGGGCTAAAGCCCCGGCTGTTGTGCGGCTTCAATGTACGGGCTAAAGCCCATACCCTTCAACTAAAGCCCATACCGCTCAAATGAAGCCCTACCCCGTTCAAACCTGCGCCGCTCAAAAAACAGCGGAGCCGGGGCCCCGCTGCAGTTGCGAAAACTTCCTTCTGATTTGCCCAATTTTTCATCCCTTCCACTCCTCCATCATCTGCCGAAAGTCGTGGAAGAGGTAATGCGAGTCATGTGGCCCTGGCGCGGCTTCGGGGTGGTACTGGACGCTGAACAGCGGCAGCGTTTTGTGGCGCAGGCCTTCGAGCGTCTGGTCGTTCAGGTCTACGTGGGTCAGCTCGACTTCGTTGGCGTTGATGGAGTCGGGGTCGACGGCGAAGTTGTGGTTGTGGGCGGTGATCTCCACCTTGCCGGTTGCATTGTTGCGCACCGGATGGTTGCCGCCGTGATGGCCGAATTTCAGCTTGTAGGTTTTGCCGCCGAGAGCCATGCCGCAGAGCTGGTGGCCGAGACAGATGCCGAAGACAGGCACCCGGCCCATCATTTCGCGAATGGCCTTGACGGCGTAGTCCACCGGCTCTGGGTCGCCGGGCCCGTTGGAGAGGAAGACGCCGTCAGGTTTGAGGTTCAGCACGTCGTCGGAAGTGGTCTCAGCCGGGACCACCGTTACGCGGCAGCCTTCGCGGGTCAGCATCCTGAGAATGTTGTGCTTGATGCCGAAGTCGTAGGCGACTACGTGCAGCCGCTTGCGGAATTCATCCTTCGTGTCGAGCCCGGAGGACAACAGCGGATCGCCTGGTTGATTGCGGCTGTCGTCGGAATCAAAGGTGTAGCTTGCCTTGGTAGAAACCACACGCGCCAAGTCCGTCCCATCCATCTTGCGGATGGCCCGCGCCTTGGCCACCAGCGCGTCAGGATCGGAAACATCCGTCGAGATGACGCCGCGCATGACACCGTTATTGCGCAGATGGCGGACCAGGGCGCGGGTATCGATCTCGGCCAGCACGGGGACGGAATACCGCTCCATGTACTCGTCTGTGACCTGCTCGGAGCGCCAGTTGGAGCTGATGGGCGAGAATTCGCGGACGATCAGGCCCTCGATATAGGGCTTGGCCGACTCGTTGTCTGCCTGATTGGTGCCGTAGTTGCCGATCTGGGGGTTGGTGAGAACGACGATTTGTCCGGCATAGGAAGGGTCGGTCGAAATTTCCTGGTATCCGGTAAGAGATGTATTGAAAACAACTTCGCCCTGGCATTCACCAGGTGAGCCATAGCCGTAGCCACGGAAGATGCGCCCGTCTTCGAGCGCCAAAATTGCTTGCATCGCCTCTCCGAGGAGTGGATTCAATCGATTTTACCACCTGCGGTGGGCCAGACGGCACCTGCGGTGCGGCAAACGCTCGCCATTCGCTCGCATGAGCTTCGTTGCGGCCGAAATTCTTGCCAGAGAAGGGTTCGGTTACCGCACCACACCGGCGTCCCTTGCCGGCCAGTAGATGAAGACAGCCTTGCCGTAGATGAGCGAGCGCTCGACGGGACCGAACTCGCGGCTGTCGGAGGAGATGGAGCGATGGTCGCCCATCATGAAGTAGGCGCCCTCGGGCACCACCATTTCCGCCATCGAGCGGGTGTCGCGGTACTCCTCGGGAACGTAGGTCTCAAGCATGCGCCGGCCGTTGAGCAGGACCACTCCGTGATCTATTCTCAACCGGTCTCCGGGCAGAGCGATCACGCGCTTTATGTAGCTCTTCTCCGGGTCGCGCGGATAATGGAAGACCACCACGTCGCCGCGCTCGACGGACGAGATGTGGTAGACGAATTTGTTGATAAAGAGGCGGTCGCGGTCCTCGAGCCTGGGCAACATGCTGGTGCCTTCCACGCGCACCGGCTGGTAGAGGAACGTGATGATCAGGACCGAGGCAACGGCGGACACGAGCAGATCGCGCACCCAGAGACCAAGGCCGCCGACCTTCTGGATGGGATTGGGCTGGATGGGATTGGGCATGGAACTCATTTCCGGTTGGCCGAAGGAGGCCGGTTGGCCTGCGGGCGGATTAGGTATGCGGGGAACGTCGTCATCAACCGTGTGCATTGCAGCCTTGGCCCGGCGCATCGTGAATGGAGAGATTCGCAGGGAAAGAAGTGTTCAAATGAGGCAAAGAGGATTGTAGAAAAGCGATCCTGGCTCTCCGCTTCTCCCCGCACATCTGGGGAATGGCTCATGAGCACGAACAGAGCCCCCCAAAGCGTAGTATATATCCGAATCACTGGCAGCCGAGGCCCCCGGGCGGGCACACGAGCTGGGCGCGGCCGGGCTTGTCAAGCGGCTTGGGCTGGTTGGCGGCGGGGGCCAGGTTGGGGGCGGAGCCGCTGAGATTCTCTTCCTCCAGAATGAGCGGGCGCTGCAAGACCATTTCCACTTGCGCCCCGCTTTGGATGTTCACGTCGGCGCCCCTCGTGAAAAGCGACACCAGGCCGGCGGCGGCAAGCCCCGCTCCGATGCCGGCAATGCCGCCCGCAAGCGGATGACCGCCGGCCAACCCGCCGATGGCTCCGACGGTCCCTCCGGTTGGAATGGCGATCTTGGCTACTTCGCCGGCGTTGCGGCCTTTGTCCGGATTCTGCTCGACGGTTCCTTCGCCGTCATTCTTCACTGTCTGTTTGTCCGCGCCGGGCAGGCTGTTGACGATACCGGGAATCTCCACCACCGTGCCGTTGGGAAAAATGATGGACGTGAAATGCATGTCCAGTTCCGACTTGCCCTTTACGTGGCCGGCCCGCACCACGCGATCGACTGTTCCCTGCACGTAAACTCCGGCTGGAATCATCACCCTGTTGCCGAGCACGACGGGAAAGGTCGAGGCCAGATAGACGCCATCGCCGGGTTTGGCGCTTTTGGTGTTGATGCCGCTGCGCAACTGCAGCAGGACTTTGGTGCCGGCAGGGACCGTGTAGGTCTTTGCAGCTGAAGGCGGCGGAGCAGTCTCGGAAGCGGGTGCGGGTGTGGTCTGGTTAGCCGGAGGCATGGCTGCTGCCGGTGCCTGCGCCGGCACGCCTGCATCTGCTTGCGGCGAAGCAGGCGTCTGCGCCGATGCTGCACCGGAGGCTGCCGCCAGCCCCAGCAAAATTGCAGCCATCGCTGCCGTGTGAATCTGGCGCATGAGTTCCTCCGCGGGGTTCCTTGATGGGATAGACGTTGGTATAGACTCGCCCTTCGCATTCAAGGATAGCCTCAATCGCTGACCCGGACGCGAAAAATACCCACAGGAACCCTGCCGCCTGCCGCGATTCGGGTTACGATGCTTGAAAGCGATGGAGACCAAAATCATCTCGCCTGCTCTATCCCCTGCCGTTTCGAGCGAGCGGTTTGCCTCCGCTTACCAGGTGTTGGACGAGGCAATCGCGGCCCGCGCTTTTCCAGGATGCGCCTTCGGGGTTCTCGACAATGGCAAAGTCGTTCTCCTGGACGCGCGCGGCCACTTCACGTATGACGAAGGCGCCCCTGAGGTAAGCGCCGAAACGGTCTTCGATGTGGCCAGCCTGACCAAGGTTGTGGCCACCACCGCAGCCGCCATGCTGCTCTCGCAGCGCGGAATGCTGGACCTGGACACGCCTCTGGGCGAATTGCTGCCGGGGTTTGTGGTGGGCCGTTCGCCCGGCGAGCAGGCCCGGCACGTGAAGCTCGGCCATCTGCTGGCGCACAACTCCGGGCTGCCCGGCTACGTCGAGTTCTTCCGCACCGCTGCAACGCCTGCCGCACTCTACCGCGCTTGCCTTGAGCTCCCTCTCGAAGCCAAGCCGGGAGAGCGCGCTGAATATTCCGATCCCGGCTTCATCCTGCTGGGCAAGGCGCTGGAGGTGCTGGCGCGCGAATACCTGACTACCTGGGTCCATCGGGAAATCTTTGCGCCGCTGGGCATGAGAGCCACAGGATTCTGCCCGGCGCCGTCGGCGGGCGCGGCCATCGCGCCCACAGAAGAGGATCGAACCCTGCGCCATCGCCGCCTCCAGGGTGAGGTGCAGGACGAAAACGCCTGGCTGTTGAAAGGCGCGGCAGGTCATGCCGGGCTTTTCTCCAATGTGCCTGACCTGCTGCGATTCTCCTCCGCAATTCTGGAGGGAGCCCGCGGAACCAAAAATGGAACCAAGAACGGAACCAAAACCCAGGAGGACAAGCCCTGCCTTTTTGAGACGGGGACCGTCGAATATTTTGCCAGGAGGCAACCGCCGGAGGGCAGCTCGCGCGCCCTGGGCTGGGATACGCCTTCGGAGCCGTCTTCGTCCGGCCGTTATTTCTCAAGGCATTCCATCGGGCACCTGGGATTCAGCGGCTGCTCCTTATGGATTGACCTGGACGCCGGGGTAGCTGTTGCGCTTTTGACCAACCGCACCTGGCCCGACCGGCAGAGCCAGTTGATCCGCGAAATTCGACCGATTTTCCACGACGCCGTGCGCGCCGCACTTTTTTAGGGCCTGTCTGCAACCAAGGTGGTACTTGCAAGGGTTCGTGGAGCGGAGAATTCTCTTAGCACTTGACGGATTTGCAGATACAATTAATGGTTGGGGACATACGCATGCTCACCAGTTCTACGATTCAGGAAACGGCCGGCACCCAAGCAAACGACACCAGGGCAAACGACACCAAGAAAGACCAGTCCTCCCTTCTGCAAACCTTAACCACCGAGAGCCAAAACGAGGCTTCTCAAGGCTTTGACACCAAATC
>Ga0182024_10003323_pt1 | contig 38523 bp, 30 predicted proteins | sample P32metaG_FD_120480 | JGI IMG/M metagenome (GOLD analysis project Ga0182024, IMG submission 120480) | Permafrost microbial communities from Stordalen Mire, Sweden - P3-2 metaG (Illumina Assembly) | ecosystem: Environmental > Terrestrial > Soil > Wetlands > Permafrost | place: Sweden: Stordalen...
AAGTTCTGGGTGACCATAGCGAGAGGGTCCCACCCGTTCCCATCCCGAACACGGAAGTTAAGCCTCTCAGCCCCGATTGTACTGCACGCGCAGGTGTGTGGGAGACCAGGAAGTTGCCCGGTTTAAATCTAAAAGCCCGACCAGAAATGGCCGGGCTTTTTGCTGTTCGGCGGAACCGGGATCGACATTGGATTTCCGGCGTTTGTTATACTCGCGTAGCATTTCCTAATGTGTGAAGGGGTCCAGGTAGCTTCATGTCGCACCACGATTTTTCCGAAGACGATCTGGCATTCCGTCAGACTGTGCTCCGGTTCGCCCGCGAGCGTATAGCGCCGCACGTCCGTTCGATGGATAAGGCTGCCGTTTTTCGTCCGGAACTGCTCAAAGAGATGTTCGAGCTGGGGCTCATGGGGATTGAGATTCCTGAAGAGTTTGGCGGGCAGGGCGGTAGTTTCCTTCAGTCGGTGCTCGCCGTGGAGGCTCTCGCGACGGTCGATCCGTCCGCAGCCGTGATTGTCGATGTTCAGAACACGATCGCCAACAACATTCTGTTGCGCTGGGGCAACGAAGATCAGAAACGCCGGTATTTGCCCAAGCTCGCCGCCGATACGGTCGCGTCGTTCGCGCTATCCGATGCGGGCGCCGGGTCCGATGCCTTCGCGCTGGCGACGCGCGCGGTTCGCGAGGGCGATCGATTTCGTATTACAGGCCGCAAGCTCTGGATCACGAATGCGGTCGAGGCCGGGATCTTCTTCCTGTTTGCCAACGCGGCGCCGGATCAGGGCCACCGTGGCATTACGTGCTTCCTGATCGAACGCGATACGCCTGGTTTCAAAGTGGGCAAGCACGAAGACAAGCTCGGCATTCGCGCGTCTTCCACCTGCGAACTGATTCTGGACGATTGCCTGGTGCCCGTCGAAAACGTCGTCGGCGAAATCGGCAAGGGCTATAAGATCGCTATCGAAACACTGAACGAAGGGCGCATCGCGATTGGCGGTCAGATGACGGGACTGGCGCAGGGCGCTCTCGATCACGCAGTCGCCTACGCGAAGGAACGCCGACAGTTCGGCAAGACGATCGGTGAATTTCAGGGCGTGCAGTTTGCTCTGGCCGAGATGGCTACCGACGTGGAAGCTGCCCGGCTGCTTGTCTACAATGCGGCGCGGCTTCGCGATGCGGGGCACCCTTTTGTGAAGGAAGCCGCGATGGCGAAGCTTTTCGCCTCGCAGATTGCGGAAACGGTGGCATCGCGCGCTATCGAGGTGCTTGGCGGTGTCGGCTTCACGAAAGATTATCCCGTTGAGAAGCTCTATCGCGATGCGAAGATTGGCCGCATCTACGAAGGCACCAGCAATATGCAGAAGCTGGTGATTGCGAAGAACCTGCTTGGCTAGAGTAGCCGAGTTCTTCAATGCGTCATCGCATAAATAATGTAGTTGATCCCGTACCGATAAGCCAGTTCCGTCATCTGCTCGGGATACTGCGGCGCATCGGCGAACTCCCACGCGTCGCCAACGTCGGTGTTGTAATTGACTGCGACTACCATACGGCCCTTGTCGTCGTTGACGGAAAACCAGGCCGGGGTCGTTCCCGCCGGTTGCACCAGTTGAACAGTGCCGCCCGGACCGATGCGCAGATGGCGTGAGCCGGGGATCCACGTTCGATCTTTGTCCTGAATATCGTAGAGCACGTGCATCGCAGGGTCGGACTCCGTCATTTCGGCGATCGGATGCCCCGGCAGCGTGCGCGCCATGGTGCGCTCGAAGACCGGCCAGGAATCCGGATCCGAACTCCAGAAATCGTCCACGACGAGAAAGCCTCCGCGCATCAGGTACTCCCGCAGACGCGCGACTTCGGCGTTATTCAGGTCCCACCAGCCGACCTGCGTCGCGTAGATCCAGGGATTATCGAAAAGCCGATCGTCGGTAAGGCTCATGTGGAGCGGCTCACCGGTGCTGATTCTGGTCAGTCTGCGGACGCCTTCGGAGAAATGATAATCGGCGTCGGGCCAATCGACCACCCACCAGCCGTTGCCCTGCGCGTTGCGGGAAGCGAAACCGAACCCTCGGTGGTGATTCGGAAGGTCGGTATATTCGGTGCGGATGAAATGAAATTCGCCGAGCGGCTGGAACGTGGGCAGCGGACCTTCGCTCGGGCCGCCGATACCTCCGCCGCCGAAGCCGCCGCGGTTTCCGCGCTGCGCCATCGCACCGACGGCCAGCACGAGGACTGCGGAAACAACAAGTCCGATAGTCTTGGCTTTGCGTGTCATCGCGAAGGGTCGATGCGCGGGCGCCGACAATCGATTATATTTCCGCACCAGCAGTGTTTTGTTCGAGCAACGGAATGTCTCGCCGATTCGCTATCGCTCCATTCATGCGTAGAATGCGAGCGCCCTCAATTCTCAGTCGGTCTTTCCGCGTGATCGATCACGATTACATCCACGGGACCTTTTTGAGCCTTCAGTTCCAGACCCAACTGCTGCTGAACGGCCGCGAAGAGTGTGGGTCCCGACGTATCGGGCTCTTCCCCATTGATTTTCCCGTTCGGGGGAAATCCCGGCGGAAGCTCCCGAGTGAACTCCAGATTGAAATCGTAGGCACCCTGCAGGTTGGTCAGGTTGACGACAGGCCAATCCACAAGTGAGGACAGACGAAATGCAAGATAATCCAAAGGAGCGCAGGTCGCCTTCATTCTCGTGTGCAGAAATTTTTCCTCGGTCTGATCGATCCACATGTCGCCGCCGTTCGCAGCCTCATGCGGCGTAAACTTAGGTCCACCTTTGCCCACTGTGAGAGCGTACATCTCCATTTCTCTTTTTTCGTGATGAAACTTTAACTGCAGCCGGTCCGCCAGCATGTTCATCAACATGACATGAAGCTCGTCGACGCTCGAAGGCTTCTCGGCTTTGGCGTCCATGTCGAAGCGGTCGCTACCCAGCCAGCCCGACCCACCTACGACCTGGTCCGCCTTGACGCGGTAAGCCGCCTGGATCATAAGTTTGATGGGACAGTTAAAGGCCACATACCGCTCACCGCCCGGCGCCACACGGATTCCGTAGCTCTGATCCGTCGCTTTGGTGGGCCTAAGCGATGCAACCTCAAACCGAAGGTTCGGCGGAACCCCGGGCGGCGACTGCGCGAACAACGAAGCAGCCAGGAGAACACAGAAGGCAATCTTATGCGCCACACCCCCATTATATGCGGTTGACGGCTGGTCGGATTCCGCCCAATTGAGTCGCGACGGGAGCGGCAACCAAATCGCCAGCACCCCCTTGCTAAACTGGACTTTCCCCACATGAAGGCTGGCGTCATCGTTTTTCCCGGCAGCAATTGCGACCACGACGCGTGGTACGCGGTCAACGAGAATCTGCACGGACGAGCCAGGTTTATCTGGCACGATTCGGCGAACCTCGGCGATATCGACGCCGTCATTCTTCCAGGTGGTTTCTCCTACGGCGATTATCTGCGCTGCGGCGCGATTGCGCGCTTCTCGCCCGTGATGAAGGCCGTGAAGAAATTCGCAGCCGACGGGGGGCTGGTTCTCGGGATCTGCAACGGCTTTCAGATTCTGGTGGAAGCGGGCTTGCTGCCCGGGGCTTTGCTGCGCAATCGCGAACTGAAGTTCATTTGCCGCGAAGTTCAGTTGCGCACGGAGACCGTCGCGTCCCCTTTCACGTCTAAACTGCAAAAAGGCCAGACGCTGCGGATCCCCATCGCTCACGGCGAAGGCCAGTATTTCGCCGACGAACGCACTCTCGACGAACTGGAATCCGAAGACCGCGTGGCGTTCCGCTATCTGGAAAATCCGAACGGCTCGGCGCGTTCGATCGCAGGCATTCTGAGCCGCGAGCGCAATGTGCTTGGCATGATGCCGCATCCGGAACGCGCCTGCGATCCGCTCATGGGTTCCACCGACGGCCTCGGCGTTTTTGAGTCGATACTGAGTTCCATCCCCGTTCTTTCAAAATGAAAATCACACCGGAGCTGATCGTTCAGCACCAGCTCACGATTTCGGAGTACCAGAAGATCGTGACTCTGCTTGGCCGCGAGCCGAGCTACACCGAACTGGGCATTTTCAGCGTGATGTGGAGCGAGCACTGCTCCTACAAAAGCTCCCGCATCCATCTGAAGAAGCTGCCAACCACCGGTAAGTACGTCGTCCAGGGTCCAGGCGAAAATGCCGGCGTGATCGGTATCGGCGGCGGTTGGGTGATTGCTTTCAAGATTGAATCGCACAACCATCCGAGCTATATCGAACCGTTTCAGGGCGCAGCGACCGGAGTTGGCGGGATTCTGCGCGACATCTTCACGATGGGTGCGCGGCCGATCGCGGTAATGGACTCATTGCGGTTCGGACCGATTACCGGTACGCCGGAATCGGAGCACAACCGGCGCATCGTCGCTGGCGTTGTCAGTGGCATCGCGCATTACGGCAATTGCTTCGGCGTGCCCACGGTCGGCGGCGAGTGTATTTTCGAGGAAGGCTATTCCGCGAATCCGCTGGTCAACGTGTTCGCGCTCGGCGTCTGCAAAGAAAACGAAATTTTCTACGCCAAAGCTTCCGGCATTGGCAACCCTGTCATTTATGTAGGCGCGAAAACGGGTCGGGACGGCATCCACGGCGCATCCATGGCCAGCGCGGAGTTCACCGAGGAATCGAAACAGAAGCGGCCGAATGTTCAGGTAGGCGATCCGTTCCTCGAAAAGCTCCTGCTCGAAGCCTGCATCGAAGCCATGAAGACCGGCGCAATCGTCGCGATTCAGGATATGGGCGCGGCGGGTCTCACCTCGTCGTCGTGCGAAATGGGCAGCCGCGGCGGCGTCGGGATCGACATCGATCTCGATCTGGTCCCGCAGCGCGAAACCGGCATGACGGCGTACGAAATGCTGCTCTCCGAATCCCAGGAGCGCATGCTGCTCGTCGCTGAAAAGGGCAGGGAAGAGGAAGTTTTCCGTGTCTTCCGCAAATGGGGCCTCGATGCGGTAACGATCGGAGTTGTGACACCGGATGGCAATCTGCGAGTGCGCCATCTGGGTAATGTGGTCGCGGAAATTCCCAACCCAGCTCTCGCCGATGAAGCGCCTAAATACGATCGCCCGCACAACGTGAAGCCACATCGTCGCGCGCCGCTCGACCGTTCCGCGCCCATTCCGGAATCCACAGACCTTTCCGGAGATCTTCTCCGCCTGGTCGCGTCTCCCGACCTCTGCTCCAAGCGCTGGATCTGGGAACAGTATGACTACATGGTGCGGACGAATACCATCGTCGGCCCCGGTTCCGACGCGGCGGTCGTGCGCATCAAGGAAACCGATCAGTCCATCGCGATGTCGCTCGATGGCAACGGTCGCTATTGTTATCTGGATCCGCGCGAAGGTGCGAAGCTGGCGGTGGCGGAATGCTGCCGCAACCTGGCGACTACAGGCGCGATTCCGGTTGCAGCGACGAATAATCTGAACTTCGGTAATCCCGAGCGCCCGGAAATCATGGCGCAACTGGTGGAAGCCGTGGAAGGCATCGCCGAAGCCTGCGCGTTTTTCGAGACTCCGATAACGGGCGGCAACGTCAGCCTCTATAACGAAACGCTCGGCGAGGGAATTTTCCCGACGCCGGTCCTCGGCATCATCGGTCTGATGAAGACTGCCACGCCCGCGCCTGTTCGGTTCGTGCGTGAAGGTGCGGAACTACTCCTTCTTGGCGGCTTCGGCGAATGCGACGATCGGCGGTTTGGCGGTACGCAGTATTCCAAAGTCATTCTCGGCGATCTCTGGGGCTTACCGCCGCAACTCGACATGGCTTACGAAAAACGCGTTCAGGATGCCATGCGTGCGCTGATTGAAGCCGGTTTGGTGGAATCCGCGCACGATTTGAGCGATGGCGGCCTCGCTGTAGCCCTGAGCGAGTGCTGCACCAACGAGCTCGGCGCCAAAATCACGCTTCCCGCGACGTCCCGGCCGGAATTTGCATTGTTTGGCGAAGCGCCCTCGCGCATTCTGGTCAGCGTAACGGATGCGGTACCTGCCCTCGAAATAGCGGCCAAGTTCGGCGTCGCGTGTCCCGTAATCGGCGCTATAATGAAAGAGCGGTTACAGATTGGGACTGATCAGATGTTGATTGAGCTCTCCACTTCCGGTCTGAAACAGGCTTTCGAGACGAGTCTCCCCCGACTTCTTTCAGCCCAACATGACTAAGTCAGCCGCATTTGCCGTACCGGACGACAAGCTCCACGAAGAGTGTGGCGTTGCCGCAATCTACGGCCATCCCGAAGCATCCAAATTAGCCTATTTATCGCTCTATGCACTACAGCATCGCGGCCAGGAGAGCGCGGGCATCTCGTCGAGCGACGGCACCCAGATCTACACGAAGAAATCGATGGGTCATGTGGCCGATATCTTCACGAACAGCGTGATTCAGGCGTTGCCGGGTCCGCTGGCCATCGGGCACACCCGCTATTCCACCAGCGGCGATACGGTGGAACGCAACGCGCAGCCATTTTCGGTTCAGTGCAATAAGGGCCGCATCGCGGTGGCCCACAACGGCAACATCACGAACGCGGCGGAGCTTCGCAAGAGTCTGGAAGCGCAGGGCGCGATCTTCCAGGCTTCGAGCGATACAGAAGTCATCCTTCACCTCGTAGCCCATTCGCGGGAAACCACGATGGCGGCGGCGCTGCGCGACGCGCTGCTGCAACTGGAAGGCGCGTTTTCTCTGGTTTTCCTGGCCGAGGATCGCATCATTGTGGCCCGCGATCCCCGCGGCTTTCGGCCGCTGGCGATGGGCAAGCTCGAAATTTCCGGCGGCAAGCCGGCGTATGTGTTTGCTTCCGAAACCTGCGCCTTCGATCTGATCAGCGCGGTTTATCTGGGCGATGTGCAGCCGGGCGAGATGGTGATCGTGGGCCCCGAGGGCGTCACTCATGAGCGTTACGCGCCGGAGCAGCCGCATTCGCAATGCGTTTTCGAGCACGTTTATTTTTCGCGGCCGGACTCTTTCGTTTTTGGCCGGCAGGTGCAGGATTCGCGCGATCTGATGGGCCGTCTTCTGGCGCGTGAGACTCCCGCCCCGGCCGATATTGTGGTGCCGGTGCCGGATTCAGGCAACTCCGCAGCCCTTGGTTACGCAGCCGAATCGGGCCTGCCTTATCGTCTGGCGCTCATTCGCAATCACTATGTGGGCCGGACATTCATTGAGCCTTCGCAGGCGATCCGTGATTTTGGCGTCAAGCTGAAGCTCAACCCGGTGCGTAGTCTGCTCGAAGGCAAGAGCGTTGTTTTGATTGACGATTCGATTGTGCGCGGCACAACCAGTCGGAAGATCGTGCGCATGGTGCGGAATGCGGGGGCACGCGAAGTGCATCTGCGGATCTCGTGCCCACCGACGATTTCGCCGTGCTTTTATGGTGTGGATACGCCGAATAAGAGCGAACTCATTGCCGCGAATAATTCCATCGAAGAGATGCGCCGCTTTGTGGAAGCCGATTCCCTGGCGTTTCTTTCGCTGACTTCGCTCCAAAAGGCCGTTGCGGATACGCGTGCCGAATACTGCTATGCGTGCTACACGGGCGACTATCCGACGAATCTGGTGAGTATCGAACAGTTGATCCGGGCCGGCAAGAAATCCGGCGGCTAGATGAGGGACAGATTAGTAATCTGCTCTCGCTCAGACCGTTAGCTTACCAACAATTCCAACCACGACCCACGCCAGGCCGAAGATCGCCCACTTTGCTCCGCGGGTGAGACCATCTCGCTTCACGGATCGAGCCTGGTCGAACTGAATCACACGGGCGGTCCCCGGGGCAGCGCCGCGCTCTTCCATCGTGAATTGGTCGGTCGTTGCCGAATCCAGCCGGCCTTTCAACAACTCGCCGCTGCTCAGTTCGACCTTGATGTTTTGCCCCGGCTTCAGATGTGCCACCTGTTCAGCGACCGTCGGTGCCGCGGATCCGGGAATAGCTCTGGCGGTCAGGAGCGCTATTACGACCCATGATGTAATCGTTCGCGGCATAGTGTCTCCAGACTCTACTCCCACCGCGCCGAATAGTCAAATCTGTGGCCGAGTCCGCTTACCGCTTATATCCGATCATCCTCAGAAATCCGCGCCGCTTCTCCACATCTTCTTCCGTCTCGATACCTTTCGGTGACGATCCGTCAATCACACCCAGTACACCGCGTCCCTGTTCGCTCTCAGCCACAATCACCTGCACAGGATTCGCCGTGGCGCAGAAAATGTTACAGACTTCGTAAGCGGCCTGCACGCTCTTCAGCACATTGATCGGAAACGAATCGCGCATCGCAATCGCGAAGAAGTGGCCGGCGCCGACGGCCGTCGCGATATCGACCGCAGTCTGACGCATCTCCGCATCCGTTCCGTCGCTGCGAGTCAGACAAGGTCCGGACGCTTCATTGAAGGCGATGCCGAATTTGATGCCCGGCGCGGAATTAATCATTGCCTCGTAGAGATCGTCAACCGTCTTGATGAAATGGCTCTGCCCCAGAATGATGTTCGCGTTTTCCGGGACTGCCAGCGGCACTGCATGAAGATTGAGCATACGGAAGTATCGTAACCTGTCGTTAGTGATACCTCAACGCACTCTTATCGTTTTGTTGCTTGCCGCTGGTCTCGGAAACGCGGCGTCTGCGGTGGTTGACCGCGTCGACACCACCGCGTTTCTTCAGGTGGAGGCTGGCAGCTTCAACGCGCTGACGCCGAAACAGCAGGCGCTTGCCTACTGGCTGACCCAGGCATCCATCGCGATCAACCCCATCATTTACGATCAGCTCTCGCGTTTTGGTCTGCGCCAGAAGGCAATTCTCGAAGCGGTCGCCGCCAACAAATCCAAAGTGGATCCCGCCGTTTATCCGAAGATCCTCGATTACACGAAACTCTTCTGGGCGAATCGTGGCAATCACAACGAGAACACGTCGCAGAAATTCCTGCCGGCATTTTCTCCGGATGAACTGAACCGCGCTCTGACGGCCGCCGGCCGCTCCGATCTCCTGAAAGACGCCGCTGAACTGCGCCAGTCATTTTTCGATCCGGACTTTGAGCCGTTGATTACCGCGAAGAGTCCGAAAGGCGGTCAGGACATCATCCAGGCCAGCGCAAATAATTACTATTTCGGCGTGACACTCGCCGACCTGAAAGGCTTCACGGAGAAGTATGCGCTGAACTCGCGCGTTGTCAAAGAGAATGGCAAACCGATCGAGCAGGTTTACCGCTCCGGCACGCCGGATGGAAAGATCGCGCCCGGTCTCTACGCGGAGTATCTGAAGAAAGCCAACGGCTATCTTGCAAAAGCCCAGGCGTGCGCAGAACCCGGTCAGGCGAAAGTCATCGGCGACCTGATCCGTTATTACCAGACCGGCGAATATCAGGACTGGCTGCAGTTCGACCGCTCCTGGGTAGCCAATAACAGCCCGGTCGATTTCGTCAACGGCTTCATTGAGGTCTACCGCGACGCCCGCGGCGCCAAAGCCAGTTCCCAGAGCTTCGTCAGCGTCACCGACGAGAAGCTTTCCGGCGCCATGCTGAAAATCGCGGCGAATGCGCAATACTTTGAGGGCCGCGCCCCGTGGCTCCCGCAATACAAGAAGCAGGGCGTAACGGCGCCGATTGCGAAAGCCGTGGAAACCATCGCGGAAACTGGTGATTTCCACGTCACGACCATCGGCGACAACCTTCCGAATGAGGACGAGATCCGCGAGAAGGAAGGCTCGAAGAGCTTTCTGTTCACCAGCAGCACGCACGCGCTCGACGCGGCACAGGGAGACGCGACGATTGAAGAATTCGGCGCATCACCCGTGGAAATCGCACGAGAGAAGAAGTACGGTACCGTTGCTCAGGATCTGCTGGTGTCTCTGCATGAAGTGATTGGTCACGGTTCCGGCAAGGTGAATCCGAAGCTTACCCAATCGCCGCAGGCTTACCTCAAAGAGTACTTTTCGGCGCTGGAAGAAGCGCGCGCCGACCTGATGGCCTACTGGAATATTTTCGATCCGAGGCTGAAGCAGCTGGGATTAGTGGATACGGACGAAATCGGCCGTGCCATGTATGATGCGGCCGCCCGCACGATGGTGGTGCAACTTCGCCGCATACCGAAAGGCGACACGATTGAAGAGGATCACCAGCGTGGACGTCAGTTGACCGCCCGCTACATCATGGACAAAACCGGCGCGATTGCCATCGAGAAGCGAGGCAACAAGACGTATGTGGTGGTGAAGGATTACGACAAGATGCACACCGGCGTCGGGATGCTGCTGGCTGAATTAATGCGGATCAAGGCCGAAGGCGACTACGCCGCGATCAAAGAGCTGATGGACAAGTACGGCGTGCATTTCGATCCGGCCCTGCGCGATGAAATGGTCGCGAGGTACAAAGCGCTGAACTTGCCGACATACTATGCCGGCGTCAACGCCGATCTGACGGCGCAACTCGACGCGAAGGGCAGCGTGACGAAAGTATCGATCGGCTATCCGCGCGATTTTGTGAAACAGCAGTTGAGGTACAGCGCGATGTACGCGGCACCGGGGAAATGAGAGATATCCAGCCTCAGTGAGGCGGCTCCAGTTTAGTGACACGATCCGACAAGGCTTCCATTTCGAGGTCGAGCGCGCGTAGCGCGGCGGTGTGAGTTCTCAATCGGGCGTCCACCGGGCTTGCCCATTTGTGAAACTCGGTCAGGAGCGTGGTTTCGAGACGCTCCATCTGGCCGCTAATCCACTGTTTGTCGTCATCGGTGAGGCTCATGTCAACTCGCTCTCTTTAAGTCTTTACCGTGCCTTCAGCATATCAGCATCGGCCAGGAAGTGCCTGCGGCGATCTTCCGACCGCCCACGAAAAAAAGCCGCCAGGCGAACCCGGCGGCTTTCGCTACATCGGCTTGTATTCGGAACTAATCGCCGAAGCTACTGACTTCTTCCCGGGTCTCAGCAGCCTTCGGAGCCGCCGGCTTAATTCCGCCCAAGTGGCTGAGCGGCACGAAACCCGATTCAATCGGCTTCTCCTTGAGGATCTGTTCGCGGTAAAGCTTCTCCATCCTCGCGTCCTCGGCAGCCTTCTTGATCATCGCTTCATTGCGTGCCCGAGTCTTCTCTTCACGCGCAGTCTTCGCAATGCCCTTGTCGTCCAGATCGTGCTGAATCCCCGCCGCCACCGCTTCCGCATTCAGAATCAGCGAATGCTCTTTCGAAGGCAGATTCACGCTCTTGCCGCCGGCAATGATTTCGTGACGGCCCTTTTCCTCGTACCACTTGGTCAGGGTAGCCGTCATGTGCATCTTCTCGACGATATTGCGCCAGCCCACGCCCGTATTGTAAGCGCAGAAGCTGATTTCGCCTTCCTGCGTCGCATAAGGAATGATGCACTGTTCGGTGCGGCGGAAATCGTAGTTGAACAGATCCTGGAACCACATGCCCGCGATGAACAGGAAATTCCAGCGGTCCTTGCGGCGCTTTTCGATGTCGTCGAACGTGCGGTCGCCCGTCACCTTGCCGTAGTTACGGCCCGTCGCGCCAAAGCATTTATCGAACTTCTGCAGCAGATCGCTCAGCTTGAACGTGCTGGGCGCTTCCGACGGATTGTAGTTACGGAGCAGCGCGAGCGCCACGCCCAACACCGAAAGGAACTTGCCGCGCGCCGCGTCGTTCACGCTGGCCACGTCCTTCGAAAGCTGTTCGGCATTCAGGAAGGCCGTCACCGGACGGAATTCCTTCGTTTCCTTATCGATCATCACCGCCATCCCGATCCCGCAATTCGGATGGCAACCGCAGCTCAGCTGGCCCCAATCGGCTTCCGGTCCATGAATCAGATCGGCCCAATCGGAGAACGTGCTCATGAACGAAATCGGGAACCAGTCGCGGGTAGGTTCGCCCATCCCGACCTGATTTTTCACGTCGTGCGCCAGGTGTGACAGCGTATAGCGCTGGGCTTCGCGGCGTTCCACCGTGATCTCTTCGTCGCGGCCGGTAAACGAAACCGGCTGGAACGAGAGGAACGAAATCTTCTTCGGATTATCCAGCGCGAATTCAATGACGCGGCCAACCTGCTCATTGTTCACACCATTGATGATCGTGATGACCGGCACGATATCGACGCCGTTCGAGTGCAGGTTTTCAATCGCCCGCAGTTTCACATCGAACAGGTTACCGATCGCCCGGTGCGAATTCGCCGCGTTGCCCACGCCATCGAACTGGAGATAAGCGTAGCGTAGACCCGCTTCGGCAGCCTTGCGGCAAAACTCGGGGCTCTTCGCAAACTCAATCCCGTTGGTCGCTGCCTGAACGCTGTTGTACCCAACCTTGCGCGAATAACGAACCGCGTCCAGGAAGTACGGAGAAAGCGTCGGCTCGCCGCCGGAGAACTGTACCGACATCTGGCGTCTCGGCTTGATCGAGATCGCATTGTCGAGCATGGTTTGGATGTCTTCCCAGCTCAGTTCGTGCACGAAGCCAACCTGATTCGCGTCCATGAAGCACGGATCGCACATCATGTTGCAGCGGTTCGTCAGATCGATCGTCAGAACCGAACCGCGGCCGTGAGTCACGGTCGAAGTTCCGTGGTTGTGGAGATCTTTATCGGCATGGGCGCGGATGTCGCGGCCCGGGAATACGTCTTCCAGATGCTTGAAGAACGCCGGATCGATCGCCATCACGTCTTCAAAGTGACCGTGAATCGGGCAATCCTTCACCATCAGGATCTTGCCGTCGCGATTGACGATCTGGGCCTTAATCTCGCCCATCTTTTCGGTGCGGAGCACATCGACCGGCAGTTCCCCGTCGAGAATCTTCTTGCGCATCTCCGGGACGCACTTCGGGCAGAGCGAATCCGTGGTGCGCGGCCAGCCGAGTGGCGGCTTCTGCTTTTCCCACGATTTCAGGAGGGGCTTCTCAGACCATTTGGGCGTAAACGAAGCGTTCGGTTTGATGGAATTCAGGGCGTTGAATACGTTCCACGCCATCCCGGCGGCAACTGTGACCGCTTTTTCCGCTACTTTTATCGCTTTGGGCATCGTTTCTCCATCTCCTTTGACTGCTCTTAACCCGGAATCAGGTATCCTTCGTAATAGTAGGCTATCGGCGGCTCGTTTTCGACCAAAAAACATCGAACTGCGCCAGAAAGCCATTCGGCGGGGCATATTACGATTAAGCTGTTTTAACCCCGGCCGAAACAGGCAATATCTCAGACCAAGTGGCAATTGTAACACAGCGCGTAAGTAGTCATCTGGTCCGTGAGTTAGCGGCAGAAGTCGGGTTCCGGCTGGCAGGAGTCACTGGCATCGCCGCCGCGCCGGATTTCGACCGTTTTCGCGACTGGGTGGATCGTGGGTTTGCCGGCGAGATGCGCTACCTGACCGACCACCGGCGCGACGTTCGCTCGGACCTGAATAACCTGCTGCCGGGCGCGAAATCCGTCATCTCCGTCGGGATGCTCTACGGCGATTCCGAGCCCGGCGTTGGCGGGATCGCCCGCTACGCCGAGGGGGAAGACTATCACGTCGTCATCCGGCGCCGACTTGAGATGATGGCGGTGCGCCTGTCTGAACATGCTCAATTTGAATGGCGTGCCTGCGTGGATACCGCGCCGCTCCTGGAAAGGTCGGTCGCGCGGGAGGCTGGACTTGGCTGGATCGGGAAGAATACCTGCCTGATCGACCAGAAATCGGGTTCGTTTTTTCTTCTCGGCGAATTGCTGACCACGCTCGAAATCGAGACCGACCCCGCGCTCGATGCCCCGCCCCCCGACCGCTGTGGCACCTGCACCCGCTGCATCGACGCCTGCCCCACCACCGCCCTTGTGCCGTCGCCTCAGGGAGGTTTCGAACTGGATGCCCGCCTCTGCATCTCATACTTCACAATTGAGTTACGCGACGCGGTGCCACCCGAACACAGAGCCGCCATCGGGAATAACGTCTTTGGCTGCGATATCTGCCAGGACGTTTGCCCCTGGAATCGGCGAACTCCTGGTGAAGAGCCCGCCCCGGCGGAACTCGGCGAACTTGCCGCGCTGACCGAAGCGGAATTTCGCAGCCGTTTTCGCCATACAGCGGTGAGCCGCGCAAAGTACTCGGGCTTCCTGCGCAATGTCGCCATCGTGATGGGAAATTCCGGAAACGAAGAATTCCATGAGCCACTGGAACGACTGGCGGCGTCCGAAGATCGCTTGGTGGCCGATCACGCGAGATGGGGCCTTGACCGTCTGGATGCCCTGACGCGCTAAGATTGCTTTTCGCATGATTGAATTCACGGCATTAGGCCTGACGGCGCCGGATGGCAGTATCATCGGCGTCATCCAGGAAGGCGGAATCGACGCCTTGGCAGCAAGCGTAGCCCCGCGCCTCCGCCCCGACGACCCGATTCCCGACCGGCCGTCAAACCTCATCCTCGACCACGCACTGGCGAAACTCGACGCAGTCTCCAAAGCCCGAACCGTTGCCCGCCTCGTTCAACTCCGCCGCGCCGGAGCAGCCTTCGTGCTGCTGACCCACGACGAACCGCTCCTCGAAAGTTGCGCCGACGAAATCTGGTGGCTCCGCGATGGCAAGCTCATAGCGCGAGGTGATCCGCAGGAAGTGCTGGCACAATATCGCCGCTACGTTGCCCAGGCTCTCCGCGAAACCGGCCGCAACCAGGAAGCGCCAATCTCACCCGTTCTTCGCGATGGCGATGGCCGCGCCGTGCTCTCCGGCATTGAGCTTCTGGGCAGTGATAGTTCGCCGACGATCGTCTGGCGAAGCGGAGAAGCAGCCGCAATCCGCGTCACCGTGCGGTTCACCGGCGATGTGGCCGATCCCGTGATCGGCATCCTGATAAGAACCCGTATAGGCCTCAACGTCTATGGCACGAATACCGAGCTCGAAAACATCCACTTCGGCCCGATGAAAGCCGGAGACATAGTCCGCGTCACCTATCGTTTCCGCTGCGAACTCTGCCCTGGCGACTACACTGTTACCGCCGCCTCTCACGATCCCGATGGCGTCTGGCACGATTGGCTCGAAGACGCCGTCGCGTTTGCCGTTTCCGACGAACGCTACACAGCAGGCGTCGCCAACCTCAGAGCGCAGGTGGCGGCGGAAGTTTTGCCGCGGAACTGATCGCCACACCCGTTTGCCGATCAGCGGACGGCCGAACGGCCACCAGCGCGACCCATGCGCTGGAGCCCTTCGAGTCATATGCCCGCAGCACCACAGTAGTATTTCCCTCGGCAACCGGAATACCCGCTGCCTCCCAGGAACCGGTTCCGCACGCAGTTCCCGTCGCGCCGTTCGATGTCTGCCACGTCACGCGGGTCACGCCCGTTCCGGCCGACGCCGTGCCACTGATCGACAGTGTCGATCCAGTAACGGAAACAACCGGCGCTATGTTCGAATCGATGGAAACGCTCACAGGCCGAGCCATCGGCTCCTGTCCAAAAGCGCTTGCGACGGCGAAGAAGCTGCATGCCAGAACTGCGGGAACGATCCAGATATTTTTCATGATTTCTTATCGACAAAATATTTTGGTCGTTTAACTCAAGTTCTTAAATTTCTGAATTTTGACTAAAGTCCTACGGACGAACGGCAACCAGCGCCACCCAGGCGTTCGCGCCCTTCGAGTCATATGCCCGAACGATGACCGTCGTGTTGCCCTCCGGGACCGGAATCCCGGTGGCGACCCAGGTATCGGTTCCGCAAGCCGTCCCGGTGGCGCCGTTCGATGTCTGCCACACCACCTCGGTAACGCCCGCGCCGCCCGAAGCCTTGCCGCTCACCGAAATCGTCGGGGTGGTGACCGTGATAACCGGCGAAACCGGCGAAGCGATGGAAAGCGTGATGGGCGTAACGCCCGCGCCGGAGGGCTGCTGGAGCGTCACCGATGCGGTGTGAGTCGAGACCTGATCGGCAGCGTTAAATGCCATTACCGTCAGTGTGTTCGGCCCGGTGACCAGCGGAATATTGGTCGTCGTCCACGTGCCGGACGCCGAAAGCGTGGCGTTTCCCGAGTAGCCGTGATCGGTCGACCACTGCACCGAATCGCCGCCGTTGCCGCCGGTTACGGTGCCGGTCAGTTCGATCGTCGCCGTCTGCGTGGTGGAAGGAGCCGCGTTGATGACCAGCGCCAGCGCCGTGGTTGCCGGCTGCGCAGGTGTCGGGGAGATCGTCGTTCCGGTGGTAGGTGTAATCGTCGCGGTCGTAACCGTTGTAACCGTAGTGGGCGGAACCGGGGCGGAAGTCAGCGTCACCGGGGTCGCGGGCGTTCCGGCGGCCGGATACAATTCCAGCGCCGCGCCGATGTCGTTCGTCGAAAGCGGTATTCCCCGGTGGTAGTAGGGGTACATGACGTCGCCCGGATTGTCGGAGTGGCTCAGGCCCAGGGCGTGTCCGATTTCGTGCAGCGCCACCGTATAGATATCGGTATCGCTGCCCACCTGCCAGGCTTCGTCCGCATCGAAGTGCATGTCGCCTGCGATCGGCTCAGCGTTGATCGGCGCGGGATAGAACGTGTGGGCCAGCATGCCGCCGGGCCCATCGAAGGGATAAGCGTCGCCGTGCGCGCCGCTCGCGAACTCGATCGAAATGCTGCGCGCCATGCTGGCCACCGTGGTCGGCTGAAAGGTAACGTTGACCACCTTGGACCACTGGGCGAAAGCCCGCAGAATCTCGCTTTCAACGGAGGCGGCGGGAACCTTGGTGGTCAGGCTGCCGAAGAAGTAGCTCAGGTGCGCCGCGTTGTCGGAATCCAGATTCCAGCCGTGCATGATGTTGGAGTATTGCGGAACCGCGCCTGCTGTGGTGAGCATCCCGGCGCAGGGGTAAGTGGTGGCTCCGGTGAGCAGCGCGGGGTCGGCCGGGAAGAGGTAGGCAACTTCGTCCTGTGACGCGAGCAGCGCGAGTGCCGCCGTGTCGGCCTGCACGATCGCGTGCTGCGGGAGCATTCCGGTGGGGCGTGTAAACACCAGACCCAGCGAGGTTTCGAGCGCCGCCTGCTGCGCGGCGTTCACATCGGTGTGGAATTCCACGATCACCGGAGTCTGGCTGCCGGAAGCGTTGGCCAGCACCGTGTTGGCGGTCAGGGCCGGGCTGATCTTGTCGGCCGCGCTCATTTCGCCAGCCCAGACCGCGCCGGTCGGGAGGCTGTTCAGTCCGCCCACCATCGAGACCATCACGCTGTTGTCGGGCAGGACGCCGGTCACCTGCGCGCCGGCGACGTTGAGCGCATCCAGGTCGTTCACGCCGACCGAATGGCTGAATTCGACAATCTGGTGGACCGTGCGTCCCTCGCCGCGGGAGGAGGTCGCAACCGGGGTACTCACCGCACCCGTGCCGGCGACCGGCGAAAAGGTGCGTGTTTTCATGTGGATCTCTTGCGCGGAGACGTTTGCGAGGAAGAGAGAGCCGAAAACCAGTGCCGCCATAACGGTCCAATTTTTTTGCATGATTTCTTATCGACAAAATATTTTTACGGTTTTACTAAAGTTTTAAAGTTTGTCAGAACACTATAAAGTTTTGAAATTTCCCCGCGCCCGCCCGCCGCCGCGTTACGCTTGGGAAAGCGAAAATGTCCCGCGAGTCATCTCCTGTCGCCCTGACTATCGCCGGTTCCGACCCCGGCGGCGGCGCAGGTCTCCAGGCCGACCTCAGAACCTTCCACCAGTTCGGTGTCTACGGAACAACCGTCGTCACGCTGATTACGGTGCAGAACACGGTGCGGGCGTCACGGGTGGAAATGCTGGACGCGGACCTGGTGGGCGAGCAACTCGACGCGGTCCTCGAAGATCTACCGCCCCAGGCGATCAAGACCGGAGCGCTGGGAACCGCCGCGATCATCGAGATGGTGGCGAGCCGCAAGTTCGTTTGTCCGTTGGTGATCGATCCCGTGATGATCGGCAAGCACGGAGGGTTGCTACTGGATGCGGACGCGTGCTCCGCGCTGCGGCGGTTACTGCTACCCCGGGCGATGCTGGTGACGCCGAACCTTGACGAGGCGGCGGAACTCGCCGGGATAGAAGTGCGCGATACCGAAGCGATGCGGGAAGCTGCGAAGCGGATTGCCGATTTCGGGGTGGGGTCGGTTCTGGTCAAGGGCGGACATCTGGAGGGCGACGCGGTTGACATCCTCTTATCTGAGGGAGTTTTCCGAGAGTTCCGTACTCCGCGGCTGGCGACGCCGCACACGCATGGCACGGGCTGTACCTACTCGGCCGCGATTACGGCAAGTCTGGCTTGCGGACTTTCGGTGCCCGACGCCGTGGGGAAGGCGAAGGCATTCGTCCATGAAGCGATTCGGACCGCGCCGGGATTGGGTGCGGGCTCGGGACCGCTGAATCTTTTCGCCGATCCCCGCGATTAGTTTCGGATGTTCGCGATGTTTTTGGCGCTGCATCGCCGCGGGCGCGATTTTGACGTAATCCCGCTATGACAGTGAAGGGCCTGATACAAATTGCCTGGGCGAAGAGAGACTCTCAGATCATCGGCGGCCCGGCCTGGATCACTTCGGAATTTTTCGATGTCGAGGCCAAAGCGGCACGCCCGCAACGCGCCACTCAGGACATGCTGAAATCGCTCCTCGCAAACAGATTTCAATTGAAGCTTCACAAAGAGACGAAAGAAGCTTCCGTGTATTCTTTGGTCATCGCAAGAAGCGGCCTCAGGATGAAATTATCGGCCGACCAGACCGAGCCGGAGAAAGGCGGCCCGAAAGAAATGGGGCCGGCAAGGTGGTTGGTGAAGGCATCCCGATGTATATCGTCACGAATCTCCTTTCAGGCATGCTGGGCCGCACCCTCATCAACAACACCGGTCTTACAGGCAAATACGACATCAATCTGCAGCCTCTTCCCGATTCGTTGCCATTCCAAACCGACGTCGCGGATCCGCTGACGCAGGCGGATGAACGGAATTTTGCTCTCATCGAAGCTGTTAAGAAGCAGTTGGGTTTGAAAGTAGAACCCATCAAGGCACAGGACGAAGTTCTGGTGATCGACCACATTGAGCACCCTTCCCCGAATTGATCGGCCGCCGGTCACAAGAATTTTAAAAATAATTCGGCCGTCCGCAGCTATCTGAATCAAAGCAACTTAACCTGAAATTGGTTTCCTTCCGCACAAGTTTCCAAACCCCGATTTCTTGACACGATGTGCTAGTTTCCAATCAGGGCGGTCCTTCATCTGGCCGTTCTCTGACAGAATTTTCCTGCGCAGGAAACGTCGAATTGAGGTGAAACTGGACTCTCGGGTACCTGTTAAGGGATGACGGCGTCGACCCATTGGATCGCGTCGACGAGAGACCTTTCAGGCTGGCTTGAATGACATTGGACTCAAGCGAAAGACGTAGAGTTCGATACCAGAGAGCGGGAGTAATCGAAATTAGCACTATGCCGCGCGGGCATCAACATTAACTAACCGCATGGCTGCTGGTCATATAGATACCGCTCAATTCATAGGCGGCTCGACCGTCGCAGACGACGATGCCCAGTTGGCCCGCACCAACCCCCGTTGCAAAGGAGTCTTCGTGGTCAGGCGGATTAAGAAACTGACCCCCCGCCGCAACGACGTCTGACCCAAAGGTTGCCGTATAAGTGTCTTAATTTTAAAGAAAGGTGAAGACGAGGCACGGGTTGTTGGACCGGGAGGGAGATGCACAATAAAACCAGTCACTTGCGCGTGGCATTTTACCGTAAAGTCCTTGCAGCCAGGCGCCTGTTGGCAGACACTGGGCTACGCGGTTATCGAACGCTGAATAAGTGCGTTGAGTGCTATTTCAGAAAGCGCTTGCGTAACTGTTTTCGCTAACGATCAGTCGCGGTCGGCGAGCGCCCACCCCCAAAGGGCGCTTGCTGTTTACAAAGGCTTCTGTTAGTCGTCCGGAGTACCTGCCCGGCCCCTTCCAGGTTCCGGTTTTGAGTTGCAAGTTCAGGTATCGATAGGTGTAGACTATGGTGGTGAGAAAAAGCCGATATCCATCCTGATAGATGTCGGTCTCAGGGATTAGTTTTGTACGTGTGGCGCGAGCCCCGTCAGAAAAAGGAAAACGCAAATGGAATTCAACAGACGCGACTTTGGAAAGTTGGCGCTGGCTGCTGCTGCCGTTCCCGCGGGGACACTGCTGGCTGCTAAGCCCAACTCGGATTTTGATGGTGTGCAGATCGGCACCATCACCTACAGCTACCGGGGCGAAGAGGGCGTCAACGACGCCAACCAGCTCCTGAAGATGGTTGTCGATAGCGGAATCAGCGCAATCGAATTGATGCCCCCGGATGCTGAAGCCTTCGCGGGCTCACCCGCCCCTGCCGGTGGTCGTGGCGGCGGTGGTGGCGGAGCACGTGGCGGCTCGGGCGGCCGCGCCGCTCGCGGTGGATCGGGCGGATTTGCGGGTGGTCCCGGCGGCGGCGGTGGTGGACGCGGCGGCAGCGGTGGACGTGGTGGACGTGGTGGTGGCGGACGCGCGCAGTTGACGCCCGAACAGGAAGAGGCACAGGCCAAAGCGGCCGCAACCCTGAAGGATTGGCGTCTCTCTGTATCCATGAGTAAGTTCGAGGAATTCCGCAAGCTGTATAACGCCGCTGGCGTGAGCATTTACTGTCACAAGCTGACGCCCAACGAAAATATGTCGGACGAGGAATTCAACTACTTCTTCAATGTGGCCGCGGCACTGGGCGCCAAGCAGGTCAGTCTGGAGCTTCCGAATCAACCGAGCGCTTTAAGTCAGCGTCTTGGCGATACGGCTCTGAAGCATGGCATGGTTGCTGCCTACCACGCCCACGAACAGGCGACAGTCAATGCCTGGGACGGAGTGCTGGCGCAATCGATGGGCAATGCCGTGAACATCGACTGCGGCCACTATTATGCAGGCACCGGCCTGAGCCCGGTTCCGGCGCTCGAAAAACTCCAGAAGCGCATTGCCAGCGCCCACCTGAAGGATCGGACGCCGACTCAACGAGCACCCGATGGCAGCACGATCAAGGACGGTCTCAATCTCCCCTGGGGCACTGGGTCCACTCCGATCGTCGAAATCCTTCAGGCCGCACGGAAGAACAAATGGAAATGGCCGTTCTCCGTCGAGCTGGAATATCAGGTTCCGGCGGATTCGAACGCGGTCATCGAAGTCAAGAAGTGCGTCGAGTATTGCAGAAAAGCACTCGCTTAAGTGGGACATACTTCAGCTTGTCCAGCCGGGCGCAGCTCGGCGGCGCGTTGAATAGTCCCTTCCCGTGGCGCCGGCAACACTCTTGCCGGCGCCACGTTTCTTTGTAAGTCGCTTCTTCCACCTCCCTCCGCATCTGAAAAATAATCTCCTTCCGGTTACTCGTATCCTGTTCCGTTTGTGATACGATGAACCCGCTTTCAGCGTGTAGCAATCTGCTGTTAGTTGTCATTCTCCGTGTGAGGCAGGAAACATGCAACGTCATTATCAGTTGGCCCTTGCGGCCTTAGTTGGAATTAGCTTTGTAATTGCCTCTGACCTGTTAGCCCAGACGCCCGCTCCCGATGCGCCCCCGGCGGCCGCACCGGCTGCAAGAGGCGGAAGAGGTGGGCGAGGTGGTGGCGCCCGTGGTCGCGGCGCGGTCGGCGCTTCAGGCGCATCCGGAGCAGCCATCGGCCGTGGGGGCGGAGGCGGTGGAGCATACCCGTCGCGCCCGCCCGCCGATCCCGCCGTCGCGGCGCGAGGGAAAGCGATTTACGATCCCGGTTGCTCGAAGTGCCACGCCGCAGACATGCGCGGAGCGCCGGAGGGAATCAATCTTGTTCGAAATCAGCTTGTGTTAGACGATCAGGATGGCGAACTCATCGGCAAATTTATTCAGACTCCCCACGACAAAGGCCTCGCGGCCAAAATGGATCTGACCCCGGGTCAGATTCATGATCTGTCGATCTACATGCATACTTTCCAGAACTACCGCACCACCGTGATGCCGCCCGATACCAACAGCGCCATTCTCGCCGTTGGCAACGCGAAAGCTGGCGAAGCTTATTTTGGCGCCCATTGCGCTTCCTGCCATTCCGTCACCGGCGACATGCAGGGGTTTGCCTCGCGGTATTCCGATGTCAAGACGCTCCAGAACGCGATCGTTTCGGCTGGCGGCGGAGGAGGACGAGGCGGCGGTCGGGGCGGGGGTGGTGGAGGTGCTGAGGCAACCGGAAGGCGCACCATCACTGTGACGCTCACCATGGCGAACGGCCAGAAGCTGGAAGGCAGGCTCGTGACTTATGACGACTTCCTCGTCACTTTCGTCGATGCCGATGGAACCCAGCGCACGATCCGTCGCAACGGCGACGTTCCGAAAGTGGAAGTTCATGATCCGATGAAGGTCCATCGCGATATGCTCCTCACCTATCAGGACGCTGACATTCATAATCTGACTGCTTATCTGGTGACTGTGAAATGACCAATATCAATCGATTTCTCATCAGCACTGCGCTGTTCCTTCTGCCCGTCGTGGCTCCCCAATCGATGCACGCGCAGGGTCCTCTGAGTGCCGCGGATCTGCAGAAGCCGCTCGGCGAGAACTGGCCCACTTACGAAGGCGATTATTCGGGCAAGCGTTATAGCTCCCTCACGCAGGTGAATCAAACCAACGTGAAGAATCTGACCCTGGCGTGGGTCGGCTCGGTCACCGCCGGCCCTGGTGGTGGCGGAGCGCCCGCGGGTGGCCGTGGTGGCGGACGTGGAGGAGGCGGCGGTGGTGGTGGTGGCGCAACCATCATCGGTGGCGAGGGTCCGGAGCCCACGGCCGATGCCGCGGCAACCGCGCGTATCGCAGGCTCGATTCTCGAAGTCAACGGTATCCTCTATCTCTCGGCGCCCGATAACGCGTGGGCAGTCGACGCGCGTACCGGCCGCACGCTCTGGCACTACTTCTGGAAGACTAAGGGCGGCACGCACATCGGCAACCGCGGCCTCGGCATGTACGGCAACTGGCTCTACATGGAAACGCCGGACGATTACCTCGTCTCGCTCGACGCCCGCACCGGTAAGGAGCGCTGGCACAAGGTGATTTCCGATTTCAGCGAGCAGTATTTCTCGACCGCGGCGCCCGTCGTCATCGGCAATCATGTCCTGATCGGCACCGGCGACGATCTCGATTCTCCAGGCTTCCTCCAGTCGGTCGATCCCGAAACGGGCGACGTCCAGTGGAAGAAGTATCTGGTTCCCATGAAGGAAGGCGATCCCGGTCTCAAGACCTGGCAAAGCCTCGACGCGGCTCAGCATGGTGGAGCGCAGCCGTGGATTCCGGGTTCCTACGACCCCGAAACGCATCTGTATATTCTCGGGACGGGTAACCCGACGCCGGCCTACACAGCGGGCCGCGAGGGCGACAACCTGTATACCTGCTCCCTCGTCGCGCTTGATGTCGATACCGGCAACATGAAGTGGTACTTCCAGACGTCGCCGCATGAAACGCACGACTGGGATTCCACGCAGAGTCCGGTCTTTGTCGATGCGATGTACAAAGGCAAAATGCGGAAGCTGGTCCTGCAGGCTACTCGCAACGGTTATTTCTTCGTTCTCGACCGGGTCACGGGCGAGCATCTGGTCACAACGAGGTTTTCCCAGGCGAACTGGGCGGCTAATATTGACGCGGAAGGTCACCCGAGACCCAATCCGATGAAAGATCCGATCGTTCCGGGGGCGCTTGTATCGCCCACCAACGGCGGCTCGACGAACTGGCCGCCACCCGCCTACAGTCCCCAGGCGGGGCTGTTCTTCGTTCGCGAAAACAATGGCTTTGCGATGTACTATCTGACCGAGGCCGATCCGCGCGGCGCGATGGGACTGGGCGGCAAGGAAGAAGACGGCGTTGGATCCACAGGGAGTTCTATCACGGCGATCGACTACCGTGACGGCAGCATCAAGTGGCGTCACGAAAGCCTGGGTGGCGGAGGCGGAGGCTTGCTGACAACGGCGGGAAATCTGCTCTTCGGCGGCGATGACGGCGGTATTGTGGCGTTCAGTCCGGAGACGGGCAAGCCGCTATGGAATTCGCGGATAGGCGGCCTGGGCAACGCGCCGGAAACGTACATGCTCGACGGCCATCAGTATCTGCTCTGCCTCACCGGCGAAACCATGTACGCGTTCACCCTGTACTGAGCGTTCGGCAATTCAGAGCATGAAACAAAGGACGGCTCGCGTAAAGCCAGCCGTCCTTTATTGTGCCGGTGCGATGCCAGCGAAACCCACCAGGAGGGAATCCTGTTGCCCCCTAGCGAATAACTGGCGGCGAGCATCGTCTCACCAACTCTGCGACAATCCCCGCCAAATACTCGCGCTCCATTCGACCATTGCTTCCAATGGCCCATTGTGAATCGACAGGGAGGATACCCAGGACATTGGCACCGGCCGCCGCAAAGGCAAGGTGGAGTTCCACATTGCATCGACCACCAATAGGCGTGAGTTTCATCTCGCCCGCCGGCCAGTAATGGTTCATGCGTAGTCGCCACACAAAAAGAGGAAGCTTCTCGCCACTTTTCTTATTCGAAAAGTTCCAATACACTCTCATGTCGCTGACCTTATCGCCGTGAGCGTCCATTCAGGGCTGAGAAAGGTTACCTTGAATCGACAGAATCCCCGGGCCTGAAACCGTAGTGACTCTCACTCCATGTTGTTTGAAATAACCGGAAGCCGCTACGCTTACATCGTTGCAATCAAAAACTAAAGGTGACAGGGGAGGTGGAGCTGTATTCTGTGGCAGAACCCGCAATATCAAGGTCGCCCCGAGCATGATTGCGAAAAGGATTGATCTCAGGATTCCCTTACTTCCCTTCCGGCCAGATCTCCATGTAATCCAAACCCGCAACTTCCCGCCCTTCCGGCACACCCTCAATCCGAATTTCATCCCCCCGCCTCAGCGCAACCCCACTGACAATATGCCGCGTTGAAGTCGATCCATCGAGGCGCGCCGACGGCGCGGGATGTATCGCCGTCCACTCATCCACCACCTTGCCCGCCACCAGAACGCGGAACTTCGCGGGACCGACCGGCGTCGCTGGACCACCGCGCGGAGGCCCCGGAACCGGCAGAGCACTGTTCTGATCGAAATACCGCACATGCAGGTCAAACTTCCCCGCCGGGCCGCTGTAATTCATGCTCGCCGCGCACTGGGTCAACGGTGGCGCCGCGCACTGCACCGCCTTGCCATCGCCCGAAGCCGCTTCCCACGGCCGCACGGCAACTTCTGTGTAACCGTCCAGCTTCATCTTTTCGGCCTCGAACCGGTTTGGATAATTCCCCACCCGCCCCTTCGTATCCGCGATTCCCGACTCCCGCAGAAACCAGTTCGATACCGCATCGCGCCAAAGCACCGCCTGCCCAGCCTGATACTGCAGCATCTTCAGCACGGAAGCGTAACGCTCGTCGTCCACCAGCCCCTTCAGCGATTTCCAGTCCTCCACGTAGCGCGTCACTTCGTCCGCGCCCAGATAATGCGAATCGTAAATGTACTGGATCACCGTCTTGCCCGAATGCAGCGCGTAGGTATACGGCACGTGGTGGAAAAACAAAAGCAGATCGTCCGGACACGTTTCCAGCTGTTCGAACATCTTCCCCACCGCCGGGCGGTACTGCGTCGTATATCCCGTGCCTGTGGGCGTCCGATCCATCCCCACGCCCTGCGCATCGGCGCGATGCCACTGCCCCCAGCCGTTGTTCTCCGACGCCTCCACCGAAACACCAAAATGATTACCCACAATGTCCGTCAGCGTCTGCAATCCCAGCGGCCCCGTGTAATTCTCATACGTGCGCCACGACGACATCTGCATCGCCCCGACCGTATCCACCACCGTCGGATTCGAACTGAACGTCTGTTTCGTCCACTCATCCGTGATCTCTTTCACGCTCAGGTCCGGATTCCACGCGAGGCGTCCATAGCCATACAGATTCGCCTGCGACATATGATTTCCCAGCCAGTTGTCGTCGAGGCCCACGTTCGATACGCCCACGAAGCCGCCCGTCTTCTGATGGAATACTTTCCCTGCGACCAGCGCCTTCACCGGCGTCGGCTCCGACCCGGCATGCATATCGAACTCCAGGGTCTCTTTCCACATTGGCACTTCGTACATCAGAAAACGCGCCTGTCCGTTATATTCCTGGGTAATCTGTAATTCGATTGCCTGATTCGTTTTCTCCAGCGCGCCGAACAGCGGCGACGCCGGCTCGCGCACCTGGAAATCGATCGGACCATTCTTAATCTGGATAATCACGTTATCGTCGAACTGCCCGTCGAGCGCATGGAAGTTATCCCACGCCGCGCGCGCGCGGTCGTTCTTAGGATTGTTCCAATCCATGTGGTTGTCGTACACAAAACCGCGATAGAAAAATAATCCATTGTGCGGCTTCAGAGCGCGCGCCACCACGTTCGCCGCATCCGAATGCGATCGCCCATACGCCGATGGTCCCAGCCGCCCTTCCGAATCCGCCTTCAACACAAAGCCCGCGATATCCGGAATCGCTTTGTAAATTCCATCAGTCGTCGTCTTCCACCACTCTGTGACTTTCGGATCCAGCGGATCGAACGTATCGAGGCCGCCGATTTTCTTAGGACTATCGAAGCTCACCGCCAGCGCCACATGCACTCCCCACGGCCGCAGAGCATCGGCGATCTTCGCGATCTCTGGAATAAAATCCACCGACAGAATCTTCGGATCGGCATTCACATTACTGATAGCGCAGCCATTGATTCCGATCGACGCCAGCAGGCGTCCGTATTCCCGCACGCGACTCATATCCGCGCGCGCATGCCCGGCTTCCCAGAAAATCGAAGCTCCCCCGTAGCCGCGCTCAATCGTGCCGACCAGGTTGTCCCACTCGTTCACCCATCGCACCGGCGCATACGGGGCCTGCTTCTCATCCAGCATCTTCAGATCGGTGGCAATGCTGATTTTTCGCATCAGCGCAAACGATCCATAGAGGACGCCGCGCTCGTCGCCGCCCGCGACAACCAGATAGTGCGTTCCGCTCACGGTGGCATTCTTCAGCCAGAAACCGTCGGCGTCGAGTTTGTCGGGCACCGCGAGCTTCGGCAGTGCTGTGTGGATCTCGGCCAGCGTGCCGAGCAGAATCGCGCCGTCTTTCGGCGCGGTGGTTTCCACCTTGAGCTCTTTCCCCAGCAGCCCCCGAACTCCGAGCACAACTTCGTCACGGCCACTTAGTTCCAGGGCGTTCGAGCCCAGCGCCGTCACCGCGCCCGGGACGACATTTGTGTATTGCCGGGCCGTCGCCGCGTCGAGCGGCGCATAGCGCAACCACGCACCTCGCCCCGTCTCTGCGTGACCCACACAGAATGCCAGCAAGCCAAATATCACCAAACGCAATTTCATTTTGAAAGCTCCTTACGAATTCACACCGGACGCCAGATATCCGCCATCCACACCAATGCACTGGCCGGTCAGATAGCTCGCTCCGTCGGAAGCCAGCAATACCGCCAACCCTACCAGTTCTTCCGGCTCGCCAAAACGCCCCATCGGCGTTCGCATCAGCAATTCCTTCCCGCGCGGGGTCCCGTCGATCAGCTTTCGGTTCAAATCGGTGGGGAAGATGCCTGGGGCTATCGCATTGACCGAGATGCCGTCCTTCGCCCATTCGCACGCGAGACTCCGCGTTAGCGATAATACACCCGTTTTCGCGGCGCAGTAAGCCGCGACCTGGTGAAACGCGAGGTAGGACCCCAGAGACGCGATATTGATCACGCGCCCTCGTCCGCTCGCCTTCAGCGGCTCGTAAAAGGACTGGCAAGTCCGCAGCGTTCCCGTCAGGCTGACGTCGAAGATCCGCGCCCAGTCTCCCTCCGCGATATCCTGCGCGGGGCATTTCAGGGTCTGTCCCGCCGCGTTCAGCAAAATATCCACGTGCCCATGCCGCGCCAGCACAGCATCGCGAAAGGCATCAACTGACTCCCGGCTCGTCACATCGCAGGGAAGTTGCTCGGCCCGCCGCCCGGTCGGCACCACCGTAGCGCCATGCGCAGCAAGCCCCGAAGCCAGCGTTCGCCCCAGCCCGGAAGTAGCGCCAATTACCACGGCGACGCGGCCTGTCAAATCCATAAAGTTCGTCATGACTAGTACGGGATCGCCGGCATCCGCGCGTCGGCCGGATCCGCCCAGCGATCGTTCGGGACCAGCGGCGACCAGTCCGGCCGCAACGGATCACGGTCGTAGGCGTACCCGCCGAGGCGTTTATATAATTCGCTGTACTGCCCCAGTTTTTCCCGATTGAGCTTCACGCCCAGACCCGGCCCGTCCGGCACCGCGATGGAGCCACCTTCGTACTTCATTAATCCGCCCTCGATGATGTCGTCCGTCAGATGGTGATAATGGGCGTCCCCGGCGAACGCCAGATTCGGAATCACCGCACCCAGATGGAGCATCGTCGCCAGCTGAATCCCCAGTTCGCCCGAAGAATGCACAGCCACGCCGATCTGAAACGTCTCGCAGATCCCCGCAGCTTTTACACAGGCCCGGATCCCCCCCCAGAAAGTTGTGTCCAGTAGAACGACATCTACGGCGGTGTTCAGAATGTTCGCAGCGAGTTGTTCGAAGTTGACAACCACAGTATTTGTGGCGAGGGGAATGCGGACCATCTCGCGGGTGCGGCGCATGCCGTTCAGGCCGTAGACGGGATCTTCCAGATAGTCGTTGCGGAGCCCCTCGATGCCCTGGCCGAAGCGGATGGCCTGCTCGGTGCTGAGGACGCCGTTGGGATCGTACCGGAGCGAATCGCCTGGGAAAGCAGCCGCCAGTGCCCGATAGACTTCGATCTCATAATCGGGATGGAAGACGCCGCCTTTCATCTTGTGGGTGGTAAACCCGAATCGACGCTTCATTTCGGTGGCAAAGGCGACCATTTGCTCCGCCGTGCGCACTTCGCCCTGGCTCGTCGCGGGATTGGCGTAGCGCCAGAAGCAGTAGCTGGCGAAGGTGACCCGGTCGCGCAGGCGGCCGCCCAGAATCTCGCAAACGGGCACGCCCCACGCCTGGCCCAGAATGTCGAGGCAGGCAAACTCGAGGGCTGCCAGCGCCTGGGTTCGGTTGTTATACAGGGATGCGGTCGGATTCGCGACGAGAAAACGCATCTCTTCAAGGCGCGCCGGATCGTGCCCCACGAGCATGGTTTTCAGCGCGCGGAACATCGCTTCCGCCGATTCGCCGCCGCCACCCATCTCTCCGAGGCCGACGATTCCGTTATCCGTCTCGACTTCGACGATGGTACGCACGAAGCGTCCCCAGTGACAGCCGTTGGCATGGCGGAGGGGCGCTTCCAGCGGCACCGTTACCGTGGTGGCCCGGATATCGATAATCTTCATGGTCGGTTTCCATCTTAACAACCGATGGGCGGCCCGATAGTCCATGCGTCGAACTATTTCGGCTTCGACCCTAAAAACGTCAAAACCCCACCGCCAGTCCTGGAGGGTATCCGGGACCGACAGCGAGGTTCTGGCTAAACGCTGAAAAAGGATCGATGAACTACTTAACGCTGGCGACGGTGATGGTGTCGTCTTTAACGCTACCCGTTACCGTAACGCTTTCGCCGGCGTGAGCGACAATCTTATCCTGGTTGGAGATCTTGTAGACCTTGCCGTCCGCAGTGACCAATACTGCAGGCGAACCACCCTTGATGCACTTCTTGGCGCAATCGGCGTTTTCCTTCATTTCAGCTTTAGTGGAGCAAGCGGTGTCTTCGACAAAACCCTTGAACTCCGCAGCCATGGCGAGTGTGGAAAGCCCCAACGCCAGAGCACCTAATACGGTCAATTTCTTCATGAGATATACCTCTCCTTATATGCGCAGTTTTGCGGCTGCTATATATACTACACCAAATCATCTTTGCAAGTGTGCGGTGGGGCGGGCCGTGATTCGCGGGCGGGGGGGACGAGCAGTGTGGGGGGCGCGGGCTATGTGGCGGGCGTGGTGACCACAGTCGGGGGCGGAGACGGCTTGGCGGAGGCAAGGAGGGCGAGCAGCAAGCCCAGGCTCAGCAGCGACAAGGCTTCGCCGGTTGCCCGTCCCGGCGTCCGGTACCGCAGGTGCACCATATGACTTCCAGCCGCGACGGGAATCGCCATCGCAAACCCATTCGCAGGGAGGACAGGCGCCGGCGCGCCATCTACGGTTGCAGACCAGCCTGGGTCGAAGGATTCCAGCACGTGGACAAAGCCAGGTTCGGCGCCGGACACTCTCACGATAATCAGGTCACTCGAAGGCCGCGAGTAGCCGATGCCGCTGGGAGCGGCGGAGCCGCCCTGCGGCAGGTATTTTTTGGCGTCGGGAGCCAGCAGCAGTCTGTTCCACGAACCCGCCGCGAACAGCGCCGGTATCTTTTCCTCCGGCGCAAACTCCGCGCGGTCCGCGGCTACGAAATCTGCCCGGGGAGCGGGATTCGCCACCCGATAGAGCTTCGCGTCCTCTTTGCTGTCGGCTAATTTGAGATCGGTCCTCTCGTCCGTGGTGAGCACAAAGCGGACACCCAGGGCTTCGAGAGCTTTCACAGGCAGGACCGATGCGTCGAAGACCTGCTCGTTCGTATCCGGGGGTTCACCTGCCAGAGCCATGTAGCCGCGATTGAAGCGGGCGAGAAATACCGAATCGAAGCCACCGGCATCGTCGTAGCGGTCTTCAAAAGTGAAAACTTCGTCCTCACGCTCCTGCGCGATCCGGCCATCGTCCACCTCACGATCGAGAATCGCCTGAAACGCCGGGGTCTCGCTTTCGCGCGGGTACGTCTCGATGAACCAATGGGCGAACCTCCAAAGATCGGCAAAATGCAGAGCCAGCAGCAGGGCCAGCACCGCGTGGATCGCCCAGGTCCGGCCCGGCCATTGCAGCGTGCGAGCGGTATCCACACCCACGCCCAGCGCGACAGCCGCGCAAAATGTCGACATGTACAACATGCGCGCCGGACTGCGCAGGAACGTGCCGGGCAACATGTGGAGTAGCGGATCCGCCAGCGGCAACGAGCAAAGTAATGCGCCGACTCCGAGGCAGGTGAGGAACCTCCAGCGCCAGTTCGGCATCCGCTTTCGCACGATGCACATCACGAGAAGCCCCACAATCGCGACCAACGGCAGAATGCCGACGTACGAGGCTGTGTCCCAAAAATATGCATTGTTCGGATAGCCGGCGAAGGGGTGTTTATCCGCCAATTCGACAGGGTCCGCCCAACCCTGAATCCCCGGCACAGTGAGCGCGAGCAGCCGGCTCCAGGGCATTCCTACGTCGTTATCGGGGGCGGCCAGGCGCAGAATGCGGGTGCTGCGTCCGATGAGCAGCAGCATCGGCCACCAGGCGGCGAGCGCCAGACCAATCCCGAGAGACATGGCGCCTGCTACGCGTATCCGCAGCCGCATTGCGGCGCCACGGCCGCGCCATGCGAGATAAAGAAAAGCCGAAGCGAGCGCGTAGGCCGGGACCTGCGGATGTCCGGCAGCCACAATGCAGGCAGTGCACAGCGCGAGCGCCGCGAGATCGAATCTTTGGCGGCGCCAGCGTTCGCGCGCCAGCGCGCGATCAACGAGCCAGAGCAGTAGCGGAAGCGCCGGGTAGGCTTCGAGAAGAGGCAGATGTCCCGCCATGACGCGCGAGGAAAAAAATCCGGCGCAGGCAAATGTCCAACCCGCCGCTGCCGCTCCGACTCTGCTCAGGCCCGCTCTTCTGCAATAGAGATACGTGAAAACGGCTGCGAGGGCGGTGGCCATCGCAACGCCCACGGCGAAGGCGACCGCAGGATCGAGAAACAACAGCACCAGGCGCGTGGGAATCCAGGGGAAACTCTGCAGATTTGCGGCGAAGGGCGTGCCCAGAACTTCGTGGGGATTCCAGGCTTGCAGCGTGTGATGGATTCCGAGCAGACCCTGCCGCGCGAAGGCGAGACGCCAGCGGTGCAGCATCTCGTAGTCGCTGCCCATCAGGGAACTGGCGCCCGTCAGCAGCTCTGGCCGCATGTAGACGGCTTCGGTCAGGCCCAGCATTGCCGTTACGGTGGCCGCCGACCGGAGGTGGTCGTGGCGGTCGAGGAAGGCGCGTAATTTCGTGCGGGTCGGGGTCTCCATGTACGGCGCTAAGTACAACGTGCTCGGGGAGGCGTCGAGATGAGTCTCGACGCGGCACGCACGAGTGCGTGCGCCACCGTAACAGTCTAGTATCCCAATCGCAAAACGCGCGATAATCAGGGCATGCGTTTCTATTCGACCGTGCTCTGTGGCGTGGCGTTTGTGGCAGTTCTGGCGGCGCAGACGCCTCCGAAGACATGGATCGATCCGGATACGGGCCATCGCGTCGTCCGCCTTACCGACGAGCCTGGCAGCGCCAGCCTTTATTTCAATCAGAACGGCTACACGGCCGATGGCAAAGAACTGATTTACACCACTCCCAATGGAATCTCAGTCCTCAATCTGGCAACACACGCCACAAGAGCTGCGGTGACGGGGAGCGTGCGCGTCATCGTCACGGGCCGCAAGACTCAGAACGTTTATTACACGAAAGGCGACGCGGTATTTTCCACCGACGCCGATACGGGAGTCACGCGGGAGATCGCTAAAGTTCCGGCGCGCGGCTCGGTGGTTACGGTGAATGCGGATGAAACTCTGATGGCGGGCACTTACACCGAACGCGATGCTCCGGCCGTGAACGTGACCGCGCCCGGCCAGCCGCAGCAACTTGTTCAGGCTCCGAACAAAGGACAAATGATGGAGGAACGCCTCGCGGCCCATATCCCGATGGGTATGTTCACGATCAATGTGAAGACCGGCGAGGTGAAGATCATCCACAAGAGCACGGACTGGCTCAATCATCTGGAATTTTCGCCGGCGGACCCGACGCTCCTGATGTTTTGCCATGAAGGACCGTGGCACAAGGTGGATCGCATCTGGACCATTCGCGCGGACGGCAGCCATATTACGCAGATCCACACACGCACGATGGCGATGGAAATTTTCGGCCACGAATTCTGGAGTCCCGACGGCACGACGATCTGGTACGATCTGCAAACGCCGCGCGGCGAGGTTTTCTGGCTGGCCGGTTACAACGTGGAAACGAAGGCGCGCACGTGGTATCACCTGGAGCGCGACGAATGGTCGATCCATTTCAATGTCACGAAGGACGGCACGCTGTTCTGCGGCGACGGTGGCGATCCCGGTCAGGTGGCGCGCGCGAAGGATGGCGAGTGGATCTATCTGTTTCGTCCGGAACTGATACCGAACCGCGGCATTGAAGAGAAGAGTTTCGTGAATCCTGGCGTGCTGCATTCCGAGCGTCTGGTGAATATGTCGAAGCACCAGTACAAACTGGAGCCGAACGTCAGCTTCACGCCGGATCAGAAGTGGGTTGTGTTCCGTTCGAATATGTTCGGGCCGACGTACGTTTTTGCGGTTGAGGTGGCAAAGGCACAATAATTCCCCGATAATGGTGGTGCACGTTTCTGTCGCTTGCAGCGTCGTACTTGCCAGGAGTTAGTAATGCCCGCCAAATCAATCGTCTTCGCCGCCCTGCTCGTTGCTTTGATCGGGGCCTTTCCCGGATCAGCCCAGACCACTGCGCCCGCGAGCCAGAGCCAGGTCTTCGATTTCACCAACAAGCCCACAAAGCAGGGCCTTCAGGAGATCGCGACTATCCTTCGCACGGTCGGGGACATTCAGCAGTTGTCGATGGACTTGACTGCATCCACGCTTACCGTCGGCGGAACCACCGATCAACTGGCGATGGCTGGCTGGATCATCCACCAACTGGATCAACCTGTCCCGGCGAATCTCTCGGTTCCGCAGCCCGCTGCCGGTCCCACGTTGCAATATCTGGTAGCGGGCAAGAGCGACGACATTATTCAGATCTTCCATCTGACGACCGTAATTCCGAGCGCGCCGCAGATGATCCAGGAAATCCTCACGACGGTTCGCACCGTGGCGAATGTACAGAAGACGTTCAATTACACGGCGCTGACCGATCTGGTGGTGCGCGGTCCGGCGGCGCAGGTCGCGTTTTCGCAATATCTCGTGAGCGCGTTCGACGTCAAGCGGGGCTCGGTAACAACCAGCGCCGAGTTTCAGTATCAGCCACCGGCGGGCGCGGCAAGCCAGGTAGCCAAAGTTTTTTACCTCGTGAACGCTTCAGGTCCTCAAAGTATCCAGGAACTCCTGACCACGCTTCGTACGGTCGTCGGCGTCCAGAAAGTTTTCAACTATACTCCGGTTGGGGCGGTGGCAATCTGCGGTTCCGCCGGCGAAATCGCCGCATCGGAGTTTCTGATTCAGTCGCTCGACCTGGCGGCTGCACCTGTGACCGGGCAAACGCCAAATGTTCGGGAATTCCAGATGGCGGGGGACGCTAACGACAGTCCCAGCGTCATTCACGTGTTCTATCCGACCTGGCTGACGACGCCCAAGGCAGTGCAGGAGACCCTCGCGTTGGTACGCACCAGTCTTCCGCTTCGGAAAGTGTTCAACAATTCGAAACCGGCGGCATTCATTATGCGAGGCCCCGCCGATCAGATCGCGAAAGCGGACCAACTGATCCAGCAAGCGGATAAGCCCGTGCAGACCGCAGCCGCGCAGTGAGTCGTCAAACCGCCGCTGGGTTGCTGGCCGCTGTGAGCGCATCCAAAGCGGCCTGATCGAGTTCGAGCTTTGTGGCTTCGGCGAGGTCTTTCACGTGATCCGTACTGGTCGCGCTCGAAATCGGGGCGACAATTCCCGGTCGGGTCATCAGCCACGCGAGCGCGACCCGCGCCGGAGTTGATTGATAATCCTTTGCCACGGCGTCGAGGGCAGCGAGGACGGCGCGGCCGTGATCGTTGAGGTACTTTTTGACTCCTCCGCCGCGCGTCTTGCCCGTAAGATCGGCCTCGCTGCGGTATTTGCCAGTGAGGAATCCGGAGGCCAGCGAAAAGTAGGGAATCACGGCGAGCCCGTACTCCCGGACGACTGGCGCGAGGTCTGTTTCGTAGGTCCCGCGTTCCATCATGTTGTAGTGCGGCTGTAAGGTCTGGTAGTGAGCCAGCCCGGCCCGCTTGCTCGTCTCCAGAGCCTCTTTGAGACGCGCACCGGAATAATTCGAAGCGCCGATGAAACGCACCTTGCCCTTCTGAATCATCTTGTCGAACGCTCCGAGGGTTTCTTCGAGCGGTACGGCGGGGTCGTCTTCGTGCGACTGGTAGAGATCGATACGATCGGTTTGCAGGCGGCGCAGCGAATCTTCCACGGCGCGTTCCATATACTTTGCGGCGAGTCCCTTTTTGCCGTTGCCCATATCCATGCCGACTTTCGTCGCAAGGGTGATCCGATGGCGCTTGCCGGTGCGGGCGAACCATTTTCCGATGATGGTTTCCGATTCGCCGCCGGTGTGGCCGGGAACCCAGGTCGAATAGATGTCGGCGGTATCGATGAAAGTCAGATCGGCATCGAAGGCGGCGTCGAGGATGCGGAAGGAATCGGTTTCATTCAGCGTCCAGCCGAAGACATTGCCCCCCAGCATTATGGCGGGGACGGAGAGTCCGGTTTGTCCCAGTGCGCGGTGTTTCATTTCTTTCTTGTCGCACACCTGGGTGGGGGACGCAAGTGTTTACGGTGAGGGGACATACATGATCGCTGGCAGGCGGAACCGCCCGGCGGAACCGCCTGCCCCACACGTCAGGGAGCCGGCGTGGCCATGGGCTTGCTCTTGTCGACCAGGTAGATTCCGACCAGCTTCAGCGGCACGGTTCCGGTGTTATGCGCGTCGTGCTTTGCGCCGGAGGGAATAATGAACGAATCGCCTGGCTTTACTTTGAGCGGAGGCTGGCCCTCAACCAGAATTTCGCCCTCGCCTTCCAGAATGTAACTGATCTCTTCGCCGGGATGCGTATGGCGGCCGGCGTATGCGCCCGGCGCGATCTCCACACGCGCGATGACGGCTTCGCGTCCCGGCATCGAGATATCTTTGCGCTGAAGGATAGTGCGCTGGATGCCTGGATTCTGCGCGAAAAGCGCGCCTGCTACGAGCGCCACCGCAATGGCACTCCATGTTGAAACTGATTTCATTGGGTTCTGTCTTCTCCTGAAATAATTGCGATCGCCCTACGGTTCTTCGCCCTTGGGCGGTGCGTTCACGTTCACCGGTCTGCCGCCGCGTCCAGACGGAACGTAGCCATCATTCGAGGGGCCGTTCTGGAAGAAACGCGCATCGTAACTGTAGGGGCCCGTGGCATAAGTCGCGGCGGCCTGTCCGAAGATCTTGCCGGCGCGGAGCGTCTGGTCATGCACTTCTTTGACCAGCGCCTGATAGTGGGGATCGGTCTGCGGAAAACCGGAGAACGAGCTCAGATCGTTGTTGCCGGTGATCACCACATCCACGCCCGGAACCGAGGCAATATCGTAGGCATTCGCCACGCCGGTCGGCGTCTCGATCATGATGACGACGAGGGTGTTGTCGTTAATTGTCTGGCGGTAGTTGATGCCGTTGATGCCCCAGATCATGTTATATTGCCCCTGCCCCTGGCTGCGCCGCGCAATTGGCGGATAGCGGGCCCACTTTGCCCCCTCGCGCGCGCGGTCCACATCGTCCACTGTCGGAATAATCACGCCCAATGCGCCGATATCCATGGCGTGCTGGATGTGCCACTCCTGCGCATCGGGCAGGCGGATCATGGGGGTCGCCGCGACACGCGGGCAGGCGGCGATCATGGCTTCGATGTCCTTGTATTCGAGTGTGCTGTGCTGCATTTCAAACCATGTATAGTCGTAATGTTTGGCTTTTTCGCAGTAGCCCGCGGGATCCGCCGTGGTCTGCGTGAAGCTGAAGACCTGCTTGCCTGCGAGCAGTTTCGCCTTCACGGTGTTATAGAGCGGGGCAGGTGGTTTGGGCGCTTGTTGCGCCGACGCAATCATTACTACAAAGGCGGCCATCGCCGCCACGAACGCCGCTGCGATCAGTTTTCCTGATATTCTCATCGGTTCCCTCCCGGCCGTTTTCCGGTAGGTGCAAGTATATAACAGTTGGCACTGACATTCCAGCCTCGCGGACAATCCAGAACACGCATCGACCTCGCTTTCCGCGCCGGGGTTCTGGTGTTGCTGGTCTGGCAGCTTTTTATTCCGCCGGCGCTTAGTGTTGCCAACGATCACGATTTCGAGAAGATTCTGGGTCCGCTCTGTCTGGGTCCGGCTCCGACAAGCGAGACGCCGTTTTTCGACTATACGGTTTTTCGGTATACTCGCGATCCGGACTTCTGTATCGACTGGCCTATGCGCACGACTAACGAGGCGGTGTTTCAGGTTGGCCTGTGGCTCGATCACCTGTTCTATTCGAAAACCGATTTCGATCTGCGCTGGATGGGCGTCGTCTACGGGCTGATTGTTTTCGGGGGATTCGTAACGCTTCAGCGTGCGCTTCGCGGCGTTCCACTCGGGCTGTCGATGGTGGCGCAGACCGCGTGGGTCGTTGTTGTGTGCAATGCCGTTTATGTGCCGATGTTCAATACGCTTTACTTTGACGCGCTTTCATTGGCGACGCTTACGGGCGCTTTGGCGAGCGTCGCGGTGGTTGCGTTTCGGAGGGATGTGACTGCCGGTCTTGTGCTGATTGCTGCGCTCTGGCTCGCGGTTCTGGCAGGATCGAAAGGGCAGCATGGGCCGATGGCGCTGCTGTTTATTCCTGCTCTGTGGATGGGTAGCCGTGTACGGCCGTCGCGTGTGCTGGCCGCCCGGATTGCGGGGAGTCTGATGGTTCTGGCGGGCGCGTGGCTGTCAATTAGTACGATGCCGCGCTTTTATCAGGGCGAAGCGACGTTCAACGCGCTGTTCTATCGAATTCTGCCGACCGTTGCCGACCCTGCGGCGTACCTTGCCGAAACGCGGATTCCGACTTCGTGGGCGCGATATACGGGTGAAGTTGCGTTCGCCGAGGATGTGCCGTTGCAGGACCCATATTATGAGGAACAGTTTGGCAAGTGGTTCGGGCCCGTGGAACTGATTCGTCTTTATGTGCGGCATCCTTCGGCGGCCTGGCTGATTGCACGCGAGAATCTCGATGAGGCGTCGATGGATCGGGTGCGTATACGCATGTCTGGTGTACCCCATCGGCTGGGGAATTATGAGGAGTCGCTCGGCAGGCCGCCGCAGACCGTTAGCCATTTCTTTACTGTGTGGGCTGGGGTTAAGAACGCCATTTTCGGGAATCGGCCTTTGGTTTATGCCGCGTATATTCTGGCGGTGATTGGGTTCGCGTGGATTCTGGCGCCTCCTGGGAGAGCGATGCGGCTGCTAATGGCAATTGTGACGGTGGCGCTAACGGTGGAGTTCGCGATCTGCATGCTCGACGGCGCTGATGGCGGGCGGCACCTCACGCTGTTTAGTTTTGTGCTGGATCTGATGGTTTGCTGCGACATCGTCTTCGCGGTCAGGAAGTTGATGAGAGAGGAGGCAAAAAGCGTTCCGTGAGTCGGCGTCGAGACGAGTCTCGACGCGGCACGCAAAAGTGCGTAATGCCACTAAGCTACCTGTTTCTTTTTTTTGATACTCGGGCCTGTAGTTGCCACTTTGCGTTTGGGGAAGGGGCAGGGGCGCGGCCAGATTTCACGGGGGTAAGGTCGCCGTTTGC
>Ga0182024_10003324_pt1 | contig 38521 bp, 40 predicted proteins | sample P32metaG_FD_120480 | JGI IMG/M metagenome (GOLD analysis project Ga0182024, IMG submission 120480) | Permafrost microbial communities from Stordalen Mire, Sweden - P3-2 metaG (Illumina Assembly) | ecosystem: Environmental > Terrestrial > Soil > Wetlands > Permafrost | place: Sweden: Stordalen...
AGGGCGATTCCGGAGGGTCTGCCTCCATCTCTTACGCAGCATTGCTTTCTGGTTTAGCATCACCTCCAGCATTCATGGCGCACTATAGCGTGCAACGTGATACGTTATATCCGACGATCTAACCACCACATGCACCGAAACACTGCAAGTGCTTTATGCCGCTGTGACCAATCGCGATGCACGCGATGACCGAAGAAAGACATTCATCTTTTCATGGACCGGCGTCACTATTTTGGCGAAGGTCTTGTAGACTGCGCCCAGTAAACGTTCCTTCTTTCGGGTAGCCCAGATTGCGCACCGTCTGCTCCCATTTGTGCCGAACGTTGGCATCTTGAATGTCCTCGATGTTCATTCTGATGACAGTCAGTGTAACGGGGCGCCCATTACGCAAAAGAGTAATATCCTGCGGTGTACCGGCTTTCCCAAGTTTGACTTGCCACAAAGGAATGGATGGATCATCGATGGCGTTCTCATCTTTGGCGTCTGCTGCAACTGTTTGGTCTCCGACGTGGATCCCCGCTCTATCTGCAGGCGAACCAGGATACACCGCTGTCACCTGGCCGATCTTTTGAAAGAAAGGGCGCTGAGATTCCATGCCGGCACAGCCGATTCCCAGGCTGCGATATTCATCGGCTGACAATTTCATTCCTCTAGACAGCTTTTGGGCCGCCAGTGCGTACGCATCCGGGGCCGCTTTTTCCGGCTGAAGCGTGGTGGCGTCTTCGGTGGCGTTGAGATCCTGAGTTCGGTTTAGCAGAGTATTGTTGGAGCCGGTTGCGTCGGTGTGACGCTTCTTGACGGAACCATACAATCGCCGGGTCTGCGTAGAAGATGTCGACGTCTGCTCGTTGCTCGCTGGTGTCGGATCGGGCGCTGGTGTCGCATCGGGAGATGCGGTTTCCGGCATCAGCCCTGGGGCATCGTTGGCCCAAACGTCCAGTGGCACCGGCAAGCACAAAGCAACGGCAATCACGATGTTTGAGGCAGCGATCAATCCATCTTTCCTGTCTCGCATGATGCACCCAAAAAGAGCTGTCACTAGAATCTAATCCCGGCGTCACTTGTCGCTGGCCTTGCTGCTCTCTTTGTCCTTGTTGCTGTCTTTGCTGCTGCCCTTGTTGTTGCCCTTGCTGTCCGTATCGTCCAGGACATATGACACTGGGTCAAACGGCTTGGTGTCACTGGTGATGGGGAATTTCGACGTACTGATGCGCACGTACTGCTCGGGGCGAATTTTCCAATCCCCGACATATGGGTTACCAAGAACCGCCACGACCAGGATACTCATTGATAATGTCACGCTGAGCAGTCCGACCATGAGCGATTGTACAAGGAAGTTGTCTCCGGCAAAAAAGTAGGTGAACACAACTGTTGTGATCGAGCTGATGATCATGATTGCCCACAAGATTGGTGGCAGTCCATGTCTACCAGTTGTGATGCGGAATCTGCGCAGGTCGAAGGACTGTTGTAACATCGCAATCATTGACTGCTGCAGATTTTGCTGCTTTGAAGTAGAGGGTTCGTAATCGCAGACTAACTTCCATAAGCAGTGAAATTCTCTGGTGGCTTGTTTGTTTGGCTGGTCTTTGGGCAACGAATCCCATTCCCTTCCCCGCACCAGGGTAACGTACTTGCAGACGTGGTCGTTGATGGCAGATCGTGTTGGCTCTGGCAGATATTCCGCGCATAACCTGACATCGGCTATCAGGCTCGATTCGGCGGCTTCGTTCGTGCGAGCTTGTTGAAAGCGGCTCTGCGCTTCCAGCACGACCAGCCCAAGCAGAACAGCATTGAGCGTGCCGACAACGGCCAGGATGTTACCGGCCAATTCGTGATGCTTCCTGAGAACATCAGGGCTGAACAGCTTTCTCACCAAAAGCAGGCCGCCAATAGACAAAGCGACACTGAAAAGCACGACGAGCGTAGTAAATATCAGAGTCCCCATGGCAACACCTTCAAACACTGCCGGAGCAGTGTACATCATCGTCCATCGAGGATGAAGGTTGAAACGCTATACCTTATATGCAAGCATGCGCCGAGTGAGCGGATGGTCAGTGCCGAGCGCCTGGATCAGAATCTCTTTGCCTTGAGCAAAGTCCTTTTCAGCATTAACCTCGTCGTTCATATCATGTTCGCAGCGAGCCCGATCAATTAGCGCCACACCAAGATCAGGATGATTAGCCGCAAGCACTTTTTGGCGCATCGACACGCACTGATCAAGGGCGATTTTGGCAGATTTTATGTCACCCAAATTGAGATAGGCATTGCCTAAAAGATCCAGAGTGGTAGCCGTATCTGGGTGAGGATTGTTGAAGTAGCTTCGGTTTTGAATATCGTGTGCTTGCTGCAACAGCTTCAAGGCTTGCTTATAGTTTCCCTGGGCGGATTCAAGTTCAGCCAAACCAGAATAGGACTTTGCCACCAGAGCGTGTTTGTCACCGAGCGCTTGCTTGCGGATTGCCAGCCCTTGTTCATACAACGGGCGCGCTTCCTTATATCGTTTTTCGTCGCGATACAAGCCGGCGAGATTATTCAAGTCCGTTCCAACATAAGGATGATCCTTGCCCAGAACAGTTCGATCGATGAGCAATGCCTTGTTATACATAGCCTCGGATTCTTTGAATCTTCCTTCGTCTCGATAGACACCACCTAAATTGTCGAGCACCGCTGCCAGTTCGACATCGCTCCCACCAAGCAGCTTTTGTTTGATGGCGAGCGCCTGTTTATAATACTTTTCGGCTTCAGGATAGCGCCCTTCATCTCGTTTGAGCTTTCCGATGCCGTTCAAGAGAGCAGCGCGGTTCAAGTCGTCTTTCTTGATTTCGCGATCCCAAACGCTCAACGCCTCTGCATAAGTTTTCTCCGCATCGGCATAGCGACCCATGTCTCGATAGAGAGTGGCCAGATTATGCAAGCTCAAGGCTAACTCCGGTCTGGTCTTGGGCAGCTTTCTGGCAATCTCAAGCGACCCTTCATACATGTGCAGCCCTTCCGGATAGCGCGCTTCTTGTCGATACAACTCTGCCAGATTGTTCATGACCTTAGCCTTTCTCAAATCTGTGGGAGAGAATTTCTCTGCCTCAAGAAGTGCGGCTTTGAATTTTCTTTCTGCTTCTGGATATTGACCGGCTTTATAAAGGCTCTCGCCTTCGCCGATCGCTGTGTAATAAGGGATGCTCTGAATAGCCAAGTAAGCGGCATATGAAAGAGTTACAGCCCAAACACCGCGCTGATACCATTTGAATTTGGGATTATCCAGTACTTTCGCTTTGAATGATTTCTGAAAACGCTGTAAACGCTCCAGAAGATCTTTCGCTGATTCTTGAATTTTTGGATTCATGTATGCAGTATCGGATACGGTGCGGATGAGCGCGTCCGGAAAGCCTGAGTTATGGTAGTAAGGTCGGCAACAAATTGCCCGAGCGAAAAATTCAGCGTACAGTCACGCCTGGCTCAAGTCAAGTAGGGTTTTCCAGGTGATTTGGCGCCCAAGGCTTATTTCTCTTCAAGCAGAGCTGCCGAGCCCAAGAGCTTTTCGTTCAATGCAAGCGTCCGCATTATCTTGCCTACTTCAGATGCTTTTGCGGATCTGGTGCCCATCGCCTGGCACAGTTTCGATGATTTGCGATCTCGGTCTGCATTGGCGTGTAGTGCCATCAATTGGAATATTCGCATCCGCTCGACATAGGCATGATTCCAGTCGGGTAACGCTGACCTGATGTCGGCGATGGCAGTGTGTGGGGAGTCAGAATTCAGCAGCGACAAGTGGCGAGCAATGATAGATGTGTAGCCGCGCAGGGAATACATAAGCGCATCTTGTCTGCTTTCAAAGCACCATAAGATCTGGCCGCGAAGCTCCCTGCAATCTACTGGTGGTCCAAACCAATAGGTCAGATCCCTGCGCCCGCTTTGGTGCCCGATGCTGTGCCACTTCGGATCTGTGCCTTCGGGCAAATCAAGTTGTGTTGGCATCGGGGGAAAGAGGTCCGCCGGTCTCGGCTGAACCAGCACGGGAATTGTTTCAATTAAGACATCCTCATCTCTCGGAGCCGGTGCGGCCACGTGCCAGGTCGGTGCGGGCGGCGTGTGAAGCGCCTCAAGGTGTAGTCGCCGAAAATCCTTCGACGGAGCATAAGGTACTGCCACGTTGCTGTCAGCGGCTGGTGCACAGCTAGCGGGAAGTGCTGTGCAACTCAATTGCACCAGAAGTATCGCAAGTATTCGCAAGTGCGCCATAGCAAATGAACCTCGGACATCAGAAGTGAAAATAGGTTGATTCATTCGTTTTTCGGGAAAGCAATTCAGCGTATCCCAGGTGTTTCTCGATCGCTGCGAGCTGGCTGAGCACGTGCCGTATATCGCTGTCTTTTGTTTTGTCACCTAATGAAAGACACAGTTTCGAAGCGGTGGCATTTTGTGATGCGTCTGCCATTTGCCCCATCTCTTCACATATGCGACGGCGTTCTACGTAAGCTTGATTCCACAGGGGAAGAGAAGATCTGATTTCGGCAATCTTGAGAGGCGCGGAGTTGGTGCTGTCGAATCGCCAGAGATTCATATCTACTTTTTCGGCATGCTTTCGTAAGGCATACATGAGTGCTTCTTGCTTGCTCTTGAAAGCCGGGTTATAGACCTGTCCGGCGCAGCCGTGCGGGGAAAATGGAATCACTCGACAGACGCGGCCGTCTGCATATTTGACCTCCAACCCTGCACCGCCAGCGCTACCGTCGTAACCGCTGCCACCGAGGGAAAGCCAGATTCTGCCATGCCAGTCGGCATGAAATTTCGTTTCGATCTGCTCAGGCGTGAGCCCGAATAACTCCCAGGCATCTACTGTAGGGATGGTCTTCCCGAAATTCCGCCAATAACTTCCTGCCCACATTGAAGGTGCCATCGAACCTCCCCAATCTTGTCTTTCAGCAGTTTCTGCCTTGTGAGGTCCCCATTTATAGGATTGATTAAGAAGCTTGGAAGATAGATCAGGTCCAAATGGAATGGGGGGAAAGTTGGCTGGTGGAACTGGCTCAGAAGGAAGGTTGATCGGCTCCAGAGATACATCCTGAAAGGATGGCGGTTGGGTAAGCGTGTACGATGGAGGACTCTGTAATCTTAGTCGTTTGAAGTCAGATTCGGCACCAGACTCGGTGGCATACAGTTCTTCCGCGGGTATGGATTTGGCAGAAACCTTCTTTACCGGTTTTGGTTTGCTGGTTCGGGGCGTTTGACCGGTCAATTCCTCTGCCGCTAGTGCCTGTGCTGCAATCGAGCCTTGCAGAAAGAGTAGGCTAGCCACTGTAAGCAGTTTCTTGACTGACATTTTCATCTGTATTTTTGAGTATAACAGGGGTCAGGCAGACCGCAATGTGTGATTACGTGATCGCTCTGTCGACCGGCCTATCATGGCGAAAAAGGTTGCTGTCGTGGCTGAATGCGAAGGGCCGGGCATGGCGCCGATCGAGATCGGTCTACTTTGCTGAATGGCTTCAACTAAAATCTCAGACGGCCGGCTCATTCTTAACTACAGAGTGGGAACATGCGGGACAGCTTCTCAAAATCAAAGCTGTCGTTCTCCTCAAGCGCCGCATCAATCTCGGTTGGAAACGCTTTATAGTAATTTAGCGCTGCCTGTACTTTGAAATCCGGCCAGCCTAGATGTTCAGCGATGCGGTGGACATCCATATCACAGCCTCTGCCGATCATGATTACGTGCCAAACTGTGACGCGGCTGCCCTGGATATATGCTTGGCGGACATAGGGGGAGCTTCGGAACTCTATATAGCCAAACTCCGACTGCCTTAACGCCTCTTCGATTAGCAGGGCAGCCGTCTCACTTGGCGTAAGATTCAGCTGTTGAAAAAAGGACTGCAGCCGTTTGTATTGCTGCTCCTGCAGTTGAATACTTACGACCTGCGATTTTGGTGCTGGCTTCAGCGGTTTGGACATTGTTGTACTGCCATGACTGTTCAAATCATTGTAACTCAAGATTTGCGAAACAGGCTGCTGCAGCTTTATAGCGGACACGAGCTACTGGTTTGCTCAAGATACACGACACCATCGTAATCGAGGTTGGACAGCGTATAGGTATTCAAACCATCGGTCTTTTATTCAGAGAAGCTCCTACGCCCTCTGGAAAATATTTTCTCTGCCTGGACGAATGAAACTGTGCAAAGAACACAGTGGCTCGATCATTTCATCCGTTAGACGTATCACCGCTGATCACTCTCCAAGACGGACTACTTAAATTGAGCAGGCGGGACGCCTGCGCTCCCGGGTGTGCTCCCGGGTCACTTGGTGCTAAAAATTGAGAGCAGCAAATTCTCGAATGCATCTTTGTCCATCTGCATTTGCTACCTGCACTTTCCTGCCACCGAACAAAACTTGTGATGTCTTGCCTAGATTTTTTCCTGACGTGGAGACATCAATGCGCATGTCCTTAAAGACAAAAATCTCCGGACGTATTGCAGCCGCGGTTGTGATTGTGTCCCAGAAATAGTAGCTGAATCCTTTCACCAATCCCCACAAACTGGAAGCCAGAAGCGATGCCTTGCTCAACTCTGATTGTGCGTCGAGCCGCGCCAGGAACTCTCGTGTTACCGGTGCCTGATTGGTGACATCCAGAGGAATCATTGTGATCGGCACTCCGGTATCCAGCAGTGCCTTGAAGGCCGGGGCGTCAGCGTAGACATTCCATTCGGCTGAGCCGTCGTGTCCGTTTTCTTCCACATTGCCGGGCACTTGAACGGCACCGGCCATGACGATCACTTCTTCCACCTTCTTTCTCAAGGCGCTGTCTTGCAAAACCTTTGCAATGTGAGTGACAGGGCCTGTGCCGATGATTGTCATCGGCCTATTTGTGTGGGTGAGACAGTCTGTGAACACAACTTCCGAGTCACGCCCCTTTCCTTGCTGATAGAGCTTTTTCAAGTAGATGTCGACGAACAAAGGCAGCTCGTTGATGATGTAACTTTCGCGGCGCCAATTCTCTGGAAAGGGCTTGGGAATCGGATCATTGTTCCAGGCAATTTCAGGACCATCAATGTCCAGGTATGTAGCCATCTTGAGAATGGCTTCGAAAGCCTGATCGGCGTAACAGTCTCCATTGGTGACGCCAACGGCTTGCAGATCAATCTCGGGTGAGAGCCACAATAGAATGCAGCTGAGAATGTCGTCAACGTGTCCGTCGTGATCGTGAATGACCGATTTGGGCATAAGCTCCCTGCCCTCTGGTCATCGCTTAGAGTCGCGAAAACCGGGCCCAGGTAAGTTTACCGCCAGCTGAGCGCAGTTTCATTAGTTTGGCGGCTTGATGACGGGTTATAAACTTCGCCCGCTAGCTTCTAGCCTGCTCCAGCCTGCCCCACTGTGCGAGGCCCGAGGTGCGTCAGATCTGGCAGCTGCTCGCAAGAGTGGCCGGGCACTGCCTACGCTGACTTGCGCTTTTCGGCATATTTCCCGGAACCACCAAGAACTGCCTAAGCGCCAATGCAGACGCCTGTTTCGGAAGGAATTGGATATTCGGCCGATAGCCAAGAATATATCGTTTTCGATAAGTCAGGGTAGGATCCAGGTCAAAGATGCCCGGCACTCCCGAAGGCTTTGCCTGGCTGGCCCCTCGCAGCAGCCTGCGTCCAATTAAAGGATTCCCAGCTCCATCTTGGCGTCTTCAGAGGCCATCAGTCTGGGGTCCCATCTTGGGCTCCAGACAAGTTTGACATTGACCTCTTTCACCCAGGGCAGTTTCTTCACCGCCGAATGTGCCTGCGCCTGAATCACGGCACCGACCGGGCATGCCGGGCTGGTGAGGGTCATCTCCACTTGTACATTGTTGTCCGCTTGGATTTCAACGCCGTAGACAAGCCCGAGATCGACAATGCTAACGCCTAACTCCGGGTCGACTACTGTACGCAGGTTTTCCCATACTACATCTTCTTGCAAGGAGGACATTGAGTGCTTACCTCATTTTGACTTGTTGTTGGACTCTTCGATTCCTTCAAGCAGCGTGTTCCAGGGCAACAACGCACATTTGATGCGCACAGGATACTTTCGCACACCTTGCAGCGCCTCAAGGTCTTCCATCTCCTCCGGCAGCACGCCGTCTGCGGATTTGGACATCATCATGTTCTTGAATGTTTCAATCGTCTTTTTGGCTTCTTCGATCGAATGGCCAAGCACTGCCTCACTCATCATTGAGCCAGACGCTGTGTTTATGGAGCATCCCTTGGCCTGCAGCTTGACGTCGGTTATCTTGTCGCCTTGCACTTCCAAATAAAGGATGAGCTCGTCGCCGCAAAGCGGATTCACTCCCTCCACCTTAACTGCGGTCCCGCCTAGCTCGCCGCGGTTGCGAGGGTGATGGTAGTGGTCGAGAATGGTTTCTCTGTAGAGGTCATCTGCAAGCGACATGTCCGAAAACCTTTTCTGCCTCCCTCAAAGCCTCAACAAGGATATCAATTTCTTCGGTCGTATTATATATGTAGAAGCTAGCTCTGGCGGTGCCCGAAACCTTTAAATCCTTCATCAAAGGTTGGCAGCAGTGGTGACCGGCGCGGATGGCAATTCCCTTTTCGTTAAGAATTTGCCCCAGATCATGTGGATGCACATCAGAAAAATTGAATGAGATCACGCCACCGCGTTTGGTGGCGTCTTTGGGACCGTAAACTACGGCGTTGCCGAGTTTGGCAAATCCTTTCAAGGCGTGCTCGGTCAGTTCAATCTCGTGCTTGCGCACCGAATCCATGCCCAGCTTGTTTAAGTAATCCAGCGCCGCACCTGAGGCGATGACGTCGGCGATGTTGGGAGTGCCGGCTTCAAATTTCCAGGGCAGTTCATTCCAGGATGTCTTTTCACGAGAGACGGAGCTTATCATGTCGCCGCCTGTCAAAAATGGTGGCATCGCCTCCAGGAGAGCCTCTCTGCCCCAGAGCACGCCTACTCCTGTTGGTCCAAGCATTTTGTGGAAAGAGAAAGCGAGGAAGTCACATTCAAGCTCTCGCACAGACGTGGGTATGTGAGGAACACCTTGCGCTCCGTCAACGAGGATAACAGCGCCGACCGCGTGCGCCATCTTGGCGATTTGATTGACTGGAACGATGGTGCCAAGCACGTTTGACATTTGCGTGATGGCCACAAGTTTGGTTTTCTTTGTGATCAGCTTTGCCGCGGCAGGCAGATCGATCTGCCCATCGTCGGTGAGGGGCAAGAAAACAAGCTTTGCTTCTCGTTCTTTAGCCAGTTGCTGCCAGGGCACAAAGTTGGAATGGTGCTCCATGGGGGTGATGACAATTTCATCGCCGGCGAGTACATGTTGACGCCCCCAACTGTAAGCAACTAGATTGACAGCCTCAGTCGTGTTTCTCGTGAAAATTACTTCGCGCGATTCTGCGGCGTCGATAAACAAACGCACTTTCTCGCGCACGCCTTCAAAGGCTTCCGTTGCTTCTTCGCTGAGAGTATGGATGCCGCGATGGATGTTGGCATTGTACTGCTCATAGTATTGCGTCAAAGCTTCCATTACCTGGCGCGGCTTTTGCGATGTGGCACCGCTATCCAGATAAACCAAGGGCTTGCCGTCGATCACTCGATCTAATATAGGGAAGTCTTTTCGGATCTGTCTGGTATCAAACATGGTATTACCTTCAGGTGGTGACGCTAGCTGGGACGGCAACCCAGAGCTCGCCATTTCTTTCTTCAATTTTGTACGTGGCGATGGCCACTATCGCGGGCAAACACATGGCCTTGCCTGTATCTACATCAAATAAGGCTCCGTGCCGCGGGCATTCGATTTGATTACCGATAAGCTCACCCTCGCCAAGCGGTCCCCCGTCATGGGTGCACAAGTCGGCTACTGCCTTGAAACTGCCGTCCACATTGCAAACAGCAATGCGCTTGCCGCCTGCTTCGTAGACCTTTACCCGGCCCTTCGGCACTTCCAGCGATTCTCCAATCTTTATAAATTGGTCTGTCATACAAATTCCTATTTCCCGTGAATCTTGTCGGCGAGCAGCTCATAGACCCACTCTTTGGCCCGACCAATGTTGCACGATTCCAAGATCTGTCTAAAAAATCCGGTCACAATCAATTCTTCCGCAGCTGCTGCCGATAATCCGCGACTTTGCAAATAGAAGATTTGCTCGCGGTCTACCGGGCCAACTGTGGCGCCATGAGAGCATTTGACGTCGTCGGCCAATATCTCCAATCTCGGAATCGAATCTGCCCGCGCTTGCGACCCGAGCAGAAGGTTCTTGTTGCTCTGGTAGGCGACGATGCGCTGAGCCACCTTTGCCACTTCAATAGTGCCTTGATAGACAGACGAGGAGCTGCCCTTGAGCACGACGCGGAAGTTGATGTTCGATTGCGTGTCGGGAGCATTGTGTCGTTGAATTGTATTGAAACTGAAATGCTCATGCCCGTCACCAAGCACGATACCAAAGAGATTGCTCGATGCTCCGCGTTCTTCCAGGCTCGTCACTATGTCGCTCTTCAGCTGGGCGCCGTCAAGACCAACGATCAATGAAGTCAACTCGGCATGTTCCAACAAAGTGTTTTGCGTGCGAGTGATGGCGAAAATGTCTGAACCGAAATCTTGCAGTTCCATGTAGTTGAGCTTGGCGCCGTGCTCGAGATTGATTTCGACCAGGGCATTGGCGAGCGACAGCGCTTTCTTATCTGTACTTTCGGGTTGTCCGGAACTCAAGACATTGATGAAACTGGCTTTGCTGTTCTGACCAAGAATCGCCACTATTCTGGGGAAAACCGCCAGACTGGAGCGATTGCTCTGAGTGGTTCCACCAAAATGATTGACACAGATGAAGGGCTCGGTGATTTCAACGTCTTTGGGGACGTATAAGAAGGCGCCGCAATTGAAAAGCGCCTTATTGAGAAGGACGAATTTAGAATCATTGAGACCGTTGAGAATATAAGGTCGAATCAGATCAGCGTGGTTCTTCAGCGCTTCCTTCAAAGTGCAGAAAACCACGCCCTTTGCTTCGAGTTCTTTCGGCACCGTACCGGAGACAAAATCTTGATCGATCTCCATCACCAGCGCTGTTCGCTCGGGGAAGTATTCGACCAGGCTCTTGGCCAGTGGTGGCAGTTGCTTCAGCTCCGTTCCGGCGTGAGCCGACAGATCAACAGCGTTTAGAGCGGATAAATCGAGCGAGTCGAGATCGACTTTGCGCCATTCCTCGTCTCTTGTATTTGGTGCCGGGGCTTGCTGATAAGCTTCCCAGGCAAACAGGCGGCTCTCTCTCAACCAGGCTGGCTCACCGTTTCTGGTCGCTATATCCTCAACTCTTTCGCGGGCGATGGTGTTTACTGGTTGTGACATTGTTCCTTCTCACGTTTTTTGGCGCACCACATACAGTGCGCCAAGATCTTCATATTGGCGAGAGCTTCAATTGCCCAGCCATGATTCTTACCCCACTGATCCTGTCATTTCCAACTGGATCAGTCGATTCAACTCGACCGCATATTCCAGCGGCAACTCTTTCGTGAACGGCTCAAAGAAGCCGTTGATGATCATCGCCGTTGCTTCATCTTGCGTCAGCCCACGGCTCATCAGGTAGAAGAGTTGTTCTTCTCCCACTTTTGAGACGGTCGCTTCGTGCTCTATGGTGACGTCTTTTTCGTCTATCTCCATGGTTGGATACGTATCTGAGCGAGACTTTTCATCCATCAACAAAGCGTCGCATTTGACGGAGGATTTGGAGCCTTTGGCTTCAGGATAAACCTTGACCAATCCGCGATAAGAAGTGCGCCCACCATTTTTGGAGATGGACTTGGAGACGATTATTGAAGTGGTGTCAGGAGCCGCATGCACCATCTTGGCGCCGGCGTCTTGATGCTGATCTTCGCCGGCAAAAGCGATAGAGAGCACCTCGCCGTGGGCGCGTGGTCCAACCAGATAAATGGATGGATATTTCATCGTCAACTTGGAGCCCAGATTGCCGTCAACCCATTCGACTTTGGCGTCGGCATGAGCAACAGCGCGTTTGGTGACCAGGTTGTAGACGTTCTTGGACCAGTTTTGAATGGTCGTATAGCGAATATGGGCGCCTGGTTTGGCGATTAATTCGACAACGGCGGAGTGCAATGAATCAGTTGAATATGTCGGCGCCGTGCATCCTTCGATGTAATGAACAAAGCTGCCGGGCTCGGCAATGATCAACGTGCGCTCGAACTGCCCCATATTTTCCGCATTGATACGGAAATATGCTTGCAGAGGAATCTCCACTTTCACGCCTTTGGGCACCCAAACGAAGCTGCCACCGGACCAAACGGCGGAGTTAAGAGCGGAGAATTTGTTGTCAGCTGCCGGAATAATGGTGCCGAAGTACTCTTTGACGATGTCTTCGTGTTCGCGCAATGCTGAATCCATATCCAGGAAGATGACGCCTTCTTTTTCCAGGTCTTCACGAATCGAGTGGTAGACCACTTCAGATTCGTATTGAGCGGTGACGCCAGCCAGGAATTTGCGCTCGGCTTCGGGAATACCGAGGCGATCGAAGGTCTGTTTGATTGAGTCGGGTACTTCGTCCCAATTCTTTTCGCTTCTTTCAGAGGGTTTGATGTAATAGAAGATGTTTTGGAAATCGATGTCATTGAGCAATTTGCAATTGCCCCAGGTCGGCATCGGTTTCTTGTTGAAGATGTCCAGGGCGCGCAGGCGATACTTGAGCATCCATTCAGGCTCGTTCTTCATCGACGAGATCTTGATCACGATCTCGCGCGTCAAACCGCGACCCGACTTGAATATGTAGTCCTCTTCGTCTCGGAAACCATATTTATAATCGTTTCCAATACTATTCAGGGCTTGATTGTTAGCCAATTCTGCCGCCATTGTTTCCTCCATCAACTCTTCACGCATTTATACACCTGAAGATGTCAGTTCTTGCGTAACCCAGTCGTACCCACGGTTTTCCAGTTCTTGAGAAAGCTCGCTGTCACCAGATTTGACGATGCGACCATCCTGAAAAACATGAACGAACTGCGGCTCGACATAGTTGAGAATACGCTGATAGTGTGTAATTAAAAGTATTGCTGTCTCAGGGCTGGCCAGGTTATTGATGCCTTCTGATACCGTCTTCAGTGCATCGATATCCAGACCGGAATCGGTCTCGTCCAGAACGGCCAATGCCGGCTTCAAGAGGGCAAGCTGGAGAATTTCCAGTCTTTTCTTTTCCCCACCTGAGAAACCGTCGTTGATATAGCGAGAAAGGAATTCGTTGGCGACGCCCAATTTTTTCATTTCGGCTTTCAGTTCCTGACGGAATTCCTTCACAGGAACGTCTTTGCCGCGCACGGCATTTACCGAAGCGCGGACAAAGTTGGAGACGGAAACGCCAGGAATTGCCACTGGGTATTGGAAGGCAAGCGCCAGTCCCATTCGTGCTCTTTCATCCGGAGGCATCTCAAGGATGTCCTGGCCTTTGAAAAGAACTCTTCCGGAGGTGACGTGATAGCGCGGATGCCCCATCAACGTGTATGAAAGCGTCGACTTCCCGGAACCGTTGCGCCCCATGATGGCGTGGATTTCGCCAGGGAAGATATTGAGATTCACACCTTTGAGAATCTCTTTGTCTTCAACTTGGACGTGAAGATCTTGTACGGATAGAAGCGGTTCTTTAGCGGTCATGAAAGTTGCCTTTGTGTTTTGAGAGGACCAATCATCCTAGCTTTTTCCTTCTGAATCTCTTGATTCCAAATCTTAAAAATCTTTCAATCATAGGATTATAGGCTTTTATAGATAAAATAGTATCAAATATCTACTATCCATTCTATGTCTTTAAGGAATACTTCGCTTAAAGCGATATAAAAGTCCAAAAACGTTTGGCAGTAGAATGGAAACAGAGATTTGACATGTCTTATCGCCACTTAGTGGCGAAGCGAAAAGAGGGATTTTCACAAATGATTACGCAGACGCTCGGTGAAAATCCGGAACGCACCCAAGAAGCGGTGCTTTTGCATATTAAGCGAGCGGGCGAATTGGCAGTTTCTGACCTTTGTAAGGAACTGGGAATTACTTCGATGGCTATTCGGCGGCATCTTGCTGGGCTGCAGCAAGAAGGACTGATTGAGTCGCGCATCGAGCGCCAGTCGCGTGGACGCCCAACATATAAGTACAAGCTCACCGCCAAGGCCGAGTCACTTTTCCCCAGTGGCGGCCAGGGTTTGGCTGTGGACATCCTGGAACTGGTGTTTGAGCAGTCCGGTCACAAGGGTGTGATGGATCTCTTAAATAAGCGCAACGATCGGCTGGCTAAGCGTTACAGGGAGCGGGTGGCGAATAAGTCGATTGAGGACAGAGTTGCCGAAGTGGCAAAAATCTTTAATGAGAATGGCTACATGACCGAATGGGAGAAGCTACCTGACGGCAATTTCATCATCTTTCAACGCCATTGCGCCGTCCACGACCTAGCCATTCAATATCGCCAGCTGTGTGTTTTAGAGCCCCGCCTGATGGAAAACTTGCTTGGCGTCAAAGTGCACCGCCAACAGTATATTTTCAAAAACGACCCTGTCTGCGGCTATCTCGTGCAATGCCCAGGTGCTGATGGAAGCGCGGCGACAAGCGGTGCAGTCTCGACTTAGGCACAATAAGCCGACCGCTCTAGTTTTGTTAGAAAAACAGCTGTTTTTCTAACAAGATCACAAAATGCAAGGGATCTTCAGCGATTTTGCAGAGCCTATGGCTCCAGAGTCATAAAAAATCGACTGTTTTTGTATTCCAAAGTCATAATCGATAACGCTGTCAGAAAAACAGCGGTTTATCTAACAAATTGCGCACGATGGAAGCAATATCCAGGGGCTTTGCCACCGTATCACTCTAGAGTGATAAAAAATTGGCTGATTTTGTATTTTAGAGTGATAATCGCCAGAGCTGTCAGAAAAACAGCGGTTTTTCTAACAACATGTCCTGTGATCGACGCTTACTGCCGCAAAAAAATTCCGTCAGCAGCCGTGAAACTACTGCCCTGGCTGGGAAGACTCCCATTATGTGCTGAAAACACGAGTTGCCCAGTTTCTTGCTACCACTTATGATTCTGCTCGATAAACGGATGATTGATTATGAGTGTCAATACTGATCTGAGCATTTTGGAACTTCTGAAATTGGCGGCTGACAACCACCACAAGCGGATCACGTTGTCAGATGATGAGCGGGCTGAGTTGGTCGCTTTGATCAAGAAACGCGCTCAGGACGAATTGGAATATGGTCAAGAAATTGAGCAAGACTCGGTGCGCTTGATTCGGCGAGTCACCGGAGCGGTCGGGTTGTACTTCAACAGTTAAGTGCAGCAATTCATCCATAACCCCGAGCCGCATCTGCGTCCGAATTCTGTACCAGCCCCTAAATGCCTTTCAGCTCCCAGTAGCTTGACGGCACCTTGGGCGATACCGTCGACAGTTTGACGAAGTTGGCCGCCCCTCTTGCCGCAATCGGCAAACCGCCTGTGATGATGATGTTGTCCTTGGGCGAAACAAGGCCGCGCTTGAGCAATGTTTCTTCGACCATTGAGAGTGTTGATTCTGAGTCGCTCACCTCCATCAACATAAGCGGCGTCGTTCCCCAGATAAGAGACAGCTGACGATAGACGTGTACATGCTGAGTCAAGGCGATGATTTGATTGGGTGGGCGGAATTGGGAAATCAGCCGCGCCGTTGATCCGGTCTTTGTGAAAGCGGCAATTACCCTGGCCTTCATGTCGACAGCCATGTTGCAGGCGGCATGGGCGATTGCGTGCGCAGAAGTGGGCAACTCATGCTGGTGCAACTTGCTGAAATCGACACTTTCTTCCGCTTCCGTGGCGATTCTGCGCATCATACGCACCGACTCGACAGGATAGGCGCCCATGGCGCTCTCTTCCGAAAGCATGACGGCATCGGTGCCATCGTAGATTGCGTTGGCCACATCAGATGCTTCGGCTCTGGTTGGCCGGGGGTTGGTGATCATAGATTCAAGCATCTGTGTTGCCGTAATCACAGGTTTGCCATTAGCGTTAGCCCGGCGAGTGATGCGCTTTTGCACTGGAGGCACCTTTTCTGGCGGTAACTCCACGCCCAGATCGCCGCGGGCGATCATGACACCATCTGAGACATCAATGATTTCCTCGAGATGATCGATAGCTTCCGGCTTCTCCAGCTTCGCTATCACCGAAACTGGTGGCCAGTGGTCGCCTATAAATTCTCTCAGATAGAGAATGTCTTGCGGATCTCTTACGAAGGAGAGAGCGACAAAGTCGACATCGTACTTTAAGCCAAAGGCCAGATCGGCTTTGTCTTTTTCGGTCATAGCTGGAATCGACAGACGTACACCAGGAATGTTTATGCCCTGATGATCTTTGAGAATGCCACCATTGACGATTTCACACTCAGCGTCAGTGTCGGTTGTGCGTAACACTTTCAATTCAATCAGTCCATCATGGAGCAAGATGGTGTCTGTTGTTTTTACTTCGTGCGCAAGCTCTGGGAAATTTGTGCTGACGATTTCATCAGATCCTTCTACGTCGCGGCTTGTCAGCGTAAATTTATGGCCTGTCTGCAGCGTAACCGGGCCGCCCTTGATTTTTCCGGTGCGCAATTTGGGTCCGCACAGGTCGAGCAATATTCCTACAGAGACGTCGAGGCGCTGACTGATCTCGCGCACATCGACGACGATGGAGGCGATGGAGTCATGATCGGCATGCGAACAGTTGATGCGAGCGACACTCATGCCGGCTTGTATCAAGGCTTCCAGCACCACCGGATTGCGAGATGATGGTCCGATGGTGGCGATAATTTTGGTCCTGGTCATGCGCGAAGGCTCCTGGTATTGGCTCTGCAAAGGTACACCAGCCAGCGTTTTCGAACGTGAATTCCAACGCCTCTTGAAGAAATATCAAGCCCTTGGCCCGAGCCGAAACTATGGCTGAGCTAAGCGCAAATATAGACAGAATCAGGCTTTGAGCGTATGATGAAAATGCGTGACAACTTGTCTTGTCGATCACGTATCCTTGTACAGCCCGAGCCACACGATCACCGCGAGGCCTGAACGCATGCCGTTCGCGAATCATTTTTTTGTGTCCATTTTTCTCGTGATAATGATTTCATGCGCTTTCAGTTGTCCCGCCTGCACTGCATCGCCGATCGATCAAGCGAAAGTCCAAATAGCTCAAGATGAGGCGTGTTTGCGGCGTGGCGAAGTCGTGGTCGATATGCAGGAAAAGGGTCACATCAAATATGTTGTCGGGCACATCTGGATCAATCAGCCACCATCAGTGGTTTGGCCGGTGCTCGTCAATCCCTTCGAATTTCAAGGCAAAATAATGTCGCGGCTGAAGGAAGTAGAAGTGCTTCAAGATCTGCCTGAGCTGTCTGTTTTGAAGTGCAAAATAGACATCGGACTGTTCATGCCCAAAATCACTTACACCGTTGAATCCAGATACAAGGCTCCTGGGCAAGTTGATTTTCAGCGGCGGGCCGGCATTCTCAAAGACTTTCGAGGAACCTGGACAATTGTGCCTGTCGATGGTGGCTCTTCCAGCGAGGTTTCTTATTCCATGTTTGTCGATCCAGGCATTCCCATTCCCCATTGGATCGTTCGGGAAGGCGTCAAAGCTGAGCTGCCTAACACTCTCAAAGGAGTGCGAGCACGAGTAGAGGCTGTGCGGCTTGGTGAGCAGCTGGAGTCCAAAACGATTCAAGCAGCCCGCCTGAACTCGGTAGAAAACTTGCTCAGCGCACGGGCTAAGCCTATCTCAGAGTGAGACGCGCTGCCGGATTCTCAAGATGCAGGCAAGACGCCTGTGCTTGCGGTAAGCAGTGATCCCGGTAAGGAGCGACTAAGTTTTCGAGACCGAAGCCACAGCCGATGGCAAAAAGTCTGCCGGACTGACGTCCGGGAAACAGTTGTCGATGTCTTCTATTTCGGCAAGTTTGTGCTCGTCGATATCTCCGCTTTTCAGCATTTCGGCGAGCTTTTGGAATCGAGCCACATGATCGTTGAATCTCTCGATCGCATATTGTTTGGCTTGACCGGTTGTAACCAGGAAAGGCCAATCACTTGATTCAATCAACAAGAGTTCTCTGGCTGCTTGCTTCAATGCTCTTTGGACAACTTCCGACTTACTGTGCGCATTTTGCTGAGCAAGAGTGCGCATAGTGCGCTCGCCATCGTGGATTATCGGCCACATCCATTCAGTATCGTTGTTGAACCAGACTTGCCAGTGACCGCCAGATCCCCACGATGATTCTGGAATTTCAATTGCCACCGAAGGTGGAGCAGATGCCAGATATTCGCTTGCCGTCTGCATCGTCACAACCGTGTAGGTGCGCAGTTTGCGAATGATTTCCTTGATCCAGCTCACCCCTTCAAACCACCAGTGACCGAAGAGTTCAGTGTCAAAACTGACCATAACCAGACCAGGACTGCCGGTTTTCTTCAAATGATCAGTCAGGCACTCTTGTAGAAAACCGACGTAGTGATCCGAATTCTCGCGCATGCGATTCATCGCCGCTTCCGGATTGTAGAGCTGCTTGTCACCAAGATCAGTGGTCTTAGAGGTGAGCTTCCAATAGTGCAAACCTGAGTTGTCATCCTTCTTGTGAAATTCACGGTAGTTTCCGTCTCCCGGATATCCGTGGTCGGCTGACCAGACTTGGAAGCCGGCTTGCTCATGGCGACCCATTACGGCCACCGGATATTCCTTCAACCAGAAAGCCTCGAAAGTATCCAGACCGGTTGCCGGCCTTGGTGGTGCCGGCACATATTCGATTGTGCCGTAAGGACCAAACACGCGCCGCAACTCTGCTGTTTGGCCGCCTTTGATGACAAAAGATTCAGTGAAAAAATACTGCAAACCGAGGTCGTGCAACCATTTTTCCATGCCGGGCCTGTCTTTGGTGCCCGGTCGATAAGCGCATTCAGGCAACCAGGCACCCTTAGGAGCACGGCCAAAATGTCGTTTGTAAGACTCCACTCCAGTTTTGTACTGGGCAAACAGAGATTCATCTGTTTCCATGAGCGGCGAAAAACAGTGGGTGGCTGCTGAAGTTGCTATTTCAATGGAGCCAAGATCCTGATATTTCCTGAATCCGGCAATCAAATCTCGGTTCCAGCGTTCGTTGTAATCGCGTCTGATCTGCTGAAACCAGTTTAAGTAATAACGTGACAGGTGCAGAAAATCGGGGTTTGGCGTCTGCCCGCGGGGGCTGTAACGTGCTTCGTCAAGCTGAGCGGCGTCAATGCGATCGTTGAGGAACTTGTCGAACCCTTTGTTCATATGCGGGTCGGACAGCTGCTCGGCCAAAATAGGGGTGATGCCGATCGTCAGCTTGGCAGGAATGCCCTCGTCCCAGAGGTCGCCTATGGCATTGAGAAGTGGCACATAGCTCTCTGCCATGCATTCATAGACACTTTCTTCACCAAAAGGCCACATCCCTGCCTTTCGATACCAGGGCAGGTGGCTATGGAGCATGAAAACAAACGAACCGACACTCACTCTTCGACAACTCCTGTTGGCTAGCCAGAATCAAGAATATATAGCAATTCAATATTTGTTTTGGCGCTGCGATTTTAAACCGTAACTATTCTTCAGGAGCACGCTATCCTGATGATATTTCCAGACTTTGAAATTTAAGAAGACAAGCGGCACTCCAAGATGTCAGAAGCAGACGAACCAGCTCTCGAAACCAAGTCTACAAGCGCGAAAACGGCTCAACCCAAAAGTGCTGCTGACAACAAGATCGTAAAACTGCTTGAAAAAACCCCTCTAGGTCTGACTCTGCCTGAGATGGCAGGTGGAACCCGACAGATGAAAAAGATTCGCATACTGCGCCCCTTGCTTGCTGAAGCTATTCGTTCAGGGTTGGTCATGCCTGTCAGCCAGCGCGCCGGGCACACTGTGTATCGACTCGTTAAGTTTCTTGGTCCACGCTAGCAAATTGTTTGCATTTCTGAGTCAAGTCGGTTGCATCGCCTGAGATGGCAAATGTTTTCTGTCTGGAGTGAGCACCTTTAATCAAGGTTACATGCGATTTACCTACCTGGAAATTCCGGGCCAGGAATTCAATGATTGCTTTGTTGGCTGCTCCATCTACGGCTTTTGCGCTGATCTTGATCTTGAGCCGACCATCGTAAACACCAGCGAAACAGTTGGCGGACGAATTGGGCAAGACGTGCGCGTGTAAAGTAATGCCTGAAGTTGAGACTGAGCTTATGGAGTTCACGGCGGGAAAGCACCTCAGGCGATGCCGTACAATAGCGTGGTTGTTGGAGGAAACAAATTGACTGTCACGATTGGCAATTTGAAATTTGGGCCCGGTCATCCTTTTCTGATTATCGCCGGACCATGTGTAATCGAGTCATGGGAAGTGCTTCATAACACAGCCCAGGCGCTCAAGGATATCTCCAGGGAACTGGGATTTTCACTGGTATTTAAATCTTCGTTTGACAAGGCTAACAGAACTTCCATCGATTCCTTCAGAGGCCCGGGGCTGATGGAAGGGTTGCAGATGCTCGCCGATATCAAGCGTAATCTTGGTCTGGAGCTGCTCAGCGATGTGCATGAAACACATCAGTGCCTTGCTGCCGGCGAAGTTTTGGATGTTTTGCAGATACCGGCATTTCTTTGCCGACAGACCGACCTGATTATCGCCGCTGCCAAAACCGGCAAAGCAGTGAACATCAAAAAAGGTCAGTTTGTAGCCCCGCACGACATGAAAAACAGTGTGCGCAAAGTAATTGATAGCGGCAACAATAACGTTTTCTTGACCGAGCGTGGCACCACATTTGGTTACAACAATCTGGTCGTCGACTTCCGCTCCATTCCGATGATGCAAGAGCTGGGATACCCGGTTGTTTTCGACGCCACGCACAGCGTGCAGCTTCCCGGTGGTGGCGGCACTGTTTCCAGCGGGCAACGCCAATATGTTCCCACTCTGGCGAAAGCGGCCATCGCTGCCGGTTGTGACGGAATGTTCATGGAAGTGCATCCGAACCCCGATGAGGCTAAGAGTGACGGTGCTAATCAGGTGCCGATCACACACGTGAAAGAGTTGATCACGCAATGCTTGAAAATTCGGCAACTGATTCAGACACTGCCGGAAATCAATCTGCCGGCTCAGGGCAAATGCACTCCCGTAAGCGCACAATAGCTATCGCAAAAGGGAAATTTCTTCCTCTTTGCTGGGTACTGGCATTGACAGTCGCTTGCCCGGACTTTGCGGTAGCGCAAGCGCCGCCTTCTCCTAGCCCGGTGCCAGTGTCTGCCAGTCCAGAGACGCCAGCCCCGGTCCCAGTCGAGCCTAAAGCTAAGTCGGCACCAGAGGAGCTGACGTTGGATGAAATCATCTCTCGCGCTCTCACTGCATATGGTGGCAAAGATGCGCTCAGCGCCCTGGAAGCGAATTCCACGACTTTCGGCAAGCAGATTGTCGGTGATGGCAGCGAGCCCCTGGTTTACCGTTGTGCTCGCAAAGGCAACAAGTGGCGCATCGATCTGGAATCGAGCAGCGAAAATTCTCAAACCGCTTCTGCTGCCATCACTGCCGGTGCAAAAGCCGTCTCTACTTCTACCGCTTTTGATGGCGTTAGCGGCTGGCAACAGATCGCCGGTGGCGAGCTTTCGACGCTCAGCCCGGACAAACTTGTCTGGCTCAATGAGCAACAACTTCGTCAGCCCACGTTGTTGGCCTACTGGCAAGACAAAGATCACAATTTTGTTTTGCGGGGTAAGACTCAGTACAAGCAAGTTCCTGTTTATGCCGTCGAAGTGTCGACTGGCAGCGATAAGCCCACCACTCTTTATCTCGATCAGTCCAACTATCAGGTCGTGGCATTGTCGTACGATGTTGACAGCACCACCGATCCCAAATCTGGCCCGGAGCGCTCCTCGGTTTTCGTCGAATATAGCGAATATCGCCCTAGCGCAGGCACGAGCTGGCCCTTCAAGCAAGAGCAAACCGTGAACGGCAAAGGAGGTTCGCAACTGGAATTGGACAGCGTCGATATTGCCACGCCTGTGGATCTTGCCCTTTTCAATCGACCATCAAATGGAACCTCCTACCGAATCTCCCGCCCTGTATCGATCGGCTTCGATTATTCGCAGAAGGAGATTTTGGTCAAGGGGCGGATAAACGGCAGCGAAGAAATGGATTTTATATTGGATACCGGTGCCAGCGAGACCATAATCGATCGACGCGTAGCAGCCGAGTATTTTCTTGCCAAGCAAGGTCAATATGACATTGCCGCTATCTCTGGATTGATTACTGCCCGCACATCAGTGATCAAAAGATTGGAGTTGGGCAACTTGATAATGGATGACGTGCAAGCTCGCATTTTTGATCTGATGCCTCAGTCAAGGCAGCTTGGCAAGCAGATCGCGGGCATCATCGGCACCAATGTGATCAATAAGTTTCTCGTCACCATAGACTACGGCAAACCGGCTGTGATTTTCAGTGATATCGATGGTGGTGTGCGGCCGGTGCATGCAGCAGCTGTTCCGTTCACGCAGAAGGAATCACCATTCGTCAAAGTGCGCTTCAACGGCAAAGACGATCAGGTACTGCTTGTGGATACGGGTGCCGCTTTCAATCACATTCCCACAGCCGTAGCCCAGAAATATGTAGGGGCCGATCCGGCCAATGTCAGGCATTTTACCGAGGGCACCGGCCTTGATGGCAGACCGATCAGACTGGCCACTGTAGTTGTGGACAGCGTGGCCATTGCCGGGCAACCAGTGCGAAAGGTCTCGTTCACATATCCCTACTCGGCGGAGCCAAAAGGGCTGCCGAACAAAGCTACTCGCGAAGGCGGATTTTTCGAAGATTCTCGCCTCGGTATTTTGGGCAACCCGTTTTGGCAGAACTTCATTCTCACCATTGACTACAAATTTCAGCGCCTGCTTTTGCAGGCCAACCCGGTCGTGAAATTGCGTGCTGACATCGAGCAAGCTCTCACCGCGGGCGATACCAGGCTGGTTGTTTATCATGATTATAAGGCGGCTGAGCTTTTCTATCAGAAGGCTTTGATGTTTGCTGACACCGGTAACGACGTAAAAGAGCAGGGGCGGTTGCTGGGAAGATTGGGCAGTCTTCGCCGGGTCATGGCTAAAGAGTTGAGTCGACCGGAGCACGCCAAGGCAGCTTACGACTTCTTTGTCAAAGGAGAGGAGAAGGCGCTCAAGGTGCACGCCCAGGATGTGCAAGGCAGAATTCTGGCTGACTGGAGCTTGCTCTACTCAGATAACAGTCAAACGCGAGAGGCAAAACTGACAATTGACAGAGCGATGCAGCTGGCGCCTCAAGATCCGATGGTCAACGTTGATTGTGCCGTGCAACTTTATCGCGCCAAGCAATTCCCGGATATGCAGAAATATGTGGAGAAGGCCTTGTTCCTGGACCCTTCGAACTGGCAGGCTCTTTGGTTTCAGGTCAAGTTGAGCGAGACCTTCTTCGACACACCACGGGTGGTGGCAACCCTAAAAGAAATTTTGCGCTTCTACCCATGGAGCAAGCTGGCCCAAGATAAGTTGAAGAATTTGACTGTTCAATCCAATCCTGCACCGGCGAGTCCCACAAATGCGCCTGGGCAGCCGAAAGTAAGCCCGTCTCCGGCAGCGACGCCATCACAAACGCGCTAGATTTTGCCTTTCCTGAGAGACGCGTGATTAGTTAGGCACTGCATTTTTGACCGCGCCTGACAGGGCAGTGAATTTGGGTCCGAAAAAGTACTTGCGCATTTCCTCATAAGCCTTGTCGTAAGACCAGCCTTCATGGCTGACACGCCAGATTCCAACCAGGCATCCGGTGCGGTCTGATCCGTGTGCGCAATGCACAAATACTGGACCGGACTCTTTCTTCTCAGCTTTTTCGACTTTGTCGATAAAAATCTTAAGCTGCTCCTTTGTCGGAGCCTGAGAAGCCATGGGCAGATTGATGTAGTCCATGCCCAGCTCTTTGACCAGCTTCTTTTCCGGCAGTTTGCATTCCGATGGAGCGCGCAAGTCGATAATCGTGGCTACTCCTTTCTCCTTCAACTTCTTGAGCGAACTTTCGTCAGGAGCGCCGCCCCGGTATAGATAAGGATGAACTTCGTGGAAGTTGAGCAACCCTTCCATTTCAGTCGGCACATTGCCGGCTCCGGATGCTGGTTGGCATAAAGACAAACAAATATAGATTGCCAGTAGACTAAAAAATGTCCTTTTCAGGTTTGGAAACATGTTTCTGGAGCCAATATAACTGTGTAAATCAACATAGTCTTCGGTCAGAGTTAGTTTTAGCATTGTTGCAGGACTTGTGGAGAGAGATGAGAGTTTAGATGAAGTGGCTTAAATAAATCTCATAATACTGAAATCTTTGAACCTTTTGCGGGTTGAGTACGTTGATTACATTAGAACCAATAATTTGGTTGGGGGCTGGAAGTGGACCCTGCGGATGAGGCGCTAGTCGAAAAATTTCGAAAGACAAGAGACATCAGTTCGTTTCAGACTCTTGTTCGTAGATATCAAAACCGCATCTACACTGCGGCTTTCCGTATCCTGGACAACTCTGAAGAGGCGGAAGAGGTAATGCAAGAAACCTTCGTTAAAGTTCATCAGAACCTACCGAAATATAGGCCTCAGGCAGCTTCTTTCTCTTCTTGGGTATTCAAAATTGCGCACAATATCTGCCTGGATATTTTGAGGGCCAGGCACCGACGAAAAGGCTTCCATATGCTGGCGTTCGATCCTCAAGCAGGAGAAGAAGAAGTGTCCGATTTGCCTCTTAACGTAGTTGGTCAGATTGCAGACCCAAGTCTGGACCCCTCTCAGCAGCTCGACATGAGCGAGCAAGGTTTGGTGGTTGCTCAATCGCTCAGAGCCCTGCCTGAAAACCAACGAACCGTGCTGATTTTGCACGACATCGAAGGTTTTTCGTATCAAGAGATTTCGGATATTGTCGGCGCTAATCTGGGAACTGTGCGCTCCCGGCTTCACTATGGGCGAATTAAATTGAAAGAGTTGTTGGATCCCTATTTCTCCCAACAAAACGTCTCGACTGCTTCAAGGTAAAAGATCATGTCTAACTCGATTTCATGCGAATCAATCAATGCCAAGCTGGATGCATTCCACGACAATGAGCTGACGCCACGGGAACGCGTTGAAGTGGAAGCTCACATTGGTGCTTGTGCAGCTTGCGCTAGATATCTGGCCGATGTTGCTACCGTCAGGCGGTCGCTTACATCCTTGCCCATGCTAACGCCTAAGGTCGACGTAGCAGCAAACTTTGAGCAAATCCTGGCTGACCGCACAAGCAAGCAGACGGTAGTGCGCATGCCTATCATTTGGGGCAGCGCAGGAGTTGCCGCCGCAGCAGCAATCGCCATATTTTTCGGACGAGGATTGGTTAACCCCAACACCGCGGTAGTAGGATCGGCTTTGGCACCACATTCAGTGAATTCGACAATTGCCTCTGGTGAGAAAGAAGTGCCAAAGGGTTTGATCGCTGATAAGAAAGTGACTCCGCTGCCCGCACCCACCGCTGAACAAAAGAGCGAGCAAATGGAGTCGACTGAGTTGGCAAACAATGAGAAAAACTCCAAACTGAAGGAGAGCCCCAATGGCAAACTAAAAGTGCAAGAAGTTGCTCACAACATAGACTCAGAGAAATCGAACTCAGAGAAATCCAACATTGATGCCACCAAGAACAGTGAAGAGCAAAAGTTGGTGGCTGACAATGCCGCTCGCCAGGCTCCTGCAATCAGCACTCAGACTGGCTCAGGAAGGGGCTCTATGGACGGTTCTGGTTCCGATGAAATTGCATCAAATCAGCAGGCACCAGAAAATCTGGGCACTGGCGCCATCGGACAGATAAATGCTGCCCCAAGCCAGAATGCCAGCGCTGGAAGGGGCGGAAGGAATCTGATTGCAGTTTATGATGCCGAACAGCAGAATAATGAAGAACTTGGGATCGCGACCGATGAGGATGGGCTCTATGCAATTAAGCTGTAAGTCAAAGATATTGCTTTTGACCACACTGGCTCTCATCTGTCTGGCGGTTGGATATCCAGGGGCATTAGCGGCCCCAGGTGACCGTTTGCATTTACTAGCTCAAGACAATGGAGGATTCCAGCGACGCAGGCCAGGTGGGGGCGATGGTGATGGAACTTTTCCTGACGGTGCTTTAGTAAGGAAAAGACGCAGCGCAGATAATGACGGGCCTGCTCCCGGTAATCAGGATAATCAGAACGCAGGCGGAAATGGACCAGGCGGTGGAGGTCTACCTCAGGCTGGTGCTCTAAGGCGGCGCTATCAACAACAACAAGGACAGGGCGGCCCTGACATGAGTGACAGGCCTCCTCCGCCAGGCTTTGGCGGTCGGCGCAATAACAATGGTGGCGGCTTTGGTGGCGGTCCTGGCGGTGGTCCTGGTGGTGGCGGGCCGGGCAGACGATTTGGTGGCGGGGGTGGTGGCGGTCTGGGCAACTATTCTGGACCAGGTTTCGGGCGGGGCCAAAAACTCGATTTTTCCAGCTTGAATCTGTCCGATGACCAGAAGCAACGCATTAAACAGCTGCACGAAGCCAATGGTGCCAAATTAAGAGACCTGCGCAAGAACGTGGCCACCAGATCGCAGGCGTTCAAAGATATGATGTTTGATCCCAGCGCTACAGACGAGCAAATCAGAGCCAAGAGAAAAGAAGTTTGGCGCCTGCGAGGACAGATGGAGGAATCGCAAGTTGAGGATTTCCTGGGCATCCGCGGTATGCTCAATGCCGACCAAAGACAGAAATTGAGCGACCTCAAACCAGGCAGACAGGTAGCCGGAAACAATCTGCCTGCACCCGGTGGACCAGCTGTTGACGGTCCTGCACCAGGTTCTGCAGCTGGGCCAGCACCTGGCAGACAGCCTGGCAGACAGTTTGGCGCCGGTCAGGGAATGCGCAGGCGCGACCTTAGCAATCCAAATACACTGCCAGCGCCAGACGCCCAATGAATGTTTGGAGTTTGGTCCGGAGTTTGGTCAGCACTCTACCAACCTTTGCTATCGCAGCCATGATCACCATTGCTGGTGTAAGAGCGCAGACTCTTAATGCAAAAGTGACGCTTGACTGAGTCCATAAAGGTTTTTCTGCTATTTTTGCCCACTGCCAATTGCAGCCGATAAGCTCATAAGCAATAGAGACTGTTGGGGCTTCCCTCAGTAAATAGCAGGAGAGCGCAGATGTTTGACATTTTCAAGAAGCAGTTTATTGAAGTTATAGATTGGACTGAACCCGAAGACGGGGTATTAGCCTATAGATTTCCCACCACAGACCGTGAAATTCAGACAGGCGCCCAACTGACGGTGCGCGACTCGCAAATGGCCATGTTCGTCAATGAAGGAAATGTGGGCGACGTTTTCAGTGCTGGACGGTACAGTCTGACAACTCAGAATTTACCGATTTTGACGACCTTGTTGAACTGGGACAAAGGCTTTAAATCGCCATTTAAATCAGACGTTTATTTCTTTTCCACTCGCGAACAGATCGATCAACGCTGGGGGACACAGACTCCAATTTCCGTGAGAGACAAAGAGTTTGGCGTTATCCGCTTAAGAGCCTTTGGCACGTTTTCGTATCGCATCGACGAGCCAACCACCTTCTATCAAAAGGTGAGTGGCACCCGGCAGACATACACCGCCAGTGAGCTTGATGGTCAGCTGCGTTCGATAATCATTACTTCCATCGCCAGCAAACTTGGGGGGTCTGATACTGCATTTCTAGACATGGCTGCTAACCAGCAGAAATTCTCCGATCAGTTGAAAGCGCAGCTTGATATGCCATTCTTCGAATATGGTCTCAAGATTTGCAGCTTCCTGGTGCAAAGTGTGACTCTGCCTGAAGAGCTGCAGGCGTATCTCGACAAGCAATCGCAAATGAATCTCGTTGGCGATCTGAAAAAATATGCTAACTTCCAGGCCGCAGACAGCATCTCAGCAGCTGCCAAAAACGAAGGCGGTCTGGCCGGAGCCGGAGTTGGTCTTGGTGTGGGCGCGGCAATAGGACAGGCTTTCGCGCAGGCAAATCAAAACAATCTCGGTGGGCAGTCGGAAGCGGCAGCACCACAGGAAGATCCTTATGAGAAGCTGGAGAAATTGCACGGTCTGTTGACCAAAGGAATACTTACGCAAGAAGAATTTGACGCTAAGAAAGCGGAGCTGCTCAAGAGACTTTCTTGATGATTACGCTCAATTGCCCGTCTTGTGGTGCCAGTGTCAACTTTGTCTCAAAAGCTTCAGTCTTTGCAGTCTGCAGCTTTTGCAAATCGACCTTGGTGCGTCAAGATATGGATTTGAGCAAAGTCGGCACGATGTCTGACCTGCAAGACGATTTGACGCCCTTGCAAATCGGCACCACCGGAATGTTTGGCAAGGAAAAATTCGAGCTGGCTGGGCGGCTGAAAGTGGCATACGCAGATGGCTTCTGGAATGAGTGGTTCACCGTCTTCGGTAACGAAAAGCTCGGTTGGCTTGCTGAAGCTCAGGGCTTTTACGCTTTGTGTTTTCCGGCGCAATGTGAAGTGCCCAGCAAAGAGACCTTGCGTCCCGGGGCATATGTGGAGCTTGGACCGGCAGGCACATTTCAGGTAGAGGATGTGCACGATGTGCGCTGCCTTTTCAGTGAAGGTGAGCTGCCTCTCAATGCTAAGCAAGGGCGCGAATCCACCAGCGTTGATTTGACCGGCGACGACAGGAAAATGGCCACCATTGAGTATGCAACCGATTTAACGCGCCTATTCGTGGGTGAATATCAGGACTTTGACGAATTCCACTTTCAAAATCTGAGGCATATCGATGGTTGGTAGTGGAACTGGTGGTCCGCAGCTTCCAAACGAGTCCGGTGAGCCTGATAAGCCTACCGGCAAGCCGCGAGTCAAATCCTTTTCCTGCACTGCATGCGGTGCCTCCGTTACCCTTCGTTATCCTGGTGCCTCAATGTCCGTGGTCTGCGACTCATGCCACTCAGTCATTGACGTAACCGACGAGAACTACACCATCCTAACCAAGTACTACGCTAAAACTGGCGCGTATAAACCCATCATTCCACTTGGTACACGCGGAAAACTAAAAGACCGAACCTGGGAAGTGATCGGTTACATAGTGCGCAGCGACGTGAAGTCGTCATACTCCTGGGAAGAATTCTTGCTTTTCAATCCTTATTATGGCTATCGATGGCTGGTGCAAGATCACGGACACTGGAACTTTGTACGCACAATCAAAGAGAAACCCGACGAGATTGCAGGCACCTCTTGGGCGCAGTTGGGAGAGAAACGATACAAGGTGTTCAATCGCGGTCAAGCTGAAGTCACCTATGTCTTAGGCGAATTCTATTGGCGCGTCGTCGTCGGCAGCAGAGTCTACGCCACTGACTACATTTGCCCCCCTGAGATGCTGTCGTACGAAAAAGATGACAATGAAGTTGTTTGGTCAATTGCTGAGTATGTTCAAGCACGTGTTATCGCAGACGCTTTCAAAATCACTATCCCGATGCAGTATGCCATTGGAGTGGGACCAAATCAACCGGCGCCAATCACGCAAAGCTGGCAGACCATCAAGCTCTGGTGGATGGTTTTTCTTGCCGTTCTCACTTGCGCACAAATCGCGCTTGCGGGCATGTGTTTGAACGCAACGGCGTTCCAATCGAACTACCCATTCACCCCCAACACCAAAGCCACCGATTTGACTACACAGGTATTTACACTTGAAAAAGGCTCGGCCAACGTCAAAATTGTCTTCGAAGCTCCGGTCGATAACAGCTGGTTTTATGTGGGCGGTGAGCTGGTCAACGACACTGATGGCACTTCATATCCATTCGAGCAGACTGTGGAATTCTACTCGGGCAGCGACAGCGACGGATATTGGAGTGAGGGAGCTAAAAGCAGTTCGCTCCTCATTTCAGCAGTGCCAGCCGGGAAATATTATCTCAATCTTGACACCGAAAGTGGTGACTACAAAGACTTAACTCCCAACTCGTTCACACTGACTGTGCAGCGCGATGTGACTATGTATGCAAACTATTTCTTGTGCTTATTCTTCGTCTCGGTTATGCCCGCGTTCGTCTGGATGATGTCACGTCAGACCGAAGTTTCTCGCTGGTCGAACAGCGATTTCTCACCGTATCCGTCAATCCCCACCGTTTCGTCAAGCAGCTCCTGAGTTCGAGGAATTATTTATGGCTCAAAAAATCTATATCGCCTGGGGAATTCTTATCTGCGCTCTCTTCCTCTACAACACGGCCAGGGGTGCGGAATTCTTTGGTAGCACTACAGGTTCAAAGCCCACTGGTGGCGCGGCACATTATCACAAGTAAGTTAGGAGGAAGGTTCGTGGAACAAGTTTTGTCCTTTAAATACGTTCTGGCGGCGATTGTCTATTCCGCACTGGGAATTGGCATATTGGCGTTTTCCACCAAAGTCTTTGACTGGCTGACGCCGGGAGACATGTGGAAAGATATTATCGTCGAGAAGAACCTGCCCCTGGCAATTGCCCTGGCAGCGATGATGATTGCTGTCGGCACCATAATTGCTGCCGCTATTCATGGGTAAGTAATTGACTTACGCATTATTGATTACCGCGTTTGTTATCTCCACCTGCGGTTTAGTTTATGAGCTGATTGCCGGCACCATAGCGAGCTACTTGCTGGGAGACTCAATCACGCAATTTTCAACGGTTATCGGCACGTACCTTTTCTCGATGGGGATTGGCTCGTTTCTTTCCAAATACATCGACAAAAACGTTCCCCTGACATTTGTGCAGGTGGAAATGTTGGTCGGGCTGGTTGGCGGATCCTCTGCTGCCGCTCTGTTTCTCCTTTTCGATCACATCGACAACTTTCGCATCCTTCTCTACAGTCTTGTAGCTATCATCGGCATCTTGATTGGACTGGAAATTCCTCTTCTCATGCGAATTTTGAAGGATCGCCTTGAATTCAAAGATCTTGTCTCCAAGGTATTTACCTTCGACTATATAGGGGCGCTTATCGCTTCGCTCTTATTTCCGCTTGTGCTGGTGCCATATCTTGGTTTAATCAGGACGTCATTTCTATTTGGACTTTTCAATTTGCTGGTGGCATTCTGGACTTTGCATTTATTCAGGGATCAACTCCCCTGGTTGCGGTCGCTGCGAGTGACAGCCTTCTGCTGCGTTGTTTTTCTCGTTTGCGGATTCGCCTATTCAGAAAAGCTCATGGCTCTGGCTGAATCGTCAAGCTACCCTGACCCCGTCATCTATTCGACCTCCACACCCTATCAGCGTATAGTCATCACCGGCGGTACCAGAGATATAAGACTGTTTCTTAATGGAAATTTGCAGTTTAGCTCGCGCGATGAGTACAGATACCACGAAGCACTTGTGCATCCGGCGATGGCCAGCCTTATTGATGCCAAAGACCCCAAAGACCCTAAAGACCTCAAAGATCCAAAAGACATTCTCGTCTTAGGCGGCGGAGATGGCATGGCAGTGCGCGAGCTTCTCAAGTATCCGTCGGTGCGCTCAATTACGCTTGTCGATCTCGACAAAAAGATGATCACTTTGTTTACGCAGCAGGATCTTCTTACCAGGCTGAACAAGAAATCGTTGAGCGACCCGAAAGTCTCAGTCATTATTGGTGACGCCTTTGTCTGGTTGCGCACGTGCCCAAAGCGTTTTGATCTTGCTCTGGTGGACTTCCCCGATCCCAGCAATTATTCGCTCGGCAAGCTTTACAGCGATACTTTTTATCGCGCCTTGAAGCAAGTTTTGAAGCCTGAAGGAATGGTCGTCATTCAAAGCACATCGCCTTACTATGCCAAAAATTCATTCTGGTGTGTAGTAAACACACTCGCCTCAGTTGGATTTCAAACAACTCCATACCATGCATATGTCCCTTCATTTGGTGATTGGGGGTATGTAATCGGCTCACAATCACCGTTTAAGCCCGCCACGCAAGATCGTTACCCTCAAGGGTTGCGATATATCTCCGCTGCCACCATGGCGCAGATGCTTTCCTTTCCAGAGGATATGCAACCGACTGTGCACAGTGTGAACAAGTTGAACAATCAGACTCTAGTGCATCTGTTTGAGTCTGAGTGGAGCGAGTATGTCGAAGTCCATTAGTCGCAAGGACTTTCTCAAGAATATGGCCAAAGGTATGGCCGGCTGTAGTTTGGGAGCGCTTTCAACAACCGCTTGCGCTCAATGGCTCAATTCGTCACCACAGTTTCCCTGCCGAATGCTGGGACCGTCAAGAGAACTCGGACACAAACTGCGAGATGGACTGGTCAGCCCGTCCAACAGCACTGCCCTTGGTGCAAAGGAGGTGGTCATCGTCGGTGGTGGCATGGCCGGATTGTCTGCCGGCTGGTGGCTGAAGAGAAATGGTTTCAGCGATTTTGTCATTCTGGAACTGGAAAAGAAGGTGGGCGGAAACTCCGTTTCGGGCGCAAATCAATATAGTGCCTATCCGTGGGGCGCACACTACGTTCCTATTGCCAATCAAGAATCGGAATATGTTCGTCTCTTGTTCGAGGAGCTGAATGTCATTGCCCGATTCGACAAATCAGGGCTTCCGTTTTATGACGAACTCTATCTCTGCCATGAGCCACAGGAGCGCCTTTTCAAAGATGGACGATTTCAGGAAGGCCTGGTGCCAAAACGAGGATTGCAAAAAGAAGAAGAACAGGAGATAGGTCGCTTTTTTGATCGGATGATCAATTTTAGAAATAGCACCGGCAGTGATGGCAAGCTTGCTTTTGCCATTCCGCTCGATCTCAGCTCTCAAGATCCGGAGTTCATCAAACTCGACAAAATCTCCATGGCTGACTGGTTGCATGAAAATCACTTTCGCAGCAAGCCCCTCGCCTGGTACGTCAATTATTGCTGCCGAGACGACTATGGATCCCTCAGCCAAAATGTTTCCGCCTGGGCTGGAGTGCACTATTTTGCCGGGCGCCGGGGCCATGCGGCAAATGCAGAACTCAACTCAGTTGTGACCTGGCCGGAGGGCAACGGATTTATCGTCAATAAACTGAAGGATAAGTTACGAGATCACATCACAGCGAAGGCTCTGGTCACGCAAATTGATGACCAAGACCAGATAATGGAAGATGGTGTCGGCAAAGATAGCGCGAAGTTAGATCGCCGTGCAAAAACCACATATCTTCGATCTGATACGAACAAATTCTATTCTATAGAATCTGACTTTGTAATTTTTGCCGCACCCAGATTCGTTGCTATGCACGTCTTGAAGCAGCTCGAAAAGCCACCAATCGATCATCACGATCTCAGTTACGCACCGTGGATGGTGGCGAATGTCAGTTTAAAGCGCATCCCTGATGCAACAGGAGTGCCTCTCGCCTGGGACAATGTCAGTTTCTACAGCAACTCCCTCGGCTATGTCTGCGCTACTCATCAAGAGATAACAACACGCGAGAAACCAACCGTCATCACTTACTATTATCCGCTCTCTGACAGCGATCCTGTCACTTCAAGACAACAACTGTATGACGCTTCCTCTCAGATCTGGTCTCAAAGGATCGTCAAAGACCTTGAGTCCATGCATCCAGGCATCGGCAATGAGATCATCTCGATGGATCTCTGGCCTTGGGGGCATGGCATGATCCGTCCATCAGTAGGTTTCATTTGGGGCGGTGTGCGCCAGAAAATGAAGGATACGCTCGGAAATATCGTCTTCGCGCATTCGGACATGAGCGGCATGTCAAACTTTGAAGAGGCTCAATATCACGGGGTGGAAGCAGCAAAACATGTTCTGAAAGTGACAAGCGGGAGGCAAAGAAATGGCGCGTGATATTTGTCTCTTGAGCATGGACGAGGCACCAGTTTCAAGGACCGAGTTGACGAGTTCCTTTATTACTAGGTGAAGTTCCGGAGCAAACGAAAATCCGTCGGCTCATCGGTCCTCCACGTCATTGCAGATGATACTCTTATTGAACGATATGCAAGCGAGTCATTCAATAGCGACAAAACCGTCGGCAGCGACCAGCAATCAGGCGTGGTTGTCATCGGCGCGCTGGGATATTTTGTTCATTATCTCGCCTGCCTTTATTTCGTCAGTAGTGGCTCTGGCGTTCAGAAACGAGTTCGCATCTATGCAGAGCGTGCCCTTATGGGCGTGGGTTTGCCTGGTGCTTCTAGTCGATGTTGCCCATGTCTATGCCACCTTGTTCAGAACTTATTTTCACAGCAATGCGTTGGAAAAAAACAAAGGATTGTTGCTTGCCGTACCTGCGTTGTGCTGGGTTGTGGGCAGCCTCCTCTATTCTTTGGGAGAGCTGTTCTTTTGGAGAGTGCTCGCTTATCTGGCGGTCTTTCATTTTATTCGCCAGCAATACGGATTTGTGGTTCTCTATTCAAGGAAGGATCCACCTGCCTTCAACAAGCTGAGATGGCTCGATTGTGCATGTGTATACATGGCAACGATTTATCCGATGCTCTTCTGGCACACGCATATGCCGAGAAATTTCTCTTGGTTTGTCAGCGGCGATTTTATTGAGACAATGCCAGGGATGTGCGCCGATGTATCGGGCATCATATATGGTGCGGTTGGACTGGCATACATAGCCAAAGAGATCAGCCTTTTCAGAACGACGGGGTTTTTCAACGTCCCTAGAAATCTGCTCATCATCGGTACCGCCTCGAGCTGGTGGATTGGCATTGTCATGCTCAATTCGGATATGGCTTTTACGATGACCAATGTTCTCAGTCACGGCATTCCATACATGGCACTGGTGTGGCTGTATCATCGCACTGCACAAGGAAGCGCCGGCGTCTCACCCTCACCAGGGAGCGCAGGCGCCCCGCCTGCTTCGAGATCACGTGCACCACTTTTGAAAATGCAGACACGCGTTCTTTCCAACGTTTTTTTGTTCGTGGTATTTCTGGCGGTGCTTGCTTATCTGGAGGAAGGTTTTTGGGATGGTCTCATCTGGCGGGAGCATTTGCAATTTTTCATGCCCTTCTCAATTCTTCCAACTATAAATGATTCAGCTATTCTCGCCATTCTTGTGCCGCTTCTGGCGCTTCCTCAGTCCACGCATTATGTGCTCGACGGTTTCATCTGGCGTGTGAAAGACAAGAAAAGTGTGTGGACGGCATAAGCGCCAGCGACATGAATTTTCATTCTGCCAATCAGACATCTGGCAACGGCTGGCTACTCCCTGGATAACTGCCGCTCTCGAGAAAGAATATGTATCTTCTGATTTCGATTTTTGCTTCTTCGTTCAAAAATAACATCCAGCGATCTAATGCTGCGAGCGCCAGCATAGTCACGAGATGCACTCTCCATTTCTTGTTTTATCCTTCTTGCAAGGTTGTCTTTCAGCTCTCCAACCCGCGACCACCAGGCTGTCACCGCCTCGATCGTCCAATGGCTATCACCGTCCATCGAATAACCCTGGAACGGATCAACGCTGGCCGCTTTTATGACTTGCTGAAGTTCGTATAGTGTGGTCGGCTGGCGAAAGATGATTTCATAACCACCTTCGTCCACATAAACGTTATTGGGAGCCACAAGTGGACCAGTCAGGCAATTGTCAGTCTGTCCGCAATAAACAGTCCCTGGTATGTTCATCCAATTGCGGTCTTTCCATTGACCACTGAATGGTTCTTTGCCTTGCTTGTATCCCAAATCTTTGAGTGCGGCTGATACTTCCATCACCTGAATTGGTTAATAGCTAAATGCCAGGTCCGACTGTTCTTCCGTGTCGACTGGAAACGCTTCTGAAGTGAGGGCACAAGCGTTGGGAATCATGCCCCGCACTTGCTCAACTATTGCTTTTGCCTGCTGCATCTGCGCGTGCACGTGAATGGTTTCATATTCGATGCGCACTCGGGTGCCATCAACAGCCGTGACTGTGCCGTAGTTGATCAAGTTGGCAGCCTGGTTGAGGATGTCGTTGGGATTTTTGACTACAGCTCGGCTGTGGTTGTGGGGCAAAAGATGTCCGTTTGCATCGTAACCTCTGTCGATCCAGGCTTCGCCAGCCACTCGAATGCCTGCCCGCTCTCCTGCCATCAAAAGATTTTGTCCGGCTGGGCCAATGAAAACCAACCAGCGATCGTATTCGGCGATTGCTTTCGCGACGACAGAGGCGACTCTGGCGTCTGTAGAGATTTGCCGGTAGAGGAAGCCGTGTGGACGCACTTGCGTGATATCAAAGCCCAATGTGCGAGCTAGGCCTGACAGGGCCCCCAACTGATAGAGAATGCTGGCTCGAAGCTCCGTTACCGATAGATGGATTTCTCGCCGTCCAAATCCAGCCAGGTCCGGGTAGCCAATGTGGGCGCCCACGGTAATGCCGTAGTAGCGAACCTCTTCAAGGGCTGCCTCCATCAAAACCGGATCGCCGGCATGAGCGCCGCAGGCGATGTTTGCTGATGTTACATAGGGCAATATGTCAGATTCACCTTCAATCTTGTAGGGTCCGAATCCCTGTCCCAGATTGGTATTGATGTCTATTCCGTTGTTCGAGAGAATGCGCGCCGATTGATATTGCTGGGTGCTTGGCGCTGGACTCGCTGGAGCAGCTTCGCGACTTCCGCGCGTTCGTTGTTGTCGTGGTCGACGCATAAATCACCTGTAGCAGGGAGTCAAATGAGTATTGAATTCTATCATTTTGTCGCATTGCTTCGAGCACAAGGCTCGCTGCTTGCTTAATGTCGAGATCAGAGGTGGTCAGGACAAAAGCTATTGCTTAGAAAAGCCTATGTGAGGAAAAGCCATGTCCCAAAGCTTCCTCTCTTTTGTAGGGGTATCTGCAGATAGAGTGATTTGCCGGAGCTTGGGAAGTTTTCTGAGAGTGGGGATCGCCTTTGCCGTGACCGAGGTGTTGGACAAATCCAGGTAGTTGAGACGACCAAGATTGATCAGGTAAGAGAGTCCGGTCTCGTCGATCTGCTGATTGTCACGCAGGACAAGTCCCTCAAGGTTGCTCATCGTTCCAATGTGACGCAGATCATCGTTGGTGAGATCTGTCGAGGATAAGAACAGAGTGGTCAGCTGTTTTGAATTATCAAGGGCTTTGAGGACGACGTCGACATTTCTTGAGCCCCCCAGCTTGAGGCTTGTAAGTCGGGACAGAAACTTCGATTTCGCCAATTCACGTCCATCTATGTCCAGTCCCCGTAAATCCAGTTCGCGTAGTTGCTCCATTCTTTCCAGTCTCAAATCGGCGTATTGGCTGGATTTTAGATGGAGATCAAGCATTTCAAGCCGGCCCAACTCTTTCAGATCAGCGATGGTTGCTATGGTCTCGTCTGATAGCTCATCAATTCTTTTGCCATTTCCCAAGAAATCTGCTGAGTAAAACGCCGTCGATCCTACGGGAATGCTGCCTGTGCGCTTGATAACCAAGCCGTATAGTCCATGAGTGGCAAAGTTAGACAGAGCGCGGGGATGATCTTGCAAGAAGATCATGGGAATGGCCAGAGTAACCTGTGAGCCTGGCGCAAATCGCTTAACTCCCTGCGCCTGAATTGGAGAATCCAGGCCACGCAGCCATAGGGTACCCAGCTTCAACTTCGGTCCAAAGTCAAACACTGTATTACTCTTTTTATCGACCGTGATCTGAGGATACTTCCTCAGTTCTGTCTCCTCTTCTACCTTGCGATCTCCAGCAAGAATGGATTTTTCTAAGGGCGCAGACTGGGAGTCAGCCTTATTCGCGTCGGATTGAGTGAGTTGAGGTTGATTCTGTTTTGCCAAGTAAGTGGCCCCAAAATAGACCAGCAGGAACAGCAAAGCTACACACGCCACTCCTGCACACACTACCCAAAACTTTGAGAGCGCCCGCTTTTTGCCCTCGCTCGGTTTCAAATCTGCTTTGCTTGCCTTAACAAGGCTGCCCTGTCCCTGCTGAAGCAACATGAGATCAGCTGCCACATCGCAACAACGCTGATATCGGTCAGCTGGATCTTTCGCCAACATTTTTTGCACAATCTGTTCCAGAGCTGGAGGAAAATCGAGCCCCAGAGAGGCTTCTCGCAAAGATGGGGTGGTGGCGTTGAGGTGTTGGCTCATCGTTTCCATGGCCGAATTTCCCCGAAACGGAGGTTGTCCGGTCAAAGCTTCAAACAAAACACAACCAAGCGAATACACATCGGTGCGATTATCAACTCTGGCTCCGCGGCATTGTTCAGGACTCATGTAGAGAGGGGTACCGAATATCTCGCCCGTGCTCGTCAGTGTTAGCCCATCCTCGCCCAGCATTTTGGCGATGCCGAAATCTACGACCTTGGGAGTAAGACCCTGTTCATTATGCCTGCCTAGTTGAATCAGGTTTCTATTGAGGCGCCTGGGTGTGCGCAGTGGGGATTGGAGGGTGGAGCAGCGATTCCGCAACTAACCTCATGAGAACCTGATTAAAGGTCAGCTAAGACTGTCCATTTGCCAAATTTAATTTTCGCGAGTAGATTCGCATTCGCTCGAAAGCACATATTTTTCAGGAATCTGGTATTATGGTGCTAATACCAGCCATGAAAGGTCGTACCAGAGTGCCATCTCCAGAAATTCCAAAGGGGCGAATGGGTCGTG
>Ga0182024_10003325_pt1 | contig 38515 bp, 27 predicted proteins | sample P32metaG_FD_120480 | JGI IMG/M metagenome (GOLD analysis project Ga0182024, IMG submission 120480) | Permafrost microbial communities from Stordalen Mire, Sweden - P3-2 metaG (Illumina Assembly) | ecosystem: Environmental > Terrestrial > Soil > Wetlands > Permafrost | place: Sweden: Stordalen...
CAACGGCAACCGGCAGGGGACTCTGAACCTGAATCTGGACGGCATCTCCACGTTGACGCTGGGCGGGGGCACCGGACCTTTCCTTGAGGCAAGCATCGATGCCGTTGCCGAGGTAAAGGTGCTCCAGACCAACTACCAGGCGGAATACGGACGCAGCGTCGGCGGAACCATCAACACGGTAACCAAGAGCGGCACACGGGACTTTCGGGGCGGAACCTACTATTACTTCCGTAACGAAGATCTGAATGGAAACGACTTCTTTGCCAATCGCGCGGGGCTGCCGCGATCGCCCTATCGGTACAACAATCCCGGATACTTTATCGGCGGTCCCGTTGCGTTTCCGCATACATCATTCAATCGGAATCACGACAAGCTGTTCTTCTTCTGGTCTCAGGATATTCTGTCGCGGACGGTGCCATCCGCCGTCTCTTACCAGACTTTCCCGACAGCGCAGGAACGCCAGGGCGATTTCTCGCAGAGTTTCAACCAAAGTGGACAATTGATCGTCGTGAAGGATCCGTCGACCGGCGCGCCATTACCCGGAAACATTCTTCCGGCCAGTCGCATCGACCCGGTGGGACAAGAGCTGCTGAATGTATTCCCGCTGCCGGACGCGCTGAACTCCGCTCACACCTACAACAGCGTTTTCCAGGCTTCGATCGGGGAACCGCGCACCGATCAGATCCTTCGTATCGACTGGAATATATCGAAAAACACAACCTTCTACGCTCGCGGAATCAAGGATACGCAGGCGAACAAAGGAGGCTTCGGCTTCGTTCTGGCATCTCCGGCATGGCCGCAGTTGCCTGTTAATTACGAGATTCCCGCCCAGGGCATCTCCGGTACGCTCATCCACACTTTCAGCCCCACCCGTGTGAACGAACTCACGTTCGGCGTGAACCGCGGAGCACAGACACAGGTGCCACTGACGGCGGCCGGTCAGGCTGCGAACGACCGAGCGGATCTGAAAGTCAATATTCCGCAGTTTTTCCCGCAGTCCAATCCTTACAATTTCATTCCGAATGCCACGTTTGGCGGTGTTTCCGACGCCCCGGCACTGAGTATCGACGCCAGATTTCCTTACTTTGGCAGGAACAATGTCTGGGTTTACACAGACAGCTACTCGCAGATCGCCGGGGCGCATCGTCTGAAGTTCGGGGTGTATGTGGAACAGTCGGCCGTCAACGAAGCGAACGGCACGTCTTTCAACGGGACGTTCGCGTTCGACCGGGACCCGAATAATCCGCTGGATACGGGCTATGCTTTCTCCAATGCGCTCATCGGCAGTGTGGATTCCTACACTGAGTCGAGCGGGCATCCGGGCGCGCACGTTCATGATCTGCGAGTCGAATGGTATGCGCAGGACACGTGGAAAGTATCGAAGCGTTTTACCGTGGACGCCGGTATTCGTTTCTACTGGTTCCGGCCGAGCTTCAATGCCTTCGGGCCAACCGCGGTCTTCGATCCCAATACCTACAACGCCAGTAAGCAACCACCGCTGATTCAGCCTTATATCAATCCGGCTACGGGAACACGGGTAGGCAGGGATCCCGTTACCGGCCAGATACTGCCGGCGGTCCAGATCGGCACTTTTTCATCTGCGGCGGGGACGCCATTCCAGGGCATGAAGGTCTATCCCGCCGGCACGAGCATCCTGAAAGCTCCTCCTGTTCAGGTGGCGCCGCGGCTCGGCTTCGCGTGGGATGTTTTCGGCAACGGGAAGACAGCCGTTCGCTCCGGCTTCGGCATGTATTACGACCGTTTTCCGGACGACGAGATCGGACAGCTGGTAACATCGCCGCCGCTGGTGGATTCGCCCACTGCACACTACACCACGATCTCCAGCCTGCTCTCCACGCCATTGAGCCTGAGTCCGAACAACGTCTTCGGCATGGACGGCAACTGGAAGCCGCTGGCCGTTTATAACTGGAGCTTCGGCATTCAGCAGGATATAGGATTTGGCACGGTACTGGACGTCGCGTACGTTGGCAATGTGGAGCGCCATGGGATGCAGATCCGCGATCTGAATGCGACTCAATACGGCACCGATTTCCTGCCGTCGAGCATCGATCCGACATTGCCCGGTAACCTGCCACTGCCGGAGAACTTCCTGCGGCCGTACGTCGGTTACGGGAGTATTCAATATATGGAGTTCGCGAGTAACTCGCACTACAACGCACTACAGGTTCAGGCGCGCAGAAGATTCTCGAATAACCTGTCCTCGACTGTCGCGTACACATGGTCAAAAGTGATGGATGTGGCGGACACGTGGACCACGCCCGTCAATCCGGACCTGAACTACAATTCGCGCGACTACGGCCCGGCCGGATTCGACCGCCGGCAGAATATATCTGTCAGCTGGGTCTATACGCTGCCGCATTTCGCCAGCCACTGGAATAACGGCGTTGCACGGCAGGCTCTCAATGGATGGGAACTCTCCGGGATTGCCTCTTTTATCAGCGGAGCGCCGACCGGTATCAATTATTCTTTTGCCACCGCGACCAATATCACCGGCGCGAGCGGAGTTGGAGTCGATAGCCGGGTCGATCTCAGTTGCAATCCGAATCTTGGCTTCGGAAACACAAACTTCTATCGGGCTTTCAATACATCGTGCATTCACGCGCCCACGCTGGCCGAACTCGGCATAGGCAACGCGTCGCTCTATCCGTTCGTGGGGCCTGGAACGGAGAACTTCGATATGTCGGTGTTCAAGACGTTCCTGCTCGGCAGCGATCAGGCTCGCCGATTGCAGTTCCGCCTTGAGGCGTACAACGCCCTCAATCACTCGCAGTTCACGGGAGTGGACAATAACGCGCTGTTCAACGCACAGGGGGCGCAACTCAGCACGACGCTCGGTCAATACAACGCGGCCGCACCGTCACGGCGCGTGGTGCTGGGGCTGAAACTCTATTTCTGACAGAATGCTGAAAGCGCCAGCTCGAATTCGGGGAACGCAGGCGGAACCGCCTGCGCCACAACGCCAGATCGGTAGTTTACGGACAACTATGAGGCAGGCATTCAGCCTGCCTGGAGTTTTTCAGCATCCTGCCGTGGGCGATTTTATGACTGATGCCGGATGATGGGATCTATGGGCACAGCCACTGCTCCAGCACCTGTCGCACCTTCCGGCAGGTTTTCGCGCCTCGTCGCCGGGTTTACGCCCCCGGTTCTGCCTGCGGCGTCCCGAAGCGCGTTCCGCTTCCACATGGCCTTTATTCTTTTGGACGCGGTGTTCGCAGGAATCATCGGCAATGCGCCCCTGATGGCGGTGAAGGCCATGAATGCGACGGACGTGCAGCTTCAGGTGCCGCAGTCCATGGCATCGGTGGGTCTGTTTGCGGCGGTGATCGCCGGGGCGGCGATGGCGACACGGCGCAAAAAACCGTTTGTCCTGGCTCCGGGGATTGCGGAGGCGATCTCCGCGCTGGTTATGTCGTGCATGAACTCTGCCGGATGGTTCCTGGCCCTCTCAGGTGTGATTTCGATATTCGACTTTGGGATGAGGCCGGCGATTCCGTCGATCATGCGAATCATCTATCCGCCGCAATCGCGCTCCCACGTTTCCGGTACGCTTCGGCAGTATGCTTCGGTCGTGTTCCTGGGTTCGACACTGCTTTCGGCGTGGTTTCTGGCGGCAGGGGGAGCAGACGTGCGGAGAGTGATCCGTCTTGAACTTGTATTCGCGGGCTTCGCGAGCCTGGCGGCCTATTTCTGCTTTGGGCAATTGCCGGATCGCGGCGATGGCAGCATGGAAGAAGCGGAGTCGGTCGATGAGCCGAAGGCCCATTCGGGCTGGCCGGGGTTGGCTCCTTTTCGCGACAGGCCGTTTCGCCGATACCTCGCGATTTTTTTCGTTTACAGCTTCGCGAATCTGTTTCACTCCGGATTGGTTCCCGCCTTCCTGGCGCGGGATATGCACCTCGGATACGTGCAGGCGACCTTGCTGATGCACGTCATCCCCAACCTCTCGGCGTTCGTGAGCGGCGGCTTTTTGACTGCATGGTTCGAACGCGCGACAGTCTGGCGTTCCTATTCACTGGTGGCGCTGTTGTGGGGTATGGATCCGGTACTTCTCGCAGCCGCTCCGTCGTTCTGGCCAACCGTGATTGCCGCGCGGATCGCCCGCGGCCCCGCGACGCTGGGCAGTATGGTGATCTGCTTCTACACCGGCGTTCATTCGTTCGCGCGTCCCGGGAGCGACACATCGCGCTACATGGCGGCACTCTTCTGGGTCAACGGATTCGCCCGGCTGCTGGCTCCCATGACGGCAGCTATCATGCTGGGATTCATCTCGCGGCGCGCCATCCTGATCATCGGCGGCATGGGCGTTCTCGCGGCATCGGCGATGTTCTTCCGCAGCGACAAGGATCGCGAGATGATTGCTCAGGGCGAGAGCCGGGAACCGGTCCTTGTGGCGAAATGAAGGTACTCGTCTCGTGGATGCAGGAACTCAGCACCTACATCAGCAGGGAGTTTTTTCACACTATGCGGAGCCTCGTGGAGGTTCACGGATGGCGGCAGATAGAGCCTTCGCGCCTTGCCACCGAGACCGCGAACACGAAGGAGACGCTGTTGAGCGTGCTCGGAGAGATCCCGGAAGCGATCCTGTTCTGGGAAGTTTTCGATTTGTGTGCCGCGATGCAGCCGGCGTTAGGCGATCTTGGATGCCGGGGGTGCCTGTTCGCGGACGACCTGCATCAGCTGTGGGGCAGGGAGAAACTGCGCGGCACGAAGCTGCAGGCGTTCTCCCGTTGCGACACCATTCTTTCCTCGTACGCGTACGTCTTTCACGATTTCTACCCTGAATTGCGCGGTCATAAACAGCCGGTCTGGGTGCCACATGGGGCGTCTCCCGATTTCGATTTACCGTTCAACGAAAATCCGGAGAACGCCATTCTGCTGAGCGGCGCGGGTGGCGAGCACTATCCCCTGCGCGGCAGGATGAAAGACCTTCAGGAGGAAGGCCGTTTCGCGATCGTCCACCAGGATCATCCGGGCTACTCGGGGTCGTACGATTATGAAAAAGACGGGAGAGTGGGCTTGGGTTACGCCAGAACGATCAACCGGTACAGAGCCAGCCTGACGGACGCGGCGACATTCCGCTACATTGTGGCGAAGCATTTCGAGATTCCCGCGACGGGCGCGTTGCTGATGACCGATGAGAGCGCTGCCGGCGAGATGAAACAACTTGGATTCATCGGCGGCGTTCATTACCTCCCCGTTTCGATTCAGACGCTGGAGGAGCGGATTCAGTATGTCCTCGATCCCGGCGAGCGCGAAAGAATCGACACGATCCGAAGAAACGGTCAGGCACTGGTGCGGAGCAGACACAGGACGTGCGACCGGGCTCAGTTGATCGACGCTGTCTGCAGCGCAGGCGGAGCGCTTGTATGATCCGCTTCCGCCTCATTGTGAATTGCGGGCCCTGCGAGAAGTTCATCGGGAAGTGTCTTCAGTCGATCAGAAAACAATCTTTTGAAAACTGGGACGCCTGGGTGACGGTCGACCCCTGCGGCGACCGCACCTTCGAGTGCGCCGTTCTGGCTGCCGACGGAGATCCGCGGATTCATCTCATTCAGAATGAAACGCATCAGTACTCATTGCACAATCTGGTGGATGCAATCGAGCGAAGCCGCGCGGGGCAGGAAGATGTCATCGCGGTGCTGGACGGGGACGACTGGTTCGCAACAAAGCACGCGCTGAAGCAGATCGCTCAGGCCTACGAACGATTCGACTGCTGGATGACCTATGGAAGCTGGCGTTCCAACGTGGCTGGACCCAACGGACGGCGGGATGGCTTGTGGCCGGCGTATCCGGAAGGCACCAGCGACTTTCGCCACGTGCGGTGGCTCGGTACGGCAGTGCGCACGTGGAAGAAGTGGTTGTGGGATCACCTGGATGACGCCGATTTGCGAAACGAGGCCGGTGGTTATTTCCGGATTGCGGAGGATCAGGCAATCATGCTGCCCCTGCTCGAGATGAGCGGCACCGCGAAAGCCAGGCACATCGCCACTCCGATCATGGTGTACAACAAGAAAGTGCGCTACTCGATTCCCGATGCCATCGCGGAAGAGCGTGAGAGCAACGGGCTTCTGCTGGGCAGGCGGCCGCCATATCGGCGGCTGGAAAAGAAGCTCTATCGCGAAGCGGTGGCCGCCGCCGGAGCTCATTAAGCATGTTCAGAATCGTCATCAACTGTGGTCCCTGCGAAAACTACATCGCGGCCTGCCTGGCCTCGCTGCGGTCGCAGTCGTTCGACCAGTGGCATGCTTACGTCACCGTGGATCCATGCGGCGATGAAACGTTTCGTGCCGCGGTGGACGCCGCGGGCGGGGATACGCGCATCCACATCCATCGCAACAGCGAGAGGCAGTATTCCATGATCAATCTCATTCGCGCCATCGACCGCAGCGGCGCTGCTCCCGACGACGTGATTGTGGTGCTGGACGGCGACGATTGGTTCGCGAGTCCGGAAGCGCTCCGGATTATCGATGAAACCTACCGCCAGTCGGGTTGCTGGATGACCTATGGAAGCTGGGCGGCGGATACACGGCTGGACGGGTTACGTGATGGACGGTGGCCCGCGTATGACGCCGGCACCACCGATTTTCGTGGTTCTCTGTGGCTGGGGACAGCGGTGCGCACATGGAAGCGGTGGCTGTGGGATCTGATCGACGATCGCGATTTTCGCGACGTGAGCGGCAACTACTTCCGCGTGACCGAAGACATCGCGGCTATGATGCCCATGCTCGAAATGAGCGGAACCGAACGGGCGAGACACATCGCGGAAGTGCTGATGATTTACAACCGGTCGTCGCCTTACGCGTGCGGGCTGACGCTCTGCGATGAGATGCTGGCGAACGCCGGGTATCTGAGTACGCTGGCGCCTTATTCGCGGCTTCCGGAGAGGCCCGCATCGGCAAGCGAGGAAATCTCCGTGCGTTCGCTTCGCGCGTCGTTTCTCAAGACGCAGCAATGCTGCATTTCGTAGTTTGCGGGAGGCAGGATTTCCGCCGTTGGAAAATGCCGCCGCATGAACTCAGCTGTGTGGAAAACGTGGTACGCCTGCCCTTCATAGCGTTCCGGATGGGGAATCGGCTCGTCGGCCAGGTAGAAGTCTTTTCCCGCGAGCCTGAACCATTCGGCATCGGCCAGGTCCGCAGGCGGCGCTAATGCTGCTCCCCCGGACTCCAGCTTCATGCGATTCAATCGCCATTGCAGATTTGTCACCGGGTCTTCGTCGGGCCAGGAAATATGAAACGGATCGATGAAGGTGAAAGCGAAAGCCCCACCCGGCTTCAACCTGGTCATTAGTTCCGACGTGATCTCATCCATCTCCGCCACATCGATGTGAGTGAACACAGAATAGGCCAGAATGTAGTCGAACAGGTGCGGAGTCGGAGGGATGTTTGCCGACTTCGAGCCAGCCGGATTGAAGCTGATGTTATATCTGTCGGAAAGTATCCAGTTTGCCTTCGGGAAAGTGCGCTTCCCTTCGGCAATGCCATCCGGCGATACATCGATGCAGCAGTATTTCTCTTCGTCTATCCGCGGCAGGGGAGTCTTCAGGATATTGCCGGAGTTGCCGCCAAAATCCAGAACGAACTTGCCTGGCCATGAAGGGTGGCGCAGCTGGATGTCGAAGTAGTCGAACTGGCCGAGCTTACGGGAGATGTGCGACATACTCTATGCGCGGGACGTTTCGAGTTCGCGGTGGTACTCACGCAGGTAGTCTTTCACCATCCGCTTGTAGTGGAATTTTTCAAGGCCGATGGCCCGGCATCGCGCCGGTGAGATGCTGTCCAGACGATTCAGCGCGGGACCCCATTCTTCGTCACTGGCACAAAGTATCCCCGTCTCCGGACTGACAACCTCCACACTTCCCCCGGAGGTGCTGGAAATAACCGGCGTCCCCGAAAGCATCGCTTCCAGCAACACCAGACTGCACCCCTCGCTCAGCCGGGAGGGAAACAGCACGGCACGCGCGCCGGCGATCAGCTCCGCTTTTTGCCGGCCCCGGACATCGCCCAGATACTCGACCCCCGAAGCTTCACACAGATCCGACACATCGCGAATAGCCTCATAGGTTCGGCCGGTTCCCGCGACAACCAGGCGAAACCCTTCGCGGCGGCTCAGCGCAAGGGCGAGGCCGAGGCCTTTGTCGAGGGCCCGGTCCATCGCGGAAATAAACAACAGATAATCCTGTTTTGCTTCCGAGAAAACGTAGTCGTTCGGGTCGAGGCCGTTCAAAATGACCCTGTCAAAGCCGTGCGCAACTGCCAGTGACCGGGACACAAACAACCAGTTCGGTGCGGCGGAAATTCCCTGGCGAAGCATGTGGCAAGTCAACACGCACGGAATTCGGTGCCTGGCGCCGAATTCCAGCATCGAATCGGCAAAGCGTGGCGGGCCGGCCAGCGCGTGGCCGATATCCACGTCGCGGACGTGTTCCGACACCAGGTGGACGCCGGGGGGCAACGGGCAATCGGCGCCCAGCCCCAGATGATAAAACACCTCGTGTCCTTCTTCCGCAAGACCCCGCGCGAGAAGATCCTGCACATGGTATCCCGAGCCGGAAGGAAATGTCCTGGGGTGCATACCAGTACCGGACTCACCCGCCGCCGGGTACCGGTGATCGGTGAACATGAGTATCCGCATGTTCGGTTATTTAGGATCCGCCGAAGATATGGCTTCAGCGGCCAGGTATTCAGCGTAGGCGGCCAGGCGGCTGGCTCCTTCATCGTCCGGAGCCTGGGCACATACGATGTTGCCTGGATTTCCCCTCACGCAATATACCGGATATTGCGGCTGGCGCATCGCGGGCGTGGCATAGCGGATGATGAAACCGGTCCGGGGCACAGCCGACTGGTTAGCATTCGAGCCGTGAATCAAAGAAATGTCGTGTAATGAAGCCTCACCGGGCTGAAGTTCCAGGTCCACGGCACTTTCGGGATCGATATCGGCAATCACTTCGATGCCGCGGATCGTCATGTCGTCGGGATGCTGAACGGTGCTGAAGGGCAATCTGCTTCCGTGGGAGGCGGGAATAACCCGCATGCAGCCGCTCCGGGGCGTAGCGGGAGTCAGTGCGAGCCACGCCGAAAGCGCCGGGGATCCGTTCAGGAAGGCTGTGTATGCACTGTCCTGATGCCAACTGACGATGGCCCTGCTGGCCGCCGGTTTTGAGAGGATGAGCGTACCCCACACGAGAATGTCGGGACCGAGGATGCTTTCCACGGTGTCGAGAAGGTTCGGATGCGCGGCAAGTTCGAACGCCCACCGGAAGTAAAAATGCGTTGAAGGCAATCTCTTCAATGACGTGGCAAATTCGTCGATGGATCGAAGAACAGCCACGACCTCCACCGGAGAGAGCACGGGGACAGGGAAGAAGTATCCACCCGACCGATAGTGTTGCAACTCGCGTGGGGAAAGTTCAGGCAAGTGTCACGCTCCTGTTTTCCAGTGCCCGCACCAGGGGTATGACGGCGCGGGTGGATTCGATCAATTCACGTGTATCCGAACATGCCCGGAAGAGAAACTGCGAGATACCTTTCCCTTTCAGCGCGACTATCCATTCAGCGGCCTCGTGGAATGAACCGACCATTGCGGTGAAGGTTCCGTTCCGGCCGGGCCGGTCTATTTTCCATAGATTCGGCGCAATTCCACCCGGAGCTTCGTTCGCACGTTCCGCCGCCGCCGTTGGGAAAAGAGCGGCCGCCCTGTCGATTGCTTCGTCGCGGGTTTCCCGAACAATCAGAATCGTCGCCAGACCGACCGCTTTGCCGAAATGCAGCACTGGCAATGCATCGGCATAGACCTGATTGGGGTGGTCCGGGCTCCGCCACAGGAGGCTCGCGTATTTGATCGCAAGAAAAGCGGCTTCAGCACTATCGCCCTCCACGTGAATCTCGGGAGCCGGAATAACGCCGGATATGTGAATCGGATGACGCTGCTTCGCCGCGGATTCCGCAGCCTGAGGCCCGATGTGCCGAATGAGGCGGCTCCCGGGATTTGCCGATGCCTGTTCCAGGATCTCGCACGGTTCCGAGCGAACCCGAAACCGCAGGGCCTGGGTTTGAATGGCGGCGTCAGTCGCCAACGCCAGAGCATCCGGCAACGAGCCTGCGACGTACACCGACTCCACGCCGAGTGATTCCGCAACGCAGCAGAATTCCGCGAATGCAGAACCCTCCGGACCACCGTCGGCTGGATTCGTGTGCCAATGGAACAGGAGAGGCGGGGGCATTTGCAATTCCACAGTTTGCCATAGTTCAACGCCATAGCGCCATTATCCTGTTAGAAATAACCGGATATTTATTTGCGGCGTCTTATCGGCTATCGCGCCTATTTCGTTATGAATCGGACCGATTTCATTCGCCGGACAAACATAAAATGTGATATTCTGCGAACCTGAGGTATTACGATGGGTCCCTGGCGTAAAGTATTACGCGTCTTTCTTAACCAAAGTGTACGCGCGCTGGGGGTTGCCGCGCTGGCGATTGCACCCGTGGCAGTGTTCGCGCAAATGCCGATGGATCACCAGCATCATATGCTCGCTGCGGGAGCTGCCGGAAACGAGACCTCGGTGGTCTCCGGCCTGACAATTCCGGACGTCGCCCTGGTCAATCAGAGGGGCGAGACTGTACACGTCTACTCAGATCTGATAAAAGGCAAGGCAGTTGTGATTAACACGATTTTCACAACCTGCACCACAATTTGCCCGCTCATGGGAGCCAATTTCGCGAGTCTGCGCAAGATTCTGGATACCCAGGGTCAACGGAACGTAAACCTGATTTCCATCAGCATCGATCCGGTTGCCGATACTCCCGCGCGGCTGCAGGAATGGCAGCGCCGGTTCGGCCAGACCGGTCCGGGCTGGACGCTGCTGACCGGTTCGAAATCCGAGGTGGATCGCCTGCTGAAGGCTCTGCGGATTTTTACCGCCGACAAGAACGACCATGAGCCGATTGCCCTGATCGGCGGCGGTAATCGCGCGGATTGGGTTCGTGCTTCAGCGCTGATGAGTCCGTCGCGTCTGGCCGAACTTGTTTCGACCCATTCCAAAGCGGGGCTTTAATATATGCTGCAAAAACGTCTCCCATTTTTCCTGTTCATCCTGCTATCGGGAGCGCTGAGTGTGTCCTCGATAGCGCAGCAGAAGCCGGCCGCACAGGAGAATTCTCTTTCGTCCGCAGGCCACCGGTATTTTACGGACGCTGAGTTAGTGACTCAGGACGGCGCTCACGTGAAATTCTATTCGGACCTGCTCAGCGGCAAGGTTGTCATCATCAATGCCTTCTTCTCGTCGTGCACCGATAGCTGCCCTCTGATGTCGGCTAAGCTGGAGGCGCTGCAGGATCGCCTCGGCGATCATCTTGGAAAAGATGTTTTCATAGAATCCTTTTCCGTCGACCCCGGAATCGACAGACCCGCGACACTCAAAGCCTACGCTGCGCGTTTTCACGCCAGGCCCGGCTGGCTGTTCCTGACCGGGGCCTCCACTGTGGAAAAATCCGGCGAGACGAAGATCGATGCCGACGTCACCCGCTTTGCCCTCGCGAAATTAGGGCAGAAGGTGGATAAGCGGGAAGATCATCTGGATCTGTTCATGATCGGTAACGAAAAGACCGGCCTGTGGACGACAGTTCGCCCGAATATCTCTGCGGACGCAATGATGGAGGTCGTCAGTTGCGTCCTCCAGGACACGAAGGATAATAAGGGCAATTGCGCCCCTGGAAAGCACTGACGCGCTTGTCCCCCCGGGAAATCGGCGGGGAAATCGGCGTCCGGCTTTTCCCCTTGCGCGCTGGTCTTTTCTTTTTTCTGTTTACCGTTCTGCACGCCCAGAGCCCCTTGACCAGCGAAGAAGTTCGGGGCCGGGAGATTTATGAGCGCGGCAGGAGTCCGTCAGGACAAACCATCCGGGCGGTGATGGCTGGTGGAAACTCGGTTGCGGGCAGCGTCCTGCCCTGTTCGGGCTGCCATGGCCATGACGGTTTTGGAAAATCGGAAGCCGGCGTCACGCCTTCCAACATTACGTGGGACGTTTTGACCAAACCCTACACGGTGGTCCGCCCTGATGGGCGCGCGCATGGCCCTTATACTGACCGCCTCGTGAAGCGCGCCTTCACCGCAGGCCTCGATTCCGCCGGCAATACGCTCAACGAAGCAATGCCGCGCTTTCAGTTGACCCTCACGGATGCCTCGGATCTTGTCGCTTACATCAGAAGGCTCGGCCAACCTGTCGATGCCGGACTCAGCGACAGCGCGGTTCGCCTGGGGGTGATTCTTTCTCCGTCCGCGGCGTCTGCCGAGACCGGTCAGGCCATCAGGAAGACCCTCATAGATTCGGTTGCCCGTGTGAACGCGGCTGGCGGTATGTTCGGCCGCACAATCGAGCTCACTTTCCAGGAGCTGCCGGCGGACGCCGCGCAGAGGGCGGATTCCGTTCGGGACTTCCTTGTTCGCGACCCGGCATTCGCCGTGCTCTGCGGTAATTTCACCGGGGCGGAAGCCGGAATCGCCGCTGTTTTGCGCGATACCGGAACGCCGGCGATCGCCGCATTCGCGGACTTTCCGGCCACTGGTTCACCGATGAATCCTTATGTGTTTTATCTCGATGGAGGGGCCAGCGGCGAAGTCGCGGCGCTCGCGGATTTCGCGGTTGGGCGATTTGCCGGAAAGAACGCCGTTCCTGCCATCGTCTCTTACGATGACGCGGATTCGCGCGAACTTGTCCTGTCGCTGGAGGCGCGGCTGTCCCGTGCCGGCTTTGGTAAACCTTTGATGAGTGTCACCCGGCGAGTACCGCGGTCCGCCAACCTGGTGTTCTGGCTACGGTCGGACGTACCGGAACCGCCTCCCGGCGGTGGCGCTCAAGTCACGTTTTTAACGCCCCGCTCTCTGGCCGTGGACCTGTCTTTGATGCAGATTCAGGGTGCTAACGCTCAGGTATTCACAGCGACCAGTGGGACTTCTACTGCACAAATCACGCCGGATTCCCAACCGGCAATCCGGCGAGTCTGGGAACGAGCGAACACTTCGGTCGCCATCGTCGCGGAAGCAATCGGGCGAGCGGGGCGTGGTTTGACCCGTTTCACGCTCCTCGAGGCACTCGAAAGCCTGGATCATTGGGACGGAGGCTTCGGGGCTCCCATCAGTTTCGGGCCTGCTCGGCGCATCGGGACGAGCGATGTCCGCATCATGATGCTGGATGCGCGGACTAACTCGCTGGTGCCAGTCGAGTAGACGGTAAAAGTGCATCATCCGGTCGCTCCGGGTCCTGTGAGTAAAACGAAGGCAACGACGGGGCAAGCAAGCTCTATACTCTTCCAACAACGGCACGGCCACGGTCCAAGGTTGCAATTTCGATACAAGGTGGTCTTATAATCGTTTCGATTGTTCCGTTCCAATGAACCTCGCTGCCCGATCGGACTTGCTGTGTCCCTGTGTCTCCTCGTCTGCGGTGTTCGCGTTTTCGCGCAGTCATCTCACGGATACGCCGATCCGGAGACATGCGCCGGATGCCACGACGCCGTCGCCCGGCGGTACGCAGGCACGGGCATGGCGCAATCGTTCGGCGCCGTTCATTCGGAGACCGGATCCCGCCAGCTAACCAACGCCGCTTTCTATCACGCTGCCTCTGCCGAGAATATTTCGGTCACTCTTCGCGATGGCTCCGCGCAGATGGAACGCCACCAGTCCGGGTTCGACGGTTCGATCACCAACATCATCAAGGTGAGTATCGACTACTGGTTCGGCTCGGGCAATCACGCAAGAAGCTATTTCAGCCGCACGAACCGTGGCGAACTCACCGAACTGCCGCTTACCTGGTATTCCGAAAATGGCGGATATTGGGCGATGAGCCCTGGCTACGATTCGGCATCTCACGGCGGGTTCAGCCGCAAGGCTACCTATCGCTGCATGTTCTGTCATAACGCGTATCCGGATATGGCGCCCGGTGCGGATCGTATGGACAACGGAACTAAATTCCCCGACAACCTGCCGCGCGGCATCGATTGTCAGCGATGCCACGGTCCCGGGCTGGCCCACGTCAATGCCGCGATTGCCGGACGTCCTGCCGCCGAGCTGAAAAGCCTCATCGTCAATCCAGCCAGCCTTCCGGGTGAACGACGAGACGAGGTCTGCCTTCAGTGCCACCTCGAACCCACGAGCATGAGTCTCCCGGCCTATCTCCCCGTCTACGGTCGCGGTGTGTTCTCTTATATTCCCGGCCAGCCACTTGACCAGTACATTCGGTTCTTCGATCATGCTCCCGGCACGGGCCACGACGACAAATTCGAATTCGCAGGCGCGCCTTACAGGCTGCGAAAGTCAAAATGTTTTATCGCGAGTCAGGGGGCGCTCACCTGCATCACCTGCCACGATCCGCACGAGCCGGAGAAATCGCAATCCGTCGCGCGTGCGAATGCGGCGTGCGTCAATTGCCATCGCGATCGCATCGCCACGCTCACGACGCTCACGAGCGGAAAGCGTCACCAGGTCTCAGGCGAATGCGTTTCCTGCCATATGCCGGAACGCCGCCCTTCAGACGCCATCCACGTCACGGTTACGGATCACTACATTCGCCGCGACCCCGCGCCTGGACCTGATCCGACTGTCGAACTGAACAGCGCAAACACCCCCCCTTATCGCGGCGAGGTGGTTCCGTATTATCCCCGCCTGGCGCCCGATGACGCCGCGAAGGATCTGTATACGGCCCTCGCGCAAATCAGGCGCAGTGCAAACGCCGATGCCGGAATCAGCCGCCTTGAGAAAGCGATTGCCGCAGTCCGGCCGGCGAATGCGGAATTCTACTCCGATCTGGCCGACGCTCATCGCCATGCAGGGAACTCGCCTGCCGCGATCCCCTACTACCGGGAGGCGAACTCGCGGGATCCGGAATACTGGCCCGCCTGGCACGGACTGGGTCTGGCGATGGCGGCCACGGGCGATCTGAACGGTTCGCTCGCGCCGCTCAGGCGTGCTGTCTCCGCTTCCGGAGGAGACTCCTCCGTGGTCAGATCCCTCGCATCGGTTCTGACAAACATGGGACGAAGCGCCGACGCCATTGCCGCGTTGCGCGATGGTGTTGCCGCGGAGCCCGGGTCCGCTGAGTTGCAAAACGATCTTGGAACGGCCCTGTTCCGTGCCGGAGACCTGACGGGCGCCGAGGCCTCCATGCGTGAAGCCGTCCGCCTGAGACCGGAGTCCGCGCCCATCCGCGTAAATCTCGCAGGTCTGCTTGCCCGGCGTGGACCGTTTGAACAGGCGGAATTCGAGTTTCGGGCCGCGATCCGAAACGATCCTGCATTTGCAGATGGCCATTCGGGTTACGGAACCGCGCTGGCTTCGCGGGGTATGTTCCGCGAGGCTCGCGACGAATTCACGGCCGCGCTGAAAATCAATCCGCTACTGCCAAACGTCCACAATAACCTCGGTGCCGTTCTGAAGGAACTGGGAGACGATCCGGAAGCCGCGGCCGAGTACCGCGAAGCGATCAGGATCGAGCCGGGATTTGCCACGGCGCGCTACAATCTGGCTGTCGTGCTGGAATCGCAGAAAAAACTGCCGGAAGCGGGGGCACAGCTTCTGGAGGCGATTCGGCTCAATCCCCGATACTATGCGGCGCATTTGAAACTGGGTGAGATACTCGTTGCCGAAGGTAAGCCATCGGAGGCTCTGTCGCATCTCCGTCAGGCCGCGGTGAGCCCGGATCATGATCTCTCGGAGAGGGCTGCGGCACTGTTGAAGCGTGTAGCGCCATGACCAAACGCATTTTCATCGTTACGATACAGGCGGTCGCAATACTGGTGGCCTGCATGCCCTGGCTCAACGCCGGTGAATACAGCCATCGCATCTGGCGCGCGGAGGACGGTTTACCCCGTAATCGAATTCAGGCTATCGACCAGACGCCGGACGGCTATTTATGGATCGGCACGTCGGGTGGGCTCGCGCGTTTCGATGGAGTCCGTTTCGTTGTCTTCGACAGTTCCAACACCCCGGCGCTGCGCGATGAAAGCATTACCTCGCTCTGGCCCGCGCACGATGGTTCGCTCTGGGCCGGAACCGAGGGCGGGGGGCTGCTCCATTACCAGAACGGGTCGTTCACCAGTTTCGGAACCGCCGAGGGTTTAACGAACGATTTTGTGCGTTCTGTCGTGGAAGACAAGGCAGGCAACATTTGGGTGGGTACCGATCGCGGCTTCTTCCAGCTCGTCGGGGATCGTTTTGTTCGCCTTGACCACGGCACGCCGGCATCTCCTTTCACCTCGGTGGTCCAGATTGCTTTCGATAAACAAGGGCGGATCTGGGTGGGCGCCCAGATTGGCTTGCTCACTGTCGTCAATGGAATACTGGTTCCCGCGACGTGCCAGGGCGAACGGGCCGTAGCCGCCGTGAAAGGACTCTATCAATCGAGAGACGGCAGAGTGTTTTCCATCGACGCCGAAGGCTTCAGCGAAGTCGAGGACGGATGCCTGCGGCAGAACCCGCTGGCACACGATGTCACCATCAGCGCGCTGCGCGAAGGCAGGGACGGAAAGCTTTGGGTCGGCACGCCTGGCGATGGCCTGGTCCGCTATACCGCAGGACAAGCGCAGAGGCTTACCGCGCCCTCCCTTCTGCCGGACAACGCGGTTACCGCTGTCTTTGAGGATCGCGAACAAAATCTGTGGGTAGGCAGCCAGGATGGCCTCGTGCTGCTCGGCAAGACCGCACTGACGATGATCGGCGCCGCGGAGGGATTGGCGGACGATCACATTACCACGATTTCCGCCGGCCACCGGGATACTGCCGGTAAGGATGAACTGTGGGTCGCCACATGGCCCGGGCAGATTTATAAGATTGCCGCGGGCAAGCCGGTTGCTGTGCGGTTGCCCGGGGTCGACCTCCGTGCGTTGAAGCCACATACCATGCTGGAGGATTCGAAAGGCGCTCTCTGGCTGGGCGGTAATACGGCGGGCGCAGTGCGGGTCGACAGCGGCGACCATCACGGCCCTCCAGTCCGCTTCAGCATGATGGAAGGAATGCGAAGTAACGATGTCCGCCAGATTTACGAGGACGAGGAAGGCCATATCTGGTTCGCGACGGGCAGCGGAATGAGCCGCTGGGACGGCAGAGAAATCCGCAACTATTATCTGGAAGACGGCCTCTCCTATCCAAGTACGCGTTGCATCGCGGCCAACCCAGGCGGCGGGATGCTGATCGGAACCGATCGCGGATTGAATCTGTTTCAGCACGATCGGTTTGTCGCGGTACCGGCATTCGCCGCACTCAGGCAGGACAAGATCTGGGCGATTCTGGCTGATCCCGATGGAACGCTGTGGCTGGGCACACGCGGCGGTGGCCTGATACGCGTGCGCAATGGCCGCATCACCCGATACACGAATCGCAACGGCCTGCTCAGCAACGCGATTTTCCAGATCCTGGACGATGGTAAAGGCAAATTATGGATCAGCAGCCCGGCGGGCATATCCAGCGTGCTGCGTCAGGAACTGGAGACGCCGGGTGGAAATCCGGGGACGCTGCATGCCGTTCCGTACGGCACTATCGATGGCATGCTCACAAGCCAGATGTTCGGCGGCGGTGCTCAGCCCGCGGGCGCCCGCTCGGTTTCCGGAGAATTGTGGTTCCCCAGCCTGAAGGGCGTAGTGCGGATTAATCCTTCGGCTCTTCCCGCGCGGGAATCGATGCCGGTAGTGATCGAGCAGGTGATTGCGGGAGATCGCCCTATGCCACTTTCCGGTACTATCGTGATCCAGCCGGGTCAGGGAAAGCTGGAAATCGACTATACGGCGTGTAATCTGGCCGCGCCTCAACGGCTGAGTTTTCAGTACAAACTGGAAGGTTTCGACGACCACTGGGTAACCGCCCTGCGGAATCGCTCGGCATATTACACTAACCTGCCTCCACGAAAATATCGTTTCGTGGTGATGGCAACCGATGCCGCGTCGCCTCTCCGCACCACCGAGGCTGCCGTCAATCTCGATCTCCGGCCCTCGTTCTATCAAACCGCCTGGTTTTCAGGGCTCTGCGCCGTCTCGTTCGTGCTTTGTATCTTCGGTGGGTCGAGGATTTACGCGCGGCAGACCAAATCGCGCTACGCGTTGTTGCTGGCCGAGCGCACACGGCTCGCCCGGGAAATGCACGATACGGTGATTCAGGGGTGCGTGGGAGTCTCCACACTTCTCGAAGCGGCCAGCCGTTTACAGATTTCAAGTCCAGCCGAGTCCCGTACGCTGGTGGATCAGGCGAAGGAGCACGTCAGAACTACCCTTGAAGAAGCAAGGCAGGCGGTCTGGGACCTGCGCAGTCCCGTCGCCGGCGATTTCGGCGTGTCTTCGCTGATCGATCTGGCGCAAAGACTCGGGACCGAAAAAGCGATCCATGTCGACACGGAAGTCACGGGAAACCGCTCGGCGGACGACCCTGAGCTGGACCGTACGCTGCTGCTGGTGGGGCGTGAAGCGCTGCGCAACGCCGTGGCGCATGGACATCCGAGCCGGATAGGAATCCGGGTCGTTTTTCGGGCTCTCGATGTTGAACTGGAAGTGAAAGACGATGGTGTGGGGTTCGACCCCGGGGCGCCGGCGTCCGATGGCAAGGGACACTTCGGGATTCTGGGCATGAGGGAACGGGTGGAACGGCTGGGTGGCCACTTCACAATCAAAGGCGCCTCCGGAAATGGAATGACGGTGATGGCCAGAATTCCGCTGGGCCGCAGCGGTAAGCCGGCGGCCTCGGCATGGCACAGCGCTAACTGACGCCACATCGCCCGGGGAGAGCTACATCTCCACGAGTCCTCTGCTCAACGCAGTCACCGCCGCCTGTGTCCGGTGACTCACGTTGAGTCTGCTGAAGATGATATTCACGTGCCATTTGACGGTGGCTTCAGCGATTTCGAGCGTTTCGCCAATCTGCCGGTTGCTCATGCCTTTCACGATCAGGCCCAGAATTTGAAGCTCGCGCCCGCTCAGTTCCGAATTCGGCGGACGGTTGGCGAGCGATTCCCGGATTGGCTGCGGCAGATAACGGCGGCCCGCGTGGACATTACGAATGGCCGCCAGCAGTTCAACGTCCGCCATGCCCTTGAGGAGATAGGACTGTGCCCCGGCCTTGAGAGCGCGATGAATGTCTTCGTCTCCCTGATATGTCGTCAGCACGATGACGCTGGCTTCGGCGAACTCGCCGCGAATGGCGCGAATAGCCTCGACTCCATCCATCGTGGGCATACGCAAGTCCATGAGGGTGACGTGCGGTTGATGCTGGCGGAACATCCGGACCGCCTGTTCACCGTTGGCAGCCTCGCCGACTACGGTCATACCCGGCTCTGTCCGAATGATGGCGGCAAGGCCACGACAGACGACAGGATGGTCGTCTGCGATCAGAACTCGGATCTTACCCCCTGCCTTTTCCGGCACAAGTTTTGTCGCAGAAGGCTGTTTAAACGCTGAAATCTGCATACAAGTCCCCTTGTCCCCGTGGCAACGCGGACTTACGCTGCTGACATGTCAACTATCGGTTGAGTGTATGCAATGGCTCAGCCAAAGTCAATTGATAATTCGCATCTCACGCTTCTCATTCACGGACGACATCGTTACAACCCAGGAAGTTCTCACTGAATATTTGAATTTGTTCTCTTCCGGCCCGCAGCATCTGCGCCGTAACGCTGCCGCCGTGACGCTGCTAAAAGCTATGCAGGCAGTTTTGCGCGACCCAACGGTGCGCATCGTTCCGCGGAGCGATGGTTCTTTCCACGCGGGCCTCGATTAGGAGGCCGCATTCATCGTGGAGGATATCTGTCTTGTGACGGATGCCAGATGTGAAGGATCTCGACAGTGTCTTCCTTCACACAATAGGCAATAATATGCGGCAGTCGCTCATGCAGCAATTCCCGCGTACCCTCATCAACGCCCTTGCGCCCGCGATGGGGGAATCTTTTGAGAGACCGGATGGCCTTATGAATCTCGGTAATGGTGGAATTCGCCAGATGCGGGTGGCGTTGTTTCAAATATTCGTGAATGCCTTCTAAATCATCGGCGGCGGGCATCGTCCAGCGGATGCGCATTTACGGCTGAATCATCGTGGCGATGCGGGCATCCATTTCTTCTTCCTCGATGAACTCACCACGGGCCGCGGCGTCCAAACCCTTTTTGACACCGGCGCGGAAACGTGCCTCCTGCTCTAACCGCTGCAAAGCGGCGTCCCTGACGAAATGCTCGGTGTCCATGCCGACGTGAGAGGCGACACGGGAAAGCTGAGATTCCTGTTCGGGCGAGAAATGCACTTCCATAGTTTCCAGAGTAGGCACCGAGACCACTTGTGTCAAGCGGAAGCGCGGGCCGAGTTCCTGTCAGTCGCAAATATTTAGCCACATGGCCACATAAAACAGCCATTTGTCCATTCACAACGAAATGAAAACTCTATTTGCCCTATTTTCATAATCTTATAAAATTCCGCCCCTTTTCGCCCCCACCCCGCCTGCTAAATTGCCGTCATGAAGGCAAAACCCGTTCCAACTTCCACGCCGGAAGACCTGGCCACAGAGCGACTGGTAGCAGCAGTCGAATCCGCCATCGCCGGGATCGAGCAATGCCTCGCCAATCTCGCCGACGACGATCAGGACGCGAAATGGTCGGTGTCCGACCTCGTCAAACTCCTCCAGCTTCGCACTCAACTCCAGGGAGAACGGCCACGCAACATTTTTGCCTATTGGGTCGACGACCCCCGGGAACCACACACATAACCACAGAAACGAAGGAAGCAAGAAAATGAACAATCCAAACGAGCCAAACACAGAAATGTCGGCCCACATCGCCGATCTCCAGCGCGAGGCCAACGCCCTCAAAAGCAAAAAAGGCCCCGCGTCTCCCGAGGCCAAGGAGCGCGTCAAGTACAACGCCCTCCGCCACGGTTTCACCGGCCAGGTCCTCATCATGACTCCCGAAGAGCGCGAAAAATTCGACGCCTTTGTCAATGGCATGATGACCGACCTCGCTCCAGTCGGCACCCACGAAACCTTCCTCGCCAACTCCATGGCCGAAGAAGCATGGCGGCTCAACCAGATCCGCGCCCGTTGCGCCAACATCTCAGCCGTCGGCGATTTCGATGGCGCCGGAGACAAATATCGCCCCATGGAAGGCCAGAATCCCGAGGCCATCGAAACCGCCGTCATCGATTCCGTTGTCGCCCGCGATCAATCGAAGCAACTGGCCTTGATGTCTCTCTACGGCCAGCGCACCCAAAGAGCTTACGAAAAATACAAAAAGGAGCTGAACGAGCTCCAGGCACAGCGAAAAGCCGCCCGGGAGGCCGAACTCGAAGAAGCCCGCCTGCTTTTCCAACTGGCGGATACACAGGGCTTAGCCTACGACCCACGCAAAGACGGTTTTGTTTTTTCTGTCCAGTACATCAGGGCGCGAGCCGAGCGTCACCACAGGCTCATTCTGGCGAAAAGAACCGAAAGCGACTACCGGAAGAAGAACAACCTGACCGAAATCACCCGGGCAGCGGGCAAAGCGGCATGAGAACGCGGGCAGCGACCACAAAAAGGAGCGGCACTCAAACCCGGCCCGCGAACCCGCGTATCCCGGAGTGACAACTCCTCGCCAATCGGTACTGTGCCCCGCAAAACGCGCCTGAGAATCGTGCGTACGCCCGTGCGGGAAGACTCGCGGGTTGTTCCACGCCTGCTGGTCGATTGGCGTGACGTGGCATCGGAGATTCTAACTTATCCAAAATGAGGGCATTTGCATGGAAAGTCGCCCGACCAAAGTATGGTGGTTTTCCGCCGCTGCGGTGATAGATTTTACGAAGCATTACGCTTCACAGGAGAGGTCCATGCAGAAACGAACGTTACGAGGGTCCTTGTTGTCCTTTTTCGCTCCGGGTTCAGGCACGTCTGCGGGAAGACTGCAAACGAAGGTGTTCCGGGTAACGATACTTTGTATCTTGTCCGCCGTCGCCGTCTTCGCACAGAACGACCGTGGAACGATTACAGGCGAAGTGAAGGATCAGGGGGGGGCGGTTGTTCCGGGCGCAGCGGTCGTCGCCACCAACAAAGACACGGGGGCGGAGTCGAAGACCACTACGACCGAGACCGGCAACTACACAATTCCCTCTCTGACCGCCGGCATTTATTCGCTGTCGGTCGAGATGAAGGGCTTCAAGAAATTCGTTCAGCAGAACATTGAAGTTCAGGTTTCGATTACCAACCGTGTCGACGTCGCGCTCGAGCTGGGAGCCGTTACGGAAACGATTACCGTTACCGATGAGGCTGCGGCGCTCAAGACGGAATCCGCCGAGCAGAGCACCGTTGTCGAAACGGATCGCATTAACGACCTGCCGATAAACTTCGGCGGCGGCGGCGGTAGTTCCGGCAACATCCGCAGTCCCTTCGCGTTCAATGTGCTGTCGCCTGGCGTGACGGGCAACGGAGTAGACACGGGAGTCGTCAATGGTTTGCCCGGCACCACGTTCCGCGTGCAGGTGGAGGGGCAGGATTCAACCAGCGATAATGACCCCAACTGGACCTCAACGGTGTCGCACGGGTCTGTCGACGCGGTCGAGGAATTTTCGCTGCAGACCAGCACTTTCTCCGCGGAGTTCGGCCAGGTGGGCGGAGGCTTCTATAATTTCACCACGAAATCGGGAACAAACCAGTACCACGGCACCGGCTACGAGTACCTGACGAACGAAGATCTGGACGCGCGCCGGCCGTACTTCACCAGCACCGTACCTTCGAGCAACCCACGCAGCCGCAAGAATGACTTCGGCGGCACAATTGGCGGCCCGGTATGGATCCCAAAGATATACAAAGGCAGGAATAAGACGTTCTTCTTCGTCAGCGAAGAGGCCTTCCGCGATGTCACCTACGCTAACGGTTCGTCCTTCCTCTCGCTGCCGACGGCCGCCGAGCAGGCTGGCAACTTTAGTGCCCCCACGCTCTTTCCCGCCCAGAATATCGGCACCGACCCGGCTGGAAACGCAATTCTGAACGGCGCGATCTACGACCCCGCTACGCGCACCACGCTGGCTGGCGGGCAGATCGTTACCATGCCGTTTCCAGGCAATATCATTCCCCAGAGCCGATTCGATCCCGTCGCGGCCAAGATCCAGGCGTTGTACCCCGCCTTGAGCAATGCCAACCCGACCAGCAATTACGTCGAAAACAACCCGGTTCCCAATAATCAGCAGGCTATAACGGTAAAGATCGACGAGGTTCTCCCCGATAATTCCAAATTGTCGTTCTACATCAACAAGCTCACGACAAATCAGTTGACCAGTCCCGACAGCTTGCCCTTCCCGATCTCGGCTGTTCGCGTTCAGGCGATTTATGGCACCGTTCCCCGGCTGAGTTACGATAAATCGATCACGTCCACCCTGCTGCTCCACATGGGTATCGGTTATCAGCGGTTCCACAACCCCGACAGTTCGCCTGCGCAGTCGCTGGATTACAACGCGGTCGCCGGGATCGGATTTGTGGGAAGTTCCACCACGCCCTCCGGTTTCCCCCGCCTCAACATCACCGGTATCACGAGTCTTGGTCCCAGCAACGCCAACAGTTACTACGACGGGACGCTCACTGCGGTTTCCTCCCTCACCTGGGTGCGTGGCAACCATACCTTCAAGTTCGGCGGCAACTACCGGATCAATAGCTGGACCGACGACAACTCGCGGGGAGCGCAGGGCGTTCTCAACTTCAGCGCCAACGAAACGGGCGATCCGTTTAACAGCCTCAACACGTTCACCGCGAATGGCGTGAACGGTTCTGTCGGCAACGCCTATGCCAGTTTCCTCCTCGGCCAGATCGATACCGCCACGGTCAACACGGTTCAGGATCCCCAACTCCGCAGGTTTGGCCTGGGACTGTACATTCAGGACACATGGAAGGTTACGCACAAGCTGACTCTGGATTACGGCCTGCGCTGGGATCTCGAAACCTGGGGGCATGAGATTCACAATCGCTGGACTGAATTCTCACCGACCACTCCCAATCCCGAGGTCAATAACATCCCTGGCGCGCAAATATATGAGGGCTACGGTACGGGGCGCTGCAATTGCAACTTTACGCCTACCTATCCGTATGGGATCGGTCCGCGTCTGGGCGTTGCTTACGCACTCAACGAGAAGACCGTGTTCCGCGGCGGTACCGGCGTCAATTATGCTCCCGTCCCGAGCTTCAATTACATCACCAACGGGGCTATTAACGGCGTCGGTTTCAACCAATTGGCTTTTAACAACCCAGGCGGAGCCTTCGGCGTTCCGGCCGCGACACTGAGCGGAGGGCTACAGTACAATCCCGGCTTGCTGACGAGTGCATCGCTCAATCCGGGGTACTTCCCGGCGTCGCCGACAGCGCTCGGCAGCCCCAACTTTTACATCGATCCCAATGCAGGCCGGCCGCCCCGAATCATCAATTGGAGCCTGGGGCTGCAGCGGCAACTGGCGAAGGGTCTCACCGTCGAAGCCAACTACGTTGGCAATCGCGGCGTCTGGGAGAATGCCACCAGTCTCCTGGGTCTGAACGATCCAGGCCCGGCCAGCTTCGCGAAGTATGGTATCGATCCGACCACGGCGGCGGGCCAGGCGACCCTCGTCGCGACCATGGGCAGCGCTCTCGGAAAGGCTTCCGGAGTTCCGCTCCCGTATCCGACCTTCGCCACTTCGAACACGGTTCTCCAGGCTCTGCGGCCCTTCCCGCAGATCAGTGGCAACCCCACCGTCGACGATGCGCCCGTGGGCGACAGTTGGTACAACTCGCTGCAGGTGAAGGTTGAGAAGCGTTACGCTCACGGCTTTTCGCTTACTTCCGCGTTCACGTGGTCCAAGACGGAAGCGACCCCGGCGGGCACCGTCAACAATATCTTCAACCGGCCGAATCAGAAGGGTATTACCGCCAACGACATCCCGTACATTTTTAACACGGGCGTCGCCTACGAACTTCAGAAGTACTTGATAATCCCCAACGGGTTTCTGAGGAAGGCGGTTGCGGGATGGACTCTCGGCGGGCTATTCCAATATCAGTCCGGATCTCCGATCGCTGTTCCGACCTCGTCCAATGCGATGAGCAGTTGGTATGGTCAGAACACCCTGGAGAACCAGGTTCCGGGGCAGCCTCTGTTCCTCGAAAACCCCAACTGCCACTGCATCAACCCGACCACACAGTTCATCCTGAACCCCGCGGCCTGGACCAATCCGGCACTCGGGCAATGGGGTACTTCGTCGCCTTACCTCAACGATTTCCGCTATGCGCGCCGCCCGAGCGAGGCGATCAATATCGGCCGCACGTTCCGCCTCGGCAAGGAGGGAAAGACGTCTCTGAACATTCGGGCGGATTTCTTCAACGCCTTCAACCGTCTGGAACTCAACAATCCGTCCGCCAGCGGTCCGCAGGGATCGCGGACCTGTACTAATGGCGCGATTGCCGCGAGCACGAACAGTTGTGTCGCGGGTGGGGTTTCGCCTTCGGGATTTGGGGCCATCAGCTACACAGGCCTGGCGGCCCAGCCGAGAAACGGCCAACTGGTAGCTCGTTTTACTTTCTAATCGGCTAATCGTTCCGGGAGGTCGTGGGCAGGATTGTCCACGGCCTCCCGTTTTTTTTGGTCCAAAGACATGAAGACATGCAGGTACTCGTTTTTTCTGTTACCCGGCTTTTTCTGGGCAGCAGGCATCTTCGGCGCGGCGCAGGAGGCGCCGGAGATAACTTCGCAGCAGGCAACGGTGACATTCAGCAGCAGAGTGGATCTGGTTTCCGTCCCGGTAGTGGTGCGCGACGGCAAGGGCCTCGCTGTGGGAGGCCTTCGCCTGGAAGACTTCCGGCTCTTCGATCAGGGCAAGCCGCAGACCATCCTGAAATTCAGCGTCACGCAAAGCGGTTCGGCCGCGGCCGGGACCGTAACCGCCCTGCGGATAACGGAGGGCACGGGCACAATGCCTTCGACAGCTCCGGCAGCCACAGCGAAGCCGCCCGGGCCGGATCGTTATGTCGCCTATCTCTTCGACGACGTTCATCTGAATTTTGAAAATCTGGCGCAAATACGAGCGGCGGCGGAGCGGCACTTTGCGTCGCTGGCGCCCACCGCTCGCGCCGCCATCTACACCTCGTCGGGGCGGGTGACGCTCGATTTCACTGCCGACCGGGGAAAGATGCACGATGCGCTGCTTCAAATCGCGGTGGCCCATCCCGACTCCAGCGCCGACGAGTGCCCCCCCTTTTTCACTGACTATCAGGCCGACTTAATTGTGAACAAGGGGGACCCGATGGCACTGAACGCCGCGGCGGCGGAAGTCCGCAAGTGCGTTCCTGGCATTTCCGACGGCACAGCCCTGGCGAGGTCATTGGCGAACCAGAAACTGGGCGTCAACCATATCGATACCGGGGCCAGCCTGAGGACCCTGGCGGCTGTGGTGGAGCGTCTTTCCGTCATGCCAGGAAGCCGGAGTATCGTGGTGATTTCTCAGGGCTACATGGTGCTCAGCGATCTCCGTGGGCGGGAAACGGACTTAATGGAGCGGGCGATTCACTCCAATATCGTTATAGGCGGTCTTAACGCGCGCGGACTCTATACCAACGCTATGGGCGAACTTGTTACCACCAGGGATGGCGGATTCTCGCCCCGCGCCCGCTACAGGTTCGACGCGGCTCAGGCCGATGAGAAGGTGATGGCCGAGTTGGCGGATGGCACCGGCGGCAAGTTCTTCCACAACGACAACGGGCTGCTGGACGGTCTCAATCGGCTCGCAGCGCTGCCGGAATACAGCTACGTGCTGGGCTTCTCGCCGCAAAACCTGAAGCTCGACGGCAGCTATCACTCGCTGAAGGTAACGCTGGTGAATTCGAAGGGAACGGACATGCAGGCCCGCCACGGTTACTGGGCTCCCGACCACGCGGCGGACGCCGCCGAACGCTCGAAGGAGGAAATTCGGGAAGCTGTGTTCTCGCTGGAGGAGGTGCGTGATATCCCGGTGGATGTGACCACGGAGTTTTTCAAATCGAGCGATTCGGCGGCGGAACTGACAGTCGATTCTCACGTGGATTTGAACAGCCTCAAATTCCGCGCGTCCGCAGACCGGAGCGAAAACACCCTGACCCTCGTGACGGGTTTGTTCGATCAGGATGGGCGATACGTGAAGGGGATGCAGCGGGTGATCGGCCTGCGGCTGCGCGAGCAAACGCTGGCGAAGGTCCTCGCTTCGGGCATGGCTTTCAGGGAGACCTTCGATGTTGCGCCGGGGCGCTACGTGGTGCGCGTGGTGCTGAGGGATTCGGAAGGGCAGACCATGGCGGCGCGCAACGCGACGGTAGATATGAGATGAGGACTTTCGCGCTGTTCCTTTCGGTTGCCTGCATCGCGGCGGAAGCGTGGCAGGCGCCGGTATTTCAAAGCGAAACCAGGCTGGTGCTGGTGGATGCGGTCGTCACGGGTAAGAACGGTGATTACATCCGCGACCTTGCCGCGAAGGACTTCCGCGTGTGGGCGGACAACAAAGAACAGACCATCCGCAGCTTTTCCGCCGGCGCGGATCCATCCGCTTCCGAACCGGGCCGCGTGGTGTTGTTCTTCGACAATACCGGCATGAGCGCGTCCGATCAGACGCGCGTGCGCCAGGCGGCGGCCGACTTCATCGATGCCGACGCCACTCCCAATCGGCAGATGGCGGTAGTGAACTACGATGGCGGATATCGCGTGGTTCAAACCTTTACCGGCAACGCCGACCGGCTCAAGGCGGCTGTGCGTGGTCTGAAATTCGCTGCGTCGGATGTCGCCGGGCCAACTGCGCCGGGCCAGGGGCGGTTCAACGGCGCGCAGGACGCCGCCAGCGCTCGCGGCCTGATCCAGTCGGGTGGGAATCTTGCCCGGAATCTGAATGCCTTGCCGGGCCGTAAGATCGTCGTTCTCTTTACCGGCGCTGTCTCGCTTGCGACGGTAGCGCCGGATGACGCGGCCGGTTTGGTTCAGATTTGCAATCGCTCCAATGTCGCGGTGTATCCGGTGGTGCAGGTCGCAGCCCAGGTCCCGGGCGATTCGTCCTACGGAAGAGTCACCGCCCCGGCCAGTCTCGCCCAGGCTCACGGACTCGATACGGCTCCCGGGGTCCGGACGGACGATACCATCCCCCGGATGATCGCCGGCGGAACGGGCGGTTTCGTGGTGTCCGGGTCCGACAACCTTGCCGCGCGGTTACAGAAAATCGAGGCGGAGCGCAGCCAGTCTTACGTGCTGGGATTCATTCCACCCGATGCGCCCCCGGGCTCGAAAGACGAGCCCTGTTACAGTCTCCGCGTCAAGGTGGATCGCGTCGGCGCGGACGTTCGGTCGCGCGTGGGATACTGCGCGGAGAAGCCGAAGGATCTGCTGGCGGAGACTCGCGTGGAGCGGGATCTGGAAAAACGGGCTGCCGGCGCTTCGACGGGCAGTGCGGCCTCGATACAGGTTCCCTTCTTTTACATTTCGCCGAATGTCGCTCGGGTTCATGCCGCAATGGAGATCGCGACAGAGGCGCTGAAGTTTGAAAACCAAAAGGGCAGGCTGCATGCTGAGATCGATATTCTGGGCATTGCGACAGCACCCGATGGAGGCACGGCGGCTCGCTTCAGCGATATCGTCAAACGGGATTTCGGGAGTAAAGAGGAGGTCGACATATGGAGAGAGAAGCCTCTTTACTACGAGAAAGAGTTCAGGATCGTCCCGGGCGAGTACAAGCTCACGGTTGCGTTCAGCTCCGGCGGGGCGAGCTTTGGGAAGGTGGAGACGGCGTTGAGGGTTCCCGCCTATGACGGAAGCCAGTTTGCCATCGGCGGACTCGCATTGAGCAAGCAGGCGCGGCCCGCTTCCGAGCTGGGACTGGAGGCCTCGCTGATTGACGACGGAACCCCCCTGATCGCGGATGGCGTACAGATCTTTCCGGCCGGGACGAACGCGTTTTTGAAGACCGAACATGTGTTCGGATACTTCGAGATCTATATGCCCGATGGCGCCGCTCCGGTGAACGTGAGTCTTCATGTCGTGAATAGCAAGACGGGGGCGTCGGAGTGGGATAGCGGGATAGAGAAGGTCGGCCCCGCAGCGGAAGGCAAGGCCACGGTTCCGGTCGGAATGAATGTGCCGATCGCGTCGCTTCCTTCCGGTGCCTACCGTCTGGAAGTCACGGCAACCGGTGCGGGAGACAGGGTCGCCCGGCGGTCCGCGGATATCGAGATCAAATGAGTCGTGCAGGGGCCACGGAAGCCCGCACCCCCCGGGACTCGCGAGGTGTGCTGCAATTGATTTGTCAGGATGGCTGGCAAGGGATGAACCGACGCCGTTTTCTCGGAATTGTCGCCACAGCAAGTTTGTTTCGGCCTGCCTCGGCGCAGGTGACCGTCAACGGGGCTCGTCCGAAAAACCCAGCTGACCTCCTGCTTCGGGACATTGAGCCGGGGCAGGATGATTTTCCCCTGGAGAAAGAAGCTTTTGAGATTGCAGCCCGCCTCAGGAGCCTGATCCAAACCCGCTCGCTTCCGCTGGCGCCGGACTTTCGCGGTGTCTCGCCGTTGCCGAAAGCCTGGGCACCGGTGAGCGAAGGAGTTGCCACAGCGCAGTTCGATTCCTCCGATACCGACTATGAAGCCGGATTGAAGAACTGGCTCGATGGCCTGGGCCAAATCCGAGCCGCCCGCTTCTTTGTTTTGCCGGACAATATCATCCGCTACGAAATCGCATCGGAAGGCAACTATCGCGTAGGACGCTGGTCACTACAGTGGTCCTCTGGCCGTCTCACACATTTTTCGCCTGTTGAAGAAACAGTGGTGACATCGCCGCAACCGCTTTTCGAGGACATCACTAACCGCGCGTTCGGGGGCGTGGAGTCCTTCGAGCGGCAACTCGCGCACGGCGTGCCTTACTGGCGCAGGCGCCTCGACGCAGCGTCGGGCATCGACGTTCACGGGCATAACGGGATCGCGGTCGGCGATATCGATGGCGACGGATGGGACGAGATCTACGTCTGCCAGCCGGGTGGGCTGCCCAACCGGTTATACAAGAACCGGGGCGACGGCACCTTCGACGACATCACGGATCATGCCGGCGTCGGAGTTCTGGATACGACCTCCTGCGCTTTGTTCGCCGATTTCCGCAACACCGGCCGGCAGGACCTGGTGGTGCTGCGCCCCGACGGTCCGCTCTTTTTTGCGAACAACGGAGACAACCGGTTCACCATGAGACCCGGCACATTTCGTTTTCGTATCACGCCCCAGGGCAGCTTCACCGGCATGGCTGCGGCGGATTACGATCGCGACGGCCGCGTCGATTTGTACCTCTGTACTTATTCCTTCTTTCGCGACGGCGGGCAATACAAGTATCCCGTTCCCTACTTTGACGCGCAGAACGGACCTGCGAATTTCCTCTTCCACAATCAGCTCACCGAAGATGGAGGGATGTTCCTCGACGCCACCGCCGAGACCGGGCTCGACCAGAACAACAACCGCTTCAGCTTCGCACCCGCCTGGTGCGACTACGATGGCGATGGCTGGCCCGATCTCTACGTAGCCAACGATTTCGGACGCAAAAACCTCTATAAGAACAGCGGTGGTAAGTTTCGCGACGTAGCGGCCGAAGCCGGCGTGGAAGATATCGGCGACGGCATGAGCGCCGCGTGGTTCGATTACGACGGGGACGGGCGGCCGGACCTGTATGTCTCGAACATGTGGAGCGACGCCGGGCAGCGGATCGTTTCGGAAAAGAAGCTACAGCCCGCCGACGCATGGCGCAGACACGCGAAGGGCAATTCGCTCTATCGGAATCGCGGCGATGGAACGTTCGAAGAGACCGGAGTGGCGCAGGGGGTCGAGATGGGCCGGTGGGCGTGGTCGTCGGATGGAATCGACTTCGATAACGACGGAGTTCCGGAGATATTCATCACGACCGGAATGCTGACCAACGATTCGGAGACCGATCTGGAGAGTTTCTTCTGGCGCAAGGTGGCTGCGACGTCACCGGCCAGGGCGAAGTCCGAGCCCGCCTACGAAAATGGCTGGAATGCGCTGAGCCAGGCAGTCCATGAAGCGTGCAGTGAGGCGGGCCGCCAGCCGAACGTTTTCTATGTTCGGCGAACCGACCGCTATTACGATTATTCCGGCGTGAGCGGGCTTGATTTTGCCGACGACAGCCGCGCCTTTTCGGTGACGGATCTGGATGGCGACGGCAATATGGATTTGCTGCTGAAGAGCCGTCTCGGGCCTCAGTTGCGTGTGCTGCGGAACAATTCGGCGGCAGGTCGAAAGTCGCTCGCGATCCGGCTGCGTGGCGTAAAATCCAATCGCGATGCCATCGGCGCCCGCATCGTAGCAGATGGCAAGGTGAAATTCGTGCAGGCTGGATCCGGGTATCTCTCTCAGCACACAAAGACGGTTTATTTCGGATTGGGAGAGGCTGAAATGGCAAAGACCGTGAGCATTGAATGGCCCTCCGGCGGCTCGCAGCAGTTTGCAAACCTCGCAGCCGGCTTCCGTCACGACATCGTGGAAGGATCGAGTCAGTTGCACAGCACACCGTTCGCAGGCCGCGCGGAGAGTCCCGCCATCCCTCCGCCTGCCGCCCGGAAACCTGACGATTCCGCGTTTGCCGACACCTGGCTGCTGGAGCCCGTTCCGCTGCCGGAGAATTCTCCCGCCGGCCTCCTGCAGGTAACGGAACATGTTTCGAAAGATCGGGCCGCGTGGTACCAATTATTTGCCCGTTATCTCTTCGACGTGCACACGGAAATCAAACTGCCGGTTTGGTTTCTTGTTGACGACAAGAGCCGTGCGCGCAAGATTTATTTTTCCCCGCCCGACACCGACAGGCTCGGAACTGGCCTGCCGTTCGCCGGCAAATACTACACTGCGCCGAGCCGCAACTACTCCGCCCTGGGAGCGGCATTCTATGCGGCGGGCTATGCGGATCGGGCTCTCCGGTATCTCGAACTCTCGCCCCAGACCGATCCGAAGATTCTTTCGGCCATCGGCCAGATTCACCTGGAAGCGTCCCGTTGGGATCAGGCCAGGAAAGCGCTGGAACAATGCGTCGCCTTGCAGCCCGATGCCGCCGAGGCGTGGAACAATCTTGGAGGCGTTGAGGTCGGCGTGGGTAATCTGCGCAAAGCCCTGCAGAATTACGAGAAGGCGCTGGAAATTCGCCCCGAGATGTCGTCGGCGTTGATTAACGCGGGTCAGGCACACGAATCGCTGGGCAATTTCCAGGTCGCCGAACTGTTGTTTCAGCGGGCACTGGCTGTCAACCCGGCTGACGCGGTTGCCGCCGACCAGATGGGGCAATTGCTGGTCGCGAGAAAGCAGGACGCGGACGCGAAGGCCTGGTTTCAGCGGGCTATTTCGGCGCGACGCAACTATGCGCCGGCCATCGACAATCTGGCGGCTCTTTACGCGCGCGCGGGCCAATCGAACGACGCCATTGCGGCGTTTCGTTATGGCATCGATGTAGCCCCGGACGAAGAATCGTTTTATCTGAATCTGGCGAGTCTCTACAACAGACTGGGCAATACCGAGCAGGCACGGGATACCATCAATCGTCTTCTGGCCCGCAAGCCCGGCAGCGCCAACGGCAGGCAGGCGCTTCGTGAGCTGGAAAGATAGGATGGAGAGATCATGATACGGTTTGTGGCGATGTTGCTGTTGTTCGCGCCTCCGATGCTGGACGAACTGGTCACGACTACGGTGGCATCGGGCCGGGTCATCGGTATGGCCGAGACACCGTCGGACCGACTTGCGCCACCGCCGTTGCTATCGCCGGGGGCACCGCCTGTACTGAGTTTCCGTTATTTCGATGCCAGCGATCGCGGTCGGTTCGCCGATATTGGATTGATGACCGATGATGCCGGCCACTAGAACCGTCCTGAACCTGTGCCTTTTATTGCTGCCTGCAAGCGTCATTGCTCAGGTTGCTGCTCAGGTTGGTCAACCCGGCGCCGTGAAACAGGGCATCGCCGACTTCACTCACGGCGACTACCAGGCCGCCAGCCAGATTCTGCGCCAGTTCCCATCAGACCCCAACGCGCGCGCCTTCCTCGCGCTTACACGCGCCGCAACAGGCGGGTGCGACGCCGCAATTCCCGAACTGGTTCGCCAATTCGCGGCAAAGAGTTCAACGGACCTGCGCCGCCTTACAGGCCTCGCGCTCGCCCAATGCCAGATCGCGGCGAAGCAGTTCCCGGCGGCCGCGCCCGTGGTCGCACAGCTGGAAAAGGAGTTTCCCTCGGATGCCGACGTCCTGTACGTGGCGGCAAGCTTTCACATGAAGGCATGGAACGACGCCATCTATCGCATGTATCAGAATGCGCCGGCGTCGTACCGCGTGAACCAGTTGTCCGCTGAGGTGTTCGAGACCCAGGGCAGGTACACAGAAGCGATCGCGGAATACCGCAAGGCTATCGGAAAAAATCCAAAGGCCATCGATCTCCACTACAAGCTCGCTCGCGCCATCCTGCAACAGTCGCACGATCCGGAGGCGCTGGAGCAGGCGCGCGTCGAATTCGAAGCCGAGCTCGCGCTGAACCCTTCCGACGCCGTTGCCGAGTACCAGGTGGCGGAGATCCTCAACACACAGCAGAAGAAGGCTGACGCTGCGCAGCATTTCGAACGTGCCGCGGAATTGCGTCCCGATTTTCCGGAAGCCTTAGTCGCCGTAGCTAAACTGCGTTCCGACGCAAAGCGTTATGCCGAAGCCGCGCAACTGCTTGAACGCGCGGTCGCCTTGCAGCCGAAAAACGAGACTGCCCATTACAATCTGATGCTGGTGTACCGCAATGCCGGCCGCATGGCCGACGCCCAGCGGGAAAGCGCGGAGATCGACAAGCTACAAAAACCTCCCGAAGGCGAGTTCAACGATTTTCTGAAGCGGCTCGGCGAGAAAGCGCCGCCGCAATGAGAACGCCGCTGGTGGCGTTGCTTTGCGTGGTGCTGAGCGCGGCCTCGAATCCTCGCCCTGAGTTCTACAACGTGGCGCACGAGGCTGGTCTCACCGCCGCTTTCCCCAACGGTGGCACCACATCGAAGCAGTTCATTCTGGAAACGACCGGCAGCGGCGTCGCTTTCATCGACTACGACAACGACGGACTGCCCGACATATTTATCGTCTCCGGACCCGGATCGCCCAGCCGTATGTACCACAACGAGGGCGCGGGCAAGTTTCGGGATGTTACCGCAGCGCTGGGTCTCACACATGAAGGCTGGGGAGAGGGGGTGTGCGCGGGCGATTACGATAACGATGGCTATACCGATCTCTTCGTCACGTACTGGGGCCAGAACATTCTCTATCGCAACGTGGACGGTCGTCATTTTGAAGACGTCACGGTGGCGACCCACCTGACTGAGGATCGGGTCCGATACAACACTGGCTGCGCGTTTATCGACTACGACAACGATGGAAAGCTCGATCTCTTCGTCGCCAACTATCTGAAGTTCGATTTTGCTTCCACACCCAAACCCGGCACCAATCCATACTGCTTCTACCGTGGCATCGCGGTGAGTTGCGGTCCGCGCGGCCTCCCGTTCGACCGAAACATTTTGTATCACAACGACAGCGGGGTATTTCGCGACGTTTCGGACGCCAGCGGTATTTCAAAGCCCGCAGCCAACTACGCTCTCGGAGTTCTCACCGGCGACTTCAACGGCGACGGCCTCACCGATATCTATGTGGCCTGCGACCAGACGCCGTCGATACTGTATATCAACCAGGGCGACGGCAAGTTTATCGATGAGGCCATGATTCGCGGCGTGGCGTTCGATGAAAACGGCAAGGCGATGTCCGGTATGGGCGTGGCGGCGGGCGACTATCTGCACGAAGGCAGGCCGTCGATATTCCGCACTAACTTTTCGGACGAACTGGAAACCCTGTACCACAATCGCGGCAAAGGCGACTTCGAAGACGTCAGCGTCGATTCGGGGCTTGGCCGCAACACGCGCTACGTCGGATGGGGCGCTGGCTTTTTCGACTTCGACAACGATGGCTGGGAGGATCTGTTCCTGGTAAATGGACATGCGTTCCCTGAGATCGACCGCCTCAATATCGACATACGGTATCGTGAGCGGGCAATCTTATATGCCAGCAATCGCGGCAGGTTCACGGATGTCTCCGAATCGGCGGGCCCGGCGATACTGGAACCGCACTCGTCGCGCGGAGTGGCGTTTGCCGATTACGATAATGATGGCCTGGTCGAAATTCTGGTTAACAACCAGAACGAGCCTCCGTCCCTTCTTCACAATCGCGAAACGACAGACCCCCGCAATCACTGGATCACTCTCAGGCTGGAGGGTGTTCGCGCCAATCGGAGCGCGATCGGAGCCCAGGTACGGATTACAGCGGGATCGCTGGTCCAAACCGCCGAAGTGCGAAGCGGAGGAAGTTATCTTTCTCAGAGCGATCTCCGTCTGCACTTCGGGCTGGGAGCGGAATCGAAGATCGATAAGATCGAGATTACGTGGCCGGGCGGAGCGCGCCAGGTGGAAAGGGGCCTCGCCGCGGATCGTGTAATGACTGTAACCGAGAAGTAGGCGGATGCCATTGGCCCCAATGCTCGTCACTTAATTAACGCGCGCGGGGCTCATTGCCTGTCGGGTCGCCCGAATCACAAACCACGGCTCATTCTGCGTGCCGCGGGGAGACGCACAGACCAGGTTTGCGTATTTCCCGTCAAGCTGATGTGACGGAGTAATCTTCCACAACGCCGTATCTCGGGAGCTAGGGCGGCAATTCAGCGAAATGCCGACCACACGTCCACAGGGATGGCTTCCGTTGGCCGATTATCCGCCAACGATCTTTTTGCCGTCATCGGGTGGCGGGTACGACTCGCCACCTGCCGTCTTTTGTCTGGTCCATGAAAAAGCGTGTGATGTGGTAGTCCTCCACTACCGCGAGTCCGAAATCGGTCGCGGCCAGAATTTTTCTGTTGAGGTGATGCGGGCCGCACTGGGCGAGAGGGTGTGCTGAATTCTTTTCGCGGAGCGGCTCCCCTGACTCAGAGGGAGCCGGATGCGGCGGCGATTTTTTTCAGCGTCTTTCTACGAGCCTGCCGCTCCCATTTCGCCTTCCAGAACTTGTCCAGAGGTTTCCACGCCGCGGGGGGTATAGCAGCACAAGCCCATCGCGCATCGAAGTCTTCAATCAGGCGGTCCCATATAATCGTGTGCGACGGGACCTCGATCATGGGGCCGTACACAAACGATTTGTGGGCAAGCATGACGCCTAACAAGGCCCGCGATTGTCCGATCGCCACGAAGCCACAGGCCTGAATATCGGAAACCATGATCGTGAGCTTACCAGGATTCGCCGAAGATTGCATTTCGATCAGCGTTTTGATTTGGTCCTGAAGCGAGTCAAGAGCTGTCTTCGGGCTTACGTCCGTTCGGGCTGCGTACCGCGCGTCTATAAGTGCCCGATTATCCGGGTTTAGCATCAGTATCTCGATTCGAAGCCCCTTCTGGAGAAGCGTTTCAAATTTGAGCTGTGCGACGCCCAGCGCGCGAGTGGTTACAATGCGCAAATCAGCACGCTGGTCGGCCGAAGGACCGTTGCGTTCCAACTCCCCCAGGAGGTCGTAGAATTTCTCGAGCTGAAACTCCTTCACCTCGTTGTTTTTTGCCGGATCTGCGATTTGAGTGCTGCCAGACGCACTGACCGCCGGGATCTCCTCAATTTTGACCGGCGATTGAACGATCGCCCGCGAACTCTTACCCCCGATAACAAAAAGCTTCTCCGCGCGAAATAGATAGTTTCGTTCCGAGTTAAGCCGGGTACAACGCTTGAGAGACCTGATCTGCCCCTCGCCATCGACCTCTTCAAGATAGCGATGCTTGAGCAGAAATTTTATGGCACTTTCCTGCTCTGAAGCGTCAGCATGACCCTCTATCTTATCCGCGATCCCCGCAAGAAAGGCGGCTTGATCGAAGCGGGCTGACCACCCTTGCGGGGCGGCATAGCGAAGCAATTCACACGCGATCTTGATTGTCAGAGGACGTGTGGCAAAAACATCACTGTTGACCGTATATCCATTTCCGTGCGCAAGATACGGCTTCGTCTCGTCATCCCATCTCAAATTCTGGAGAGTGGCGGCATGTATCGCGATCATTGGAACGGTCAAGTAGTTTTCGTCATTGGGATCAGACGCCGCGGTTCCGAGATCGCTGCTTTTTACGGGCTGCCAGGCGTTTGCCGACTGAAGGCGCACCATGTGGAACAAAAGTTTTCCATCTGCATCCGGCAATCCATTCGGGTGCGCTTTCGTGAGGGCCAGCGGAGTATCGGACTTTCTCATGCGGGTTTAGGAAATTATACATCGAAATCCTAATGCGATGCTCAACTAAGGCTCACATTATCGTCATTGCAAACTAATTTCGGACTTATGTGATCAGACCCGTAGTGTTCGGTCGGTAACCGGCGGCCCTCAAGTCGGGCCTGGAACGTATTTCACTGAAGCTCCAACCTGACTTGATGTTTCGACGGGAAAGTGGCGCTTTCGGGTTGTCCCCGCTCAAAAGAGGGCGTTTATCGCGGATAAGAAATCAGTGTTCATTCACCTGCGATTGAGGTGAAACTTAGGTGCGGCTGATGCTTAGACTGCCTCGACATTGCACTACGCTGAGACCACCATAATACAGGCAACCTATTGTTTCTAAATAGGTTAAATGAATGTAAAAGAATCAAAAGTTTTATGACGACTGTGCCATTATTGACATGTTAGAAATTGCAGCAGGCGGGCCCCCAGCGGCGCTTTCGGTTCTTGACGGAAGGGAGAGCGCCCCGGGGCAGGTAAAGAAGAGCGGTTGAAAAGGGTTTCCACCACATTTCAACGCCCCAACGTCATTGTCTCACAAACATGACGGGCCAGGTCGGGTGCGTGGGGACCCTCAGGACTTAAGAACACTGAGGAATTCCACGATGAAAAGATCTCGGGTGTTTGGCGCAATTCTGCTACTGTCATCAGGGGCGTCTCTGATCAGGGCGATCGACGTCGAGTATGTATGCAGCTCTGCGAGCCAGGACTATCGAAGCGGAGATAACTCAAAAGGCGGAAAACCATGTGGTCCGGTTCAGGATCCGCCCCATGATGACGAACCAGGTGAGGCATTTCAGCGGCAACACGCGGAGAGACACAGGGCCATACTTCACTCTGTAATAAGCCAGTTTTTTCCCGGTCATTCCGCAGGATCGCCGCGGGCTGGATTCCGTCCGGTTCCTGTCCCGGCGCTCTCCGCACGCCAAGCTCGGTTGTCGATGCGCCGGCGTTGATGCTTCGGATGGGTGTTTACCTTCGGCTGGCGCTTATAACCTCATGTCGTGGAAGCGCCGCTCGCGGCTTACTCCCTCTTGACCTGTGACGGCCGTCTAACGCGCGTTGCTGATATTTACGGTCACACTGCTGTCCGGCTATCGCTTTCTGACTGTGGGCTAAGTTACTTCCGATCAGCAATATAAAGGGTGTTTTGAGTTTTTTCGATTTCAACTTCCGTTGACTATTTTGGCGTGATTTTCCTTCA